>ERZ779622.810-NODE-810-length-15489-cov-10.817805_pt1 | contig 15489 bp, 16 predicted proteins | sample MGYA00514188_ERZ779622 | MGnify/ENA primary metagenome ERZ779622 (study PRJEB29562, sample SAMEA4376702) | mouse gut metagenome | isolation source: Cecum | study: EMG produced TPA metagenomics assembly of the A DSS colitis mouse model was used to assess the...
TTTATATGGCCTGTTTTTCTGTTGCATCTTCAGTGAGTTTCCGAGACTACTCTTTCAATATTCTCTGCCCCCGGCAGCAAATTCATTCATGCAGATATCAATCACGCTTCTCGCTGGCTGAATCAATGCATCCTCATAATGGCACATCCATTGGACACTGGCATCCATGTTTCCATTGCTGCTGTTTACGCCGTCGATAGGATCGCCATTTTCTATGGGATTCTCATGATCATAAATATAGGACAGCATGTTATAGGCGTGATTGACCACCCAATCTGGCTCCATCCCATGAAAATGATACTGCAAATCCGGTAAGAATAAGATATTCATTCCCAGTGTATCTATGAGCATGTCCGCGGAATCCTGAATATTGAAATAGCGTACATTCACTGCAAAATAGAGAAACCTTCTGTCCCGTGGAATACGATGGTTCTTAATTTTCTCTACGGTAAACATCTTTCCCGATGACGCAAAATAGACTGCTTCGCAGGCAGGATACAGTTCTACCAAAGCCTCTAGGAAATTCATCAGCAAATCTGCCCGCTCCTTATAGTACATGTTGGCTGCGAGCATATCGACAGCACACACCTGATAGCTGCATTCCGAGAGAATACGCTCTCTGTCCTCCTGACAATCCCACATCTGGCTGACTGTCATTTCATCTATGAAATCCTTTTTGCGCTCCGAACATCCAGTGATCATAAGCTGTGGGGGGATTGTCCCCTGCTCAAATTCTACCTTATAGTTATTGGGTGCAAATCCTGCCGCATCGTCACTGTATGTAAAACATTCTACATCACCCAGATGCGCTTGCATGACAGACATCATCTGCTGTTTATCCGGCATCGCACACGCTTCTTTCATTAGTAGAAGCATCATAAACACATATCCGGGAGATTCTTTTTGGCTTAAATCCTGCTGGAAAATTTTTTCATCCTTTTTCATAGTGTCCTATCCTCCGTTATTTCCTGAACAGCAGGCTGGAGTTGTATCCGTCTCAGCATTGTCAATTTTTTCGCTCTTCTGCAATTTTCACAATACATGGAACGTAAACGTGTGTTTTTGACCGCTTCCACCTTTGTCTTACAATTCGGACAGATATATTGATCCATCTCTTTCTTATCGCGTTTCATATTCCCTGACCATTCTTAAACATATTCTTTATAAGCTGCACTTATAGCATAACATGAATCCAGAAGTGATGCAATGACCAAGCTGCGCTCTTATCTTAGGAACTGTAGGAATTTTTATATTTCTGCCAGCTGCATATCAGATAAAGAACAGACACCGCACCGACAAAGCAGAATACGCCCGCGCGCACCCACGTAAACCCTTCATGATATTTTAGGAAATCTAAATCCTGTACCGCCCCATTGACAAAGAGCATGAGCGGCACCGAATAATAAAATGGAAATCGGTGTCTGAAATACTGTCCGACCAACATCGGCAGCGCGCAGCACAACACCTTTCCCGTTCGAATTACCGTTGGATGCAGCGTATCCGGCACCAGACTCATCAGCGCTATTCCCGGAAACAGCAGAATGCTGAGCTGGCTAAGTAGAAACACAATCCCGCGAAAGTTGTCCCGCCCTAATAGATTTAGAAAAACTGGGACGAACAAACACATGACAGAGAGAATGATTGCCTGAAACGGGCTTTTGCAGTGTGATGAAAAATATAAGGAGACCGCAGCAACCTCTACAAACCCCAGAAAGCACTCAAAAATATAATACACTATGTAATACATGCCGCCCCATGTAGAACAATTCTGATAGTTGTGATATGCGGAAAGAAATTCGTCACCAATTATCTGACAACTAAAACAGTCCCCTCCATTCAATCCATAGAAACTCGCTACATACAGGAAATCCAATAGAACAATTACCGCAAAAATACCGACTGCAACTGTCATGCCCGCCGCAATCTTAGCCGCAATATCTTTCTGCTTCCCTTCTTTTGTGGTAAAGAGTAACTGCTGTGTATTCTGATAACTCTCGTCAGCGTAGACAGGCGACAGGGAGAGAAGAATGAGAACCATGCCCAATAAAGCGCCTATACTCAGTATATCATAAAAAATCTGCCAGCCATAAGTGTATTCTAATTGCAGCGGCTTTCCGACGGCTGCGCTCGCCTGTCCCAACTCTGTCTCTGCGATTGGATAGGTGCGCGTAGCCACTTGATAATTATCGTATCCTTGGAAATATCCGTCCGAAAAAAATTCCATGATAAAGGTATTTAAATAATTACTGTCAACAAACCCATAATGCCGTTCCTCTACCCCACTTGGAAACCCATAATTTTCTACAATATCTCTAATCTTTTCATCCGTCAGAACACCACTGTATTTAGCGGTAATCTGACGGTCCATTTTAATTGCCTGATAGCCAGTATATTTTACACCATTAATCGTTGTAGTACTGCTCTCGACATAAGAATACATATACAGCAGCAAAATAGAAAATGCGGCAGCAGCACTAAACAGAAACAGCTTTTTCGAGCAGATTTTATAGAGTTCCATTTTATATAATCTCATATAGTACCTCCCTTCTGCGGCTTCGTTCGCACAAATAGTAATATAAATAGGCATCCTCCAAAACAGGCTCTGCCACTGCCGCGTCTGGATGCGGCTTTTCCTGTGAGACAATCCTGAGTTCTACCTGCCCGCTGTGCTCACCGCCCCTGAGATTGCTCACAGCATATGCCGCGTTGAGCGCATCTGCCTCAGGTTCTGATACCATGCATTTCCAGACACAGCCAGCGACAGGTTCCAATATCTGAGCCTGCGTCCCTGCCTTGATCATGGCACCCTGCTTCATAATCATAATCTGATCTGCGATATATTCCACGTCCGATACAATATGCGTTGACAAAATGACAATGCGGTCTTTGCCAAGCGCACTGATAATGTTTCGAAAGCGCACGCGCTCCCTCGGGTCAAGTCCTGCTGTCGGCTCGTCTAAAATGAGTATCTGGGGCTCATTTAACAGCGCCTGCGCAATGCCAATGCGCCGCAGCATTCCGCCGGAAAATGTCTTTAGCTTCTTATTGCGCGCATCCGCCAGTCCCACAGTCTCAAGCAGTCTGTCAATCCGCTCAATTGCGGTCTCGGGCGCAATGGCTTTCAGCGCTGCAATGTAGTTTAGAAAACGTACTGCGCTGAAATCTTTATAATACCCGAAATCCTGCGGAAGATAGCCCAAAAGGTTTCGATAGGCGCCGCCAAGCTGCCGTATAGGAACTTCGTCATACGTGATCTGTCCCCGTGTCGGTTTTAAAATACCGACAATCATACGCATCAATGTAGTCTTACCAGCACCATTTTCACCGAGCAGTCCATATACGCCGTGTTCAAAATGCACGGTCAAATCCTGCACTGCCTTTTTTTCTGTTTTTCTGTCTCGATATACTTTTTCAAGACCAGTCAATGCTAATCTGCACATACAATTTCCCCCTTATCCAATATTTTGAAGAACCATTTGATCTGTACCGCGAAGATGCCAATGCCCGCGAGCAGCGCGGCAACCCAGAAAACCATCGCTGACGCTTCATACAGGCGGGGCATGGAAACCAGTATATTCCAGAAAAAAGCGGAAAAGATACCAGCCGCCGCCAGCACCAAACTGTTTCTCCGCCCGATCTCTGTGAGCATCACTGCCAGACAGACACATTCTGTAGACACAAAGGGAACAAGGATATAGATTCCCGTCATCAGAATGTTCTTTTCCAGTCTGATATTGGCAAAAACCGTTGACAGCAGCAATGCCGCCAAGCTGAGAATGCCGGAATACGTCATCTGAAAAACAGTGAGCTGGCGCACATTATAATAACAGCTTGCTTCGAGCTCTGTCATCCTTGAGAAAAACATACTGCCGGTTTCCAGAATGGACAAAGCGCCAAGAACACCTGAGAAGATCATGCCATATTTTTCCCAACTCTGTAGTTCATACCAGTCTGTCCAGACGAAGCATACCATACTGATACAGACAGCCAAATGGATGTACAGAATACTTTTGTCCATATAATGGAACTGTCCCCTTACAATATGATACCACCGCACAGTTGGTATATTTTTTATACTTGTGTTTTGGGCGCGGATACACTGCATTGTCTCCTGTTTTCTGGACGCATTGATTATGACATTTCTGTCATTTTCTTCAAATAATTTTTTGATATCATCACACTCTTTTTTATGCATAGATTCCTCCTATCGTTTTCCTGATACTGGCAATTCCCAGACGAAAACGCGATTTCACTGTCGATAGATTGCACCCTGTGATTTTGGCAATCTCATGAAACTTTAATCCGTCATGGATTCTCAAGATCACAACCTCCCGCTGTTCCTGTGAGATACTTTGCAGCAGCTCTTGCAGATAAAATGCACTGTCGCAGCCATCAATGGTTCTGGCAGCATCCAAGTGACCGCCTTCTGCGGTATCTTCAAGCAGATCATAAGAAAGGAACTTTTCGCGCTGTACGGACTGTCTGTGAAAATAGTCACAGCACAGATTGCGCGCAATCATAATCAAATATGCTTTTAGATTCTTATGTCCACAGGAATCCATATATTTCATATATCTTAGAAATACCTCCTGCGTGATGTCGTAGGAATCTGTCGGATTGCCAGTATAGTACCGACAGAAACGATAGACATCATCATAATACGTTTCAACTGCCAACTCGACGCGGTCCTGCCTGTTTTTCTGATGAATCATTTGTCACTCCTTGCAAGGAAAGTTCATAATGTTACCTGTATACACTATATAAGACTTCATTTACACAAAAAAAGATGAATGAAGTACAAAAATATTTAAAAAATAGAAAAACAGAAAAAAAGGATGCTGTTATAACACCCTTTCTTTCTTAACTCAATATAGCGGTCGAGCATCATATTATAAGTGGCTGTGTCATTGTTCTCCTTCGCTGATAGCATCCAATTTTGTAGTCTTGAAAATTCTACTACAGAATCTTTTACAATATCTGACATATTAGGAAACTGTTCACCTCCTGTTAAATAAATTCTAATACCGCCTGCTCCACTGCGTCATATCTTGGCGACATGAGCTGCTGTATCAGCATCTTGTAGGGATCAACCTCATTGCTGAGTACCATTTTGACAATGGCAGGTGAAAATCCGCTCACAAGCGCTACCCCAAGCGCATTTTCCCGAACAGGAATGGTGTTCGTCCTGCTTCGGATGTTCCAGAATACGAGCCTCGGAAGCTGATAACCATGAGACGCGTACTTTTTGGCAAACCGTTCAAAAAGCTTTTCATCCGGTGATACCCACTTGCCGTTGACAGCGCTGACTGTCGCGGAGTCAAATTCCATATCGGACAGAATCAGCAGATTCTGCGGAAGCTCCCGCTGTGGCATATGATACTTGAGCGCCGTGTCCAGTATCAGGTCAAACACGGCTTCTATGTTAGTGTTTGCGACCTCATTGTGATGAATCGCAATACACACCTTGTCATACAGTGTTTTTCCCTTGGACAAATCTACGAACTGCGGCGTCTGGCTGAACGTGATATATGTATCTCGAAACTGTCCTGTACACCGCTCCGCAAAATAAATCGCAAGCGCATTTGCCACATCCAGACAGGATACATTGGTATTCCCGACTTTTAACCACATGCTTCCAGAACCGTCCGCGATACAGAGCGTATTTCCTGCTCCCTGTACATAATCCGGCAGCGCTTTCCACAACGCTTCTAACGTGTCGTCCTTTGGCTTCACATAGAGCCAGCCTGGTTTCTTTTCCAAATCCATATAGGAATGTACGATGTCATGTGGATAGAGTACGCCGGCATGAATCGCCTTCTCTCCCTTTTTCACTGCACCGAGAAATTCCCGGCGGCGCTCCTCATCATTGCGCAGAAAGGCAGTATTGTATATTAAATTCGCCCGTGACGGAACTGCTTCATAATCAATGTCCGCCCAGCGCTTTTCGCTCATTTTGACTTCCACAACATCCAGATAACTTCTATAGGAAGACAGTGTTTTGCGGTACTGCCTGCTTGTCATGGACAGTTTTTTTGCCAGCAGGCGCGCCAGACGCTTTGTGTGGGCTGAGGAGGCATTTTCTGACGGCAGCCACTTCGCGCACAGACTGATGGACGCACCCTTTTCCATATTCGCGCCGTCCTCCGAGAGCTGCTGATGTATCAACGCCACAGCCTCCTCCTCAAGCGGTGTGTCAATCAACGCCACGAGCAGATCCCACCTCGAATATTCTGGAATAAACGGCATCAAAGCCTTGGCAAGCTCAGGACGGCTCTTTGCAAATTCAAGCAGAATCGTCTTAAACAGCCTGCGCTCTCCGAGTCCCTGCCGCACATCCCCTGCGAAAAACAGCCATCGCAGCGCAAGCTTGGGTTCCTCATAATAAGCCTTGATAAAACGGTCTATGATTGCGTCTACTGAGGCGTTTCGAAGCGAGGAAACAGCAAAATTTAAATCAAGCAGTGCTTTCCCTGATGTTCTGTATCCAATTGCACCATTTTCGGTGATGGATGTGTTGTATTCATTGTTTAACATGTTCTTTACATTCTGCATGAATCCCATTTCGATTCCCTCCTTTTAAATAATCGAACAGTGTTGAACGCCCGTGCGCATAAAACGGAGCTGGCAGGCTTCGAACCTGCGACCTATATGGGGACTGGAAAGTTGCTGCAAGCGCTTTTGACAAAGCGCCTTTTGGCATATCGTTCTATCCAACTGAACTACAGCTCCAATCGGGGCTATTCGGATTCGAACCGAAATATGTAACGATTGCTGTAAAAGACTCTTTGACAAGACTCTTTGCTCTGCCATTGAGCGATAGCCCCGGAATAAATTATTTTAATCAAGTAGGGAAGAGCCATCTTCCTCTACTTGCCGCGCGACCCGTGCGCCGCCTTAGCGGCATACTTCCGCTGCACGGGTCTGCGCATAAAAAGGGCTAGCCGGACTCGAACCGGCGACAAGGGGATTAAGAGTCCTAAGAAAATTGCTGCAAGCGCTTTTGACAAAGCGCCTTTTTACCTGCTCTACCAACTGAGCTATAGCCCTATATACAGGAGTGGCTTGAGGAGTCCCTCATCGTGGAACCTGCTTCCATATGTTAGATATGTAAGTTTGCTGTGTGTGCCTTTGTCAAGACACGACTTCAAACCACCCCATGCGTTTAATATAGCACAAAAAAAATAATAAAACAATATACCTGTGGTATAATCCAGCAGGAAAAAAACAGCAGAAAAAAATAAAGATACCGCAGTATCTCTATTTTTTCGATTCTAATTTTCCGATTTTAATTTTACTTGTTCTTTTCCTCAAAATCTTCTATGTATTGAATGATGAGCTTCACTGTCCCATCGACACCGAGGATGCTGCTGTTGATTGACAAGTCATAGCTGTCAGAGCGTCCCCATTTCTTTGTAGAGTAATAATTATAATAGCTCTGGCGCTGTCTGTCCTTTTTGATCATCATTTCGCGCGCCTTGTCGGCATCGACATTGTATTTTTGCTTGATGCGCTCAATCTTTGCATCTTCGTTGGCATGAATAAAGAGATGCAGGCAGTTCTTGTACTCCTGTAAAGCATAGTCTGCACAGCGCCCCACGATCACACACGGCTCCTCCTCTGCAATCTTCTTGATGGTGTCAAACTGTGCCATAAACACCTTATGGCTGATTGGCATATCGACGAACGACGACGAATTGTATCCAAAAGTATACGTGTCCATGACCAGATTATACAGAAATGAATTGGTCGGTCTCTCATCGTGGTTTCTGAGCATTTCCTCACAGAAGCCGCTCTCTTTTGCCGCCCGAGAAAGCAGCTCCTTGTCAAAACATTTGATTCCATAATGATTTGCAAGTTTCTCACCGATCTCATGTCCTCCAGAGCCAAACTGGCGCCCAATTGTAATTATAGTATTCATACGATCCCATCCTTTCTGAATGACATTTCTTTAACCTACTCTCATTATATACTTTTTGAACAAAAAATTCAAATTATTTTTTACCACGCAGTACAGATAAGAGCTTTTCAAAGTAGTCGGGAAGCGGCGCTTCGAACTCAACATACTTCCCGCTTCCCGGATGGATGAAGCCAATCGTCATCGCGTGCAGAACCTGTCCGTCTAGGTGAAATGGTGATTTGCGGTTCGTGTACACAGCATCGCCCAGCAATGGATGACCGATACTCGCCATATGCACCCTGATCTGATGGGTCCTGCCAGTCTCTAGCTGGCATTCAATATATGTATACTGGTCAAACCGTTCCAGCACTTTATAGTGTGTGACAGCATGTTTTCCATTCTTTTCATTGACTGCCATTTTTTTGCGGTCACTTGGATGGCGCCCGATTGGCGCATCGATGGTTCCCTGTTCCTCCTTGAGTACCCCATACACGACTGCCCGGTATTTTCTGGTGATGTCGTGTGTCTTGAGCAGGGCGGCAATCGCAGCATGCGCTTCATCATTTTTGCAGACAATGACAGACCCTGTGGTGTCCTTGTCTATCCGATGGACGATGCCGGGGCGCAGCACGCCGTTAATACCAGAAAGCGCACCTTGACAATGATACATCACCGCATTGACAAGTGTGCCGTCATAATGCCCGGGTGCAGGATGTACCACCATATTTTTCGGTTTATTGATAATTAGTATATCATCATCTTCGTACAGAATGTCCAGCGGAATATTTTGCGCTGCAATATCAGGTTCTATGCAGTCTGGTATGACAAACCGTACTATATCATCCACTTGGACTCTGTAGTTTGACTTGACAGGCATGCCATTTACAGACACGTTCCCGTCCTTGATCATTTTCTGTATATAATTTCTGGATAAATTCTCCTGATAGCTGCTGATGCATTTGTCAATACGCTCGTCCTGCATCTCGGGCAGAATCCCAAATACAATCTCGTTCATAGACGCTCCAATTATTTGATATCGCGGAACTTTTTCGTCCGAAATGTCAGAAATTCCAAATCGGATTCTTTATACACAAACAATAACAAGATCACCAGATAAATTGATGACAGTGTCACATAGATATCAGCCACATTAAAAATCGGAAAATTAATCAGGCTGAAATACAAAAAATCAACAACGTAATCATAGCGCAGTCTGTCAATCAGATTGCCAACCGCACCGGCGGCGATCAGCACAAGTGTGATGTGCAGCTTGGTGTACATCTTCTGATAAGGCGTTTTGACCAGCACATACAAGATCACAGTTAGAATAATCACGGCGATCAGGATAAAAAGCACCTTTTGGTCCTGAAGCATCCCAAATGCTGCGCCGCGGTTTTCCAGATAATGCAACTCAAACACACCATCCCAGAGCACCCACGGTTCATGATTTTTCAGGTTTGCAACTGCAAAATATTTCGTAAACTGGTCTGCCATAATCAATAAAACCATGAACAGCAGATCAATGGTGAGTAATCTCTTCTTTTTTTTATTCATTTTTACGAATCCCAATCCTCGTCAGTGAAATAGATTTCATTGATGCCGGCTATGATTTCCTCCTTGGTGACAGTGGTGTCAATCATAGCCTTTCCTACTTTTTTCAACAGGATAAATTTGATCTTATCTCCCTCCATCTTTTTATCGGAAGTTGTGAGGTTATAGATCTCCTCTGGGTCAATATCCTCTATCGTGATGGGGAGATTAAACGGTACGAACATATCGCGGATTTCATAGAACTCATCCTTTGACAACAGCTCTCTTTTCCATGAAATATAGGCCGCTGCGATACATCCCAGTGCGACACACTCTCCATGCATCAACTCAAAATTTTTCGCCTTTTCAATGGCATGGCCAATCGTATGACCAAAATTTAAGATTGCGCGTTCTCCCTTTTCGGTCGGGTCCTTCTCAACAACAATTTTCTTGCAGGTACAGCTTTTATAGACCATATCTTCAAGGATGTCAAGATTTCTGTCATGAATTTCATAAATGTTGTCAAGAATCCATTCATAGAAACTTGCACTCTTGATAAGCCCGTGCTTCAGGACTTCCCCCATGCCCGAATAATATTGTCTGTCATCCAGTGTTTTGAGCGTTGACACATTCATATATACCAGCTTGGGCATATAAAAAGCGCCTACCATATTCTTATACTGGTCAAAATCGACCCCGGTCTTGCCGCCGATGCTGCTATCCACCTGTGCGAGCAGCGTCGTTGGAATCTGCACAAAATCAACTCCTCTAAGATATGTAGCAGCCACAAATCCTGTCGTATCGCCTACCACACCTCCGCCGAGCGCCAGCAGCAGATCTTTTCTGTCAAACTTATTTTGTATCAAAAACGTATAAATATTCCTGACAGTATCTAAATTTTTGCTCTGCTCTCCATCTGGAAAATCATAGACAAAGATCTCTTTACAATGGTCTTTCAGCGCATCGCGCACCTCATCCGCGTAAAATCCTTTCACTCTCGAATCTGTGATGATGCAGAGCTTCTTATCCTGTATCTCAAAAGGTTCCAGCTCCTTTGCCAGTTGATTGAAATCCTGTTCATATACAATATCATAGATGGGTTTATTGTTCATATTGATTGTTAACCGCTGTGACATAATTTCCTCCTTTGGGTGGTGTTGACGGGTCTGTGCATAAAAAACTTCCCACTGTAAGTACAAGTGAGAAGCCCATCCTTCGTTATACGAAAAAACTCCTAAACTACATTGCGCGACATTGGTATAGGCACATCATATGTACCCGATAAGATCTCCTGAAAATCTCCTGAGATATCGACACAAGCAGGTGTGATAATAAATATGAAGTTCGAAATCTTCTGAAGATTACCACTGATCGCATAAGTAGAGCCTGACGCAAAATCAATGATACGCTGTGCAATCTCAACATTAAGCCCCTCTAAATTCAAAACCACAGTACGATTTGCAAGAAGTGTCTCTGTAATCTCCCTCGCATCTTCGATACTGTTTGGTTTGATCACACACACTTCCATGCCATTTCCGGGCGCACGCTTGACAGACCTGATCGGAGTTACCTTTTGGGACTGCTTTCTCACTTTCTCTACGGGTTCATCATAATCATCCTCATTACGGACAACCTTCATCGGTTTTCTGACTGTGTTGTCAATGATTTCTCCTTCATCATAAAAATCATCTTCATCATAGTCTTCCTCTTCGCTGTTTAAATGTAATGCGTCTAAAAACTTGTCCATTACTCCCATAGTCATTTTCCTTTCTTTACGGCATATACTGCCTTACTCCAAAGATACCGGTTCCTACTCTGACACAGGCAGCTCCCTCTGACACAGCTACCGCGTAATCACCTGTCATACCCATAGATAAAATTTCCATAGTTATATTATCAATGTTTTCGTCCATAATGTCAACCGATATTTTTCTTAATTTACTAAAAATTGGTCTGTTTTCTTCAGCATTTTCGACAAAAGGCGCGATTGTCATGAGTCCTTTTACACGAATGTTGGGTAATTTTGCGATTTCGTGCACAAGCGGCTTTACTTCATCGCAGGTTACACCAAACTTGGTTTCCTCCTCCGCCACGTTTACTTCTATTAAAATATTGACACAGATGTCTTTTTTGACCGCCTCCCGGCTGATCTCTTCCGCCAGTCTGAGAGAGTCTACACTGTGAATCAGCGCCACTTTATCCACAATATACTTTACTTTGTTACGCTGTAGATGTCCAATCATGTGCCAGCGGATATCTTTGGGCAGCACTTCGTATTTGTCAAGCAGCTCCTGTACTTTGTTTTCACCAAAGTCCCTGCATCCGTATTCGTATGCTTCCCTGATAAGCTCCACGGGTTTTGTCTTGCTCACAGCAATCAGCGTGACCTCTTCCGGCGCGCGTCCTGATTCCTGACACGCGGCTGCGATCTGATTTTCCACTTCCTTTATATTTTCCTTGATTCCGTATTCTTCCATACGATTCCTCCACTTCTGTTCAGATTATTTATAGGTGAAATCATTATTTTTTACACTGGAGGCATCCAGCACAATTCTGTCATAAACAGTAAGTCCATATTTGGTGTTTGAGCTGACAATTGCATACTCGTCATTTTCATCTAATTTCGTTATCTGTTTAAAGTCGGCATAGCCCTTATTCATATTGTACACGCCTGTCAGTTTGCCCGACCTGCTGACCGCCATTTTATCCGGTGAATCTGGTTTGCAGATGTAATCGCCAACCTTTAGATCAATACTGTCAATATAAAATTCCTTGTCATCGGAGCTGTATACTGTTGTTTCTACAAAGGAGCTGACCAGATTGCCGTTTTCATCCGCCTTCTCCTTTAAAACGCCATAGTTTCCGTTTGGTCCGCCTTTGGTCATATACTCTGTGGGAATGATAAAAAATTCCTTCTCGACAATTGCAGACTGTGGTACTTTTAACCCTGTTATATCATCCAAGATCAATTCAATGTCAACATACCGATCCGTACAGAAAGCAACACAGGAATTGTTAAAAATCAACTGTGCATAGTCCATGTCTGCAAAGTGATGAATGACAACCTGCCCCCATGAAGTTTCCTGTGTCTTGACAAATTTTACCTTGACATACTTTTCTTCCTCAAGCTTAGCGCTTCTGTCCTTATCGACAGGAATGATCAGAGACCAGTTTTCATCTGTTACCAGTTTTCCCACGGTTGCATTCTTTTCTATTAAGTCATTATTACTGACTCTGGTTTTCTCATACTTTGACTGGTCAAACATCTCCGGTGTGATCTGTTCAGGGGTAAGTCCCTCATAGCCGTCTGTACTATATACAATATACCCTGTTTTGCCTGCACTGCACAGGGAGACCATTCCGCCCAGACTGGACTGGTTTAGGGTTTCCATATGCTCATACATGCTGATATTGGCCAGTTTGAGCACCGTCCCTTCAAGCTCATATTTAAAATCATAGACACTCTGAAATTCCTTGCAGTCAAACATTCTGTCGTATTGTATCACTTCAGAGCGCAGCTCTGAAAGATCGGCATCCGTATAGGATGAATCATCCATATTTCCTGTATTTAAAAGCGAAGCGAGTTTTCCGCTCTCATCAACCGAATAGACGGTATCTCTTGAAGAGACGCGCTCGCCCTCTCTGATATAGTAATTGATGTAACCTGTATAGGGGGATTTCAGCAACTCCTCCTGACGGATTGCAATCCCTGTATAAGTCTTTGCTACAGACAAAGACCCGATCTGTATCTCATATCCCTGAATCGGTTCCATTCTGAAATATGTAACAATAACAGCAATAATATAGATTGTCATTGCGCCGAATATTGTAATTTCTATTCGATTCATGGTTCTGCCGGATTTATTTAATTGTTTCTTGCGTACCTGATGACGTTCGGATGCCACAAATATTAATCTCCTATCTTACTGCTATCATATTGCTAACATGTAAAAAGCCCCGGTGGAATTATTCCGAGGCTTCTTCTACACCCTATGATGCACACAGCCGCATAAGGAAATATGCCGCTTCGCGGCTGCGGCTGGCGCAATAATCATTATACAAATAAATCATTATAATGCCACGACCACCTTAGACTTCAAACTCTCGGGCAGCTCTGTCTCATCCAACGAAATACTTGCTATAATCTTAAATCCATATGTATTGCTAATTGAATCCAGCTTATTCAACACTTCTTCGACTTTCTCTGCACCTTCAAGGCATGAAATATTTAAAAAGCCATCAAAATAAACCTGTTCAAGATCATGATCTTGGGATACGATACCACGAATGAAGCCTACAAATTCGTCTGAATTAGCCACCCCATAATCCTTCACATTGATCAGTCTTACCTTATTATTCAGTTCATACATATGATCATTGCCTTTGTCAAGATACACGATGTTTCCAGATACGGCAGATACCTCTTTGTTTACCATATCCAGAATAATTTTTGTCTTGCCTTTCCCCTTTTTTCCTACAATAAGCTGCACCATACGCAATACCTCCTATAATTTGTATCATTAATGTAATGAAGTAAATAATTCCATTAATATAATTATAGATGAATCCTTATAAAAATACAAGTAAAAATCAAGGGAACCATCATAAAATAAAAAATTTACGGGATCTCACTGAGCAAATCTGTCATCTCACTGTACATTGTCGTCTTGTCAATTGATTTTAGTACAACAGAGATAAAAGGATTCCCTGAACTGTTCTCTGCAAAGAGGATCAGACAGCTTCCTGCTGCGTTGGTCGTTCCCGTTTTGCCTCCGATAACGGTGACATGATCGGGCGCAGGCGTCTCTCCCCGTATATAGGCATTCGAGTTCTGGATGTCGATTTTTTTTTCATTATTATTCTGATCATGATATGTAGAGGCATAGGTTGACGTATGGATTAATTCTACAAACTTATCATATTTTAATGCTTCGTTGGATATCAGATACAGATCATATACGGTGGTGTAATGGTTGGGATCTGTCAGTCCGTGAGGGTTCACAAAGTTGCTGTTGGTTGCCCCCAGACTTTTAGCAGTCTCATTCATCAGCGCAGCAAATTCCTCCACACTTCCGCCTACATGTTCCGCGATCATGACAGCTACATCATTTGCTGATTTTAGCAGCAGTGCATGCAGCGCCTGATCCATTGTCATCGTATCACCCGGCTGAAGACCCAGTTTTACAGCGCCGGATTCACTGATATTGACATTCTCTGTCGCTGTGAGGATGTCATCCAGATTCCCATATTTCAACGCGCACAATGCTGTCAACACTTTTGTCAGGCTTGCCGGATTCAGTTTTTCATGTGCATTCTTTGCATAGATAACCTTCCCTGCCGCAATGTCAAACAGACCGGCAGCCTCCGCCTGAGACATATCAACATCCGTCCCTTGAGAGACATCGCCAGCCGTGACGCACAAGCCAGCCGCGAACGCATTCATTGTGGCGCCGCGTGTCTGCGATGCGATCGAAAAGCTGGAATTATTTCTGTTTCTGTCATATGCAAAGGTGTATTCTTTGGCGCTGCATCCTGCCAGATTGACAGTCATCACCAATAAAATCAATATCGCACATGTTATTCTGCAAGATTTATTTATACATTTCACGCCAGTCTAAATCTCCTCTGTCAAGTGACTTGATCAAAAGCTCTGCGGATGCAAGATTGGTTGCCAGCGGAATATTGTGCATATCACAGAGCTTTACCGCATTATTCACGTCTGGTTCGTGGGATTTTGAGTTCAATGGATCTCTCAAAAAGATAACAAGGTCTATTTGATTGTGTTCAATCTGTGCACAGATCTGTTGTTCTCCTCCCAGATGTCCCGCCAGATACTTGTGAACATTTAAGTTTGTAACCTCCTCTATCAGCCTTCCTGTCGTTCCTGTGGCATACAGTTCATTTTTACTCAAGATACCTCTGTAAGCAATGCAAAAGTTCTGCATTAATTTCTTCTTTCCGTCATGTGCGATTAACGCAATATTCATAGTCCTTGCACCTTCCTTTGTCAAAGTTAGCAACCCCCATTTCAAATGGGGGTTTACATTTTACCCCTCCGGGGA
>ERZ779622.811-NODE-811-length-15485-cov-11.740765_pt1 | contig 15485 bp, 11 predicted proteins | sample MGYA00514188_ERZ779622 | MGnify/ENA primary metagenome ERZ779622 (study PRJEB29562, sample SAMEA4376702) | mouse gut metagenome | isolation source: Cecum | study: EMG produced TPA metagenomics assembly of the A DSS colitis mouse model was used to assess the...
TTGTAACTTATTAACTATATAGCTCTTGTGGCTATATCATTATTATACTAGGAGGTTGTCCAATGATCGACAACAAAAAGGAACAAGAGAGAGAAGAACTTCATCGTACCATATGGAATATGGCGAATGAACTTAGAGGAAGCGTGGATGGATGGGATTTCAAACAGTATGTGTTAGGTATGCTGTTTTACAGATATATTTCTGAAAATTTTGCCAGATATGTAAACGCTGGAGAGATTGAGGCGGGGAATGTCGATTTTGATTATGCTAATCTTTCTGATAGTGATGCAGAGCCTGCAAGAGAGGAATTGGTTGATACAAAGGGGTATTTTATTTTGCCGAGTGAACTGTTCTGCAATGTGAGGGAAAAAGCACCACAGGACGAGAACTTGAACGAAACGCTTGAAAAGGTGTTCCGAAATATAGAAAGTTCTGCACAAGGACATGACAGTGAAGATGACTTAAAAGGTCTGTTTGATGACCTTGATGTAAACAGCAACAAGCTTGGTGGAACAGTAGAAAAGAGAAATGCGAAACTGGTAAAACTCCTGAATGGCGTTGCTGAAATGAAATTGGGAGATTATCAGGACAATACCATTGATGCATTTGGTGATGCTTATGAATATTTAATGGGTATGTATGCATCTAATGCTGGAAAGAGTGGTGGAGAGTATTATACTCCACAGGAAGTATCGGAACTTCTGACAAGAATTACAGTACTTGGAAAGAAAAATGTAAATAAGGTGTACGATCCAGCATGTGGCAGCGGATCACTGCTTCTTAAATTTGCAAAGGTTTTGGGGAAAGAGAATGTCCGACAGGGGTTTTTTGGACAGGAAATCAATATTACTACATATAATCTCTGCCGTATCAATATGTTCTTGCATGATATTGGCTATGAGAAGTTTAACATTGGACACGGAGATACATTGATTGAACCGTTGCATTGGGACGATGAGCCTTTTGAGGCGATTGTGTCTAATCCCCCATATTCGATTAAGTGGGAAGGAGACGATAATCCTATTCTTATCAATGATGAAAGATTTTCTCCGGCAGGTGTACTTGCGCCAAAGTCGAAGGCTGATCTTGCATTTATTATGCACTCATTATCATGGCTTGCGACAAATGGAGTGGCTGCTATCGTATGTTTTCCGGGGGTAATGTACCGGGGCGGTGCAGAAAAGAAGATTCGAAAATATTTGATTGATAACAACTATGTGGAGTGCATTATCCAGTTGCCGGGAAATCTGTTTTTCGGGACAAGTATTGCAACTTGTATTATGGTTCTGAAAAAGAGCAAATCAGAAAATAGTACATTGTTTATTGATGCATCAAAGGAGTGTGTAAAGGTTACAAACAATAATAAGCTCACAAGTGAGAATATAGAGAATATTCTTGCTACTTATGAGGCGAGGGAAGATAAAGAGTATTATGCAGCAGTTGTTGCAAATGACAGGATTGCTGAGAATGATTATAACCTTTCTGTTTCCTCTTATGTGGAGCAGGAAGATACAAGAGAAAAGATAGATATTAAGTTACTGAATGCCAAGATTGAACAGATTGTAGCGAGAGAGCAGGCACTTCGTGATGAAATTGCTAAAATTATCGCAGAAATCGAGGTGGGAGAATGAGAACAGAGAAAAATATTCATATTTCGTTTAATGCACCATTAAATCCTGACGATACCGAAAATCAAACATTCGGATGCAGAGCAAATAATCCAGATATTTGTGGAAATAACGGAATAAAAGATATTTGTGCATTTTGCTCTGATGACAATATATGCAAGAAACCGTCAAGAGCGTGGAAAAGAAAATACCTTGAGTTAAAGGATGGAAAATGATGGGCAATATGGAAAACCTTATAAAGGCGCTATGTCCTAATGGAATTGTTTATAGGAATATTAAAGAAATAGCGGAAGTTGGAACTGGGAATAGTAATGGAAATGAAGCTGTTGAAGATGGCGCGTACCCTTTTTTTGTAAGGTCGCAAACTGTCAAGTCAAAAGATGATTACGAATATGATGAAGAAGCAATTATTATTCCCGGAGAGGGTGGTATAGGTGATATTTTTCATTATGTAAGCGGCAAATATGCACTTCATCAAAGAGTATATCGTATTCATTTCTTGACGGACGAAATTAACACAAAATTTGCATACTACTATATGGCAGCACAGTTTAAGGATTTTATAATGAAAAGGGCTGTAAGTGCCACAGTGACATCAATTAGAAAACCTATGATTGAGAGCTTTAGGCTCCCCATACCTCCTTTGGAGGTACAATGTGAAACGGTTCGTATTTTGGATTCTTTTACTGTGTTTACAGAAGAACTTAAGGATAATCTTACAGCCGAGTTTGCAGCTCGTAAAAAACAATATAAATTTTATAGAGATAGATTGCTTGATTTTAAGGAAGGAGGGGTTCAAAGGATACCAATGCGTAATCTGTTTGACTTTAGAAACGGATTGAGCAAAGGGAAAGAGTTTTTTGGAAAGGGAACTCCATTTATTAGATATGCAGATGTTTATAATCACAGATTTTTGCATAAAGAGGATATAACGGAAAGGGTTACTTGTACGGAGAAGGAAATAGAAAATCTATCTGTAAAAAGAGGCGATATTTTATTTACAAGAACTTCCGAGACTGCGGAAGAAGTAGGGTATTCATCAGTAATGTTAGACAATATTGGGGAGTGCGTTTTTAATGGATTTACAATCAGAGCGACACCAAAGACTGATTTATTAATGCCAGAATATTGTGCTTACTGTTTTTCAACTAATGATTTTAGGAATTATGTGGCAACTCATTGTGCATTCACAACAAGGGCATCTCTTACTGGAACTGCAATTGGCGAGTATCAGCTTGCTGTTCCGAGTATGGAGGTACAAAAGTGGTTAGTTTATGTTTTGGAACAGTTTGAAACAATCTGTAATGATTTGAATATCGGACTTCTGGCAGAGATAGAGGCAAGGCAGAAACAATACGAGTTCTACCGAGAGAAATTATTGAATTTTAAGGAGTTGAGCGAATGAGTACATTCAATATGGTTGCATCCATGAATGAAAGTACGGTGGTGGCGGAATATACGCCGGAGAGTAGGCGCTCCGACAGTTATCAGAGTGAGGCGGAGCTTGAAAAAGAGTTTATCCATATGCTGACGGAACAGAGTTATGAATATCTGCAAATCCATTCAGAGGCAGAGCTGATAGAAAATCTTAAACATAAGTTGGAGCAGTTGAATGGCTATGATTTTACGGATAGTGAGTGGGCGAGATTTTTCAGAGAACATATTGCAAATGCTAACGAGGGAATTGTAGAAAAAACTCGCACCATTCAAGAGGACTATACAAAAGTTTTAAAGCGTGATGACGGAAGCACGAAAAATATCAGGCTGATTGATAAGGGAAATATACATAACAACCGATTGCAAGTGATTAACCAGTATGAAGTGCAGAGAAAAGTAGGAAACGCTACGGAAGATAATGCCATAAATGGCATGGAAAATAAATCCAATCCTGCGGATAGGATTGCAAATTATGATAACCGCTATGATGTGACGATTCTTGTGAATGGGTTACCGCTTGTTCATATAGAACTGAAAAGGCGTGGAGTGGCAATTAGAGAGGCATTCAATCAGATTGATCGTTATCAGCGTGACAGTTTTTGGAGTGGGTGCGGACTGTATGAGTATGTGCAGATTTTTATTATCTCGAATGGCACAAATACAAAGTATTATTCTAACACCACAAGGTTTTCACATTTAAAGGAACAGGAAAAAAGTTTCAGTAGAGGGAAAAAGACAAGTAACAGTTTTGAATTTACTTCCTTTTGGGCAGACGCAAATAACAAAGTGATACCTGATCTTGTAGATTTTACAAAGACCTTTTTATCGAAGCATACTCTTCTGAATATTTTAACGAAGTATTGTGTATTTACCTCAGAAGAACTGCTCTTGGTTATGCGTCCATATCAGATAGCGGCTACGGAGAAGATATTAAACCGCATAGAGATAGCTACAAATTATAAGAAATGGGGAACGATTGACGCAGGCGGGTATATCTGGCACACAACTGGAAGTGGAAAGACATTGACTTCCTTTAAGACAGCACAGCTCGCAAGCCAGCTCGATTTTATTGACAAGGTGCTGTTTGTAGTTGATAGAAAAGATCTTGATTATCAGACAATGAAAGAATATGACCGTTTTCAGAAGGGAGCAGCGAACAGCAACACATCTACTGCAATTTTGCAGAGACAGTTGGAAAACAAGGACAAGAATGGTAATTATCACGAGTACAAGATAATTATAACCACCATTCAGAAATTAGACGGATTTATCCGCAAAAACAAAGGACACGAAGTATTTGACAAGCATATTGTCCTGATATTTGATGAGTGCCACAGGTCGCAGTTTGGGGATATGCATACAGCGATTGTCAAGAACTTTAAACGGTATCATATCTTTGGGTTTACGGGGACACCGATATTTTCGGTCAATGCAGGAAGCGGCAAACACGCTGATTTGCGTACCACACCGCAGGCTTTCGGAGAGAAGCTGCATACTTATACAATTGTTGATGCGATTAATGACGGAAATGTACTTCCATTTCGTATTGATTATATTAAAACTATTAAGGACAGTGATAAAGCAAAGGACAAGCAGGTATCGGCAATAGATACAGAAAAGGCACTCTTAAATCAGGCGCGTATTAGTGAAATTGTATCCTACATATTAGGACATTTTGATCAAAAGACAAAGCGAAACCGGGGAGACAGTTTCACATTTTCCATTTTGGAAAATGTGGAAGAAGTAGCTACGGCAAAGAATAGAAACGAGATAAAGGAAAAGAAGAATAAAATTCGTATAAAAGGTTTTAACTCCATATTTGCAGTAAGCTCCATAGAGGCTGCAAAGCTCTATTATACAGAATTTAAGCACCAAATGGAGAACTTGCCAGAGGCGAAAAGGCTTAGGATTGCCACGATATTCAGTTATGGCGTCAATGAGGCGGAGAATGATGATTTTGTGATTGATGAAAATTCCGAGAATACAGACGGACTGGATCAAAGTTCACGGGATTTCTTGGAAAGTGCTATTGACGATTATAATAGGTTGTTTTCCACTACCTACGATACCTCAGGCGACAAGTTCCAAAACTATTATAAAGATGTATCGCTTAGAATGAAAAACCGGGAGATTGACATTTTAATTGTTGTAAATATGTTCCTTACCGGATTTGATGCGACAACGCTGAATACTCTCTGGATGGATAAGAATTTAAAGTACCATGGACTTCTGCAGGCGTTCTCCCGTACCAACCGGATTCTCAATTCTGTAAAGACATTTGGAAATATAGTCTGTTTCCGTAACTTGGAGCAGGAAACAAATGATGCGATTACACTTTTTGGGAATAAAGAGGCAGGTGGTATTGTTCTGCTGAAAAACTATGCAAGTTATTATAATGGATATGATGAAAACGGAAAACACTATGAGGGATATACAGAACTGATTGATAAGTTACAGACAATGTTTCCGCTAGGGCATTTTTCAGAACTGGGAGAGCAGGATAAGAAGAAATTTATATCTTTGTATGGTGCAATTTTGAAAATAAGGAATATTCTGTCCACCTTTGATGATTTTGTTGGGCAAGAGATACTTTCACCACGGGATTTTCAAGATTATCAGAGCGAGTATATAGATCTTTATCACGAGTTTAAACCGAAAAAGGGGGAAAAGGAAAATATCAATGATGACATTGTATTTGAAATCGAACTTATAAAGCAGGTCGAGGTCAATATTGACTATATTTTAATGCTTGTGAAGAAGTATCAGAAAGACGGGAATAAGGATAAAGAGATTGTAGTTACGATTGAAAAAGCAGTCAATTCAAGCTTGAACCTGCGAAGCAAAATAGCGCTTATCAGAGAATTTTTGTCGAGGGTTAATGCAGATACCGAGGTTGACGGGGAGTGGTTGAAATATGTTGATGAGCAACGGGAAAATGACCTTGTTGCAATTATAAAAGATGAAAAGCTAAAGGATAAGGAAACACATATTTTTATCGAAAATTCTTTCCGTGATGGAGTATTAAAAACTACGGGTACAGATGTTGATGCGATAATGCCCGCAGTATCAAGGTTTGGTGGTGGTAGTGCAGGAAACCGCAGCGAAACGAAGAAAAGAGTTATTGACAGGTTGCTTGCGTATTTTGAGAAGTATTTGGATTTGGTTGGGATGAAATAATGTTATCAGATACTTTTAAAACTGAAAATTTATATTAAATTCGCTACATGCGTGTAGCGAATTGGAAAAGGTATATATCTAAAACAGAAACTTTTAGATGCGCTATTTTATGTTTGAGAAATTTGCAGATATTTTGCGAGAATTAGAACACTAAAAAAGTTATGAGGTGGAAAAAGGGGAATGATACATTTTTATAAGGAACAAGTAGAATTGGCAGTAAAATTAGTTGATATAAAAAGCAAATATGATGATATAAAAGCTTCGAAGGATGTAGCTGAAATAGAGGCTATGATTCATACGGCAAAGCCGACTGTGGAGTTTGTCAATGCAGCGAAACAGTTAGACAAAAGAATCAATGAGGACTATCCTGAAATCAATGAAATGCATAACATAGCATTGAACATGGCAAATCCTGCAAGGATATGTCAGGACAAGTCATTTTCTGAATATGATGCGATTTTAAAAGATTTGAATAGTGACTTATATGGAATTTTGGCATCTGTATTATTAAAACATGGAAAGATTTCTTGTATTAAAGAGTTTATTGAAAACGTTGATTAATATTTATCAAATTGAATTCGCTACATGCGTGTAGCGAATTGAGGAGAGTGAAAAATGGCGAATACAGAACTGATGGATACAGAAGATGAACTGAAATTTTATCAGGAAGTTCATGCTATACTGGATGAGGCAAAAAGTAAAATATATGAAGCTGCTAATAATATTATGACATATGCATATTGGAATGTCGGCAAAAGAATTATTGAACAGGAACAAAAGGGCAATAGAAAAGCAAAGTATGGTTCGTATCTTATAAAACGTCTTTCGCAAGAATTGTCCGATGAATATGGCACAGGATTTTCGGTTGCCAATATTAGGAATTGCAGACAATTATATTTGACATTTCCAAAAGAATCTTATGGATATTCATTGATTGGAAAAATTCATTGGTCACATCTTAGAACTATTATGCGGTTGGATGACGAGGAAGAACGGAATTTTTATTTGAAAGAGGTTGCAAATGAATACTGGTCTGTTAAGGAATTGGAGCGCAATATAAAATCCGGCTATTACAAACGCATTCTTTCAACACAATTTCCTGATAAAGTTGGACAAACTTCTAGTTTCGTGAAAGATCCATATGTTTTAGAATTTATGGGGATTAGAGATAATAAGGAAATTGCTGAAAAGGATGTTGAAAACGCAATTATCAGTAATTTGCAAAAATTTCTTTTAGAGTTGGGGAGGGGGTTTTGCTTTGTGGACAGACAGATGCGTATTTGCACCGAAACATCTGATTTTTATATTGACTTAGTGTTTTACAATTATATATTAAAATGCTTTGTATTGATAGATTTGAAAACTCATAAGCTGACTCATCAAGATATTGGACAGATGGATATGTATATCAGAATGTTTGATGATCTAAAAAGACAGTCAGATGATAATCCGACTATTGGTATTATCTTTTGCACAGATAAAGATGAAACGATGGTAAAGTATTCCGTTTTGAATGAGAGTAAACAGATATTTGCATCTAAGTATATGACTGTGTTGCCTACGGTAGAAGAACTAAGAAATGAGTTGGAACGTAATAAATTGATGTATAATGAAAACAAATTGGAATAATTCGCTACACACTGTGTAGTGAACTGGAAAATTTAAATAATGATAAGAAAAATAACAAGGGGATTCTAATGCCAAAAGATAATAGAAACTTTTTTGAAAAGAAAAAAGATTGGTCGGAAATAAAAGATACTTTGCTTGGAGCTTATCTAAAACCATACTTTCAAAAAATCTTGATGACAAGGCATCCAGTTTTTTATGTAGACTGTTTTTCTGGTAAAGGAAGATTTGACGATGGAAAACCGGGTTCGCCAATTATAGCTTTGAATGTTCGGAAAGAGTGCATGGCAAGTACAAAATCAGAAAAAGCAAGTATTGATATGTGCTTTATTGATTTAAATTATGCGCCGGAACTTGAAATGAATTTGACAGACTATAGGGACTTTAGCTGGAAGCCTATTATTATATCTGGAAAATATGAAGAAAAAATAATTGAAGTCCTTGAAAATAAAAGAAATTACAATGTGTTTCTGTATATTGATCCATATGGAATTCAGGCATTAGATTCTGAACTGTTTGATAGATTTTCAATGTTTGCCTTCGCATCATTTGAGATGCTGATAAATTTTAATTCTTTTGGATTTTTTAGAGAGGCTTGCAGGGTTTTAAAGGTAGATTATACGAAAGATGTCGCATTAACAGACCTTGATGATTTGATTGAATATTCGCCGATACAGGTCGATTCCAGTCAAAAGTCGGTTGAATTGCTCAATAAAATTGCAGATGGAACTTATTGGCAAGATATAGTTAATGATTTTAACGCAGGACAAATTGATGGTTATCAGGCAGAGGAGAGATTGTCAACTTGCTATAAGCAGCAACTACAGAAAAGATATACATATGTTCTTGATATGCCAATACAGATAAAAAAGACAAATCATCCGAAGTATAGACTGATTCATGTATGTAATCATGAAGACGGATGTTTATTGATGGCACAAAACATGTTGAAGAGGACAGATGAATTAGTGCTGAATGTACAAAGAGAGGGACAGATGTCGATTTTTGATTTTATGTCTGATGTGAGTACCGATAGTTCGGGGAAACAGACAACTATCTATGATGTGAAAAAGAAGATGTGTTCCTATTTACAAAACTATAAAGGTGAAGTGCATTTGAATAAATTGCTGGCGGAATTTTATGGGCGTTATGGTTTGATTGGTTATATTAATATGGTTAATGATGCTCTTAAAGAATTGGAAGCAGATGGGTTTATACAGATTTGCAGACAGCCACAATTTTCAGAAAAAACTGGTCAACCTTTAAGATATATGGAAGAAAAGGGAGGTCGTAGCGTTATAATTAGGAGGCTGCAATCATGAAGAAAGTGGCTGGTTATATACAGCGAAAGACAATGCTCTATGAAACGGGTGTAGAGTATGGGGATTATACTATGAATCATGTTCTAGGTTGTGCGCATGGCTGTAATTTTCCATGCTATGCTTTTTTACAGAAAAAGCGATTCGGGAAAATTCAAACATATGAACAATGGATTCAGCCTTATTTGGTATCGAATACGTTACAGCTTCTTCAACAGGAAATACCAAAATTAAAAGATAAAGTTGAGTCCGTTCAGCTATGTTTTACGACAGATCCGTTTATGTATGGATATGATGAAATTGCACAGACGAGTTTAGCAGCGATTCAGATGCTTAATCAAGCAGATATAAAATGTACAGTTTTGACAAAGGGAATACTTCCAATAGAGCTTGCAAATTACTCTAGTGATAATGAATATGGTATTACACTGATTTCTTTGGATGAGGACTACAGAAAAAAGATGGAGCCATATACAGCAACATACCAAGCAAGATTGGCGGCAATGAAAGCATTGCATGATGCTGGTTGTAAAACATGGGTAAGCATAGAGCCGTATCCAACACCGAATTTGATTAATCAGAAATTGGATCAATTATTAGAAGAAATATCCTTTACAGATAAAATTATCTTTGGGAGGACTAATTACTGCAAGGAGGTATCTTCTTATAAGCAACATAAAAAGTTTTATAATGAACAGGCGGAATATGTAATTGAGTTCTGTAAAAAGAGGAATATACTTTATCACATTAAGGAAAAAACAATTACAATGGAATAGATATGGAAAGGATGTGGTAAAAGTAAATTTATGGCATTATAGTTGCATAAGACGTGGCAGGACAAACAGTGTTTTGCTTCTCAAGTATGAATGAGAATAATACACAGAAAGAAGGTAAAGAAGTGTCTACAGAGAAAATAGATAGAGAAATACATCGTATAGATAATGCGATTTGCCGTCATATTGAAAATATCGAAAGAGATGATAGAGGAGAGGTGGCACAGGATGTTGTCACAGATTTGCGCCATTTTGTTGAGCATGTAATGTTAAAAATATATTCAAACAATCAGGATATTGAAGATAATTATGAAAACCTTTGTAAAGGTATAAAATATGTGGAATCAAAAGGGCAATATAAAAATATTGCAAGATTTCATGATTTTTTACAAATGGTAGTTTCACACTATAAGCCGGATGAAGAAAATTCAGAGCGTTTAATGCTTAAATATTATAACTATTTATATGAGATAAGAAAATTTCTTTTGGATAAATATAATTTTGGGGTTTTGCATAATTTGGAAAAGTTTCCCTTAAATGTAGATCCTAAGATGCAAGAGTATTATGCTAAAATAGCAGAGGAAATTGAAAAATTTGACATTATTGAAAATTGTACGAAAGGAAGTCGTTTTTATATTCAGAAGGTAAAACCTTTTTTTGTAAAGGGAGGACGCTATTTTGAGATTACATTCTGTGAAGCTACGGATAGGAATAATAAAACAGATCGTCTTATTGCGTTTACGAAAATTCCAATTATGAGTAACTATGCTTCAAGGATGCTAGTTGTTCCAACAGATATAGAAATAATGAATAAAAGAATGCCTATAAATATAATTATAGGGTGGGAGGTGGCAATTCGTGATTGTGAATTTAAAAATTTTTGTGGTATTATAACGGGCATAAAAAGTGATGCAGGGCATTCAGAAACGAGAAGTTTATGCCAATTTATGACAAGATATAGGATTAATCTTGTTGATATTGTTTGTATGTCTAAGAAAGAGTATGTAATATTAGAACAATCGATTAGAGACAAAGCCCAAGTGACAGTTGTTTTAAATGCATTATCAGAATGCAGAAGAATAATAAATAATAATATGGCGGGAGAGAATATTCTCCGTTTATTGTTATATTCAATGAATAACAACATGATCAAGTCTCAATATTATGGTGTGAAGAGTCGCTATTTTTCTTTATACTTGAAAAATGGATGTATTCCGTTTGATAAAATACCTTTTAATTTTTCCCCGATAGACCACACGGTTAGATATAGTGTATTATTGGATTGCATAACTTATAAGGATAAAATAGATCAATTGTTGGCACGTCATATCAAGATAAATGCAGAAGTTAATGGAACATTATTTACACAGATTGGGGAGTTGGAGGGATATGGAGATGTAAATGCCTTAATAGAGCGATACAACAATAGGTTATACTCTGGGCATAGACCTCAGAGCGAAGTTAGAGTGCAAAATAATCACGCATTTATTTATAGTTATGTGGAGGACTGTAAATATATATTAGATAAACTTGTGCAATTATCTGCAAATGGATTGCAGAATTATTCGATAGCGGTTTCAGCGTGGCTAGCGAATGAAAATACGGCATTTTATTGTGATGAAAAGAAAGATGTGTTAAAAGAAATATTTGCTAATTCTATGGTAGGGGTATTGTATGGTGCTGCAGGTACAGGGAAATCAACCTTTATTAAATTAATGTCACAGTATTTTGCAGATAAAGATAAACTCTTTCTGGCACAGACAAATCCGGCAGTTGATAATTTAAAAAGGAAAGTGAATGTGGCAAATTGTGAATATTTAACCATTGCTAAGTTTATTTCTAATTCGAGGGTCAAAACAGAATATGATATTCTTATTGTTGACGAATGCAGTACGGTAAGCAATGCTCATATGAGGAAGGTGCTGGAAAAGGCTTCATTTAAGTTACTTCTCCTTGTGGGAGATACATTTCAGATTGCATCAATTAGATTTGGAAATTGGTTCAGTATTGTGAAACAGTTCATTCCAAAAACATCCGTATATGAGCTATTGGCACCATTTAGAAGTGAAGATGAACGATTGCTTGAACTTTGGAATCGTGTTAGGAATATGACGGATAACGTTAGTGAATTAATTTCGCGTCCAGAGTATTCTAGGAGATTAGATGATTCTGTTTTTGTTAAAGTAGAAAAAGATGAGATAATTCTTTGTTTAAACTATGATGGTCTGTATGGTATTAATAATTTAAATAGGTTCTTGCAAGAGAGTAATGAGAATAAATCTTATGAATGGGGATTGCAACAATTTAAAGTCGGTGATCCAATTTTGTTTAATGAGTCTGAAAGATTTGCTCCAGTCATTTACAATAATATGAAAGGAGTGATTAGGGGTATAGAAACAACATTTGATTCGGCTATGGGGGAAGTGATTATATTTGATGTGGAGTTAGATAAAATATTAGATGGATTAGATGCATCTGGGAAAGATTTTGAAATAATTGATGAATATGAATGTGCTAATACAGTAGTTCGTTTTTTGGTATATAAAAGACGAAGTGAAGATGATGATGATGACATTACATCTAATACTATTGTTCCGTTTCAAGTTGCATATGCCGTATCTATTCATAAAGCACAGGGATTGGAATTTGATTCAGTAAAGGTTGTTATAACTAACGAGGTAGATGAAAATATTAGTCATAATATTTTTTATACTGCAATTACAAGAGCAAGGAAACAGTTGAAGATTTATTGGTCTCCAGAAGTCCAAGAGAAGATTCTTACATCAATACAGCCGAGAAATGATAATAAAGATATTGCATTATTGAAAAGGACTGTGCTTGATTAAAGATATTGATGCTGGTGCAAGGTGTATTTGCATTTTTCGTGATTTTATTCAAAGTGGATAAAGTGTGAAGAAAATATGAAAAGACATGTATGGGTACAATTTGGGTACACTAGCTTTGAAACCAAATAAATAAGCAGTAAAACTGTATCAAAATGGTACGATTTTTAAAGAAAAAGCAACGAAAAACAGGACTTGCAACGAACTGGAAAAAGAGTTCGAATAGTAAACAGGAAGCCGGGAAGCCGCATAAACAGCGGACTTTCCGGCTTTTGATGTGGGGCGTGATACCTTTTTGATACCTATTTATTGAGCGATTTCAATATCATCAAATATTACGGGAAGTTTTTTGACAAGTACATCATATATCATTATAGATACTTCCTGCATTTGTGGATGCGCTGCCTTACTGGTTCTCAATTTGAGAAAATGACGCCATTCTCTAAGGTTCATTGTGACATATATTTCTGTTTTTAGTGAATTAGGTAGTATTGAACGTGCTTCTTGGGGAGAAGCACCGTTATCAATAAGGGAAAAATAGTTTTTTTCAATTTGTAACATTGCGGATTCCCAAATCTTATATGATTCACTATCAGTTTCCCAAAAACAAGGTTTAATAAAAGAAAGTTCATTCCCAAATTTGTCTTGAGAATAATTGCAGTATCGTGTGCTTTCTTGACTATAACTGGCTATTCTATGGCGAACAATCTCGTGTGATACGCCACGATCACAAACTATTTTAAATGTTATGCTTGCATGTTCAATAACAGATTCATGTCCTCTTTTTAATATATTTCTAATGAATTTTTCAGCAGAATCATTAGAAATGTTGTTTTCGCTTTTGTAACATACACGTCCGGCTTTTTCGATATGTTTCATAATAGTTTCGGCGTTGAAGTCTCCTTCAAGAGATACATATGGTTTTAGTACTTTCATAAAATTTCCTCCTTTGGCTTTTGACATATTAATAATATTTCTTTTGCACGTGAACTTGTTGCGGCATAGCTTTTGTTCCAATCAGAAGCATTAGTATATTTTGCTTCAACGATTGAAAAACCAACAGATTTGCAAAGGGAGATAATCTCATCCATTGTAAAACGTCTGTCACGTACAATAAGCTCGATAGGTAAACCGGTAGATGAAGAAAACTGTTCTTTTCGGTAAATTAAATGAGTTTCAGTGTCAACAAGATAATAATCGGGATTAAAAATATCTCCAGTTTCTTCTTGTGTATTTGAAGCTGGCAATTCCAATATTTTGTTTGCATCGTTTGCAAAAGAAAACAAATATTTTGCGTTAAAAAATGTTGATTCATAATTCATTACTGAAAAAATAGCATATCCACCCGAGTTTAATAAATTAAAAGCATTTTGTAAAATCAAATAGTTATTATCATCTGAAGCAAAGGTGCCAATAACATCATACAAGCAAAGTATATGTGAAGCTTTGCGTCTATTCTTAAAATAACGACAATCAGCTTCTAAGAACTTTAAATTTCTAAGGGATAGTTCTTCTGCTTTTTGAATTGCTAATGAAACATTTTCAGGAATATAATCAATCCCAACTACTTTGATATTACGTTTTGCCAGTTCCAAAGAATGTCTACCTATACCGCAGCCTAAATCATAAACAAAGTCAGTAGATGATAACTTTGTTTTATTTATTATATAATCTACTTCCTCAGAAGAGTGTTTCATCCAATTTTGTTTTTTAGGGTTCATTTTAGAATAGGCTTGGTATACAACAGAATCTGATGCTGCTATCATGTTTTCAATTTCTTGTTGTGATAATTCTATTTGTTTTTGGTCGTTAAAAGTAAAGGCGAACCATTCCCAACCTTCATCAATAAGTCCTAAATTCCAAGGAACTTCTTCAGTTATTACATTTTTAAGCATTTGCATCGTATCACTGTGATCGACAAAAAAGTTAGTATTTACGGCGGCTGAATCTTCCGTTATTTGAAATTGGGTATCTTCATAAATGAAAGGAACATTTTGTCGTCCAATGTTTTTTAGTTTAGTAGAATTCTTTTTTATTCGCATAGGTACAGCACGCCTTCTGGTAGCTTTTTCCAAAGCTCTAATAGCATAAGGATTTGCACTGACAATTCCCCATGCAAAATGATTTGAAAATCCCCATATTGAAAATAATAGATTTTTTGCAATTCCACGTTGACGATATTTGTCATGAACAACTAACTGTGTTACCCAAGTCACAATACCATAATTATATTCGTTTTTGCTAAAGGAAATTGCATAACCGATTATTTCTTCTCTATCCATAGCAAAATAGACTGTTACATAGTCATTTTCAAGCCATTCGCGTAATCTATTATTAGATAATTTAATGTGTTCTTTTGGATGAAGGCCTTTATCGCTCCAAACTCCATAATGATTAGAATATAGATTAGAGCATTGAGTTAAGAATTTTTCGTTTGATGCAGCAAATCGTCCAGGCCAGAAGCTATATTCAATATTATTCGACATAAAAAATCTCCTATTTATTTTAATATTCTCCAATTATAACTATTATTTTTCTTATCATTCCCTTTTTCATCAACACTACTACTTGTAGCAGGCCAGTTGATTTTCCATTCAAAATACTCGTCCTCGGAAATCTCCCCATTCTTCAACTGCTCTTTCCGCAGACACCACTCCCGCATGAAATCATTGACTAAACCGT
>ERZ779622.813-NODE-813-length-15479-cov-7.724196_pt1 | contig 15479 bp, 17 predicted proteins | sample MGYA00514188_ERZ779622 | MGnify/ENA primary metagenome ERZ779622 (study PRJEB29562, sample SAMEA4376702) | mouse gut metagenome | isolation source: Cecum | study: EMG produced TPA metagenomics assembly of the A DSS colitis mouse model was used to assess the...
AGGTGGCGATATACTTGGCGGCGGAGGCGAAGCCGGGGCAGTGGTCGGTGCCGAACAGGTCGTTGTCGATGGTCTTGGGCACGCCCATGATGCGGCACTCATAGCCAACCTTCTGCATATACTTGGAGACCTTGTTGCAGGTGTCCATGGAGTCGTTGCCGCCGTTGTAGAAGAAGTAGCGCACATCGTACTTTTTGAAAATCTCCAGGATGCGCTTGTAGTCAGTGTCGTCTACGTCGGGATCGGCAATTTTATAGCGGCAGGAGCCAAGCTCGGAGGAGGGGGTGTTGAGCAGCAGCTCCAGCTCCTTGGCGTCCTCCTGGCCCATGTCATACAGCTTGTCGTTGAGGACACCCTTGATGCCGTGGGCCGCGCCGTAGACGGCGGTGATGTCGGGGCAGTCCAGAGCGGTGCGAATCACGCCGTAGGCGCTGGCGTTGATGACCGAAGTGGGGCCGCCGGACTGACCGATAATCAGGGCGCCCTTCAGTGTATTGCTCATGTTGATTACCTCCAAATTAAAAATATCCTTTGTGGATGGGTGACAGCTCGAAACAGGAATATTATAACAAAGATTTCCGCTGTTGTAAACGGGAAGAATAGCCGACCTTGTCTTGTATTTTAGCGCTGATAATGGTAAAATCAGAGTAGAAACAGGCGCTGTTTGAAGGGATAATTTGAAAGGATAAATAATATGAAGAAAAAATATATTATCCTCATTATTTTGGTCTTCGCTGTAACTGTGGGAATCATGGGTGTTTATTTGCTGGCCCGGCCCACTGTATTAGGTAATATGAGCAGCAAGTATCCAAAGCAGGTCACAACAACTTCTGATATCTCCTTCACAGGAGAAGCAGGCAGCAGAATCAAGTTTGTTTGTCGATCGGATGTTATGAGCGGAATTTTGGATATTACACTGTATGATGCGGCTGGCAATGCCGTATATACCTTGGATAACGCGAAAGAGCTGGCGGCCTATTTTACGCTGGAACGTTCTGGCACATATACGTTGGCCGCCAGTTGTGATAATTTTGTCGGAACGTATAACGTTATTGTGTATTTAGACAAAATAAACACATCGACAGCTTCCAGCTGAATGAACAGGGTTTACACTCGTCGGCTGATCTGTTATAATATATTTGATTATCCCGTCAAAATGCCGATGGAAGGAGAGATAACAATGTCGGATAAAGAACTAGTCACGATTACAATCGAACATTATGGCGACTTGCAGCTAATCAAACAAGCGAACGGAGACCATGAAAATCCGGCCCTTGACTACGTGCTGAAGCTAACAATCGCGAAGCTGTCCTCTCTGGGCGTGAATGTGGAGGATATCACGCTGAACTGACATGGAACTTCCTCACAAATCCCACAAAACTCCCGCCTGTCCGGCGGGAGTTTTTTCCCGCTGGTATGTTGCAATCTGGGGAAAATGTGGTAAAATAAAAGGGACTAAATTATAAGGAGGTTATTCCCATGCCCCTTGTTACTTCTACCGAAATGTTTAAGAAGGCCTACCACGGCGGTTACGCCATTGGTGCTTTCAACGTCAACAACATGGAGATCATTCAGGGCATCACCGAGGCCTGCCGCGAGGAGAAGGCCCCTGTGATTCTTCAGGTCTCCAAGGGAGCCCGGGCCTACGCCAACCGCACCTACCTGGTGAAGCTGGTGGAGGCCGCCGTCATTGAGTGCCCCGAGATTCCCATCGTGCTCCATCTGGACCACGGTGATACCTTTGAAACCTGCAAGAGCTGCATCGACGACGGCTTCACCTCCGTTATGATCGACGCCTCCTCCAAGCCTTTCGCTGAGAACATTGAGATCACCAAACAGGTCGTTGAGTACGCCCACGACCACGGCGTGGTGGTCGAGGCCGAGCTGGGCGCTCTGGCCGGCGTGGAGGACGACGTGAAGGTCTCCGCCGAGGAGTCCCACTACACCCGCCCCGAGGAGGTGGAGGAGTTTGTCGCCAAGACCGGCTGCGACTCTCTGGCCATCGCTATCGGCACCAGCCACGGCGCGTTCAAGTTCAAGCCCGAGCAGTGCACCCGCAACGAGAAGGGCATTCTGGTTCCGCCCCCGCTTCGCTTCGACATCCTGGAAGAGATTGTCAAGCGCTTGCCTGAGTTCCCCATCGTGCTCCACGGCTCCTCCAGCGTGCCCCAGGATTATGTGAAGATGGTCAACAGCCACGGCGGCAAGATGCCCGACGCCGTGGGCATCCCAGAGGAACAGCTGCGCGAGGCCGCCAAGAGCGCCGTATGCAAGATCAACATCGACTCCGACCTGCGCCTGACCATGACCGGCACCATCCGTCAGTATTTTGACGAGCATCCCGACCACTTCGACCCCCGTCAGTACCTCAAGCCCGCTCGGGCCAACATCAAGGAGACCGTTCGCCACAAGCTGGTGGACGTGCTGGGCTGCGCCGGCAAGGCCTGAATCACTCACGATGAAAAGGGAGCGCTTTAAGCGCTCCCTTTTTCTGCACCGAAAAAGCGAGGACAGGACAGAGACAAGGGGCTATTCTTTGAAACAAGGAGTTGATTGTGATGGATTGGCTGAAGCATTGGAACAAGGCGCTGGACTATCTGGAAGAAAACCTGGACGGGGAGATCAGCCTGGAGGAGCTGGGCCGGCTGGCCGGCTGTTCCCCCTATCACTTTCAGCGGATGTTCTCCTATCTGGCCGGCGTACCCCTGAAGGAGTATATCCGCCGGCGGCGCATGACCAGGGCCGCGGCGGACCTGCGGGCGGGGGATAAGGTACTGGATGTGGCCTTGCGCTACGGCTACGACTCGCCCACCGCCTTCAACCGGGCCTTCCAGGCGGTCCACGGTTTGGCCCCATCCCTTGCAAAACAAGATGGGGTAAAGCTGAAAGCCTTTCCACGTATCCGCTTCAAATTTGCACTCAAAGGAGACACTGAAATGGAATACCAGATCGTAAGTCGGGGAGAATTCCGCATTGTCGGATTCCGCACACCCCTCGCAATTGACGCGGAGGAGAGTTTTCAGATGGTGCCCCGGTTCTGGGCAGAGGTAGGGCAGAGGGTCGGAGCGCTGATCCCACTGATAGACCCTGAGATACCAGGAGTGTTAGGGGTAAGTACTTGTCACCGGGATGAAGAAAACTACTACTATATCGCGGTGGCCTCCAATGCCCCGGTCCCGGAGGGGACCCACGCGTGGACGGTGCCCGCCGCCACCTGGGCGGTGTTCTCCGGTACGGGACAGCAGCCCACTGCCATCCAGGAGCTGCAGAAGCGGATTGTCTCCGAGTGGCTGCCCGATTCGGGTTACGAGTGGGCTCAGGCCCCGGACGTGGAGGTCCTTCCACAGGGCTGTTTGGCGCTATGTTAAGTTTGGTTGACAGATTTCCAGGGACTTTTGGTTGACGCTGCGGGGGAGAACCTGCTATTGTAGGGGCAGACAAGGAGGGTTTTATTATGAACTTTGCGGAGCACTTAATGACTTTGCGCCGCCAGCGTGGCTGGTCCCAGGAGGAACTAGGCAATCAGGTTGGCGTCACCCGTCAGACGGTGTCCAAGTGGGAGATGGGACAGAGCGCCCCAGAGCTGGAGAAGCTGGTGGAGCTGTCCCGGCTGTTTGGGATGTCCATCGACCAGCTGGTGGGTCTGGAGGCAGTGGGGGGGCGGCCGGATCCCTGGGAAGTACCTGAGAAGCCGTCCAGAGCGTGCGTCGGGGGGATTTTGTATGAGTACATCAGTCCTGTAAAGGTATTTGGCCTGCCGTTGATTCATGTCCGATTTGGATATGGTCCCCGGCTGGCCAAGGGAATCATCGCCATCGGCAACTGTGCGGTGGGGGTGGTGGCTCTTGGCAGCTGTTCTCTGGGACTGCTCTCCTTTGGAGGGCTCAGTCTGGGGCTGCTGTTTGCGCTGGGCGGCGTCAGCTTTGGACTGGCGGCTCTGGGCGGACTGGCCGTTGGAGGCTTTGCGGTGGGCGGATGTGCGGTAGGACAGTGGCTTGCCATCGGCGGCGGGGCCTTTTCTAACTACCTTGCCGTCGGCGGCGGGGCCTGGTCCACAGGGCTGGCTATCGGCGGCTCCGCCTTCGGACACGTTGCGGTGGGAACAAATGAGGCGTCCGGTGCTTTTCCGTACCTCCAGCAGTATGGGTATCACATAGAGGACGTTTGGTATGCGGTGAAATCGGAGTTTCCCCACATGTGGGGCTGGGTCAAAGGCGTGATTCAGTGGGCGCTTGGCTAAAATCTTCTGGCGAAGCCGCACTTCCGGCACAGGGGCTCCCGGGCCTGTCCCTGAGAGAAGCCGTCATGGATTGCCCGGGCCCGGGGAGAATCCAATATGTCCTCCAGACTGTTTTGAAACAGATTGCCCAGCGGGATATCGCCCTCATGGTCCAGGCAGCAAGGAACCACCGTCCCGTCCACCAGCACCCCCACCTGGTCCCGAAGTCCGTAGCAGAAGGTGGGGGGCTGTCCATCGCCGGCGGACAGGTCGGGCCAGTCGAACCGTTCGCCCCACTCCAAAAAGATGTTGGGGGCGAGGGTGGTCCCCCGCCGGCCCTCGGTCCAGGGGGGAGAAAATGCTTTCTCCAGCGCGGCCAGGATATCCCCATTCAGGCGGTTGTACCCGTGGGCCTCTCCCAGGTTCCATAGCCGCAAGGCGCACTTTTTTCCAGCCTCCCCGGCTGCCTTGGCGAAGGAAAGGCATTCGGTCAGATAGTCCGTCAGCCATTCCCTCTGGCTGCCCTCGAAGGAGTGGAGGGAGACGCTCACCTTTTTCACCGCCGGGCGGGACAGCAGCAGGTTTTGCCGCTGTCCCAGCAACGTGCCGTTGGTGGTGAGCATGACATGAAAGCCCAGCTCTTCCGCCTGGGACAGGACCGCGTCCAGCCAGGGGTGGAGCAGCGGCTCCCCCATGAGATGGAGATAGAGGTACTGCGTATGGGGCCGCAGACCAGCGGCCAGGGTATGGAAGTCCTCCGGGGACAGAAACGAGGCCGGCCTGCGGGTGCCCGGACAGAATGCACAGGACAGGTTGCAGACATTGGTAATCTCCAGATAAGCCTTGCGAAGGGTCCTCACCGGCCCCGCCCCCTTTCTCACCCCATCCTACCATGGGGGCGGGTTCAGGTCAACGGTTTACCCCCAAAATATGCAGGAACCGCACCGCCTGAATAGGATAGGTGGACAGGGGGCGGTAATCCGCGTCGTCGGAGTGGGCGGCCACCAGGATGTTTTCCGGAAGCGCTGGTCCTTTTACCGCCACCACCACCGGGTTGTGGGAGAAAATCCTGCCGGAAAAGCTGATTTGGACGAAGTCGCCAGGCTGGACCTCCTCTATGGAGACCTCCGCGCCCACAGGGCCGGGACTCTTTTTGCTCCGGGTGAGAAAGTTGTAAAAGAAGGGGACGCCGGTCCAGGCGGGAGCCCGGCTGTACTGGCTGTTGTAGTACCAGCCGAAGGTGGGGGTGTAGTTCATTACTCCGGAGCCGGCGTAGAGGCACTGGGAGGCGAAATTGGTGCAGTCGCCCCCGAGGGTGTCGAAGTTGTAAAAATCCGGGTTCCGGTGGTAGGCCCAGCGGTGGGCATAGGCCACCGCCGCCTCCCGGCCATAGGGGCGCAGCGTCATAACAGGACCTCCTTTTTTCCATGCTACGCGGACGCGCCGGAAGATGTGACTGACTTTTTGTAAGATCGCCTTGGGGCGGTCTTTTTTCTGTCGTTTCCCGCCGAACCGGCAGGCCCGGGCGGGCCCTAAAAATTTTATCAAAAATAGGGCTTTTCTTTTTGTATATTCATGTATATAATACTCTAGGAAGTTTATGGACCAAAATTAGGAGGCCGTACCTATGACAAGAAGCAGCGCGAGAGAGATCGCCGTTCATATTATTTTTGCTCTGGGCTTTGACACCCGCAGCGCCCAGGAGATTCTGGACGCGGAGCTGACCCGGGAGCGCTTTCAGGAGCTGGCGGAGGAGCTGCCTCTTTACGCCCAGTTTCCCAACGAGAAGCAGGAGCAGTACATACGGCAGCTGGTTCAGGGGGTATTCGCCCACGGTCCGGAGCTGGACGACTTTATCGGCCGCTATTCGGTGGGCTGGGCCTTCGCCCGTATTCCCCGTATGGCGGCGGCGGTGATGCGCACCGCCATGTATGAGGTGCTCTATATGCCGGGAATTCCCAACGCCGCCGCCATCAACGAGGCGGTGGAGATTGCCAAAAAGTACGAGCCAGCGGAGGTGGTGTCCTTTGTCAACGGCATTCTGGGCACCTTTGTCCGCGCGGAGTTTGAGGACACCCCGCCCAAGCCGGAGAAAAAAGCCCCGGAGGGGGAGGAGTAATGCCGGTTTTAGGGCTGGACACCAGCAACTATACCACCTCGGCCGCTATCTTTGACGGGGAGAGGGGGCGGAATGTCGGCCGTCTGCTGGATGTGCGCCCCGGAGAGCTGGGCTTGCGGCAGAGCGACGCGCTGTTCCAGCATGTGAAGCGCTTGCCTTTGCTGCTGGAGGAGCTGCTGGGGGGGAGGCAAGGCGTTCAGGCCGTGGGAGCGTCCACCCGTCCCAGAGCGGTGGATGGTTCCTATATGCCCTGTTTTTTGGCAGGTGAGGGCCAGGGCCGGGGGATTGCCGCGGCTCTGGGAGTCCCCTTTTATGCCCACTCCCACCAGCAAGGGCATCTGGCCGCCGCCGCCTGGTCCGCCGGGCGGGCGGAGCTGCTGGACGCCCCCTTCCTGGCCTGGCATCTGTCCGGAGGCACGACCGAACTGCTGCTTGTAAAGCCAAAGGACTATGCGGTGGAGGCTGAAATTATCGGAGGGACCAGCGACCTGTCCGCCGGCCAGCTCATCGACCGCACCGGCTTGCTGCTCGGGCTGCAATTCCCGGCGGGTAAGGCCCTGGACGAGCTGTCCCGACAGGACGGGTCCGCTGTTGCTTTTTCGATCAGGCTGGACGGGCTGACCTTTTCCCTGTCCGGGATGGAGAACCAGGTTAAGGCCCTGGCAGAACGGGGGGAGTCCCCGGCCAACATCGCCCGCTTTGCCATCGCCACCGTTGTCGGCGTGGTGTGCCGGGTCACCGCAGAGGCACAGAAACGCTATCCTGGTCTGCCGGTGCTGTGCTCCGGTGGGGTAGCCTCTAATTCTCAGCTGCGGGCAGCGCTGACCGGGGCTGCGTTTGCCCAGCCCCAGTATTCCACCGACAACGCCTTGGGAACGGCCATTCTCACCTGGAGGGCGGCCCGGTGGGAGGGATGGCTATGAGAGAGGACGCCGTTTTGACCCCCAGCCAGGTGGGCCAGTACCTTAAAAATATGATGGATCGGGACCACCTCCTGTCCCGGCTGCTGGTGCGGGGGGAGCTGTCCAACTACAAGATGTACCCCTCGGGGCATCACTACTTTACCTTGAAGGATGGGGAGGGGGCGCTGCGGTGCGTCATGTTCCGCAGTGACGCCCAGTTCTTGCGGTTCCGGCCAGAGAACGGAATGCAGGTGATTGCCGCCGGCCGGGTGACCGTCTTTCCCCGGGATGGGCAGTACCAGATGTACTGTGCCCGGCTCACCCCCGAGGGGGTGGGAGACTTGGCTCTGGCCTTTGAGCAGCTGAAGGAGAAGCTGGCTCGGGAGGGCCTCTTCGACCCGGCCCACAAGAAAGAGACACCATTATTTCCCAGAAAAATTGCTCTCGTCACCTCGCCCGCCGGGGCGGCGGTGCGGGACATGATCCGTATTCTGGGAGCCCGGTGGCCCCTGTCGGAGGTCTGTGTGATCCCGGTACGGGTCCAGGGGGAGGAGGCTCCTCGGGAGATTGCCGCCGCCATCCAATGGGCCAACCTGCACCGGGCCGCCGATCTGATTATCACCGGCCGGGGGGGCGGCTCCATGGAGGACCTGTGGGCCTTCAACGAGGAGGTAGTGGCCCGGGCCATCTACAGCTCGGAAATTCCCGTTATCTCCGCTGTGGGCCATGAGCCCGACGTGACCATCGCCGACTTTGTGGCTGACCGTCGGGCCTCCACCCCCTCCAACGCCGCCGAGCTGGCTGTCCCGGATCAGAATGAGATATACGCCGCCTTGCTGGGGGACGGGGAGCGGCTGGGGGGAGCTCTGTCTGTCCGGCTGGCTCGGTACCGGCAGAGGCTGGACCGGCTGGCCGCCAGCCGCCCTATGACGGAGCCGGCCTCCTACTTTCGGGAGAAGCGGCTGCTGCTGGATTTTCAGAGCAGCTGTCTGGCTCACGGCCTGCGCCACGCTGCGGCCGGCCAGCGTGAGCGGTTGTCCGCCCTGTCTGCCGCACTCCCCAGCAGCGCGGCCCGAACCGTCGCACAGCGCCGGGAGCGGCTCAACGCTCTGGCTGCCGCCCTGGATGCCATGAGTCCGTTGAAGGTGCTGGGCCGGGGCTACGCCATCGCCCGGCGAGGGGACGGAAAAGCGGTGCTCTCCGCCGCCGATGTGGCCTCCGGAGACAAGCTGAAATTGACCCTATCGGACGGCAGCGTAAATTGCCGGGTACTGTAGAAAAGGAGAACGCCAATGGCCGCAAAGAAGAAGCTGGATTTTGAGGGCTCTATGGCCCGGCTGGAGGAAATTGTCTCCCTGTTGGAAAAGGGGGACGCCCCGCTGGAGCAGGCAATTGGCCTGTTCGAGGAGGGGGCCAAGCTGCTGCGGGAGTGCACCAGACAGCTGGATGAGGCGGAGCAGAAGGTGAGCCTGCTTACCGCCGGGAGAGACGGAGAGATTATTGAGGAACCCTTCGGGGGGGATGGCTGACATGGAAAATAACTTTACAGATAGAACGGCCCAGGACCGGGCTCTGATTGAGGCCTGTCTGGCCGGCGCATTTGCTGCGGAGACCCGCCACGCCGACCTGCAGGAGGCCATGGAGTACTCCCTTTTGGCCGGAGGCAAGCGCATCCGCCCGATCCTCACCTTGGAGACCTGCCGCCTGTGCGGCGGAGACCCGGAGGCGGCGCTGCCCTTCGCCTGCGGGGTGGAGATGGTCCACACCTACTCTCTGATTCACGACGACCTGCCCGCCATGGACAACGACGGCCTGCGCCGGGGCCGGCCCACCAACCACATCGTTTACGGGGAGGCCACCGCCATTCTGGCGGGGGACGCCTTGCTTACCGCCGCCTTTGAGCAGCTGACCAGAGCCAACCTGCCTGCTGAGCGGATTGTGGAAGCGGTAGGCTGTCTGTCCCGCGCCGCCGGCTCCGCCGGTATGGTGGGAGGGCAGGCCCTGGATATGGCCGGGGAGGGCCGGACCTTGGGCCGGGAGGAGCTGGAGCTGCTCCAGAGCTTAAAGACAGGAGCGCTCATCTCCGCCGCCGCCGAGCTGGGCTGTATCGCCGCCGGCGGGACCCCGGAACAGCGGGTCCGGGTGCGGGACTACGCCCAGGCCGTGGGCCGGGCCTTTCAGGTACGGGACGATATGCTGGATGTCATCAGTTCCCAGACAGAGCTGGGCAAGCCGGTGGGCTCCGACCGGGTCAACGAGAAGAGCACCTTTGTTACCGCTCTGGGACTGGAGGACTGCGCCGCCCTGGTGGAGGAGCTGACACGGCGGGCCGTCAGGGCGGTGGACGGCTTCGCTCAGCCTGAGTTCCACATTTGGCTGGCCAGATCCCTGGCCCAGCGGACAAAATGAGAACTTGACAGACAGCGTCAAACGATTGTGAATGCAGGTTCTAAGTCCAGATTTCCGGGAGGAATTGTGTTTTGATTGTGCCCGATGAAAAAAATCAACCCATCCTCTCCCGCCTGACCGATCAGGAGGGGGAGGCTTTGTGCGCCCGGCTGCGCCGGGAACTGGTGGAGGACGTGTCCAAGACCGGCGGGCATCTGGCCTCCAACCTGGGGGCGGTGGAGCTGACGGTGGCCCTTCACCGGGTGTTCGACACCTCGGTGGACCGGTTGGTCTTTGACGTGGGCCATCAGTGCTATGCCCACAAGCTCATCACCGGGCGGACTCTGGACACCTTGCGCCAGTACGACGGCGTGGCCGGGTTCCCCAAACCCAACGAGAGCGTTCACGACGCCTTTATCGCCGGACACGCCTCCAACTCGGTGGCGGTGGCCCTGGGGATGGCCCGGGCCAGGGACATGCTGGGGGAGGACTACAAGGTGATCGCCCTCATCGGCGACGGCGCCCTCACCGGCGGGCTGGCCTACGAGGGGCTGTCCAACGCGGGGGAGTGTGGCCGGCAGCTGCTGGTCATCCTCAACGACAACGGTATGTCCATCACCCCCAATGTGGGCGGGGTGGCGGAGCACCTGGCCAGACAGCGGCTCAAGCCCCAGTATCTCACCTTTAAAAAGCACTACCGCCGTATCATGAACGCCACCGCCCCCGGCCGGGCGGTCTATCGGGTCACCCACCGGGTAAAACAGGCGTTGAAGCAGTTCCTGCTGCCTTGCAGCATGTTTGAGGACATGGGCTTCCGCTATCTGGGGCCGGTGGACGGCCACAACCTGCCCTTCCTGACCAGGCTGCTGCGGTACGCCAGGGAGATCGACGAGCCGGTGCTGCTCCATGTCAAGACGGTAAAGGGCAAGGGCTTTCTGCCCGCCGAGGAGAACCCGGACGCCTTCCACGGCGTGCCCCCCTTTGATCCCCTCACCGGCAAGCTGAAACGGGAGCCGGGAGAGAATTTTTCCGCCGTCTTTGGCCGGACCCTGACCCGGCTGGCAGATCGGGACAGGCGGGTGTGCGCCATTACCGCCGCCATGACCGGGGGAACGGGGCTGGAGAAGTTTGCCGGGAAGTTCCCGGACCGCTTCTTTGACGTGGGCATTGCCGAGGGCTGCGCCGCCTCCATGGCCGCCGGAATGGCCAAACAGGGGGCGATCCCTGTGTTTGCGGTGTACTCCACCTTCCTTCAGCGCTCCTACGACATGCTGATTCACGACATGGCGATTGACAACCTCCATGTGGTGCTGGGGGTGGACCGGGCCGGGCTGGTGGGGGACGATGGCGAGACCCACCACGGCCTTTTTGACGCCGCCTTTCTGGATACCGTGCCCAACATGACAGTGCTGGCCCCCGCCAGCTTCGCTGAGCTGGAGGTCATGCTGGAACGGGCCTTGTTCCGGATCAAGGGTCCGGTGGCCGTGCGCTACCCCCGGGGCGGCGAGGGCGGCTATACGGGGACGGGAGGCGATGCCCCCTCGGTCATCCTGCGCTGGGGCGGCGACATCACCCTGGCAGGCTACGGCACAGAGATCAACTGTGTTTTGGAGGCCGCTGACCTGCTGGAGCAGCGTGGAATCCGGGCCGAGGTGGTCAAGCTGAACCAGATCACTCCGCTTATCCCGGATATGGTTGAGCTCTCCGTCCGCAAGACGGGGGTATTGCTGGTCGCCGAGGAACAGGCGGCCCGGGGCGGCGTGGGCCAGAGGCTGGCCGCCCGGCTGGAGGAGGCCGGTCTGCCCGCCAGGGTGGCTCTTGTCAACTGCGGCGAGGGCTTTATCCCCCACGGGACGGTCGGACTGCTGAAACAGGACCTGTCTCTGGATGGGGCGGGTATCTTTAAAAAAGCGCTGGAGGTGCTGGGCCGTGGCCAGACAGAGGCTTGATATCGCGATGACCGAGCTGGGTCTGGCCGACAGCCGGCAGAAGGCCCAGGCCCTTATTATGGCCGGCGAGGTCTACGTCAACGGCCAGAAACAATTGAAGGCGGGAACCGGCCTGGGAGAGGACGACACGGTGGAGGTGCGGACCAAACGCCTCTTGCGCTATGTGAGCCGGGGCGGACTGAAGCTGGAGAAGGCCATGGGGATGTGGCCCATCCACCTGGAGGATAAGGTCTGCGCCGATATCGGGGCCTCTACCGGCGGCTTTACTGACTGTATGCTCCAGAACGGGGCAAAGCTGGTGTACGCCGTGGATGTGGGATACAACCAGTTGGACTGGAAGCTGCGCACCCATCCCCAGGTGGTGTGTATGGAGCGAACCAACGCCCGGTATCTCACCAGGGAACAGATTCCGGAGGAGCTGGATTTCTTCTCTGTGGACGTGTCCTTTATCTCCCTCAGCCTGATTCTGCCGACCCTGAGGCCGCTGGCAAAGGACGACGGCCAGGCCGTGTGTCTGGTCAAGCCCCAGTTTGAGGCCGGTAAAGACAAGGTGGGCAAAAAGGGAGTGGTCCGGGACCCGGCTGTCCACATGGAGGTGCTGGAGCATTTTCTGGATCACGCCGCTCAGGCGGGATTTACGGTGAGAGACCTCACCTTTTCCCCCATCAAGGGCCCGGAGGGCAACATTGAATATTTAGGGTATCTTCAGGCGGGGGAGGGTCCCGTGTACACGGGGGACTTGAGCGCTCTGGTGGAACAGTCCCACAGTGTTTGGAAGGAGAAGCAGGAATGAAGATCGTACTCAGCTCTAACCCCTACCGGGACAAAGGGATGCGGGTGGCCCTGGAGGCCAGGCGGATACTGGAACACGCCGGCGCCCAAACCGTGCTGTGTCTGCCTTTTCAGCCCAAGAAGGGGGACCGGCTGGAGCTGCCCCGTCAGGTCCCACTGTCTCTGTTGGAAAAGGAGCTGCCCACCGCTGACCTGCTGATCTGCTTCGGCGGCGACGGCACCATCCTTCACGCCGCCCGGGACGCCACCCTGTGCGGTGTGCCCATTCTGGGCGTCAACACCGGGAGTGTGGGCTTTATGGCGGAGCTGGAACGGGGCGAGCTGCCCTTACTGACCCCGCTGGCCCACGGAATGTACTCGGTGGAGGAGCGGATGATGCTGGATGTCCGGGTGCTCCGTGGGAGCAAAGTCATCTATGAGGACTCCGCCCTGAACGACGCGGTCATCTCCAAGGGCTCTATGGCCCGGGTGGCCGAGATGGAGGTGCTGGCAGACCGTGTAAAGATAACCGGCCTTACAGGCGACGGCGTTATTGTAGCCACCCCAACCGGCTCCACCGCTTACTCCATGTCGGCGGGCGGACCCATCGTGGAGCCAACCTCCAAAAGCATTATTGTCACCCCGGTGTGCGCCCACCAGCTGGCTGCCCGGGCCATGGTGCTGGCTCCGGAGCGTGTGGTTACTGTCCAGCTCCCCAGAGGGAACCGCAAGTATTTATACTTGTCGGTTGACGGCGGCAAGGCCGTCCGCCTGACCGGCAGCGACCGGGTGGAGATCAACCAGGGGGCGCGTTCGACTCAGCTTGTGCGCCTGGCAAACCGCAGTTTTTATCAGGTCATCAATCAAAAACTGGGAGGACTGCTTCCATGAAGAACATCCGACAGCGTGAGATTTTGAATATTATTCAGGAACAGGATATCGACACTCAGGAGCAGCTTCTGGAGGCGCTGCGGGCCAGAGGTTTTTCCACTACCCAGGCCACCATCTCCCGGGACATTAAGGACCTTCGGCTGGTGAAGGAGCTTACCAGTTCGGGTGGGTATCGGTACGCCGTATCGGAGCGAAAGCTCCCATCGGCTTTTGACGTCCGTCTGCGCAACATCTTTAAGGAGGGCGTGGTCTCGGTGGACGTGGCCCAGAATATCGTGGTGGTGCGCACCATGCCCGGCCTGGCCTCCGCCGCCTGCTCCGCCCTGGACAGCATGGATATTGACGGTATGGTGGGCAGCCTGGCCGGCGACGATACCGGCATCCTCATTATGCGGGACAGCGCTCTGGCCCAGCAGTTCAGCGGCGAGGTCCACAAGCTGCTAAAATAGACAGAACAGGAGGGGAGGGCGATGCTTTCCCTACTTCACATTGAGAATATCGCCATCATTGAGTCGGCGGATATCAGCTTTGACAGAGGCTTCAATGTTCTCACCGGCGAGACGGGCGCGGGCAAATCCATTGTCATCGACGCCATCAGCGCCGTGCTGGGGGAGCGGACCAGCCGGGAGCTGATCCGCACCGGGGCCAAGTCGGCGCTGGTGAACGCAGTGTTTACAGGCAGTCTCCCTTTACAGTGGCTGGAGGACAAAGGGTTTCCTCTCGACGGGGAGGAGCTGATGCTCCAACGGGAGATTCAGGGGGACGGGCGCAATGTGTGCCGGGTGAACGGCCGGCCGCTGACGGTAGCTCAGCTTCGGGAGCTGGGCCGGCAGCTGCTCAATATCCACGGTCAGCACGACGGCCAGCAGCTGTTGGACCCGGACTGCCACCTGGGCTATCTGGACAGCTTCGGCAAGACCGGCAGTCTGTTGGAGGATTACCAAACGGCCTACGGCTCTCTGTCCGGCCTGCGAAAAAAAATCGCCGCGCTGGAGATGGACGAGGCGGAGCGTTCCCGGCGGGTGGACACTCTGGAGTATCAGATCAGGGAGCTGGAGCGCGCGGAGCTGAGGCCAGGAGAGGACGAGGAGCTGGACGCCCGGAAAACGCTCCTGCGCAGCTCGGGCAAGCTGATGGAGGCCCTTCAGGAGGCCAGGTTTGCCCTGTCCGGCGGGGAGGATAGCCAGGGGGCCTGTGACCTGATCGGCGAGGCGGAGGGGGCCGTCCGCTCCGTGGTACGGCTGGGCCCCCAGCTGGAGGAGCTGGGAGAGAAGCTCACGGGCCTGCGCTATGCCGCCGACGACGCGGCGGAGACCCTACGGGACCTTGCCGACGAGTTTGACTTCTCTCCGGAGGAGCTGGACCGGTTGGAGAGCCGGCTGGACGTGATCTACCGCCTGAAAAAGAAATACGGTCCTACGGTGGCCGATATGTTGGACTATCTGGAACAGTGCAAGGCGGAGCTGGAGCAGATTCAGGACGCCGACGATACCATCCAGCGGCTGGAAAAGGAGCTGGACAAGGCCAGAAAAGAGGCCCAAAAGAGGGGAGAAGCCCTGTCCAAGGCCCGGAAAAAGGCGGCGGACGACCTGCAGAAACGAGTGCAGGAGGAGCTGCGCCAGCTGGATATGCCCAAGGTGCGGTTTGTCACCGAGTTTTCCCCCAGCCCCGGCCAGGACAGCATGGACGACACCGGCATGGACCAGGTGCAGTTCCTCATGTCCGCCAACCTGGGAGAGGCGCTGAAGCCCATTCAGAAGGTGGCCTCGGGCGGCGAGCTGGCCCGGATCATGCTGGCCCTGAAAAACGTGCTGGCCGAGGACGACGGCATCGGCAGTCTGGTTTTTGACGAGGTGGACACCGGCGTGTCCGGCCGGGCGGCCCAGAAGGTGGCGGAGAAGATGGCCGATGTGGCCCGGAGCAAGCAGGTGCTGTGCGTCACCCACCTGCCCCAAATCGCCGCCATGGCGGACACCCACTTCTCGGTGGAGAAGGGGGAGAAGAACGGGCGCACCTTTACAAACGTAGACCGGCTGGACCGGCAAGGCAGAGTGGAGGAGCTGGCCCGCCTCATCGGCGGAGCCGCCGTCTCCGACGTGCTGCGCCGGAGCGCGGAGGAGCTGCTGGAGCAGGCGGAGGCCTACCTTAAGAAGTAAAAAACGGGGCGCACAGCTTGGCTGTGCGCCCCCAGCCTGTCGAAAAATGGCCTGTCTGGCTTCATAACCAGACAGGCCACAAAG
>ERZ779622.814-NODE-814-length-15455-cov-4.796818_pt1 | contig 15455 bp, 12 predicted proteins | sample MGYA00514188_ERZ779622 | MGnify/ENA primary metagenome ERZ779622 (study PRJEB29562, sample SAMEA4376702) | mouse gut metagenome | isolation source: Cecum | study: EMG produced TPA metagenomics assembly of the A DSS colitis mouse model was used to assess the...
ACATGACCCCGGTGAAAGCCTCCGTTTTGTTTTCGAAGGATACTCTGCGAAACTTCAAAAGCCCCCATGCCGCCAGCACATAGCCGCCGCTGATCAGAAGAGCGCGCACGGTCTGAAGGGCATAGGCGGAGAATTTCTGAAGAAGAGTCACATTAGTATGGCCGCTGTTTCCGAGCATCATGCAGTGCAGATTATAAAACAATTCATCTGCAGACATATAGCTGAGCAGATATCCCAGATAGAGCGCACCGCCTGCCAGGCAGACCGCGGCAAAGGCGAGAGCGTATTTTTTTCCATTCTTTTCCCGTTTCCATAAATACCATGCGAAAAAGGGGAACACGATCAAAGCGGAAGGGTAGGACAATACCATGCCGCACATCCAAAGCCCGCATCGCAGAGAGGCAAACAGTCTTTTCCTGTCCCCTTCCTGCTGCTCCAGATGAAACAGGTCGAGTAAAAGCAGCGTGAAAAACCAGATCAGCAGATTCGAGAATTCCGGCGTCACATATCCTTTCGGAAGAAGGTTAAAATAGAGGAGGGCGAGATAAAAACTGTACTCTTTGGAAAGATGACGGCGCAGCACACGAAAAACACCGAAGGAGAGTGCGCCATGGATCAGAGTGCCAAAGATGCGCAGCCAGATCGCCACTCCGGCGGTGGTGCGGAAGAAGAGCGTGTAGATCCAGATCAGAAACGCCGAAAAAAAGGCGGAAGTCTGGTGGGGGTCCCATATCTGTGTGATCAGTTTATCGCCGGAGAGGGTCCGGCAGGACATTACTATGGCATATCCTTCATCCATCTGATAACCTATAAAAATACATTTCATGGCGGCGAGAAAACTGCCGACGAGCAGCAGTATACAGAGTATATCCCGTTTTTTCTTTTTTGTGGGTTCCTGATTCATGGCGCGTTGTCCTCTGCAGTCCTTTCTGTTGCTTTTTCGCTCATCATAGCATAAATCATACAGAAATACAACTTTAGTAGTATGGTATTTTGCCGTGGAATGTGTTAATAATGAGGCAGGATGCATCCGAAAAATCATAGGGATAAAAAGAGAAAAGGAGATCAAAATATGTATTTATTATCTATTCTGGCAGTTATTTTATGTTTTGTGGTTGTGCAGTGTTTTCAGACATCCATGGGGATCCTGCAGTTTCTGGACATTATCAGCATACTGTTTCTGGTGATGCTGATCGTCCCGATCATGGTTTCGGCGGGGCTCTTAAAGGATCTGAACAATGCCTTCAGGCTGGTATTCGGGAAGAAAAAGGAGGTCGCCCTGCTGGCCATAAAGAGGGCGAAGCTGGCGGTGGACACGATGCTGAAGATCGTGGTCTACGGAAGTGTGTTCGTGCTGCTGCTGCAGCTGATCGTGCTGCTGCACAATATGGCGGATCCGTCCACTCTGGGGCCGATCATATCCGTGACGTTTCTCACGTTGCTGTACGCGATGGTGATCTGCCTGCTGATGATGCCGATCAGGGCGAGGTTAGAACAGATGATCCTGGAATACATGTCTTCCTGCGCGGAAGAAGGAGAGGCATCTTAATATGGTAAAGATTCTGAAAAGGTTTGCGGCCGTCGCCTGTTATCTCGTTCTGATGTCGATCCTGTTTGGATTTCAGATGGAAAGACTCTTCGACGGAAAACAGTTTGTGATCTGGCTGCTGGGGACGGGGATTCTTCTTCTGCCTTCGCTCGGGGAGGAAGAGCCGGGGGAGACGCGTAGACAGAGGCGTCAGCGCGTTTCCTCCTGCGCCCTCTGGGCAAGCGTTCTGGAAAGTTTTCTGCTGTGCCTTGCGGCGATGGAGCGGATGGGCGGTGCGGAAGAGCTCATGCCGGAGTTCGCGCTCTGTCTTCGCCCTGTTCTGTACGGTCTGTGTGTCTGGAGCATATTTGCGGGGGATCCGGGAGAAGAGAGACAGGAAAAAGACGTAGAGTCCGACAGCTTCCGGGAGATCACGGCGAGTGAGAGCTACGATATTTTTCGGAGGAAGGGGCTCACAAGGCGGGAGTGCGAGATAGCGCTGTTGGTCTGCCAGGGGATGAGCAACGGGGAGATCGCGGAGAATCTCTGTATCTCGGAGGCGACGGTGAAGAAACATATTTCCAATATCTTTGAGAAGTTGGACTGCAGCAGAAGGGAACAGATCAGACAGCGGCTGTTTGAGTAAAATTTGAAAAACACACTTGACAAAATAGAACGTATGTTCTATGATGTCAGTATGAGTACAGAAAAGAAAGAACTGGCGGAAAAAAATACAGTGAAATATCCGGCGGCCGTCGGGACGGGGCAGCTTTCCGTGATGGAGAAACTGAGGATTCTGACGGATGCGGCGAAATATGACGTGGCCTGCACCAGCAGCGGAGTGGAGAGAAAGGGCAGCGGGAAAGGCATGGGAAATACAAAATTTGCCGGCATCTGCCACAGTTTTTCCGCCGACGGAAGATGTATCTCGCTTTTGAAGATACTGTTTACCAATTATTGTATCTACGATTGCAGATATTGTATCAACCGAAAAAGCAACGATGTGGAGCGGACTGCCTTTACACCGGAGGAGATCTGCGAGCTGACGATGAATTTCTATAAGCGGAATTACATCGAAGGACTGTTTTTGAGCTCGGGTATCATAAGGGATCCCAGCTACACGATGGAACTGATCTGCACAGCGATCAGCAGACTTCGTCGGGTGTACCGCTTTGAGGGATATATCCATGTGAAGGCGATTCCGGGGGCGGATCCGGAGATCATCTATCGTCTCGGACTTTTGGTGGACAGGATGAGCGTCAATCTGGAACTGCCCACGGCGGAAGGCCTGCGCAATCTCGCCCCGAATAAAAACCGGAGCATGATCTTAAAACCGATGAGGCAGATCCAGAACGGCATCGTAAACAGCAGAGAGGAAGTGGCGATCTACCGGAATGCGCCGCAGTTTGTACCTGCCGGGCAATCGACGCAGATGATCGTCGGAGCCACGCCGGAGAACGATTATCAGATCGTCTCCGTGGCGGAAGCGCTGTATCAGAAATTCGGCTTAAAGAGAGTGTTCTATTCCGCGTTTGTCAGAGTGAATGAGGACAGGATGCTGCCGGCGCTGCCCGGCGGACCGCCGCTGCTGCGGGAACACAGATTATACCAGGCGGATTTTCTGCTCCGCTACTATGGATTCGGGGCGGGAGAGCTGCTGTCGGAGGACAGACCGAATTTTAATGTGCTGCTGGACCCGAAGTGTGACTGGGCGCTGCGCCATCTGGAGCTGTTTCCGATGGAGGTGAACAGGGCGCCCTACGAGATGCTGCTGCGGGTGCCGGGGATCGGTGTGAAGTCGGCAAAACGGATCGTGAAAGGGCGGCGGCTCGGGAATCTGCAGTTTGACGATCTGAAAAAGATCGGCGTGGTGCTGAAGCGGGCACTCTATTTCATCTGCTGCAACGGAAAGATGATGTACCGCACGAAGATAGACGAGGATTATATCACCAGAAATCTGCTGGATACGGAAAATAAGCGCCCGCCGCAACCCGATTTGATAGACGGCAGGGAAGTCACTTACAGACAGCTGTCCCTCTTTGATGATGTGACGGCGGCGGGAATGGTGCCTCCGCCCGGCGGCCAGATATGCGCCGGGGCGCGGTGAGGAGAACGGGGAGATATGGGAAGATGGAGATCGTAGTGTTTGTCTGCGAGGAAAGTATAGAGGGAATCTTAACCGGGGTGTATGACGCCTGGGTGGAAGCCCTTTCCTCCGGCCTGGGGCATGCCCATTGCAGGCTTGCGGTGAATAACGGGAATGATTATAATCTGGAGCTGTTTTGCAGCTACCGGGATACGCCGGCAGATACGGTGAAAGCGGGGAAAGTGATCAGGACACTGCGAAAACGGCTGGGGGAGGAAGTCTATGAGTGCCTTTGCTACGCCATGGCCTCCAGAGAGCCGGACAGGGCGGAGGCGGTCTACAGGACCATTGTGGCAGGACTGTCCATGGAGCAGGGATACAGGGTACTGGATAAAGTGACGGATCCGCATGTGGCGAGGTGTTTTGAGTTAAAGCGGAATGTAGGGGGCGAGATCCACAGAGAGCTGGAATTTCTGCGGTTCAAAGAGCTGGAGAACGGCGTCCTTCTGGCGAAGATCCATCCGAAGAACGATGTGCTGATGTATCTGGGGCCTCACTTTTCGGACAGGCTGCCGTCAGAAAATTTCCTGATCTACGATACGAACCGCCGAAAGGCGCTTTTTCACGAAAGGGAGAAGGACTGGTATATGATGGATGCGCTGGAGCTGGATGAAGAGATGGCGGGGCGCATCAGCACGGAGGAGGAGTATTACCAGGATCTGTTCCGGATGTTCTGCCGCACGATCGCTATCGAAAGCAGGGAGAACAGGGCGCTGCAGAGACAGTTTCTGCCGCTTTATTTCAGGGATGTCATGCCGGAGTTTGCTAAAAAATAGGGAAAAAGATGTACAAATACTGTTTTATCATATACAATAGTTTTATGATAATAAAAAAACTTACGTCTGAGGGATATGATATGGCAGAGAAACAAAGTAACCGGCAGAGAGGAACATTGGAAGCTATATTGATAGAAAGCATTCATACACTGGTGTATGAGAAGGATATCAATGTGGCGCTGAACTGTTTTCTGGAGACGATCGGCAGATATTACGGATCGGATCGGGCTTACATTTTTGAGTTTGATCCGGAAAAGGGGACAACAGATAACACGTTTGAGTGGTGCGCCGAGGAGATAAAGTCTCAGAAAGATAAGCTGCAGAAAGTGCCGATGGATGTCCTGGAAAACTGGATGCAGAAGTTTTACGAGACCGGTGAATTTTATATTGCCGCGCTGGAGCAGGACGTCGCCAGCAGCAGGGCGGATTTTGAAATTTTGAGAGCCCAGGGGATCAACAGCCTCATGGCTGCGCCTCTTCTGTGGGAGGAGGAAGTGGTAGGATTTCTGGGGGTGGATAACCCGTCGGATCATATAGGAGATATGACGCTTTTGCGTTCAGCGGTGGATTTTGTGACGGCGGATCTGGAGAAACGCCGCCTGATCGAAGAACTGCGCCATGCCGGCAGCATCGATATGCTGACCGGACTGAAAAACAGGAACGAGTACACCAGACGGTTCAATGAACTGAAGAGGGCGCATCTCCAGACGTTTGGGGTGGTGTTTATGGACATCAACGGATTAAAGCAGTTAAACGATACGTACGGACATGAACATGGCGATGCGGTTATCCGGGAAACCGCAGAGTGCATCAGGAAACACTTCAAAGAATACGCCTACCGGATCGGCGGGGACGAATTTATCGTGCTGTGGGAGGATGTGAAGGAGGACGTGTTCAACGGGAAGGTGGCGCATCTGAGAGCGGAGTTTGGCCATGTGGAGGAGTACAGTATCTCGATGGGCGTTGTCTGGCAGAAGGGGGATATTGACGTCGAACAGCAGGTAAAGAAGGCGGATGCTTATATGTACAAGGCGAAGCAGGCGCACTATCAGAACGGGAGCAACGACAGGCGAAAGAGAAGATAACATCCTGAAATAAAAATATCTTCGCACGATTGTACGAAGATATTTTTTAGTCCAGATTTAATTTTTTCGTCATGATATAATTACAGGTACAGTACAGACCAAGGCACAGAGCGCCCATGACCAGCAGAGAGACCGGGATAAAGACAAGCCATGAGCCGAAAGAGATGTATTCCATCTGTGGGATCGAAAATATTTCGGAGAGCGGCAGCGTGAAAAGCTGGCGAAACAGCCTGAAAATAAACCGGAGAACGAAATAGGAGATGATGGCGCCGCCGATTTTGTGTCTGCCCCAGAGCTGGCCGAGACAGATGCAGGTATAGATGAATAGAATACTGAAGATTTGCTCGCAGATTGCGAAGAGCGCGATCCAGAGGAACAGAACAGGCAGAGGTATCGTCAGATAGCCCAGTGAGAACAATTCCCGGAAGAGATCTGTAAATTCCCGGAAAAACTGTACGATACCCGTATCGGACAGGCGGGATACCGCGACGGAGGCAATGCCCACAATGCTGAGCCATATAAACAGAATGGAAATAAGCCGCCAGAGGACGGCGACGAGCAGTTTGGAAAGCAGAAGTTCGGAAGTTTTTACCGGAAGAGTAAACATCAGATACCCTTCGTCGGTGAAGAAATTTTTGTAAAAGCGGATAGCGGTACAGAGCGTAATACAAAAAGAAAACGCGGCGAGGGAAAAAATATAGGCCAGGATGGAAAAAAAGGCCAGAATTTCCACAAAAATATTGTCCCCGTCATCCCAGAAAGAAGTCATAAAGGTACCCATGACAGCCAGCGTGAGAACCGTGAGGATGATCAGGGTGACTGTGGGGGCGGGAAAAAATCTTTTCCACTCTTCCTTGAATAATTTTTTTAACATGCGAACACCTCCCTGAAGTATGCATCCACCGTTTTACCGTGCGCTCTGCGCACTGCCTCGGCGGGGGCGTGCATAATGGCCTGCCCGTAGCGTATAAAGATCACTTCATCCAGGATGCTCTCGATGTCGGAGATGAGATGAGTGGAGAGCAGGATGGAAGACTGGTGATCGTAATTTGTCATGATGGTATGTAAAATATAATCCCTTGCCGCCGGGTCTACGCCGGCGATGGGTTCATCGAGAATATAGAGCTGCGCCTGCCTGCTCATCACAAGGATGAGCTGGATTTTTTCTTTCGTGCCCTTCGACAGCGTTTTTAACTGCGCCGTGGGCGGAATCGCCAGCATCTGCAGCATATTGTAGGCGCGTTCTATGGAGAAGTCCGCGTAGAACTGTGCAAAAAAGGAGAGGATGTCCTTTACTTTCATACCGGCGGGCAGATAGGTGCGTTCCGGAAGGTAGGAAATGACAGCCTTGGAAGCCGGACCGGGAGCTTCTCCGTTTATCAGGATCTTTCCGCTGGTGGGAGTGAGCAGCCCGTTTATCATTTTGATCATTGTAGTCTTTCCGCTTCCGTTGGGGCCGAGCAGTCCGATAATGCGCCCTCTCGGAATGATCAGGTTCATCTGATTCACTGCCAGAGTGGAGCCGTTATATACCTTGGTTAGCCCCCGAAGTTCAATCAGCGGTCTGGATATATCCATGGTGTTTTCTCCGTTTCACATATATTATTTTTGAATTGCTCACCTTAGTATACCGCATTTTTCGCATTTAGACAACTGTGGCGAACAGTCTTTGCTTATTGCGAAAGCACGAGGCTTGATATATACTTAAGGGACAGGGGATGAAAGAGACATGAGGGAAGTTGTAGACAGAATCTTAGAGGAAAAATTTGAATATGAAAGAGGCGGACTGGAATTTTCCGAGAGCAGGATCGAGCTCCATCTTCAGGCGGGGGAGGACTGTGAGGGGAGTTTTCGCGTGATTGGAAAACCGGGGTGTGTGACCAGGGGGTTTATCTATACTTCCGATGACAGAATGGAGTGTCTGGCGGAAGAGTTTTTCGGGACAGGGGAGGAGATCGGTTACCTGTTCCATGGAAAAGGTATGGAGAGCGGCGACGTGCTGCAGGGGAATTTCTATGTGGTCAGCAACCAGGGGGAGTATGCGCTTCCCTTTGTGGTGATGGTGTCAAAGCGCACTATGGCAACCAGTCTGGGGGCGATGAAAAATCTGTTCCATTTTGCCAATCTGGCAAAAAGTGACTGGGCGGAGGCGGTCCGTCTTTTCTATCAGCCCGGATTTGAGATACTTTTTGAGGGGAGCGACAGAAAGTACAGAGGTTTGTACCGGGGACTTTCCCGATATTTCGGAAACGAGAGGAACGTGGAAGAGTTTCTGATCGCCATCCATAAAAAACAGACGACCAACTATATCATCGACGAGGATAAACTGCGGCTCGAGGATGTGGCGGAAGGCATAGGACGCCATGAAGTGCTTCTGACAAAAAACGGATGGGGCTATACGCGGCTGCAGGTGGAGGTGAGGGGAGATTTTCTCTCCGTGGATAAGGTAGAGCTGAGCGATGATGATTTTCTGGGAAATCGCTGCATGTTCTATTATTATGTAAACAAAGATAAACTCCACAAGGGAATTAACTGCGGCAGTCTGCACTTTTATAACAGTTTTATGGAAACCTCTGTGCCCGTGGAGGTAAGGGTGGAGGACGAGGAGTACAGACAGGGATCGTTCCATCGGAAAAAACAGGAATTGCTTGTACAGATCATGGAATATTACGGCGCTTTCCGGATGAAAAAGATCAGCACGAGGACCTGGCTTACCCGGAATTATGAGATCATGGATGCCTGGGCTGAGCTGAACGACGCGGACCCGGAGCCGAAACTCTACCGGGCGCACCTGCTGATCACGGAGGGAAGGGTGAATGAGGCGGGATGGATGCTGGACCAGGCCCGCAACTCGATCCTGCAGAGCAGAGATATGGATAATGCCGTCTGGTGCTATTATTTGTATCTGAGCACGCTGCGGGGCAAAGACGAACATTATGTAAATAAAATTGCGGAGGAGACAGCATCCTGCTATGAGCGGGAGCCGAACAACTGGCGGATCGGATGGCTCCTTCTCTATCTGTCGCCGGAATACGGAATGTCCTACGCAAAAAAGTGGATGTTTATCAAACAGCAGTTTGAGAGAGGCTGCAACAGTCCGGTCTTTTACATAGAAGCTCTTTTGCTGATCAAGTCGGAACCGTCGCTTTTTATGGAATTGGGAGATTTTGAGATGCAGATGCTGCGATATGCGGCAAAACATGATCTGCTGACGGATGAGATCATTATGCAGCTCCACTATCTTGTGCCGAGAAAGCAGGGAAATCTGAGAGGGATTCTGCCCGTGCTCAAAAAGAGCTACGAGAAGCGGGCGGATGGGGAGACGCTGCAGAATATATGCACTCTGCTGATCAGAGAAAACAGACGGGGAACGGAAGAGTTTCCGTGGTATGCCGCCGGCGTGGAGGAGAATCTGCGGATCACAAAACTGTATGAGTACTATATGTACAGTCTGGATATGGAGGAACTGATCAAACTGCCGAAGGTAGTCTATATGTATTTTGCCTACCACAACAATCTGGACTGGGAGAGAAGCGCCTATCTGTACGCCTCTCTGCTGGAATATCGGAGCGAACTGCCGGATCTGTATGAAAAAGAACGCTTCCATATCCAGGAGTTTGTGGTGCGTATGATAGGAAAGGGACTGGTGAACAGACATCTTGCTTTCCTGTACAAAAAAGTGATCGTCAGTGATGTCATGCTGGAGGAGACGGGGGAGAATCTGGCGCCGCTGCTGTTTTCCGTGCGTTTAAAAACGGCGGACACCCGGATGAGAAAACTGATCCTGCAGTATACGAGGGAAGTGGGGGAGAAGAGCTTTGCTCTGACGGACGGACAGGCGGTAGTACCTCTTTACGGGGAGGAATATACGCTGCTTCTGGAGGATGGGACGGGAAACCGATATGTGCCGGGGGACGGGTTTGAGATGGAGCGGTTCTTCACGGAGGACAGACTGCTCTCCGAAATACAGGGGCGGGATTTTCAGACCATCTCCCTGCAGGCATATCTCTGCGGCGCCGATATGTCGGGCATTACGAAGGAAAACATAAAGCGCTATGAGCGCCTTTTGGCGGGGGAGGAAGTGGATCCGGATTACAGGCAGGCCATTGTCCCGGGGATGGCACAGTTTTATTATGACAATGACATGATGGAGGAGCTGGACATCTTTCTGGACGGGCTCTCACCGTCTCTGTTGGACGCTTCGAAGAGAGGGGAGATCGTCCGGTATCTGGTCCTGCGGGAAAAACTGGAGAGAGCGGTGGAGTGGATACGGGAGTACGGAGTGAACGGCATCGCGCCAAAGACGCTGCTCAGGCTGGCCTCAAAGATGATACAGGATTCCAATCAGATCGAGGATAAGGAGCTGTTGTTCATCTGTTATTATACTTTCCAGAAGGGAAAGACGGATCTGCTGACGTTGGAGTATCTGCTGGCATATTTCCGGGGGAGCACAAAACAGATGCGGGATATCTGGAAGGCCGCCAGAGACAGAGGACTGGATCTGCACGGGTTCAGCGAGAGGATTCTGGTCCAGATGCTGTATTCGGGCTACTTTGTCGGGGAGATCGCGGCTATCTTCAGCGCGGCGATAGAGCGGGATGCGGATATTTCTGTGGAAAAAGCGTTTTTGTCCCAGTGCTGCTACGACTATTTTGTGAAAGATAAGATGACGGAGGCGGTCGTATTCGAGGAGCTGGAACGGCTTCTTCGGATGGGAGAACCGATGCAGAAAGTATGTCTTCTTGCCTACGTCAGATATTATGCGGAGAACAGAAGCAGGCTGAGGAGAGAGGGCAGAAAGGTCCTGGAAAACTGCCTTTGCAGACTGGTGGAGGAGGGGGTGGTTTTGTCCTGCTTACTGGAATATACGGGTATGTTTCCCTTTATGCGGCGCTTTTGTGATAAAACGGTTCTGGAGCATGTGACGAAACCGGGCAGAAAGGTTTTCCTGCACTATATGCTCCAGGAGGAAGCGGAGGACGAGGATTACCGGAAAGCGGAGATGAGGGAAGTGTATGCGGGTATATACAGCAGTATGTTCGTTCTGTTTTTCGGGGAGAAGATGGTTTACTATATCACGGAGGAATACACGGATGAAAACGGGAGGCAGGAGGAACTTACCAGCAGCGGCAGTATATCCCGCAGTGAGGCGGAGACGGATACGCCCGAGGGCAGGTTCCATCTGCTGAACGATATCGTGATAGCGGAAGCGCTGCAGGATTATGATACGCTTGACAGTATGCTGATCGAATATGAGAAAACGGATGCCATGCAAGAGGAATTGTTTCACATATGCAAATAAAAAACAGTATGGAGAAAAATAATAAATATATGGTGGGATTTGATCTGGGAGACCGGGATGCCCAGATCAGTTTTTGCAGTGTGCAGCAGCCGGAGGCGGAGACGGTGCCGGCGGTGGCGGGGACACAGCAGTACAATATCCCCACCGTCCTGTATAAGCGCAGGGGCATGAGTCAGTGGCTTTACGGCAGGGAGGCGCTGCGCGTCGCACAGGAGGAAGAGGGAACTTTCGTGGAACATTTATTTTCCGGTGCGCTGGAAGATAAGAAAACGGTGATCGAAGGGACGGAGTACGATGCGCTTACGCTGCTCACGCTGTTTGTGAAAAAGTGTTTCGGACTGTTTTCCGTGATCGCGCCGACGGACAGGATAGAGATCCTGATGTTTACGGCGAGAAGATCGAACGGACGTGTGGTCGAAGTGATCAGCCAGGTGGTGGACGCTCTGGGGCTGAAAAATACGAAGGTGTTTTTCCAGAACCATGAGGAGAGCTACTATTACTATCTGCTGCATCAGCCGTCGGAATTTCGTCTGTCCGGATCGGTCATACTGGACTTTCAGGAAGTTCTGAGAGCCTATCTGTTAGAGTGGAACAGAAGGACGACGCCGGTGGTGTGTTTTGTGACCGAGTATGAATTTCCGGAATGTCCGGAACCCGTCTGGGAGGCGGAGGAGTCGGAGAAAGCCGGACAGATGGAAACGCTGGATGAGAAGGTCCTGGAGAAAATAATAGGAATTTTTCAAAACAGAACGATCGGCTCGGTATTTCTGGTCGGGAGCGGTTTTCAGGAGGACTGGGCGAAGCGCAGTCTGCAGTACATCTGCCGCGGCAGAAGAGTGTTCAAGGGGAACAATCTCTACAGCAAGGGCGCTTCCTACGGCGCGTCAGAAAAGTTCTGCCTGACGAAAGAGGGAAAAGAATATATCTTTTTGGGAAACGAAAAACTGAAGACAAACATCGGACTGCAGATCGTGAGGGAGGGAAAAGAAGTCTATCTGCCGCTTTTGGACGCCGGCATGGAATGGTCCGGGGCGAAGTGTGAGAACGAATTTTATCTGGAATCCGGCAACAGCTTTCAGGTGACGCTCACACCCCTCACCAATGTGGCCCCTGAGAAGGAAGCGGCGGGGAAATATCCGGTTCGCTATGAGAAAGTGGAGCTGTCCGGATTTCCCGAGAGGCCTGCGGGAGCGGCGAGAGTGCGCGTTTCGATGAGCATGCGCGACGCGTTCACGCTCCACATAAAAACGGAGGATCTGGGTTTCGGAGAGATATACCGGAGCTTCGGACAGGTCTGGGAACAGGATATTCCATTACAGTAAAAAGAGGCGGACATGGGAAGATTGATTGAGGCGGTGGGGAGATACGCGGAGAATCCCTACTATGTGGCACAGACAAATACATATGTCTATTGTGTGGAGGAGCTTTGTTTCACGCTCAGCCAGAATACGTTCCTGTTAGACAGAGGAATACTGGATCTGAAGCTGGCGAAATGGCTGGACGAGGAGTGCGGACTGCGGGAGCTGGCGAAACCGTTGTACACACTGATAGGACAGAACGGATCCCCCAGTGCGTTTGTGGGGATCATACTGGAATACGCTCATTTCGGATCGGAAAAGAAAAGGCAGGAGACGGAGGAACTGCTGCGCGTGAGCGCGGATATGGACGCGACCACACGGAGAAAACACTTTGCGGATTATCTGCTGGAAAAAAAGCGCTACGCGCAGGCAATTCTGGAATATGAGAGCGTGCTGGAGGAAATTCCCTCCATGAACCATGTGATGCGTTCCCAGCTGCTTCACAACAAGGGAGTGGCGTTTGGCAGGCTGTTCTGCTTTGAGGAGGCGTCGGAGGCTTTTTTTCAGGCAAATCAGGAGAATCCGGAAAATGGGGAGGAAGTGGTCTGCTATTTGACGGCCCTGCGCATGAGCCTTTCGGAGGAGAAATATCTTGCTTTTATAGCGGATCATCCCATGTGGCATGAACAGTCTCTGGAAGTGGAGAGGCGGATGAAAAAATGCGGGAGCGAATACGAAAATTCCGAGGATTACGGGAGATTGACGAAGCTGCTCGAAAACCGGGACACCGGCTACTATGAGGCGGTGTCGGAAAAACTGACACAGATGCGGAAAAAATATAGAGAGATGGTGGCAAAACCATGAGTTTTTGGAAGAGGATTTTCAGGAGAAAAAGGACGGATGGCGTTTCCGGCAGGATGGAGGAGAACGTCGAGAATACGATTCCGGTGTTTCACCGGGAAAAGATCAGTATGCACAACAGGCAGGAGAGGGAACAGTATATCCGGAGCATCCTGGAGCAGATAGCCGATGCGGAGAGACAGCTCCACCATCTGGATTACGAGTACGATATGGTCACCTCGCACCTGACCGACATCGAGGAGCTGGAGCGGGCGCCGGAAGTCATGCGTCTGGAGATCCGGGAGATGGCGGAAAAGCTGTCCGCGTTGGAGGAGGAACAGACCGGTTATACCCGAAAGAAAAACCGGATATCCGATTCGGATTTCGAGAGGATGGAGCAGCTGGAGAACGATGTGGAAGAGGGCATCCGGAAACTGCAGGAGGCGGAGGAGTATCGAAAACTGGTGAAAAGCGACCTGCGGCGGTTAAATGGGGAGCGCCATGCGTACGAGTACAGACAGGAGGAGCTGGAGAGGGAACTGAAAAATGCTTCCGGCGCAGCGGGCATTTGCTTTATCGCGCTGGTCGTCGCTCTGATCATACTGTTTATTATGCAGGTTGTGTGGAAGTATGATACAAAGCTGGGGTACGCGGCGGCAGTCTGCTGCGCGGCGGCGGTGATCCTCAAGCTCTTTATCAGGCACGGGGAGGCCGGACGGGAGATCGTCCGGGTGGAGAAAGATATCAATCGCCTGATCCTGCTGCAGAACACGGTCAAGATACGCTATGTAAATAATAAGCATCTGCTGGACTATCTGTGCCTGAAATTTCATGTGAAGAAAACGGCGGAACTGCAGTCGTTGTGGAATCGATACAGGGAGGAGAAGGAGGAGAGGCGGCGGCTCGAACAGGTCTCCAAGGACTATGTCTATTATCAGAAAGAATTTCTGCGGCTGCTGCGCCAGGCCAGGATCCGTGACACCAGCGTGTGGCTCCACCAGGTCACAGCGGTTTTGGATGAGCGGAATATGATGGAGTTGCGCCAGGGGCTTGTGAGCCGCCGGAAAGTCCTGCGGGAACAGATGGACTACAACAGGGAGCTGGCCAGGGCGGCGCAGGCGGAGATAACGGATATCAGCGGGAAATATCCCCGGTACAAGGGGGAGATTCTGGTGCTGATCTCGGAGTACGAAAAAAAGCAGAAGAAGGCGGGGGCGGTCAGAAAAAGATAAAAAACAAAGAATTGACAGTCTTCGTGTAGTGTGGTACGATAAGAACGCTTTAGTCTGATAAATTACTAAAGGAATAAAGTGGAGACGAAATGAGGAGGAATATTATGAAAAAAACGACGGCACTTTTGTTATGCGGCGCGCTTGCGGCGGGAATGCTGACAGGCTGCGGCGGCAAGGAGGAGGAGGGAAAGACTTTTACGGTAGGGTTTGACGCGGAATTTCCGCCTTACGGCTACGCGGATGAGAATGGCGAATACACAGGGTTTGACCTGGAGATGGCACAGGCGGTCTGCGATCTGGAGGGATGGGAGCTGGTGAAACAGCCCATCGACTGGGACTCGAAGGATATGGAACTGTCCTCCGGAGCCATCGACTGTATCTGGAACGGGTTTACGATGGACGGACGTGAGAACGAGTATACCTGGAGCGATCCCTATATCGATAACAGCCAGGTCTATGTAGTTGCGGCGGACTCCGGTATCAGCACCCCCGCGGATCTGGCGGGCAAAGTGGTGGGCGTACAGAAGGATTCTTCCGCCCTGGCAGCGCTGGAGAGCGAGGAGAATGCGGCTCTGCTCGCAAGTTTTGGGGAGATGACCCAGTATGCGGATTACAATACGGCTTTTATGGACCTGGAGGCCGGCGGGATCGACTGTCTGGCGATGGATATCGGTGTGGCGGCCTATCAGATCGAATCCAGAGGGGACGGCTATGTCATGCTGGAGGAGCGTCTGGCTTCGGAGAAATATGCGGTCGGCTTTCTGAAGGGCAATACGGAGTTGTGCGAGCAGGTACAGAAAGATATCTATAAACTCTACGACGACGGCAAAGTGAAGGAACTGGCGGACAAGTACGGACTTACGGAGTTTCTCTGTATGGAAGAATATAAGTAATCGCGAAGGACAGGGCGGGATTGGAAAATGGATCTGGGAACAATACTTTTACAACTGGGGAGCGGTCTTATCGTATCGGTGGAGATCTTCTTTTTGACGCTTTTGTTTTCTCTTCCTCTGGGACTGATCGTGGCCTTCGGGCGTATGTCCCGTAACGGGATCGTGCGGACTGTCACAAAAGTGTACATATCCGTCATGCGGGGAACGCCGCTGATGCTGCAGCTCATTGTGGTGTATTTCGGCCCGTACTATCTGTTTGGCCTGAGGATCTCGGCAACCTACCGTTTTATCGCGGTGATCATCGGGTTCGCCATAAACTATGCCGCCTATTTCGCGGAGATCTACAGGGGCGGTA
>ERZ779622.816-NODE-816-length-15401-cov-17.938225_pt1 | contig 15401 bp, 10 predicted proteins | sample MGYA00514188_ERZ779622 | MGnify/ENA primary metagenome ERZ779622 (study PRJEB29562, sample SAMEA4376702) | mouse gut metagenome | isolation source: Cecum | study: EMG produced TPA metagenomics assembly of the A DSS colitis mouse model was used to assess the...
GGCTTTCCGAGAGCCGCTTGTATAACAGGAGCCAGCCGTCCCCTTCCCATACAAGCCCCTTGATGCGGTCTGTGCGCCTTCCGCAGAAAAGATAGAGTGTATCCGGGATATATGGCCGGTTCCCGGTCTGTGTTTCCACAAGTGCCGCCAGCCGGTCCATCCCGGCGCGCAGATCTGTGTAGCCGCAGACAATGTAGACGGCTTTAAAGCAGGTGGCGCCATTCAGCATTCCGCACCACCTTAAGGACTGCCGCGAACAGCGGCATGGGTGTGGATTCCGTCACGTGGATGGAAAAACCGTTTACAAAAACGGAAAGCCCCTGCTGTATATCGCTGCCGCTTTGCGTTTTCTGTTGTAGGATGCAGGTGTTTACCGGGACAATCTGCTGCGCCGGAGCCTCCGGCGGAAGGTTTTCCAGACATGCCTGCCTTACGCGGCGCAGCCTGTAATAGTAGTTCGCTTTCGTAATATCGTGGGTGGCACACCAATCGACAACACTCATGCCTGCGGGACGGTTCTGGCACTCCCTGATCTGTGCGGCCCATTCTTGTAAACGGTACTGTACAGCCACTGCCGTTGTTGCTGAACTCATAGACTTACCTCCGTATAGCGGTATCAAAAGTTAAGGATCAACTTTTAATACCTGTGATAGAAATATAGTCTATTGTCACACACTTTGCCCTCATAGTCGAGGTACGCACTATCTACCGTTTACTTGTGTTCTTTAGAGTATCGCATAAAAGCGCTGACTATCCAAGGCGTTGGATTTGACGCTTACGAATTTTTAGCTGTTTCACAACGAAAAAAGGCTTTCGGAGAAATCCCCGAAAGCCTTGAATTTACTGAATAAATTATAATTACTCGATGATAGTAGCAACCCTTCCAGATCCAACAGTCCTACCACCCTCACGGATTAGGTTGGGAGAACCTTGAATGACAAGTGGCGTGTTTTCGGGCGTTTCTGTCGTCACTTTTTCTGAAAATATTGATTTTCTCTGTGTTTTCAGAATTTTTGTAGCCAATTTGTAGCCAAACGCGTTTCCCCCTCATCGTAATTGTTGCTACAGTGTAGCAACTTTTTGAGTATGTTTCAAAAATTGTGCCTACAATAAAAATATCTACAAATCTATCCCTTCATCTATCCATTCCTTTAATTTCTTCTGAAGCTCCTTCTTATCCGGCAAATACAATTGATACTCTGACGCATAAATATTTGCATTTTCCGGCAATGTAATTTCTACAAGAGCATCATCCTTTTCCTTGCATAACAGAATTCCCACCGTTGGATTTTCCTCAGGCAGCTTCTCATATCTGTCGTAGTAATGCACATACATCAACATCTGTCCCAAGTCCTGATGCGTCAATTTATCAATCTTCAAGTCTATCAATACATAGCACCGTAAAAGTCTGTTATAAAACACAAGATCAACATAATAGTTATCTTCCTTAAATGTAAACCGCTTCTGCCTTGCTTCAAATAGATATCCTTTACCCAATTCTAGCAAAAACTTCTGCAGTTTATTGATGATTGCTGTCTCCAGATCAGATTCCACATACTTCGCTTTTTCATCTAGTCCAAGAAACTCAAGCACCGTAGGCTGTTTCACGATATCCTGTGGTCTTGTAATGACATTGCCCTCCGATGCGAGCCGCATTACCTCGTCTTTTTCTCTACTCAAAGCCAGTCTTTCATACAAACTCGAATTATATTGTCTTTGCAGTGTCCGTATTCCCCACGCCTCATTTGTTGCCTCTATTTCATAAAATTTTCTCTCATTTTCATCTTTTATACGCATCAATTGAAGATAATGAGACCACGGGAGCGTAAACGGTACTTCTTTTTCAAAAAAGCTAAACACTGTTTCGCTTTTTTGAATAGCAAAAAGGCTAAACACTGTTTCACTTATTCGGTTATTATATGTCAAATAGAATTTTCTGGCATTTTTCAATGTATCCTCTGAAAATCCTCTTTCATACCGTTCCGTCAATGCTTCTGAAAGCCTTTTAATCACACGCTGACCATACTTCGCTCTACTTTTACCCTGTTGCTGTTCTTCCACGATCCATCTTCCCAAGGAATAAAATGTCATTAACTGAATAATGTTAATTTGTTTTCCTGTAATTCCTCTTGCATATTCAATTAAATCTATTGAATTTTTACACAATTCATTCAATGACTTGTCCGTATCTATTATTTCCAGTAAATCCTTTTCCATTATTCAGCCTCCAATACCAGATTTTATACATCTGATGATTATCTATACTCATTTCCCCATTTCATTTTCTTATTTAAAAATTACCTAAACTTTATTTGGATTCCATCTATATTGATGCACCACTTCATCAATATTTTCCCCAAACAAGTCTCTAAATTGCTCTAAATCCAGACCCTCTTTTTCTGCGATTTCACCAAATCTATCTACAAACCACGAAAATGCTGTTTCCTCCTCTCCAATTTTAACAGCCCCCATCTTTTCAAACACATACTTACTATGCAAATTATTTGATGAAATACGAATCAGGAAATAATCAACCTTTCTAATCTCACATACTCTTCCAGCAAATAGCCGAAGTGCCTTTGGCGCTATTCCTTGATTTCTTTTATTCCCCAATAAATCAATCCCTATTTCAGGGGTACTGCTATCCAGCTGCTGCAATTCAATACTTCCACAATAATCCTCTTTTACTGTAAACAACGAAAAAACGCTATCCGCATTTTTTAATATCTGTTCCCACATCATATCCTTTGATGCCGGATTCAAATATAATGATGCTTCTCCATTCAATTGCCTATGTAGTTCTACATAATCACATCTATCCGCATTGGATATGGGACATATTATAAATTCCCCATCTGCGGCAAAAATATCCCTACCCATCATGCTATATCTTCTCCTGTTCATAAATCCCAAAACTGATCTACCTTAAACTTTCTCAATATCCTCTAACGTGTATCTAAATATCCAGCTAAAGTGAATCAGTTACAATGGAAACTCTTACCAAAAGAATTATATCAATAATGCAATCTTTTACCAAAATTTCATCCCCCATTTTTCTAGGCGAGTTATATAATTATCTAACTATCAAACATATCTATATGAACCTCACTGCCATCCACAAGCTAATACCTATACCCCAACATATTAATTAAAATTCATGCATTTATCCCTTTGATTGTTTCTTACAATAACGATATGATTATTCTGTCTAAATTTTAATTGCGGATATCTCATATTCTTTCACTTCCTTTATTGTCCACGACTTATCTTCCATATTATAATACTCCTCTTCTATCTCCATTAACAAATGACTGCAGTAACTTCTAAATTCCAGATTATCATAATTGTCCTCTTTTACTTTTTCCAGACAATGCATTACATTTAAAGAATTGTTCTGAGCAATATTTTTCAAAGCTTTATACGTACTATTATATAACCCAAAATAAGGTTTATCTTGAAATCCCTCATGAAATCGAAGTAATACTAATTTAATTAATATATCAATATTCTTTTCCTCAGAAATTTCTCCAACAGCCTCTGTAATTTCACAGACATCCTGATTTAAATCTGGCACTGCATTTTTCTCTTTTGCCATCTGATAGTATCGTTCTAAGCCAAATCCACTTTCTGCCTCAATTAGCTTTTTCAAAAATGCAAATCCATCCTCTGACACTTGATTTTCAGCAATCATCCGTTGAATTAACCGCTCGTCCTTATACCCATTAAATTCATCTGCCATTAAATATAACATTATGTTATCGGCATCCTTCAGATATCTTTCAATTACATAATTAAAACCTTTAATTTTGGCGATATAATCCAACGCTTTTTTTCTTAACCACTCCCGATATTCACAGTCCATAAATATCGTGTCCGCCAGTTCCAAGGCATCCTCCATATCATTTTTGAAACAATACTCAAAATACGGCTCGGCTAAATTTCCTTTAACTTTTCCATCCTTTAAATTTCTACACACCTGTTGTCTTAAAGTATAATCATCTAATCGTTTTGTAATATAATCTGCAAAAATTGATTCTTTCTTCCCATCACCAAATAAATACGGATCAATCAAAAGCATACTTATTATAATCTCCTTACGATAATCAAACCCAAAATGATTCGCAAAGAAGACACACCAAACGCAACGTGCTGTATATGTAACACTTCCATCCTTCTGATAGACAATTTCGTTCCCAAAGTCTATTTGTTCCACAATCTTCAAACAATAATCCTTAATATAACAGATATGTGCATCGCATATTTCAATAATATTTTTTTCTTTTATTTCCTTATATATCTTTAAGATGGAAAAGTCCTCCCAACAAAGTATATGTGAAAGGAAATGAACAACCTTCTTGTCACGAAAATTATTTTTGATAATCGCCCATTTCACTTTCTCAAGGTCATATCTTAACTCTGTACGGTTATATCTCATCTCTTCTAAATCTTTATACGTAGTTTCTTCTCCATTGCAAAGTTCTGCCACTTCCTCAATTAATTTTTGAAAGGCATTCTGGTCAAATAAAGCTTCAAAGTATTTTTGTTCTCCTTCTTCTCTTATTTTTTTATAATCAATTATATATTCTTTCACAATTTCAATGCCATCCGTTTGAGACACCAACTTTACAAATTCGTCATTTCTATAGCTATCTTTCTTGCTTCTTCTTACAAAAGAAATAAACACTTCTCTATTTTGAAGCGAATTGTTCTTATATTTTTCTGCAAAATCATCTATACATTTCTCATCCATAATATTTTCTAAAATGCATTCACTGTAAATATTATATGGCTGTTGTAATATCCACTCATATGTTGAAAAAATCTGCTCCGTATTTAGCAGGAAACCCCTTGCATTTTGCATAATATCAGTTTCATAGGTAATAGATGCCTTCCAAAATATCTTTTGGACACAAGGAAGGATATCCTGCTTCCCTTCTTTAAAAAATGTTTCAGCCTTTATAAACAGCCCTTCCAACAAATGCTTAAATAATTCCATTGTCGAATGGGAGTCTGCTTTTTCTAAAAGAAAATCCAAAACTTTCTTAATGGATTCATATTTCTCCAAAGACACAAGAATATCTTCGGTGCCTCTTCGCATTCCATAAGTTGCCGTATCATAATAATCCAAATCTTTCATACCATCCAATACAAAATCAATTGCATCATCCTGCAATCCATTTTCGAAAATATAATAATATAAGGCTCTGCGAATATCGGAATCATAATTCCCATCAAAAAAATCTAATAACTTCTGTGCATCTTCTTTATCATATAAAATAGGGTTGGTTAATGCCGTAATAGCCGCTGCAGTCTCATAACTTCTTGTACTCCCATTAAAGCAACAGTCTAATAAGACAGCCCTTACTTTTTTCATTTTTCCAAAATAATCTGTCATTTGTCCAATTATATGAATTGCGTTTGACTGTGAGCGGAAATGACAGGGTTTCTGTATCTCCTCCAGCAAATACAAAATGCTTTTTTCTGTTTGTCCGAATTTAGCTAAATCCTCCTCGCTATTCCTATCCCTTGATATCCAAACATTATCATTTTTATATCTTTCCATTATGCTGCAAAAAATACTGGTTTTAATGTTTTCACTTAGTCTGCAAGACTCAAACTTGACCACAATGGAAGGTTCTGTTTTTACAATCCAATCAAACAATTCTTGTTTTGGATAAATCATAACCGCAAATGACAGCACATTCATCCATGAAGCTTTTATCCTGTTTTTGTTTTCTTTATACGTGACTAAATCAATAACTTTATCCAGCGGAATATCCTTTATGTATTCTGCTGCCAAATATTCTCTAAAATTATTATGTTCAAATTCGTATTGTCCTTCGTTATTCTGTTTCAGAACTCCGCAATATTTTATAATTTCTCTTTCGCCCCTGCTTATCAGTTCCTGATACTCTTCTAAAGAAAGTGATGTTTTTCTCATGCATTGCATCGCAAATGCCAAAAACTCTAAACTCTTTATGACTTCTCTCTTACAGCTTTCAATATCCCTTGTGTTAATATACTTATTTTTATCCTGCTCAAAACTGCAAGCAATGAGTTTTCTCATCAATTGATCAATTTCTTGCAGATTTCCGGTATTTTTAAATAATTTTGACAATTGTACCAAATAAAAAGGGGAGTAAATTTGTTCCTTCAAATTTTTATTTTTTGCTTCATCCAAAAACAAATCGCTTTCAATCTCAATACTTTTCAAATACTTATCTATGTCTGTATTACTCAACGGGCACAAGGAACACTCATAAAAATCATAAAAAGTACCTGCCTTCGTTTTCTCTAAAGCATTTCTATAAAAATTATTTCTGGTTGATATCACAATTTTTTGTTTAGAATTTTTCTTAACAAAGGTATTTATTCTCCTCGCAAAACTATTTAGATTCTGTTCCTCTATTTCGTCAAATCCATCAAAAATTAAAACCATAGGAGCTTTATGCTCATCTCCTATCTCCGCACAAATCAATTCCTCAATCGTTTCATTCACATAAGCGTTTAATTTGACAAATACCGGATACGCTTTCTTAGATTGTGCTATCATATAGGCCAAATTTTGAAGTTCATATGATTTTCCGGAACCTGCTTCCCCGATTAAAACAATTCGTTCCTTTTCAGACAACAAATCATAAAGGGATTTTATCTGTTCCATATTATAGACTAGGCTAATCCCGCCTCTCTGCACAATGTCAAACGGTCCAACCTTGCGGGATATATAATTTTCCGGATGCTTAAGTTTCAATATATACTTCTCTTGAATAAAAACTTCTTCATTTATATCAATATCTTTTTCCTCATAAATTAAATCGGATATATATTTATCGCGATCAATCAAATACATATAATTTACAATTTTAACAATTCTATTTCCTTTAATTGTTATCAAATGAAACTGGCTTACCATCTCCTCTGCCTTAAAAAACATTGCACCTACACCTAACGAATAGCCTTCATTTCCTATTCTCGTCCACAAAGTTCCATGTGTATGCCCATGAAAATGATATCTAATGTTATTCCTATTGATTACACTGATTAATCTTGAAACATTTCGGATACTAGCAATATCATTATCATCTTCGCTCACTGTACTATGATGTGTAACCAAAATATTATCCAAAAGTGGATTTGCACTTTTTTCAATTGCATCAAAATCTACTTTTCCATAATTGTAGTCTTTATGATATGTTGAATTAGCCAAAATGAAGTTAAAGTTTTCAATGCTTTTCACGCAGCAGCTATCTGTTTCAAATATGCCTACAACATCCTTACAGTATTTTTTATTAAACTCATCAAAAGCGCAAAAACTATTATCACACATGTCATGATTGCCCGGAACCATAACAAATTCTATTCTCTCTTTTTGGACATTATCCCTAATATTATCCTTAATATTATCCTTAATGTAATTAAATATCTTCTGTGCGCTTTTAAAGTATTTCTTTTTTCCACCATCTACAACGTCGCCGCACATTACTACAATCAACAATTCCATAGGATCTATTTGTCCGAGAATTACTTTTATCATTCTATCAATTCTATGATAAATTTCTTTAAGATAAGGCTCCGAGCAGTCATTTATATGTAAATCTGAAATCATCAGCATTTTCATTTATCAAAACACCTCACAAACTCGTTCTCTCTAATTTTTATTTTTTTCTAACTGTTGCTTCAACTCTTTAATGCTTTCCAATGCACTTTCCAAGTTCTCTATAATATCGTCTGCAAGTTCATCCGGATCTGGAAGATTGTCCAAGTCCGCAAGTGATTTGTCTTTCAGCCAAAAAATATCTAGGCTTGTCTTATCCCGTTTTAAAATCTCATCTGCACTAAATCTACGCCAACGCCCCTCCGGATTTTGTTCCGAGTAAGTTTCTTTACGCTCATAGCGGTTTTGGGGATTATAGCATGATATGAAATCCTCTAAATCTCGATCTGTCATTGGATTCTGTCTTAAAGTAAAGTGCATATTAGTACGAAAATCATATATCCAAACATCTTTTGTCTGTGTTAATGCACTTGCCGGACGCTTATCAAAGAAAATAACATTTGCCTTTACGCCCTGCTTATAAAAAATACCTGTTGGAAGCCGCAAAATGGTATGTAAATCAGTCGTCTGCAATAAATTTCTGCGGATTACCTCCCCCGCCCCGCCTTCAAACAATACATTATCAGGAACTACTACCGCTGCCTTTCCTGTCGCATTTAAAATCGTATTGATATGTTGGACAAAATTTAATTGTTTGTTAGAACTGGTCGTCCAAAAATCCTGTCTGTTATAAATTAAATCCTCTCCCTCCTGTTCCCCCTCTTCATTCGTAAACACTAAAGATGATTTTTTTCCAAAAGGCGGATTCGTCAAAACATAATCCACTCTATATCCAGGATCAGTCAAAAGAGAATCACCATGCACTATCGGAACTTTTCCATAGATATCCCCAATGTTATGAAGATACAGATTCATTAATGCCATTTTAAATGTTGTGGCAACAAGTTCATTTCCATAAAATGTTTGATTTTTCAAAAATTCTTTTTGTTCTCTGTCAAGAGTATAATTATCCGAATTAGCAATATAATCCTGTGCTGCCAAGAAAAATCCGCCACTGCCGCAACAAGGATCCGCTATTGTCTTCATCGGTTCGGGTCGTACACATCGCACCATTGCCCTGATAATCGGTCTTGGAGTAAAATACTGTCCTGCACCAGATTTTACATCCTCTGCATTTTTCTGTAACAATCCCTCATAGATTTCACCCTTAACGTCTGATGCCATGGATACCCATTTTTCCTTGTCTATCATCTGAACAATGCGGTATAAAATGGCTGCATTGCTGACTTTATTTACAGCGCCCTTAAAAATCTGTCCAAGGATTCCGCCTTGCTCCCCAAGTTTCTCAAGTGTTTTCTTATATTGATTTTCCAAATCCGCGCCTGTCAATGTATTCATATCTGACCAATTATAACCTTTGGGAATATCCGTTTCTTTCTTATAGGGCGGCTTAGTATATTCATCTGACATTTTAAGGAAAATCAAATAAGTCAACTGCTCCAAGTAGTCACCATAAGAAACTCCATCATCACGTAAAGGATCACACATCCCCCAAACTTTTGAGATTATGGTTGATGAATTACACTCATGATTGTATTCTCCCTTCAAATGCAATGTTTAATATGCTTTGTTTTAATGCTTCTGTTTGTTTCAAAACTTTCATTATAATTTCCTCTATTTTATCGCATATTAACATCCTACTATCAATTAATTCTACAACTTTTTTAGCAAATGTATTATCCACAACCGGAACAAGCGTATTTTTAATATCATCTAATCCTAATCCTAATTTTCCTCCGCCTCTCCTATTTTTTAATAAATCTTTTTGCCCATAATCGCTTTTTAAATACCACGCCATAAATCTCCCTTGCGCAACATTATTAAATCTTATCATTGCAATATGTTGATTTATATATGCTTCCTCTATATCTTCCGGCACTAAGGCAATACTGCCTAAATCTGCCGTAATAGAAATCAACACATCATTTTCTTTCAAGCGACTTCTTTTTCCCTCTACTTTTTCTGGTAATTTTACAAATTGAATATTATTATCTTTTATTGAAATTTTGTCTCTAGTCAAATCTGTAATTCTAATGAACCTTGCCCCCTCATCAGCATAATATTTTGCCCATCCTCGCGAACCACTCGTTACAACTTGTGACATCTTAGCAATTGTTTGCATTTCTTTTATATTTTTAAATACTTCCTTTAACACCACTTGCCGATAAAATACTATCTGTTCCTTTGTTTTTTGTAGCAATTTTTCCCCATTATCAAGCTGCAAAAGCATTTCTTCAATCTGCTCTACTACCTTCTTTTGTTCAGCAATGTCTGGTATAGTGACTTTCAACTTTGAATATTGCTGAATCCAATACCTTTTATGCGTACTATGTTCAAATTGAATTATCTGCATTCTATAAAAAATGTATTTCGGCAACACCAAATTTGTATTAGGTTTCAGTATTTTCACTGCAGAAGACTTCACTTTAAAGGAAAAATCTACATATTTGCTGCTTGTTGTAAAATCATCAAAAATAATTACGGGAAGCCCCTCTTGAGGATATATTCCATCTTCCTCATTCGTATATCCCAAAATAAAAGATTTTCCTGCTGTCAAAACAGGGGTTGAATAAGAATTATCATAATCTGTTGATTTTACAATGTATTTTGATGGTTGCTCATACAAAAGCAACTCACCTAGTTCATAAGTATTCCAATCATCCATTATGTCTCTCCGTCTGTTCTTTGCAAAAATCTACTATCATTTTATACCACTCTTTTTGTTCCTGAGTTAAATTATTGCAGCTATCAGCCATAGATTTTAGTGCCTCACTTGCCGCATCTATTTCTGCCTTCGATAGCGAAGATTGTTTGTCCAATCCTGTTGCCACCGCATATAATTTTGCAAAGCAAAATAAATTATAGTATGTCATATCTTATCTCATCCTTTATGCCACTAACTCCACATTCATTTCCATCAGAATTTCTTCATACTGGTCACCAAACACATCATAAAATCTGCCTAATCCGCCTTTTCTATCAAAGGGACTAAGCTCCAAATCTTCTGTTTCTATACTCAATGATATTGCAATATGTTCCTTTATCAGACGAAGCCAATCCATCTGCTCATCTGTAAAGTGCACATTTCCCGCATTGCGTTTCAATGTCCACTGCATAAAATTATAATCTACACGCTCTGCAAAAGGTACCAGTTTGTCTATATATCCCATTTCAAATCGAATCATGGAAACAAGATCCGCAAGCTGCGCCACTTTTCCACGTTTCACGCTTTCCGGTTTTTTAATGGAATAACATTCCCACAAACGCCCTATTGTAATATTCCTCGCTTTTAACTTTTCATATAATTTTTTCAGCTGTCCAATTACCATAGGGCGTTTTTGATACTTTTGGTCATAAATAATTTGCAAAGCAATAATTTCAGCCTTATTTTCTTCAATATACTCTCTGAATGATGAGAGCACTTTATCCGCATTCCCCTGCTGCTCTGTATCAAAGCCCGCGAATATTAAAGTATCTATGTTTACGCTATCTATAATCTGTTCATGATTTCTTCTGACGTTTTCAATAAAATCTCGAATATCAGGATTATAAAATGGCATTACAGCTTCTTTTATCAATTCCTGTTTCGCTTCTTCCATTTTTATTTTTTCTTCTGCCTCTAATTCTTTATTCTCCCAAAGACTGACGCCTGCTCTATTGGATATAACATCATCATCAAACGCATCTAATAAATGCTGCGCCACATTTCCTGCCGAGTTGCCGGCAATGTCTTGAAACTCATTTTTTTCCTTTTGTGTCATCTGGCTGTTAAGACGAATAATCCTATTTGCAAGAGAAGTTAATGTCTTTCCATCCTTAGCGCCCATCGCCACATTCAGCATTAATTCTTTCATACTTACTGTAGGTTTATTTTCTAATGGGCGTGTATCTGTCTTTTTTGATTTTGTAACGCCAACTGCATCCACAATCACAAAATGATCCTTATTTCCCGAAGCAGAACATGTCACTTTTTGTAAATCATCTTTCCCCAATGAACGTGTTCCCCGCCCTTTCATTTGCTCAAAATAAGTTTTGCTCCTAACATCGCGCATAAATATCAAACATTCAATGGGCTTTACATCTATACCTGTGGCAATCATATCAACCGTTACTGCCACACGGGGATTATAACCGTTCCTAAATGCGCTCAATATCGTTTCCGGTTTTTCCGCCTTGCAGGTTATCTTCTGGCAGAACTCATTTCCCTCGCCAAAAACATCCCTGACTATCTGAACAATATCGTCTGCATGACTGTCCGTTTTTGCAAAGATAAGTGTTTTAGGTACTTCATTTCTCCCCGGAAACAACATTGTTGGCAAATTATCTTTAAAAGTCTGTATAACAGTACGAATCTGACTTGGATTTACAACCGCTCTGTCAAGCTGTGTTTTCGCATAGTCTATATCCTCATCCATCTGTTTCCAGCGTTTTACCCTTGACAGACGATTCCTGTATTCAATAAGTTGCTTCATTAAATGAGCGCCATTTCTACTCACTTCCGTTTCTATAATAAAAATGTCTTCCCCCACATTGACACCATCAACAATAGCCTGCTCCCTTGAATATTCGCTAACTATATTCTGCTGAAAAAATGCCAGTGTTCTCTTATCTGGCGTTGCGGAAAGTCCAATGATAAAAGCATCAAAGTATTCCAGCACCTGACTCCAAACATTATAAATAGACCGATGGCATTCATCCACTATAATACAATCAAAAAATTCCGGCGGATATTTTTCATTATAAACAATTTCTTTTACGGCTTGCGCGGTATCGACAGGGTTCTCGAACGGCGATTCTTCTTCTGCCGATTCATCTAACTCCTCCCCCTTTAAAATCGAATACATTCTTTGAATCGTACTTATACAAACTTGCACATCATCTGGAATATACGAAGTTTTTAATCTGCATAAACCATATAAATTAGAAAACATTCGGTTATCATCATTTGGCTTATATGCAAGAAATTCCATTTCTGCTTGTTCACCAAGACTTTTAGTATCCACCAAAAAAAGAATCCTTCTCATTTTCGCATATTTTAACAAACGGTATGCCGCAGTTATGGCTGTAAATGTTTTTCCTGCACCCGTCGCCATCTGTACTAATGCCCTAGGTCTGTTTTCTGAAAAAGACTTGTCCAGTTCTTTAATTGCTTTCATCTGACAGTTGCGAAAACCAGCTATATCCAATTCCGGAAAGTGTTTCATGTTATTTCGGATTGTATCTGTTTGATCCAATAAATACTTTAATGTTTCCGGTCGAAAAAAAGAAAACACTTCTCTGGAACGATATTTTTTATCATTATAGTCCGTAAATCTTGTAAGTATTCCCGTCGCTTCATACGCAAAACGAATTTGATAGTCCGCTTTAACATATTTTAAAGTACTGTTTGCATAACGTTCTGTCTGACTTTCAGTTACAGTAATATTTTCCCCTAAATCATCCTTTTTTGATTCAATTACCCCTACCGGACTCCCATCTATAAAAAGAACATAGTCCACTGGTCCAGTACTTGTCGGATATTCCCTGACTGCCACTCCAAGAGATGCCATAGGATTAATTTGACGTATATCCTGAATTACCCAACCTGATTTGGCGAGCTTTGCATCAATTTTCTCTCTTGCATTTGCCTCCGGTGTCATAATTCAGGCTCCTCCTTTTCTTCCGAAATATATTCCATAATATCGCCAAAATCTTTATTCAAGGTCTGACAAATGCGCCCCAATACTTCCATAGATACATCTTCATCTCTGCGAAGTTTCGTCATAGTATTTGGTGCAATATGTGCCGCACGACGCAAGTCCGCCTTGCTCATTTTTTTATCAATCAGTATCTTCCATAATTTAGTATATGAAACAGCCATCTATATCCTCCAAGTAACAGCAACCAAAATCATCCAGAAATATATTAACATATTGGTTTTATGAGCACAATACATTTTTCGCAAATATATGCGAAAGTTATATCTTTTTCTTACCATCTTTCTTTACAATAAAAGAGCATGGTAAATGCCACGCTCTCTTAGCTTATAATCTAAATACAATTTCTTCCCTCACAATCTCCTCCGCCCTCGCCCGAATATTGTTCATTCGCTTTACCCAAAGCATCTGATTCTGCACCTTTAACTGTTCCGTCACTCCCTCCTGCTTTGCCATCTGCTCCACAAGTAAATCAAATCTTTCCTCTGACTGTTCCTGTATCATAAGCAAATGTTTCTTCAATTCGCCTGATAACAGTAATCCCGAATAAATACCTCTCCTATGGTTCTCCAAGTAAGATTTTCTCATCAACCCGAACTTTCTCAGTTCTCCATCCGGTTCCGGATCAGGAATCAAGTTCGGTATCAGATAATCTCCACACTTTTCATATGTTATGTTCATAGCAATTTCCTCTCTCTTTCTTATAGACTCATTTCTTGTTTCCGATCAGGCTTTGTTCTTTCCTGATTTTCTTTTTCAATCCCTAAATACTGTCTTATATTCTTCAACTGTTTATCCGCTTCAGCCGCCTCTTTTTCTGCTGTTTGATATGTTTTCTTCAACTTTGCCTTTTGTGCAGCCATTGCATCATATTCCGCCCGCATCTTTTCCACATCCAGTGAAGCTGTCTTTATCCCATACCGCTTCAGCATATTTTCAGCACCGCCAAAGAGAATAATCTGTGTTTCATGGCTTCGGAAATAAGCATCCTGATCCTTCGTTTTCTCATATCCTCTCTGATATTTCCTGTTTTCCATATACTGCTTTGCGTATTTTAAGATTTCCGCTTTGGCTTTCATCTCATGCTCCAAATCCACAATCGCACTTCGTGCCGCTTTTGCCGCAGCATTTCTCTCTGATATTTTCTGTTCCAGTTCCTCTGCCGAACCGCCCTCTGCATAACTCGCCGCAGCAATCTTTAAATTCTGTATATCCGCCCAATGCTTTAGCACACCATTTTCTTGAAACTTCTCCTTGTCTGTATCAATCAAAGTCCGCTTTGCATCCGGTCGCTTTGGAAAGGGAAATTTCTTTTTTACAGGGGAATTTTCCTGTGCCTTTACGTGTTTCTCGATTCTCTCTCTGATTGATTCTTTCGTATATCCCACACCGAAATTCTTTTCACTGACACGTGTAAAACGTGTCTGCCCTGAAGCAGAAAATGATAAATATTTTAGCACTTTGTCTCCAAAAGTTTCCCCTTTTACCTCATATCCTTTTGTCTGCATCCGGCTGATAAAATCTTCATAGCTGTGTGCTTCACGAATGGCATTGTCCATATCAGATTTCATCTGCGCCTTCCATGAAGTTCCCGCCTTTGTCATCTGCCACTCATAATGTGTCTTTCCTTTTTGTCCTGATGGAATAATGACCGACAATCCATGTTCTCTGCACAGTCCATCTGAAAGATTTCTAATATGACGATAAGTACGCTTGCAGTCATTGTATTTTTTATGTTCCGCATTATCAACTGCACAGAAAATGATATGGTTATGACAATGCTCCTTGTCGATATGCGTTGCAATGACATAACTGTATTTATTTTCTAACAGCTTATCCGCCAACTCTATTCCTACCTGATGCGCCGTATCAAAATCAACTTCTCCCGGTGCAAATGACTGAATCAAGTGAAACGCCTGTTTATCTCCCACACCGGATGATTTTGATAACGCATCCATAAAATCATAATGTGCTGTCTCTATCCCACAGGCAAAAGAATCTATCAAAATCTGTCCGTCAGTTTTCTCCGGATTGCAGATATATTTTAATGCTTTCTGTACGGTTGCTTTGATAGCATGGATTCGTGTGTA
>ERZ779622.820-NODE-820-length-15307-cov-7.900144_pt1 | contig 15307 bp, 15 predicted proteins | sample MGYA00514188_ERZ779622 | MGnify/ENA primary metagenome ERZ779622 (study PRJEB29562, sample SAMEA4376702) | mouse gut metagenome | isolation source: Cecum | study: EMG produced TPA metagenomics assembly of the A DSS colitis mouse model was used to assess the...
TGGCATCTTCGTGGCCTACGCCGCCATGTTCGGCTTCGACAAGCTCCGGCAGACCCTGGAACAGATCAAGACCATCAACAACAAAAAGTAACTCATCACCCCCTCGCAGGATTCTTTCCTGTGAGGGGGCTGTTTTTTATTTCTGGACCTTGGCCGCCGTAGAGGGCCGTCAGGCGTTTTCTTTGGGCGGGGTGGGCGTCTACACTCCCGAGGGCCTGACCGGGTGTTGCAACGGGCGTATGGGGCCGGGAGAGGGCTTTCCTGCTGCGTGTCCATCACATACCGTCAAACTCATGGACAGGACACCACCAGATTGTGTAGTGCTTCTTCATGCGGGTGGGGTCCTGGGTGCTGTGCGTCCCATGCCACCACAGCTTGCGGCTGTTATCCCGGCTGTCAGGCTTGAAGCTCCCGATGTCGTACTCGATGCGCCGGTAGCATGCTGACCGCCCATTGGTCGGATCCAGGTACAGAGCCACCAGCATATCAGCCTGCGGGTGGCCGGTCTTGCTGGCCATGTCGAGCTTTCGCCATTTACTCATGTTGTCCCCTCCAAATATTTTTTCGCAAGCTCAGGGTGATTGCGTTTGGTGTAGTAGTCGAATAGGAACTCCCTTTGCGCTTTGGTCATAGGTCTGGTATCGCTGGAAGTTGGTCTTGCAAGACCCAGACCGGGGTTGTCCAGAAGGACCCACCCATGTTCAAGCAGGACATCTCCTCCAAGGCCACGGTCAAATGCTTCCCCAGAAAATCCGAGCTTTAATGCCTTCTTCCACGCCCATCCCTGATGCTCCCCAAACGGAACTTTGTGGAATTTGCCGGACGGCTCCAGCCATCCATAGTCATCCGTGGTGGTCTCCGGCCCCGTCATTCTCTCCAAGAAGCTGTCAAGCTGGGAGGTCAAGCCCGGTATCAGCGGAACAGGCTCGACATCATCAAAAATTGGCCTTCTGTGGTCATAATCAAGCGAGAACCACGCACTATTGGCCTCACGCTTCTGCGTATCGGACAGGCCCTCCGCCACAAGGCTGAATTTCACCTGTAAGTCATGAAGCTCAGACTCGGCAGTTTCCAGCTTCTTAGCCAGTTTACCGATATGGTCTGCGATACTGAACCGACAATCCGGTTCATCCAAGTCGTAGAGCCCATAGCTGTCCCCAGGGTACGTTCCTCGAATTTCGGCCTTTCCGTCCAGGACCCGGAGAGCTAAGGCCATCCGCTCGTACTCGTTTAGCTGGTCACTCTGGAGTCCAGCGCAGAGAAGGTCCAGGGCCTTAGCCATGTCGTTTCTGACGTAAAAATGCTCTCTGGCAACATCGGTGATAATCTTTCCCTCGATGAAAAACGTCAGTGTTTTCTTCATTTTCGCGTTCCTCCTTGAATTTTTCTGTCTATTCTGGTATGCTGGAGGAGCCGGGTTCTCCCGGTGCCTCCGTGGTGAGGCGGGGCGGTGGTTTTCCTTAGCCGGGGCCACCGCCCCTTTTTGCTTACCGGGGAATCCTGGCAATCGCCCAGTCCTTGAGCGGAAGGGGATCCCCTTTCATCTCCCGAACCGCCTCGTCGTTGCCGCAGGCGTCGCAGATGTAGACGTCAGCGTGGCGGCTCAGGGCGTTGGTAGTCAACCGCGCCTTGACGGTCAGACGCCCGCAGCGGGGGCAGATATGCAACCCATCCACCTGTTTCTTGGCGAACTCGTCCACGGCCCGCTTTGCCGCGGCGGTGGCGGTCACGTCCTGGGAAAACTGCTCGTAGTCCATGTTCATTCTCCTTTCCTGGCCTCGGCCGCAGCTGCCAGCAGCGGCGCGGGGTCAAATCCAAAATCTTTGTATCCCTCCATGATGGTGTTGAGATACTGCTTCGCCGGCGGGGTGATTGCGTGGCCGGGGGTCATGACGTAAGCCATCCCCTTTACCTTCTTCCCTCGTACTTGCAGCGTGAACACCTGCTTGACGTACAACCGGGGGTACCCCTCATACCAGTCCAGGGATTCCTCGTCCGAGGGGCTGATAGACCAGATACCAACAGGAACGCTCGCCCCCTCGCAGGGTTCGATGTTGGCGACGCCGGAGCGGCTGTTCCCCCGGAACACAAGCCGGTACCCGTCGATGGTGGAGCTGCCAATCGTGATAGCGTCCGGGCAGCGCCGGAGCATCTGGTCAACGTCCAGGTTGCTCCCGTAGGCAATGTAGTATTTCCGCTTCATAGACTTCCTCCGTTCTCCCCGTGTGGCCGGTAGGTCAGCCGTTTGTTGTTAAGCTACCTCGGCCGCCGCCCCGGTCTGGGGACGAAAGGGAGCGGTCAGGTGCTGGCGGCAGGTCTTGAACTCCGCACCGCTCAGGCCCAGGCGCTTCACCAGGACGTTGGTCATCAGCGTGGCCTTCTGCTCGGCGGTGTAGCCTGCGCAGCCCTTGAAGTAGAGCCGGTTGTCCTGGCAGTCAATCGCCCAGGCGCTCATGGCGAGGCAGAACTGGACATAGGCTTTGATCTTGCCGGCGTGTGTGGTACCGTTGAACAGCCGGAACTCAACCGTTCCCTTGGTGAAGAAAGCGTGGAGGTTGACACCGTGATACCGGCTAGTGTTATAGTGCTCATGGTTGATACCGCCGGTGTAGCCATCGTTGGCGGAGCTGTACCAGATGCGCTCGAGGCTGCTCTTGGTCTTTTCACTGTCGCTCTGCATAGCTTTCAGCAGAGTGGAGTTCATCTTCTTGCACCAGCGGTTGGCGCGGTCACCAATTTCCAGAGCCTCGTAGAACAAATCCTGGCGGCCGATGGCGAAGTTCATCAGGCGGGTCAGGCTAGCGGGGGTATGATTCTTGCCGTCCACATGGACGTGGATGCCGCAGGAGCTGTTGGCGATTGCCCCGGCCTCGCGGAGAGCGCGGATGACATTCTGCAGGTCCTCCATATCCTCGTACTGAAGAACGGGGGTCACAACCTCGCAGGAATACTCGCGGCCAGCGGTGACCTTGCCCTGGCTGGTCTTGCGCTCGGTGTAGATGCTGCCATCAGACATGGCTTTCCAGGTGCGGCCCTTCCGGTCGGTGGCACCATAGGTCTTGTAGTAGGTGCCGAGGTAGCGGGCCTGGGTACCGAAGTAAGTGGCGATGACGTTAGCGGACTGCTCGCGGGTGATACCCGTCAGCTCAATCTCCACACCGAAGTTCTGCTTCTTCATCATGTCGTACATTTTCGTGACCTCCGTTTTTGTTATCGTGTTCGCGGTTGTTTGTTTCGTGTTTGTGAGCATACCATACACCTGGATACTCGACTTGTCAACCCTTTTTTTCGTTTTTTTATAAAAAAGTTTTGACAAGGCGAAACTAATGTGATATGGTATTCTCGAAAGGGGTGAGCGCATGGTCACTTACAAACCACTCTGGCACACTCTGATTGACCGGGGCATGAAAAAGATGGAGCTTGTGGAGCGCGTCGGAATGAGCCGGGCCACACTAAGCAAACTGAACAATGATAACTATGTCGCGCTGGAAGTCCTGGATCGCATATGCAAAGAGTTGGACTGTCCTATTGAGGGCGTGGTGGAGATAAAAAAAGACCCGGACGAATAATCGTCCGAGTCTGTGGAGCATGGCTTATTCCTTGGGCGGCTGCTCGTGTAGGGGAGCACCACTGCGCGACTTCATGGGGGTGTCCTCGTCTGGATGGTAGACAAGGAGATCTGTCAAATCGCAATCCAGCGCCTTGCATATCAGCTCGAAGTGCCGGAGGTTTATGCGGTCTGTCAGCTCGTTGTAGTAGTCGCCTATTGTGGAGGCTCTTATCCCTGTCTTTCGGGCTAAGTCCGCTTGCGACCACCTACGCTTGCCAAGCTCGGTGGACAGTAAAATCCTAATCATAGCCGTGTTCTCCTTTACGGTAGAATATAACAATGATTTTAGGATTTTGCATGGAGTTGTGACAAAACCAATTTTGCTGTGATATTATCACGGAAACGGTTATTGAAGATTGCAGAAAGAGGCCGCCGCCTTGGGGTTTCCCCAGGGCGACGGCCTTTTTTATTTGTCTGTGGTATAATGACTTACCGGCTTTGCCGAATCAAGATTTGAGGAGAACTGTTATGCAAAAGGACACTATCAAAATTGATGTGGGCTTAATTCCGAACTATGTAAGGGACGATCTCGCTGCAGCAACTTTAGAATTCATGAAACGAATTCTGGAACAGCCTGAGGGCAGAGAAATGTTGGACACAAAAATGACACAGAGGGCAAAAAAATAGGGGAGAAGTGGGCAATATCCTTAACCCCAAAATTAACCTCAAACTTTCGTTTTAACCTCATTTTAACCCCAACATTATTGGTTTTTGTTTGCTTATCTTTATCAGCTTTTGTCAAAAGGAAAACCCCGGAACCGTTGCAGTTCCGGGGTTTTGCAGCAATATCAACGCTTGGAGAACTGCGGGGCACGTCTGGCCGCTTTGAGGCCGTATTTCTTGCGCTCCTTCATGCGCGGATCGCGGGTGAGGAAGCCGGCGGCCTTGAGGGCGGGGCGGTTCTCCTCGCTGGCCAGCAGTAAGGCGCGGGCGATGCCGTGACGGATGGCGCCGGCCTGGCCGGTGACGCCGCCGCCGGTGACGGTGGCGACCACGTCTACCTTGCCCACCTGATTGGTGGTGACCAGAGGCTGACGGACGATGAGCTTCAGGGTCTCCAGACCGAAGTAGTCGTCGATGTCGCGGCCGTTGATGGTGATGGCGCCGGTGCCGTTCTCAAACAGGTGGACGCGGGCCACGGAGGACTTCCGGCGGCCGGTACCATAGAAATAAGGCTTCTTGCTCTTATACATACTCTAAATCCTCCTTACTCGGCATCCCAGGGCTGGGGCTTCTGGGCGGCGTGGTTGTGCTCGCCGCCGCGGTAGATGTGCAGGCGGGTCAGGGCCTCCCGGGACAGGGAATTCTTGGGCATCATGCCCTTGACAGCCAGCTGCATGGCCAGCTCAGGTCTGGTCTGCATCAGAGTGCGGTACTTGGTCTCCTTCAGACCGCCCACCCAGCCGGAGTGGGTGCGGTAGAATTTCTGGTCCAGCTTCTTTCCGGTGAGCACCGCCTTCTCGGCGTTGATGATGATAACAGCGTCGCCGCAGTCGGCGTTGGGAGTGAACTCGGGCTTGCGCTTGCCCCGCAGCAGGTCGGCGGCGATGACAGCGGTTTTGCCCATAGGCTTGCCGGCGGCGTCAATCACGTACCATTTCCGCTCGATGCTGCCCTTTTTGGCCATGAACGTGGACATAGGTGAAACCTCCAATTTCTTTCCGTTTATGTGAAAAATGTTCTGTGACAAACATTTTACTCCGAAATCCGGACGGGCGGAGCGTGTTGTATTATAGTACGGCCCGGTCTGGGTGTCAACGGTTTTTTGGAGAATTTTTTATAAAAACTTTATTATCTCGATTTTTCTTTGATTTGCATTATTATACTCTTAATTACTCGTTTTTGATTTTTGTTTTTTACTTGCGGAAAACAGGTGCTTTGTGGTAAAATGCCGGTATTCAAGGAGGGCGCGGAATGAACAAAATACTCTCCCTCACGCGGCGCTGCGTAGAGGACTACAATATGATCGCCCCCGGCGACCGCATCGCGGTGGGGGTGTCCGGCGGAAAGGATTCCCTGATGCTGCTGGCGGCCCTGGCCAAGCTGCGCCAGTTCTACCCCGTCCCCTTTACGGTGGAGGCAATCACGCTGGACATGGGCCGCGCCGATGGGGTGGAGGGGCTGGATTTTTCCCCCATCGCCGCCCTGTGCCGGGAGCTGGAGGTGCCATACACCATATTGGACAGCGAGATCCAGCACATTATCTTCGATCTGCGGAAGGAGAAAAACCCCTGTTCCATGTGCGCCAAGATGCGCCGGGGGGCCCTCCACGCCGCGCTTCAGGAGCGGGGGATCGGCAAAATTGCTCTGGGCCACCACTACGACGACGCGGTGGAGACCTTTTTCATGTCCCTGATTTTTGAGGGCCGGCTGTCCTGCTTTCAGCCCGTCACCTTTCTGGACCGGACGGGAATTACGCAGATTCGCCCCTTGCTCTACTGCGGAGAGAACCTCATCCGCAACACCGTCCGGCGGCTGGAGCTGCCTGTGGTGGAAAACCGCTGTCCCGCCGACGGCAATACCAAGCGCCAGGAGATCAAGGAGCTGATTTATGAGCTGCAGGGCCGTTACCCCGGTCTGAAGGCCCGGGCTTTCGGGGCCATGCAGCGGCTGCCCTTGCCCGAGTGGGGGCCTGTGGAGCACCGCCGCCGCCCCTTGCCCGAGGAATTGGAGGAGTGAGCCATGAGACGAAGGAGGCAAAAGCGGCAATCCGGCTGGGAGCTGATCTTCCTGTTTATCATGCTGGTGCTGGCGCTGGTCTACGTCCTTTACAGCAGGCAGGAGCAGGCGGCCCCGCCCCCGGCGGCGGGAGGCAGCCTTGAGGTCCATTTTATTGACGTAGGCCAGGCGGACGCCGCCCTGGTAATTTGTGACGGGCACTATATGCTCATCGACGGCGGCAATGCCGAGGATTCCGGCCTGGTCTACGCCTATCTGAAGGAGCACGGCGCCGAGCATCTGGATTATATGGTAGCCACCCACGCCCACGAGGACCACGTCGGCGGGCTGTCCGGCGCGTTGAACTACGCCTCGGTGGACGAAGCCCTGTGCCCGGTGAGATCGTACGACTCCAAGGGCTTCCAAAATATGGTGAAGTATCTGGAAAAACAGGGGAAGTCCATTACCGTGCCCCGACCGGGGGACAGCTTCGACCTGGGCTCTGCCCGGGTGGAGATTCTGGGCCCGGTGCAGGAGTACGACGACGCCAACAACACCTCCATCGTCCTGCGCATCGACTGCGGGGAGACCTCCTTCCTGTTCACCGGGGACATGGAGACGGGGGCGGAGGCCGACCTGCTGGATTCCGGGGCCAATGTCCGGGCTACTGTGCTGAAGGTGGGCCACCACGGCAGCGATACCTCCACCGGCTACCGCTTTCTCCGGGAAGTCATGCCGGAGTACGCGGTCATTTCGGTGGGGGAGGGGAACAAGTACGGCCACCCCTCCGATGAGGTGCTCAGCCGGTTCCGGGACGCGGGCGCGCAGGTCTACCGCACCGACCTGCAAGGCCACATCGTGGCCAAAAGCGACGGGAAAACGGTCACCTTCACCACCGAAAAGGAGGCGGACGCCGCCGTCAATCCGACAGGTGATTCCACTTTACGGATATACATTGGCAACGCCGGAAGCAAAAAATTTCATTTGCCCGACTGCGCCTCCGTCGAAAGCATCCGAAAGGAAAATCAGGTGGAGCTTTCCTCCCGGGAGCAGGCCGTAGCGGAGGGCTATAAGCCCTGTGGGCGGTGTAAACCGTAAAGAATAAGGGGGGAGCTCTGTGTTCAAGCTGATTCTGGGCCGGGCCGGGTCCGGCAAGACGAGGTTGGTGCTGAACAGACTGTGCGAGGCGGGCCGGGAGCGGCCCCAGGTGCTGCTGGTACCGGAGCAGATGTCCCATGAGACAGAGCGGGCGCTGTGCGCCGCCGGCGGGCCCCGGATTAACCTCCGGGCGGAGGTGCTGTCCTTCAGCCGGCTGGCCAACCGTATCTTTCAGACCGCCGGCGGCCTGGGGGAGGAGGAACTGGACGGCGGCGGACGGCTATTGCTGATGTACCGGGCGGTTCAGGGCGTGTCCGCCAGCTTGAAGGTCTACGGCCGGCCCTCCAAGCGGCCCGCCTTTCTCACCTCGCTGCTGGCCACGGCGGACGAGCTGAAAAGCTGCCGGGTTCCGCCTGAGACGCTGGTCCGGGCGGGGGAGGAGGCCTCCGGCCCCGAGGGGGACAAACTCCGGGACCTGGGGTTCATCTTCGGGGAGTATGACGCCCTTACCGCCCGGACTGCCCTGGACCCCCGGGACCGGCTTACCCGGGCGGCGGACAAGCTGCGGAAGAGCCGATGGGGGGAGGGGACCGACTTTTGGCTGGACGGCTTTACCGACTTCACCCCTCAGCAAAGGGAGCTGCTGCGGCTGCTCATGACTCAGGGGCACAGTATGACCGTCACCCTCACCTGCGATCATCTGGAGGAGGATGAGGGAGGGGCGGGTATCTTTTCCCCCGCCCGGCGTACCGCCGGCATCCTACTCCGGCTGGCCAAAGAGGAAAGACTTTCCTGTGAAGTGGAACACCTTGTCGGTCCTTTCGCCGGCAAGGAGGAACCGGTGGCCCATCTGGAGCGTTCTCTCTTCACTGAGGGGGAGCCCGCCCCTGTGTCCTGTGAGGGGGCGGTGGAGCTGTTTCAGGCGTCTGCTCCTCGCAGCGAGGTGGAGTGGGCCGCTGGGCGTATCCTGCGGCTGGTCCGGGAGGAGGGCTGCCGCTTTCGGGACATCGGCGTAGCCGCCCGAAATTATGGCGCCTACCGGGACCTGGTGGAGTCGGTGTTCGGCCGGTACGGTGTGCCGGTGTTTTCCTCCGCCATGACGGATATTCTGGAGAAGCCGGTGCTGGCCCTGGTGACCGCCGCTCTGGAGACGGTGGCGGGAGGCTACCGCTATGACGACGTGTTCCGCTACTTAAAGACCGGCCTCACCGGCCTGCCTCAGGAGGATGTGGACCTGCTGGAGAACTATGTCCTGAAATGGGACATTCGGGGCAGCCGCTGGACACAGGGAAAGGACTGGACCTGGCACCCCAAGGGTTACGGGATGCAGTGGACCCAGGAGGACCGGGCCCTTCTCACCCGGGTGGACGACGCCCGGCGGCAGGTGGCCGCGCCCCTGGAGGGGCTGCGGAAAAACCAAGATAAGACCGGACGGGGGCAAGCGGTCTCCCTTTACAGTTTTTTGGAGGAAATCGGCCTGCCCGGCCGGATGGAGGAGCGGGTGGACCTGCTGATTCAGCGGGACCGCCCCGCTCTGGCGGAGGAGTACCGGCAGCTGTGGGACATCCTCTGCGGCGGTCTGGAGCAGTGCGCCCGGCTGCTGGGGGACGCCCCTATGGAGCTGGAGGAATTTACGCTGCTCTTCCGGTTGGTGCTGTCCCAGTACGACGTGGGCACCATCCCCGTCTCTCTGGACCGGGTGACGGCGGGGGAGACCACCCGTCAGACCGGCCACCGGGTGAAGGTGCTCTTTCTTCTGGGGGCGGACGACGCCTCCCTGCCCCAGGTGGGGGCGGTCCCCGGTCTGCTCTCCGACGACGACCGTGTCCTACTGGCAGGCTACGGCCTGGAGCTGTCCCAGTCCCAGCGGGAACTGCTCTACCGGGAGATGACCACAATTTACCAGATCTGCGCCCGGCCCAGCCGGAAGCTGATCGTGACATGGCCCGTTCAGGGCCCCGGCGGCGAGGAGCGGCGGCCCAGCTTTCTGGTGGGGCGGCTGCGGCTTCTGTTTTCCGATTTGAGGCCGGTGCGGGAGGAGGACCTGCGCGGCTCCTTCCGGCTGGAAGCCCCTCTGCCTGCCCTGGAGCAGGCGGGGCGGGACATCTGTGCCCGGCGTGCCCTGGAGGGCCTTCCGTGCTTTGAGGATCAGGTGGCCCGGCTGGACCGGGCCGCCGCCTGGGAGCGGGGACGGCTGTCCCGTCAGGCGGTGGACAGGCTGTACGGCCGGCGGGTGGCCATGTCGGCCTCCCGGATGGATAAGTACAAGTCCTGCCACTTCTCCTATTTCATGCGCTACGGCCTGTCTGCGGAGCCCCGCAAGCCCGCTGGCTTTACAGCCCCTGAGTACGGCACCTTTGTCCACTATGTGCTGGAGCATGTCCTCCGAGATGAAATGTTTGCCCAGACAGTCCTCCCAGGTATGGAGCATGAGGACGCCCGGAAAAGAAAACTGCGCCGTCTGACAAAGCGGGCGGTGGACCGCTATGCGGCCGAGGAGCTGGGGGGGCTGGAGGGTCAGAGTCCCCGGTTCCAATACCTGTTCCGGCGGCTGCTCCGGTCCGTCCAGGCGGTGGTGGACAACGTGGCCGAGGAGCTGCTCAGCTCCCAATTCAAGCCTATCTCTTTTGAGCTGGGCTTTGGCAAGGGAAAAGGCGGGGAGGAGCCGCCCCTGGCGCCGGTGGAGCTGACCTGTAACGGCGTTACTATCAGCGTCACCGGCTTTGTGGACCGGGTGGACGGCTGGGAGGAGAACGGCCGGCTCCATTTGCGGGTGGTGGACTACAAGACGGGGCGGAAGTCCTTTGACCTCACCGAGGTGTGGAACGGCCTGGGGCTGCAGATGCTGCTCTACCTCTTTACTCTGGAGGAGAAGGGCCGGGCGCTCTACGGCCTGCCGGTGGAGGGGGACGGAGTGCTTTATCTGCCCGCCCGGGAGGCCGTCATCCGGGGCAGCCGGGCCATGAGCGACGAGGAGCTGCGGAAAAAGGTGGACAAGGAGTTGACCCGCAGCGGCCTGGTGGTGGATGACCGGCGGGTGCTGGACGCCATGGAGGCTCGGGGGGAAAACGGCTACCGCTTCCTGCCTCTGCGGGTGAGCAGGTCCACCGGAGAGATCACCGGGGAGGCCCTGGCTTCCGCCGAGCAGCTGGGCAGGCTGGGCAGGCACGTCCAGCGGGTGCTGGAGGACATCTGCCGGGAGCTGGCCGGGGGCAGCATCGCCGCCGACCCCTTCTGGCGGGGGCCGGAAAAGAACGCCTGCCGCTTCTGCGACTATGCCGCCGCCTGCCACTTCGAGCCAGGACATGGCGGCGACTGCAGGCGCTGGCTGCCCCATGTGAACGCGGAGGAATTTTGGGAACAGATCAAGGGGGAAACATAATTGGAACACAGTAAAAATATCTTGATTATCGGCGATATGCCCGGCTACGGAAAGATGGGTCTGGCGGGGATGCTGCCCATTTTGTCCAACATGGGCCACAGCGTCTACAACCTGCCCACCGCCCTGGTGTCCAACAACTTTGACTACGGAAAATTCTCCGTGCTGGATACCACGGCCTACATGGGGGAGACAATCCGGGTGTGGCAGGAGCTGGGCTTTCAGTTCGACTGCATGACCACCGGCTTTTTGGCCTCGGCGGATCAGGTGGACCTGCTCCGGGCCTTTATCGACCTGCAGCGGAAGGACGGCCTGCTGGTGGTCACCGACCCAATCATGGGGGATGGAGGCAAGCTGTACAACGGCTCCACACGGGAGACGGTGGACAACATGCGCCGGTTTATCGGGGCGGCGGATGTGATCGTCCCCAACCTGACCGAGGCGGAGTTTCTCACCGGGCTGCACGAGGGGGCGGAGAGCCTGACAGCGGGAGAGGCCGGCCGGGTGCTGGACGGCCTGCTGGCTCTGGGACCTGAATCAGCGGTGATTACCAGCGGCCGGGAGACAGAGACGGGCCGGCATGTGGTGTGGGGCTTCGACGGGGGAAGCGGGGAGTATTTCACTGTCCCATACCGTTTCATCAAGGCCCATTTCCCCGGCACCGGGGATATCTTTACCTCTCTGCTTACCGGCCAGCTTGTGAGCGGGCGGTCTCTGCCCCAGGCAGTCCAAAAGGCAGTGGAGCTGCTGGAGCGGCTGATCTTTCTGGAGCAGGACGTGGCCGAACGGAACAACGGCATCCGCATCGAGAAGTATTTGAGCGTGTTGACGGAGTAAAGGAGACAGACCTATGCCCTTTCCCCTGACAGAAGAACAGAAAAAAATTGTAGACGACCGGGGCGGGGAGCTGCTGGTGTCGGCGGCGGCCGGGTCGGGCAAGACCCGGGTGCTGGTGGAGCGGCTGCTGGACCGGGTGACCAAGGAGGGACTGGATATCGACCGCTTCCTGGTCATTACCTACACCAAGGCTGCGGCGGCGGAGCTGCGGGGCCGCATCGCCCAGGAGCTGTCCGACCGGCTGGCGGCCAACCCCAACGACCGCAGCCTCCGCCGTCAGACCACCCTGGTCTACCGGACCCAGATATCCACCGTCCACTCCTTCTGCGCCGCCCTCCTCCGGGAGAGCGGTCACCTGCTGGACCTGGACCCCGACTTCCGCCTGTGCGACGAGGGGGAGGGCCACGTCCTCATGGCCCAGGTGCTGGAGGAGGTGCTGGACAAGCGGTATGAGGACCTGACCGAGGACAGCCCCTTCGCCCTGTTGGTAGATACCCTGTCCGCCGGCCGGGACGACAGCCGGCTGGCCCAGATTGTGGCGGACATTTTCGGCCGGGTGCAGAGTCACCCGGACCCAGCCCGATGGCTGGAGGGCCAGAAGGAGCTGTGGCGGCTGGCGGACATTTCCGACCTGACCCAGACCCCCTGGGGCGCCCCCTTGCTGGAGGACGCCAGGCGGCAGGTCCGGGCCTGTCGGGACCGTCTGCTCCGGGCGCTGGAGCTGTGCCGGGAGGACGAGCTGCTCCAGACGAACTATGCCGCGTCCATCTCCGCCACTCTGGAGGGGATGGAGGATTTTCTGGCAGAAAAGACCTGGGACGGAGCCTGCGCCCGGCTGCCTATTCCGTTCCCAGCGGTGGGGAAAAAGCGGAAGCGGACGCTGGTCATCAGCCCGCTTGCGGAGGAACGGGCCGATTGGGCCAAGGAGCGGGTGAAAAGCACCCGGGACCGATGCAGAGATACGCTGAAAAAAATGGCGGAATCCTTCACGGGAGACACTGCCGTCCAGTTGGAGGAGCTGTCCCTGTCTGCCCCGGTGGTGGAGGCGCTGATGGATCTGGTGCTGGACTTCCAGGCCGCCTTTTCCCGGGAAAAGGCCCGGCGGGGTGTGCTGGATTTCTCCGACCTGGAGCACTTCGCGGTCAGGCTGCTCACCGACAGGGAGGGCGGGCCCTCTGAACTGGCCCAATACTGGGGCGCGCGCTATGAGGAGGTGCTGGTGGATGAGTACCAGGACACCAATCAGGTGCAGAACGCCATTTTCCATGCCATCTCCAACGGGGGACGGAAGCTGTTTCAGGTGGGGGATGTAAAGCAGTCCATCTACCGCTTCCGGCTGGCCGACCCGTCCATCTTTCTGGACAAATACCGCCGCTTCCGGGAAGGAGAGCAGGCGGCGGAGGGGGAGCCCCGCAAGCGGGTGCTGTCCCGGAATTTCCGGTCCCGCCCCCAGGTGCTGGAGGGGTGCAACGACCTGTTTCGAAGCATTATGTCAACTGAATTCGGCGAGCTGGACTACACCGGCGACCAGGCGCTGGCGCCGGGAAAGTCCTTTGTCTCCGAGACGGAGGCCGGCGGTCCCTCCGATCCCTACGCTCTGGAGCTGGACGCCATCGATCTGTCCTTCCTGGGAGAGCAGGAGGGGGAGAAGGGGGACAAAAATCTGCTGGAGGCCCGGTTCGCGGCCCGGCGGATCCGGGAAATGCTGGATCCGCCCCTGATGGTGGAGGAGGGGGACGGCCTCCGGCCGCTGCGGCCCTCGGACGTGATGATCCTTCTGCGCAGCCCCGGCCCGGTGCTCCACCACTACCTCCAGGCCCTCAGCGAGGCGGGAATTCCCTGGACCGCCGACGGAGGGGAGGACTTCTTCAAGACGACCGAGGTCAATGTGGCCCTGGCCATCCTCCAGATTGTGGACAATCCCCGGCAGGACGTGCCCCTCATCGCCGCATTGCGATCTCCAGTGTACGGCTTCTCTGGGGACAAGCTGGCCTTGCTCCGGGCGGACTGTAAAGGGGAGGACTTTTATAGCGCCGTGGTCCACGCGGCGGAGGAGGGAGACCGGGAGTGCCGGGAGTTTCTGGACAACCTGGAGCAGCTGCGCTTTGACGCCGGGGACCGCACCTGCCGCCAGCTCATGTGGTATGTCTTTGAAAAGACGAACCTGCTTGGAATTTTCGGCGCTATGGAGGGGGGCGGGGAGCGGCAGAGCAACCTGCTGTCCCTCTACGCTCTGGCCGGTCAGATGGAGGACAGCGGCTGCCGTACCCTGTTCCAGTTCCTCCTGCGGCTGGACCGGCTTCGGGAGTCAGGTTCTCCTCTGGGCGCCTCCGCCGGAAAGGGCAAGGAGGGGGAGGGTGTATCCATCCTGTCCATCCACCGATCCAAGGGGCTGGAGAAGCCGGTGGTACTGGTGTGCGGCCTCACGCGCCGCCTGAACCGGGACGATCTGATGCGTCCGGTGCTTTTTCACCCGGAGCTGGGGGTGGGACCCCGGGGTCTGGACCGGGAGCGGATGGTGGAGTACCCCACCCTGGCCCGGCGCGCGGTGGCCCGCCGGCTGGAACGGGAGATGCTGGCCGAGGAGCTGCGGCTGCTCTATGTGGCCATGACCCGGGCCCGGGAGAAGCTGATCCTTACCTTTGCCCTGCCCGAGGGGGCGGACGCCCTGTCCCGGCTGGGGGACAGCCTGCCCATCTCACCCCTGGCGCTGGAACAGCAGCAGACCGTGGGGGCCTGGGTGCTCCTCCACGCCCTCACCCGGCCCGAGGGGGACGCCCTCCGGACCCTGGCCGGACTGCCCGAGACAGCCGTGTCGGGACTGGGTCCCGCCTGGGACGTCCGTTGGGTGGACGGGACCGCTCTGGGAGAAGAATGTGAAGTAGAGGGACTTTGCACAGATATGCCCCGGCAGGAGGGGGAGGGCGGCGATCTGGCCGCCCGGCTGTCCTGGACGTATCCCCACATCGCGGCGGCCGGACTGCCCTCCAAGCTCACCGCCACCCAGATCAAGGGCCGGACCCTGGACCAGGAGGCGGCGGAGGGGACGGCTCCGACTGCCCGCCAGGGACAGCCCATCACCCGTCCCAGCTTTATTGCGGAGGAGCGGGGCCTCACCCCGGCTCAGCGGGGGACCGCCCTTCATCTGGCCATGCAGTACTTGCCCCTTGACGGGGACAGCAGCCCGGAAGGGGTGGCGGCGGAGCTGGACCGGCTTACTCAGGCAGGTTTCCTCACCGGACTGCAGCGTCAGGCGGTGGAGCCGGAGCGGCTGTCCGCTTTCCTGACCAGCTCTCTGGGCCGGGCCATGGCCGCGGCGGGGGAGAAGTGCCGCCGGGAGTTTAAATTCTCCGTGCTGGATTCCGCTCTGAACTACTTCCCTGAGGGGAAGGGGGAGGAGGTCCTCCTCCAGGGGGTCATCGACGCCTGGTTTGAGGGAGAGGACGGCAGCATCACTGTGGTGGACTTCAAAAGCGACCGCGTCCGCCCCGGCGGAGAACGGGAGCGGGCGGAGGAGTACCGTCCCCAGCTTGCCGCCTACAGCCTGGCCCTGTCCGCCATCCTGGGCAGGCCCGTCAGCCGGCAGGTGTTGTGGTTTTTCGATACCGACAGGTCGGTGGAGCTGTAAGAAAGCTGAAACCCGGGCGTCCCTTGCGGGGCGCCCGGGTTCTTTGTCTGTTAGTGAGAGGGTTCTTAGAAAATACCCTGAGCCATCATGGCGTCGG
>ERZ779622.821-NODE-821-length-15289-cov-8.358803_pt1 | contig 15289 bp, 16 predicted proteins | sample MGYA00514188_ERZ779622 | MGnify/ENA primary metagenome ERZ779622 (study PRJEB29562, sample SAMEA4376702) | mouse gut metagenome | isolation source: Cecum | study: EMG produced TPA metagenomics assembly of the A DSS colitis mouse model was used to assess the...
GCCATGCCTACAAAACCGCATAAATACTGAATATGTAGAGTTTTGCTCATGGCTACGAAAATTAAATAAGGAGGTGACAAGCTATGGTAACACTGAAAGAAATCGCCAAAGAGTGCAACGTATCGGCGACTACAGTATCCAATATTCTAAACGGACGGCCGAAAGTGAGTGAAGAGACGAGACAGAAAGTGTTGGAAGTGGTACACCGAAGAGGATACCAGCCGGATTATATTGCACAGGGACTCCGCAGGAAAAAGACGAACTGTATCGGTATTATTGCAGAGGAGATTGACCAGTTTACGACGCCGGAGATCCTGGAAGGTATCATGGAAGTATGTGAGGTGAAAGGGTATCGTACGATGATACAGAATCTGCGCCTTTATATGAGATGGAATGATACGTGGTACCACAATGAAACGGCATATCGTTCTGTTATGGATCCCGTTATGCAGGAGATGATCTCCCTCAAAGTGGACGGCCTTCTTTATGTGGCAGGCCACGGGAGGATCATACACTATCTGGCGGAAAATAACAGCATCCCCAGCGTTATGGTATATGCCTATACGGAGTCCGAAAAGGTACCGTCGGTCGTGATAGATGACGAAAAGGGCGGTTATGAAATGACGAAATATCTGATTTCCAAGGGACATCGTAAGATCGGTGTGATCGGCGGCAAGAAAGACAATATCCATACACAGAAACGTCTGACCGGTTACCAGATGGCTTTATTTGAGGAGAAAATCTTCTTTAATCCCGCCTGGGTACGTTACGGAGACTGGCAGAGACCTTCCGGCTACGAGCAGGTGCGCTATCTGGCGCAGGAAGGCATTACCGCTATTTTCTGCATGAATGACAACATGACGGGGGGCGTATATGATTATTTTCATGAAAAGGGGGTGCAGATAGGAGAAGAAATTTCCATAGCAGGGTTTGATAATCGGGATATTTCCGAATATTTCTACCCGCGGCTTACGACTATGGAATTAAGCCTTAGAAAAATCGGAATCGAGGCGGCCAGTCTTTTGCTTGACAGTCTGGAAAGCGGCCAGGCATTACAGACAAAAAACGTTGTGGAAAAGAAGATTCCCTGTACGCTGATCGAAAGGGATTCCGTGAAATGTATCACCCTTTAAAATAACAGAACAAAAAGAAGGCAGATTGGGTAAGAATGGGAGGTTGACATGATCAGAGAAACAAAAGTGGAAAACGGATGGCTTAGAGGAATCGAGGCGGCGGATCCGCGGATCACCGCATTTAAAGGGATTCCCTTTGCGGCGCCGCCGGTAGGGAAAAACAGATGGCGCGCGCCGCAGCCCTGCGAAGATTGGGAAGGTATGAGAGATGCTTCACGGTTTGCACCTATTTCCGTGCAGGATACGCCGGGACTTGGCGATACCATTTATAATCGCGAATGGAATGTGGATCCCAAGATACCGATGAATGAGGATTGTCTGTATCTGAATGTCTGGACCGGGGCCAAAAGCGAAGATGAGAAACTGCCGGTACTGGTGTGGTTTTTCGGCGGCGCGCTGCAGTGGGGAAATCCTGCGGAAATGGAGTTTGACGGGGAGAGACTGGCACGCAGGGGCGTAGTGGTGGTTTCCGTGAATTACAGGATCAACGTGTTCGGATTCCTTGCACATCCGGAAATTACATTAGAGCAGCCGGAGGCGCCTGCCAATTTCGGAAGCCTGGACCAACAGGCGGGAATCCGCTGGGTAATCCGCAACATTGCAGCTTTTGGCGGAGATCCGGAGAATATTACGATCGCGGGGCAGTCTGCGGGCGGCGGAAGCGTTTTAAGTCAGATGGCATGTCCGGAGAATGCAGGACTGTTCCAGAAAGCGGTGATCATGAGCGCTATGATCAGAAGTCCTTATGAAGAAGGCGGCATCGGGATTCCGCAGCCTTTGTGGGAGGCGGAAGAAAACGGACAGAATTTCTTTGATTTTCTGGGCGTTTCGGATCTGGAAGAGGCAAGAGCGCTGGATGCCTTTTATATCCGCGATAAGTATGCGGAGTATGCGAAGATATTTCCGAGGATGTTTACTGTGGTGGACGGACGTTTCTGCGTGGGAGATCCCCTGACAATGTTCCTGGAAGGAAAATGCGCCGGCGTATCTGTGATGGCGGGAAATACCGCGGATGAATTCCCCGGTTTCCTTACGGCCCGAAACGGGCAGGAACTGGAGGAAAAAGCAAAGCGGATATTTTCGGATAAAGCGGAAACTTTTCTGGCTTTTCCGGAAACCAAAGCCATGTTTGAAGAAGGAAAATATGCCAGGGTGAACGGTCTGGAGTGCTCGGCCAAAGCGCTTTTTTCATACGGCAGAAAAGAAAACGGGCAGAAGTATTATTATTACCGCTTCACACCCGATATTCCGGGATTTGACAATCCGGGCACTTTCCACTCGTGCGATCTGTGGTTTTTCTTTGAAACACTGGCTAAATGCTGGAGGCCATTTGTAGGGCGCCATTATGATCTGGCAAGAAAAATGTGCAATTACTGGGCGAACTTTATCAAGACAGGAGATCCAAACGGGCAGGATGCGGATGGGGCTCCTATGCCGGAATGGAAACCCTATACGAAAGAGGAACCATGCGAGATGATTTTTACATCCGATGGACCGGTAGTCTCTTATAAGAAAGAAACGCCCTATAAGGCATTCCTGATAGAAAAAGTCAAAGAAAGGCTGGCAAAAAAAGAACATTGGCGCGAAGAATGGATGCAGCCGCTCTGGGAGAGCGATACGGTCTTTCGGGAGACTTTCGCGATGATCGAAGAAGACGGTATGGTGAAAGCGCCGTTTCTATTCCCGCCGGAGCAGGTCCTTTGTGTGGAAAGCTACGATGGGCAGGTTGTGTATGAACAGGAACGGGATTACCAGATCGCAGATGGCAGTCTGGTACTGACAAAGGACAGCCGGATCCCGCATACCGGTTGGGGGACTTTTTTCTATGATACCGAGGACGAGGCGAAGCAGGCCCTTGAAAAGAGCGGTTTCGGACTGGATTTTGGTCCGGTTGCGGCTGACAACGGAAAGTTTATCAGTCTGGAACCTATCGGACATCCGGAACTTGTAACAAAATGGCAGACTGCCGTGACTTATACTACGAGTGAAAAGCAATTTGGTGCAGTGCAGAAGAGCTGCGTGGACAGACTGCCGCGTCTGCAGGAGAAGCTTAAAAAGGGAGAACCCATAAAGATCGTTCTGTTCGGTGACAGTATCTGCTGCGGTTTCGACTGCAGCGGGAAATACGGACAGCAGCCGGGACAGCCTGTCTGGGCCAAACTTCTGCTTCACCGGATAAGGGAGAAGTGGAACAATCCGGTCAGCTTCCATAATACGTCATTAAGCGGCATGGATACGGAATGGGCAGTTAAAAATGCATATAACAGAGCGGGAAGGTATCAGCCGGATCTGGTCATTTTAGGTTTTGGCATGAATGACCGATGCGGCATGGAGGAGTACCGGGAAAAGACGCAGAGACTGATCGATGCGGTCAGAAAGGACAGTCCGCAGACGGAAGTTTTACTCGTTTCCACTACGCTGCCGAATCCTCTGTGCGGGACGCCGCCCATGTATTTTGCGGCGCATCAGGAAGAATATGCGGAAGCGCTCCGGAGCCTTTGCGGTGAGGGAATCGGACTGGCAGACGTACAGGAAGTGCATCGCGAAATAAACAAACGGAAACGTTATATTGATCTTACGGGAAATTGGCTGAATCATCCCAATGATTTCCTGGCGAGATTATATGCGCAGACGATTGCCGCATCGCTTGCACTATAGTGAGAAGTTTTTGGCAAAAATCGACGAAGTTTATCGATTCACCTGTCATCGGGAAAAATTATGATAATACGGCCGGCATCCTAACCGGCAGTCAGGAGGAAAGTATGGCAAAAAAACACAATCAGGCAGTAACAATGTATCCGCTTTTTTTTGATCCCATTCGTAAGAAGGCGGAATTTAACAGACAGGAGGGAAAGGTATCGATCCGCTATGTGGAGGAACCCTGCGGCGTGAGCGTAGAAGCGGATAAGAGCGTTACGTTCACCATGTACGCACCGGAGGCGGAGACCGTGGAAGTGTCCGGTTATGGCGGAAGCCTGGGCTCGGAAAAGATGGCTTTGGCCAAAGATGAGAAGGGATATTTTAAGAAGACCGTTTCCGGGATCCTTCCGGGCTTTCACTATCACAGATGGTTTGTGGATGGCGTGCAGGTAACGAATCCTTACGCTCCCTTTGCTTATGGCTGTTTCGGCGTAAACAACTTTTTTGAGCTGCCGAAGGAGGGAAGCGATTTCTGGTTTCTCAAGGATGTGCCGCACGGAGACGTGCAGATTCACAGTTACCGATCCGGCCAGAGCGGTCACAGGAAAAAGTGCTATGTATATCTGCCGCCCAGTTTCGGGAAGGAAAAAGACAGAAAATATCCTGTGCTTTACATTCTGCACGGCGTGGGCGAAAGCGAGAGCGGATGGCTCTGGAACGGAAAGCTCAACTTTATTATGGATAATCTTCTGGCCGAAGGAAAAGCAGAGGAAATGATCGTGGTGATGTGCTGCGGCTATGCCTTTGTGGAAGGGGAAGATCCGGTGTTCTTTCCGGGTGATTTCGGAAAGGAACTGGTAGAAAATATTATTCCTTATGTGGAGAGCCGTTTCCCGGTCCGTCGTGACAGAGGAAACCGTGCTATGGCGGGATTGTCGCTGGGATCGGCGCAGGCAACGCAGATCGTGTCCCGGTTTCAGGAATTATTTGCCCATCTCGGGGTATTCTCAGGTGTAAGAGATGATGAGACGGAGAAAATCCTTGCCTCACATGAAAAGTATCCTATGCAGACTGTGCTTATGACGGCAGGACAGGGTGAAAAGGGACTTGACGAGGCACAGAAGATTTATACGGACCGCTTTGCGGCGCTCGGCGTGGCAGGCGGACAACGCTGCTACGAAGGACATCATGAGTGGCATGTATGGCGGGAAAGCCTGCGGGATTTTGCCATGCTGCTTTTTAAAGCGGCAGGCAGTCCGGAGGAAAAAGAAGCGGTACGGATCTATGAAGAGCCGGAAGCCGATAAGGCGCAGCTGGATAAACAGACTTATGCGGAACACATGCTGATGGCGGATCCGATTCACAAAGGGCTGATCTATGCGGTGGATGAAAAAGGCCGGCCTAACGGAAGATACCGGGAAGAACATCCCGGCACGGAGATCCTGGATGCTTCCGCCGGAAGCGCCAGATTCTGGGTACGCGCAGAAGGCGCAAAGCGTGTGGAAATTGATATCTGGGGAATGGGACGTTACGCCCTGCATCAGACGGATGAAGAAGGCTGGTGGAGCGTCGACGTATCCGGTATTGAGAAAGGATTTCATTATTACGGCTGTTTTGTGAACGGCACGGAGATGGTTGACAACAATGCACCGGTAGGATACGGCGGCTTTAAGGCAGTCAATTATCTGGAAATGCCCGAAGAAGATTTTGAGGCATACCGGGTCCGCCAGGTGCCTCATGGGACCGTGCACTATCAGTATTACCCGTCCCAGATTACGGGCCGCACAAAATTGTGCTATGTATATACGCCGGCTTCTTATGAGAAAAATACCGATCAAAGATATCCGGTACTCTATCTGCAGCACGGCGGCGGAGAGAATGAAGTAGGCTGGCTCTGGCAGGGCAAACTTGCCAATATTGCGGATAATCTGATTGCGGAAGGCTCAATGCAGGAAATGATCATTGTAATGACTACCGGTTACGCATTCCCGGAAAATGGGCAGTATCATTATGCACTCAGCGCATTCCCGCAGGAACTGCCGGGAAGCTGTGTTCCTTATATCGACAGGACGTTCCGTACCATTGCCGACAGGGATCACCGTGCTATGGCAGGATTATCGATGGGCGGCATGCAGACGCAGCGCACCGTGTTTGAGAATCCGGAATTGTTTGCATGGGCCGGGTTGTTTTCCAGCGGTCTCGTGATCAAGGACGAAGAAGTGGACTACAGCGATATCATGCTTGATCCCAAAGCCTTCGGGGAAAGATTCCGGATGCTGTTTGTGGCCTGCGGTACAGAGGAAGATCATTATCCGGGCACGGTGGAAAATGTAAAGAAAGTGTCGGAGGCAGGCGTGCCGGTCGAGTTTTTTGAAGGATACGGCCATCATGACTGGACTTTCTGGAGACACTGCGTAAATGCCTTTTTGAGAAAAGTTTTCCGGTAAACGGAAGTACTGCGGAATAGGACAAAGGAGATTGTGAACAGATAAAACGTTTTTGTTTTTATCGGCACAATCTCCTTTTTTATCTTTTAGGAAATAAGCATCCGACATTGCGCAAATTGCCATAATTTAGAAATGTTTAACGTTCCAATGTGGAAAAAGTATATAAAAAATATTGATAAAAATTATAGATATTTTACAAAGTGCATAAAAAATTTAGAATTCCTATTGACAGTATAAGGAAGGCAGAGTAATATCTAAAGTACATAAGTTTAACGTTTTACTTAAAAATTTAAGGGAGAGAAGGACATGGCAGAACTGACGATCAAGGTCAAAGAGAAGCTGATGAAAACGGCGCCGAATCTGTACGGGATTTTTTTGGAAGATATTAACCGTGCAGTAGATGGCGGGCTTTATCCGGAGCTTTTGCGCAACAGGAGTTTTGAAGATTCTTTGCTGCCGGATGGATGCCATGCCGTAGAGAATGGATACGCCTTTGAAACAGATAAAGGATGGCGGGACGAGTTTAACGGCGGAGAAGGCCTCACCCGCTGGGTAAAGCTGGGGAAGCTTGAAAAAACAGAGATTCCCGGCTGGTATACGAAGAATGCGCGGATGGCGCTGCGGCAGGATGATACGCTTAATGAGCACAGACGGGCCAGTCTGGAAGTAGAATTTACGCCCGGCGGATCCCTGGAAAATGTAGGATTCTGCGGTATTGCCCAGACGAAAGGAGAGAGCTATCGTTTTTATATGTTTGCCAAAGCGGAAGAAGCGGTTAACCTGACGCTTTCTTTTGCGGGAGTAACGGCCGGAAGCCTGCATGTGGAACCGGGAGATTGGAAACGTTATGATCTGGTCTATGAGGCAGCGGAGGATGCACTGGAGAAATCGGCATGTCTGTGCTGCGCGGAAGGGGGCAGGCTGCAGCTTGGTTTTGTATCGCTGATGCCGGTGAAAACTTTTAAGGATCACGGGATGCGCAGTGATATTGCAGAACTGCTCAAAGGACTTCAGCCGAAATTTTTCCGTTTTCCGGGCGGATGTATTGTAGAGGGATTCACGCCTTCCACAATGTGGCGGTTTGCAGATACCGTAGGTCCGGTCTGGGAGAGGCCGGGGAAACTGCTGATGTGGCATTACAGAACATATGACGGGATTGGTTTTCATGAATATCTGCAGTTTTGTGAAGATCTGAATATGGAACCTCTGTATGTCTGTAACTGCGGCATGACCTGTCAGGCAAGAAAGGAAACGCTGATGGAAGGCAAAGAGCTGGAAGCTGCGTTGGAAGATACTTTGAATGCCATTGAATATGCGGTAGGCGGCACAGATACGAAGTGGGGCGCACTGCGGGCGCAGATGGGACATCCGGAACCGTTTCTGATGAATTATATTGAGATCGGAAACGAGAACTGGGGAGAAAACTACGAAACAAGGTACAGGATGTTTTATGATGCTGTCAAGGCAAAATATCCGCATATTCAGTGTATTGCCGACTCCCATTTGGAAAAAAAGGGACTGGAAGCGCAGATCGTGGATGAACATTATTATGATACGACGGAATGGTTTGCGGAAAATACGCATTTGTTTGACGCATATGACCGGAACGGCCCGGAGATCTTTTTGGGCGAAGTGGCCGTGGTGAGGGGATATGTAAGCGAACTTTATGCAGCGCTTGGTGAAGCGGCATTTTTTACCGGTGTAGAACGGAATCAGGATATTGTAACGCTGGCTTCCTATGCGCCGCTTTTGGAAAATGTGAACTATCAGTCATGGTCTCCTAACCTGATCCGTTTTGACCATACGAAGAGTTTCGGCATACCCAGCTATTATGTGTGGAAAATGTTCGGGGCTTTCAGGGGAGAATATGTAGCGGCCAGTGAGCTTGCAACGGAACGGATCACCAGGCCGATGAAAGGCCGTCTGGCGTTGCTGGGACAGCCGGGCCTGCGATTCAGAAATCCTGTCTGGAATGGTGCAAAACAGGATGCAGAGCATGAAATAATGGGCAGAGTACAGGAAGATGCGGGCAGTTTTATTATTATCCCTCCGGATGAAGAGCAGATTGCGGAAAGCCGCAGGCATTTTGGGGCAAAGCTTGACGAGATCCTGGTCGTATTCGGTGATGAAGTGCAGGAGAACGGTACGTTTGGAATCGAATTATACATAGAAAAAAATGATGAGAAAGAGCATGTACTTGGAATCTTTCCTTACAGATTACCGGATACCAGATACATCAGCGATGAAACACATCCGCCGGCTGCGTGGAATGTGGAAAATGTAAAACCGATTCTGTGGAAGATCAAAGGTAAGGAACATGTATTGACAGACCAGTACGGACCAAGTTCCAGGGAACTTGCACATTTTCAGGAAGAAACCTGTCCTGTAGAAGGATTTACAAGATATGCTTACCGGACTGACGGAACGGTTCTGCAATTATATCATGAAGATATTCTGATCGGAGAGACTGACCTCCCTTCCTTCCCGGCACAGAGCAGCGTTGTAACGGCTGATGAAAAGAAGATTTATGTCAAGCTGGTGAATATGGAAGAAGAGGAAGCCGGGATAGAGATCAAACTGGACTGTGAAGTTGAGACAGATTATACGGCACATGTACTTACCGGAGGAAAAACGGATATCAACAGTTTTGAGGAGCCGGAACACGTGAGCGATAAGACTTACAGTCAGACGGGAGCGGCCGCAGATTTTACATACCGTATGCCGGCGCTTTGCGTGGCGGTATTGGAGCTTACAAGGAAAGGAGATGGCAGGTAAGATGAAGAAATATTTTCAAAACAAACGGAACAGAAGAGGGTTTCGGGAGTTTCTTTATATCCTTCCGTTTTTGGTGCTGGTAGCGATATTTTCTTATTATCCGCTCTATGGATGGGTATATGCGTTTTTTGATTATAAACCGCCGTTTCCGCTGTCTATGGATCAATTTGCCGGTTTAAAATCGTTTAAATCCATGGTGGATAATCCTGTGAAGCTCATGCAGATCTTAAAGGTTTTACGTAATACCTTTGCAATGAGCGGCCTGAGTCTTTTGTTCTCATGGTTTCCTATGATCTTTGCGGTTTTTTTGAATGAGATCAAATGTGTGCCGTTCAAGAAATTTGTACAAACGGTCACAACGCTGCCGAATTTTATAAGCTGGGTACTGGTATATTCTATCGCGTACTGTCTGCTTAACAGTACCGGCGTAGTGAATTCGATTTTGATGAGTCTGGGAATTATTGAATCACCGCAGCTTTTCCTGCAGTCGGCCGATCATGTCTGGTTCAAGATGTGGGTATGGCTGACCTGGAAAAATGCAGGCTGGTCGGCAATTATGTATATTGCGGCGATTACCGGAATAGACGGCGAACTGACCGAAGCGGCGCGGGTGGATGGCGCTTCAAGGATGCAGATTATCAGACATATTACGATTCCCAGTATTCTGCCGACCTATTTTGTACTGGTAATGCTCAGTCTGGCGAATTTCCTGTCGAACGGAATGGAACAGTATTTTGTATTTGAAAATGCTTTTAATAAAGAGAGTATACAGGTATTGGATCTTTATGTATACAATCTGGCAATGGGTAATGGAGGATATTCTCTTTCCACGGCGATCAGTATTCTGAAATCAGTAGTGAGTGTTCTGCTTCTGTGCGGTACGAACGGTATTTCCAAACTGGTTAGAGGAGAAGGATTTATCTGACCGTATCTTTACACACAGGCATGCTGCCTGCGAACTGCCCCGGCATAAGCTGAAGCGGCACGATAAGCGGCATGGAAAGGAGAGAAAACATGAAACGACAGAAAGAAATATATGCAAAAAAGGTACTAATAAAATCTCACTACACCCTTAACGGCTTCTAAAGCCGCATAAATACGGGATTGTCGAAGTGGTTAAGAGTGGTAAAAAGCAGAAAAATGTAGGTAACTCCTATTTTATTCCTGCACCACTCCTATACTGCTATTCCTACATATAATGCAAGTAGGAGAAGTCTATTAAAGAGAGGAAAAGGAGACGGTTGCTGGTAACAACTATCTCCTTTTTGTGTGAATCATACGAACTTGACATTTAAAATGGGGCTGTCATTATCGCATTTGTTGAGATCGTAATAAGAGTTATAGGGTGTGTGAACTCTTTCTGTCTTATCGTTTTCTCTATGCCAAAAAGAAACAGGGTGAAAGTCTTTCCTTGGCTTATAATATTGTCGATAATTTGTCAAGCTATTCGCCTCCTCTCTTTAATAGACTTCTCCTTTCAAGTAACTGCGGCTTTACTTTCTTTCGCCATTATAACATCCTATTTTATTTTTTCAATTTCTGTTTTCAACCAGTCGAATTCTCTTTGGGTGTAAACCTTTTCTGTAATGTCTGCAATCTTGTGGCCGACCATGTATTTGATGGCGTACTCATCCACTCCGTATTTCTTTGCCATTGTTACAAAGTGTTTTCTACCGTCATGTGGTCTATGCTCTGGATTCAGATTTAATTCAGTTCGTATCAAATCAAAAGCTTTTGTGTAACGGTTGTAGGTCAATTTTATATTTTTCTTGTTTCGGGCGTTTGGGTCAATCCAGTTCAGTAAATACTTACTGCCAAGTTCTTCAGCCTCTTTGTATTTCTTTTCCACCAAAGAACGAATCTTACTATGAATTGGAACTATCCGTTCACTTCCAGCCTCGGTTTTCATACCGCCTTTAAATGTTCCCTCTGTTAAATCCACATTCGCTAGTTCAATCAATCCAAGTTCCTGCGGACGCCATCCGGAATAACACTGAATCAGGAGAATGTCTATGCCTTTCTTATCATCCACGTGGTTCCACAAAAGCTCTATCTCATCTTCCGAAAAAGCAATATGTTCTCGCTTGACATTGTGACACTCTTTTACAACTTCATCAGGAAGTTTAAAAGTTCGTGAGTAATTCCGATCCACGATTTCATATTCCAAAGCATAATCCAGCATCAAGTTAAATAGCGACTTGATTTTGTTCTTCATAGTTGCGGTTGGAGTCTGTTCAACACCTTTGACGACTGCAACACCTTCTTCCATGCATCCTTTGATGTGTCTGGCACGAACGTCCATCACTCTCATAGTGTAAACAGCAGAGCAATATTCCCAGGCATTCTCGGCAGCCTTTGAGTCTTTTACGGTTTTCTCATACTCTGGGAACCATTTGTCGTAGAGTTCCTGCATGGTAATAGCAGGCTGCAAGTCGTAAGGGTTCTTGTTATATTCTACAAGAGCCGCATATGCATCGTTGTATGTAGGAAAATAGGATTCCGGTTTCAACGGTTTACAAATTGGTCTGCCAGTCGCTGTCTTGCCGACGGTAATCATAGCCCGGTAAGGATTCCGGAGATTCCGGTTCTTAATCTCGCTAATTTGTCCGAACCCGTTTGGCAATCTTCTTCTCTTATTATTCTTGTTTCGAGGTTTCCTCGGTTTTACGTCCGGCTGTATAGGGTATCCACAGTGCGGACAGAATGTCGCTTTATCGCTTACTTGTAATTCGCATTCAGGGCATTGCATTAGCATTGTGCATCACTCTCCTTCCACGTCTGCATTATAATAAATAGTGTAGGAATTGTCAACTCCTACATTTATATTTTCTTGCTAAAGTTTTCCTTATTTCTAACCTAGATTAAATACAGTACGCAGGTGACATGTTTTTCTGATAGCCTTAACATACAAAATCCGAAAAATTCCCGGGGTGAGATTTTGGAAAAACATTTTAAAGGAGGACTGTATGGACGCCATATTTCAAACTGGTTCTGTACCGGTCGCGGTCGCCGCCAAAGTATACGGTAAAGACGCTTCCTGGGTACGAGCTGGCATTATTTCCGGCTGGCTTCCGATTGGAAAAGCCACAAGGAATGGTCAACTCGTAACCAAGATCGAAGAAATGAACAGCAAGCTGGGACGGATTAACTTCTATATCTCACCCAAATTGCTGTACGAGCAAACCGGATATCTTTGGAAAGGAGAAAAAGTATGAGTACGACTATAAGACCTGAACTTTCGGAAAAGAATAAATACTGGATTGACCGCCACCGTTATTATGAGCTGAAACATTTTTGTTTGCAGTATCCTGCATGGAAGAAAGCGTATGGGGTGTTGGATGGGCTGAGCAAGAGACCGAACGATAATCCAATACTTGCTAAGCTCAATGTAGTGAGTGATCCAACTGCCAGATGCGCCGTTACAAAAGCGTACTTAGCAGAGCGAATAGCAATGATAGAGGATGTCGCAGAGGATACGGACGAAGAACTGGCAAGTTATATTTTACATGGGGTAACAGAGGGTTGTTCTTATGACATATTGCGGGTAAGGTATAATATTCCGTGCTGCAAAGATGTCTACTACGACTTGTACAGACGGTTCTTCTGGTTGCTGAGTAAAGAAAGGGAGTAAGAGTCGCAGAGATTTCATCTCCTTTAATGAAAGGAGAGTGAGATTTATGGAAAACATAAGGAGTATGTATTCACAAGTATTTGATTCGAGTAATCCTAACTGGGATCAGGATCGAGAGTTTAATCTAATCTATTTGAAATCGCAACAAAACTACTTTAACGATCTTTTGAAATGTAGAGGCTATGTATTTCTGAGAGATATTCAGGAATGCCTTGGACTTAAAGTAACAAGGTTATCGTTATTTGTAGGATGGTTTTACGATTTGGAAAATGCGTTGGGAGATAACTACATCGATTTTGGAATCCAGGAGGACGAAGACGGAGAAAGTATTTGGTTAGACTTTAATGTTGACGGAGACATCACAGAACGTTTTGAAGATTGAGCCAGCAATGGCTCTTTCTTTTTCGCACGAATTTCATCTCCTTTAATGAAAGGAGAGTGAGATTTATGAGTGCAATAAAAAGATGGCTTGAAGATCATATTTCAGAGATTACGGATGAAGAATTACTGGAAGATGGTTATGAACAGAAAGAGATTGACTTTATGAGAGAATGCTTTACTGGAAGGAGGAAGGAGTCCTAACAAGGGCTCTTTCTTTTTAGCTTAAAAAATGGTATAATTAAGCCGATACTTGATACCTTTTGTTTTTTATTTCGCAAATAATACATCGCCCTTTATGAAAGGAGGACACATATGACGGAACAAGGTTCTAATTTTGAAGAAAAGGGGAAAACCGAAATGATGAATGTTCAGGAAGTAGCAAGAATGACTGAATGGCTCAGAGCAAAAGGAATGAGCGATACGGAAATTCTCAACTGCATGAATTACATCGCTACGGGCGTTGGCTTACCGACAAATATTGAGCCGTCCGAAGTAAAAGAGTCCGAATGATTCAGAGGGAAGAGTCGTGTAACAGCGGCTCTTTTCTTTTATTTTTAATCTAGCTTAGAAACCAGTACGTAGGTGACTGAAAAACATGCTATCTTGATATCTGAAAAAATCTATGGAAGGAGGAACACTATGCAAGCGGTCGTTATATTTATTGTCGGCGTTTTTATTGGGTGTGGAATCGCAGTCGTGATTCTTAGACCGAAATGCATCGGGACCTTACGGGTTGATACATCTGATCCGGACGGTCCTTTTATATTTCTGGAAGCATCTAAAAGCATCGACTTTATCGCATCTAAAAAATCGGTCATGCTGAAAGTAAATCTCAAAAGTTATATTTCGCACGACTAACAGTTCCTTTTATGGAAGCTTAAAAACTTAACAGTGAAAGGAGAAAGAAAATGAACGAAGACATTATCACAATGTTGGACGAACAGATTAAAGCCGAACTTGGAGGTTTATCCGGTCTTGCAGTAGGAAGCAAGGAACATACGGAAGCCATAGAGGGTTTGGCCAAGCTGTATCGGTTAAGAATCGATGATTCTAAAGCTGCAATGGAGTACAACAAAGAGATTGACGATGATGATTTCCGTAAGAAGCAGATGGAACAGGAAGAAAAATTCCATAATGAGCAGGCGGAAAGAGATGAGCAGTCTCGTAAAGAGCAACTCGCAGAGCAGAAAAAGGATCGATATATCAGAATCGGTATTGCTGCGGCCGAACTTATGGTGCCGCTAGTGTTCTTTGCCAAGATTTATCAGATGGGATATGATTTGGAAAAGGACGGCACATTTACAGTTCAGACATTGAAGAACTTGGTTCGGTTCGTTAAACCGACTAAACGATGAGAATTGAAGATTCCAAAGCGGAGAGGCGTTAGATTTACAGCGCCTTTTCGTTTTTCCTCGCCAAAATTGCATATCCTCTTATGGAGATACAAAGAGCTCTTTAATCTCTTAACTTAACTATGAAAAGGGTGTATGATATGTAGTACACTCCGAGTTACGAAAGGAGATAATAATATGAGCCAAATTATTAAACCGGAGGGTATTGAGTTAATAGAATACCTGAACGAAGGGTATGCAATTTGCAACAAATGCGGAGCAGTTATGGACCGGAGGGAACATCCCAGAGGTGGAAATGATATTTATACCTGCCCATCATGCGGTTGGAATATAGACGTGATGGATTATGAGTACGAAGAAGATGAGGAAGAAGAATGGACAGAACAGGTACTCAGTATGTACGCAGGAAATGTACCACCTGATGGATGTAGAGCCTGCGGAGGTCCTTATCCGAGCTGCAAATTATCATGCCCGACATTTGACGAGTAATATTAGGGAGAGGAAGTCCTGACGAGGGCTTTTTCTCTTGCATTTTGGAGAAAAATAAAATGAGATATCATTACAAGAAACCGACAATGCCACGGACAAAGTTTGGCAGACGTTATATTTGTAATCATCCGGTTTATAATAGTTGTACTCTATTTGAGATAAGTGGAAAAGGTCTCGCCGTGATTCAACAGCGATTTGATAAAGAAACAAAAAGTACCTGGTGGAGCGAAATAGATCAGTGGCTTACTGCTGAAATATATTTGCACCCACATTTTAAAGCGTACTTTGACGAACGTGCAGGAGAGGCTACGGACGGATTATATCCTACTGTAACCGTCCGGCAAATTATGTGGGCGCTGAAGATGAAGCCCATTAAGCGCGAACGGTGGGAAACGGTCTTTGACAGACGAAATATTTAGCAAAAATTACAACCTCTTTAAT
>ERZ779622.825-NODE-825-length-15239-cov-8.858865_pt1 | contig 15239 bp, 15 predicted proteins | sample MGYA00514188_ERZ779622 | MGnify/ENA primary metagenome ERZ779622 (study PRJEB29562, sample SAMEA4376702) | mouse gut metagenome | isolation source: Cecum | study: EMG produced TPA metagenomics assembly of the A DSS colitis mouse model was used to assess the...
TCTAATATTCATACTATCACCTCAGTATTATTTTACTAAGAAATATTTGGAAAGTTAATAGAAAATATTTATGTCGTTTGCTATACATAAATAACACTCCAATGAAAAAGCCCGAAACACATCAATTATTACAGTCAAGCCTTCTGCCTGTTTTGCTCCATCAATTAAATGTAAAATCTTTATTTTAATTCCCATGTGCACCTCTGTTCTTTTATCCGCACTCAGAAAGATAACGCTTTAACAAAAAGGTACAAAAATATGGAAAAGTAAAAATTTTATTTTCCACGCCGATGTTTCCGGCGCACAGCTTGATTCCATATTGAATATCTTCATATTTGTCGCTGTCTATCAACATGCGCAGGGATTTGGAACGTCCGTTGACTGCCTTTACCTCAACCGGCACCAGACAAGACGCTGTCCGCAGAAAAAAATCTTCCTCTAAAGTTGAATCATCGCGTTTGTAGTAATATAGCTGATATCCACATTTTGATAATGCCTCCCCGACAATATTCTCATACAAGGCACCCTTGTAGACATTCATATTTTTATTGGCGCGCAAATCCTCCTGTGCTTCTTCGTCAAGCATTGCGACGAGCAGTCCTGTATCTTTAAAATAGATCTTATATTTCGTATCATCAAAATTTCCTTTGAGCGGAAGTTCCGGCATATGGAGACAATAGCATATATTAATCAATCCAGCATCTCGAAGCCACTCAATACAGCCCCGGTAATCCCTGAATCTGGAGCCTTTTGCAACCTTGGAAATCTGAAATTTTTTATTTTCTTTTGACAATTGTACTGGAATCTGGTGGTATACATTCAATATCCGTGTCTGGACCATGCCATCTGCATACTTTCGAATATCCTCCTGATAATCAGCTAGAAGCTGGCGCTGCATTTCAAGTGTTCCCTCAAAAGTTCCTGTTTCGATATATCTGAGGACAACTGCCGGCATACCGCCAAGAATACAGTAATCCAGAAACAATTCCTTTAAAACAGACATGGTGAGCTCTGAAAATGGCTGGCCTTCTTTCATATGCACATAAATTTCTTCAATAAAGTCTTCCTGATACCCCTTTGCTATCAGAAATTCTTCGAAATCAAGAGAATAAAGCTCATAGTCTGTTTTATAGCCAACACTATTGCTCTCAATCCGCTTATAGCTGATTCCAAGCAAAGAACCACTACACACGACATCAAAACGGCCATCTATCGCAAAAAATTTAAGTGCTGTGGCAATTTCAGGAAACTCTTGTAATTCATCAAAAACAAGGATGGTCTTGCCTGCTATAAATTGTTTTGACGGATCGATTCTCGATATATTCTTGACAATGCTGTTCACGTTGTAACCGTCCTCCACAATCATGCGGTATTTGGGTTCTTCTACAAAATTAATATAAATAATACTCTCGTAGGCTGTCTTCGCAAAATGCAGTATTGACTCCGTTTTTCCAACCTGTCTGGGACCTTTTATAATCAGCGGCTTTTTCTGTGAATCTGTTTTCCACTGCTTCAAATATGAATCAATTTTTCTTTGCAAATACAATATTGTTCTCCCCCTAAGATGTATGTGTTCCTAAAATATCTTTCTTCTAGTATACGCAGGAAACGTAGGAAAATCAACAGTTTCACAAAAAATGAGCGAATTATTCTTTTGTTTTCACAAAAAACGAGGGAATTATCTCTCTATTTTCACAAAAAATGAGTGAGTTCACCCTCTATTATCACAAAATCTGATATGGCTATTGTTCAGACTTGCCTTTGCTGGGACTGAAATTTGGCATTAGCAAAATGACTTAAAATCCCAGCCAGCGGTCAACTACGGTTCCATCCATGGCATTCAGGGTCAGGAGACTTTTGTTTGTATCCCGGAACGTTTTTGGGATTGTTCCATCATAGGAAATGGTACACGAGCCATAAAAATCCCAAACCGGAACAAGCTTTCCCTCACGCTTTCCTGACTGTGGGTCGTAAATCCGCATATATCCTAGGGTGATTTTATCAATATCGTAGTGCACTGATTGAGGGGGCGTACCATAATCCTCATGGTCTGAACGTTTATCAAGAAAAAGCTCTGTGCTCTGTAGCTGTATCATTTTGTCAAACACTGCCATAAGATCTGAAAATGGAAGCAGTTCTATCCCCTTGGTATCAGCAGGTCCTATATCATATTGATTTGCAAAATTGATTTCGTCAATGCCATCTTTGGTGACATAGATATCCAGCATCTCATATCCCCAGCGCACAGCATCGTTTTCTGTATTCATTTTGGCACCGCCAGATGCCACGGTGTAGGTGATGGGGACGCCGTCAAGATTTCTTGTGTAATGAAACGCATAGCCGGCACCAGCCATATCCTTTTTCTGCGGGGCACCGCTGTAACCAAGGCGAAGCCCAATCACTGCCTTCGACGAATACACCTGCATGTCAGGCAGATTTAGTCTGTCCACTACAGCATCCGCCAGTCTCTGCGCCTCTGCTTTTGTCATGCCGATCTCACCAGAAAGCGCTGCCGTCTCTGGCACCCATGTATATAACCGTTTCATGGAATCATACGCTGACCAGATTACAGCATTCTCCTCCGCCAACGCATCTGGATTGTCCAGACGTTTTGCCCACACTTTCATAGGGAATGCGTCGGTCTTGGCAATGTTATATCTGTAGCAGCTCCCGTCCTCTGTCTCTACAAAACTGTTAATTTGCTGTATGGTTCCCTGCTCTGGCGCCCACGGGTCCATCAGTTCTTCCTGAAACACATAGGGTTTTTCTAACACCCTCCACCACGATTTGACCAACAGACGCAGCTATGAGAATCCGCCCGCCAGTTTCAGATGCCTTACACGCATTGTCTGTCAGATTTAGCAATAACGAAATCATCATATCCGTATCCAGCCTTTTTTTCAAATCAACCGGCGCACAGCTTGTTTCCAGATGGAGTTTTTTTTCTTTTATCTGACATGCAGCCAAAGCGGTGACTCTATCCAGTATCGTCTGAATTTGAATCTCTGCCAATTCCAGCGGTGAGTCATCTGGTTCGCAGAGTCCTGATAGAAGCAGCATTTTTTCTGACAGACGTGTCAGTCTTTTTGCCTCGTCTATCAGAAATAAAAGTGCCTTGTTCTGCTCTTCTGGTCTAAGACGCAGGGTTAGCATCATGTCTGCATTGGCAAGAACTGCCGCAAGCGGTGTCCTCATTTCATGCGCCAACCCGCCTAAAAGCTGCTTTTGCTGCCTGTTTAGCGCCGTCATCGCTTCAATATGTTCTTTGATTTGCGCTGCCATTTGATGAAAGCACTCGGTCAGTTCACCGATTTCATTCTTCTCTGAGAAAATGACAGGATTGTCATAATCCCCCTGCGCAATGCGGGTAGCAGCACACTTTAATTCATACAGCGGCAGCAGCAGGCGGCGAATCTGGCGGTAAATGATGACACCGGCAATTCCCAGCATGAATATACAGAAGCCTGCGCCCCATGCCAATATTTTTTTGCTGCGCGCTGCAATGTCTGTCACATCCTGATAAAATGCAAGGCTGTAATCGTTCATTCCGATCGGAATATTATCCTGATAAAATAGGACTATATTTTTTCCACCCACACTCTGCGGTGTGCTGACCCAGATTTCATGCTGGCTGGATTCGCGGTACAGCTTATTCAGCAGGCGTTGGTCAAACTCATAAGGGGAGGTATTTCGAACTTCTTTTCCCGCTTTCCACAGCACGCCCTGTTCTTTGAAAATATCAGAAAAGGCATGGATTAGAACTGCCTCCTTAACGACATCCTCAACGTGTTCATTTGCCTCATGCTGCACATATTCCCGAAGGATGGAGACTTTATGATTAAAAGTTTCTATTCCGTACTTTTTCGTATCAGACAAACTCTGCCGCATCATTGCAGAGCACAAAAGAAAGAGAATGCCGAAAGCCAACACGGTCATTCCCCCAAATACCTGCCTGTAAATTCTATGAAACAACTTCATTCGTCTGCCTCCAGCCGGTATCCGACTCTGGGAATGGTTCTTATGACCTCCTCAAACCCTAATTTCTTGCGAAGGCGTCCTACATGGGCGTCTACAGTCCGCGTTTCCCCTTCAAATTCAATCCCCCAGAGCGCACCTAACAGCTGGCTTCTCGTCAGTGCTTTATTTTTATTGCGCGCCAGCATCATCAGACAGTCAAATTCCTTTGGTTTTAGATAGATTTCCTTTCCGTTTTTGGTGACGGTTCGCTTTTCTGTGTGGATTACGACATCTCGGATGTGAATATCCATATCATAGGCACTGTTTCGTTTTAATACTTTGTCAATTCTGACCAGAAGCTCAAGCATCTCAAAAGGCTTTGTCATATAATCTTCCGCCCCTTCCGTCAATCCTCTCACTTTGTCAGACAGGTCACTTCTTGCTGTGAGAAAAATGACAGGTATTTCGTATTGCCGAAGCTCTGGAAGCAGTGCAAAGCCGTCTTTCCCCGGAAGCATAATATCGACCACCGCACAGCCGTAGTCATGCTGTTTTTCCAGCGCTGCGCTTGCGGTATCCCCGTCAAGAAAAGATGTCACGCGGTATCCAGTTGCCTTCAGGCTCATGCTGATGACGCTGTTGATCGCCTCCTCGTCCTCGATTACCAGAATTTTGATATCCATTGCCACAGTCCTCCTACAGTTTTATTATGCCACAAAACAGACAGGTGTGGTGTAACCGATTTGTAACGAATTTATTCACTCATTTCAATGATACAGCGATGTTTTTTCGTAGTTCTGTCATAACCGATTCCTACCAGTAGCACTTGATCGGCGTACTGCTTTGCTTTTTCCAGATAATTGCGGTCTTTGATCTGCGCGATCGCATGTTCACAGGTATCATCTACTTTGAGCTCGAGTATCATTGCTGGCTTTTGGCTCTTTTTGGGCAGAAACAGATAATCACAATACCCTTTGCCGCTCTTTGCCTCCCGCTCAACGATAAAATCCTTTCGCGCATACAGATAACACAGCGTTATGACACAGGACAATGCGTTTTCATCATTATATTGCAAAAAAGGAATCTCCCTGTCATGAACATGTTCCAGCAAAGCGGCTACTTTATCTGAGTCCTGCGCCAATGTCGCTTCTACCATCTGCCGGGAACTGTCCACAATCTCTTTGATTTCCCCCATACTGTCCCGCGCAAGCACTCTTTGGTATTTTTCCATCAGTTCATGATTGGGTATCCGCAGATGCCCGTCATAATAAGCCAGAAACCCAAACACCACCATCGCAGACAATATCTCATCCCTTGTATTGAGCTGCAATTCCGACGCACTATATCCATTGAGTTCCACTTCAACGGGGATTCCCGCAGTCATTTTTACAAGATCTTCTCTCACGGCTGCGGTATTGTGTTCAATGTAATTGGCAATCTCGTTCATCGGCCCCGTCTCCGTCCAATAGTTCAGGCACACACCGCGGGACAATGCCTTCACCACAGAGCGCGGATTAAATAAGCTTTCACCATTATGAAGATAATAGCCATCATACCATTTTTTTAATTCCTCAAAGGATACTGTATTCTGATGCTTCTCGCAGAGCATGCGCACCTCCTTCTCAGAAAATCCAAAATACCTATCATAAATAGTATCATTTATGAAATTGTATTCATCAAACATATTTAATTCAGACCCACTCGAATATTTGGCTACCGGAAGCACTCCTGTCATATATGCAAGTTCCACATAGGGCTGGTCTTTCAACAGATTTTTCAGGAAAGAAAGATAGGCGTGCTTGTCTGCATCTGTCATAAATTCCTGATAAAATATACAATCCCACTCGTCAAAAATAAAAATAAAGGATTCCTTGCTATCCCGAAACATCTGGCTCACAGAATGATATTTTTTTCTGCCAAGCGCCGGAAATGCTTCCACCAAATCCTCCCGCAGTCCGTCTATAAAAGCGGCAATGTATTCCTGATAGTTCCTGCAAAAATCAGGAAGTCTGCTCATATCAGCATAGATCACATTATGATTGTTTTGGTGCTTCTGGCACTCTTTCACATCTGCAATGCGGAGCTGATCAAATAAGGAGGAACTGTCCACTCCCCTTGTATAATATGCGCCGAGCATCTGCGCATTCATGGATTTGCCAAACCGCCGCGGGCGTGTGATGCACAAATATCCGCTGTTCGTGCCGATTTTGCCGGACACTGCATCTATCAACATACTCTTGTCTACGAAAATATCATTTCTCACTGCCTTCTGAAACAACAGATAAGGTTCCTCTGTATTGAAATAATTCATCATGTTCCTCTCTCATATTGTGATATCAATTTAATAAAATTATCTTCTTCGCACTATTATTATATATGATTCATGCAATTCTGTATAGTCATTCGCAGGATTCTATAAACAAATAACAAACCGGGCGCGCAGCGCCTAGCAGTGCTGGCAAAGGATATTGCAATATTGCCAAAAGAATGCTAAAATTAAAAGTGTTTTAATACATTCTGTGAGAGAGATACAACGGAGGAATATATTATGGTCGTTTTTTTAACCAGCAGCTTTGTGGAATACCAGCCGAAGAAATACGTGCCAAAGCCTGTAGACGCCTCCAATGGCTTTGTCGAAAATTTGAAAAGATACTGGCCAGACCATGCCCGATTTCTTGTCTTTGCGTGCGATCCGTCGAATGCCCGGGAAGCCGACCATGTGACGGAGGAAATGCACGACGCGTTTTCACTGGCGGGCTTTTTTATTGAGGAAATCAGGTGCTTTGACGACAGGACAATCAAGGCATATCAGGAAAAAACAGGCTGCTCCGAAGCAGACGCTGCGGGAAACGCGCTAAAGGAGGCGCTGCAATGGGCGGACGTTTTTTATCTCGCAGGGGGTCACGCGCCAACGGAAAATGCTTTTATGAAACGATGCGGGCTAAAGGAGCTTATACATAACAAGGAGATTTTTGACGGGCTTTTTATCGGCCTTAGCGCGGGAGCAGCGAATGCCGCAGAGAATGTATACCTGCCGCCGGAGCTTCCGGGGGAGGCAGCAGACCCGGATTTTGTGAAATTCACGGACGGTCTTGGCCTTACCGGAATCAATATTATGCCGCATATCGAATATGAGAAGACCGTCATTTTGGACGGCATGAAGTTTGTGGATGAGATTTTGGCGCAGGACAGCCGCGGCAGGGAAATCTACATGATTCCTGATGGTGCTTATTTTATCATTAGAAATGGTGTCACGGAGTTTTTTGGCGAGGGTGAGATCATGGAGAATGGCAGAACAAGACCGCTCCATGCCGGGATTATCCATTCTGACAATGCAAGGCTCAGGTGTGCGTGTTTGGAGCTTGTCAATGAAAGTGCAAGATATTTTCATTCCATCGTAACGGACAGATATGACTGTATCATGGAAGTCGATTCAGAGAGCGGAAAAGCTACATTCCTCCATATCGGCGATTTTCTGCTGGAGAGGGGAATCATTCCCATTCATATCGACACCTTAGAGGAGCTGAACCGCCTGCTGACGGAAAAGCTCGTGGTGCCTGAGGAGCAGCAGCCCTTTTTGGAGCAAAGCACGCTCGAGGTGATTTTGGATGAAATCGTGAATAAGCGGGGGTACACAAGGACGGTACATCTGAACACAGGGGATGAAATCAAGGCGTATGATCTGCGTGTCAGGCTGATTGCTGGCGATATAAGGCGGCTGATGGTCAGCTACACGGACATTTCCATGGTTCTTGACCACGATTGGATGACAGACGAGTATTCCAGACTTGGATTTATTGCCCAAGCGGAGAAAATGCTGAAAGAGCCTGAATACCAGAAAGGATATTCTGTCGTCTATGCCAACGTGCAGGGGTTCAAGGCAGTGAATGACCTGCTGGGGCGCCACAGCGGCGATATGGTGATTTTCATGACGAGGGACGTTTTGGCAAACTCGCTGCATCCCTTGCTGCTTGCGCGGCTTGAGAGCGACCATTTTACCCTGATTGTAAAGACAGAATACCTTACGGGTGACCGCCTTGAGGAAATGTGCCACCAGTGCTACGTGGAGGAGTCCAAGCGGCTGCCAATCCTGATCCGGTGCGGTATCTGTCATATAGGCGGCGAGGAAGATCTGGATGAACAGGACGGCGGAGACGGGATGAAAATCCAGCGCCTGCTGGACCGCGCGAAACTGGCAGAAAATACACTTGACCCGTCCCATGGCTGTTATGCCGTATGCGACCAAAAAATGAGCGACGACTATGTGAACCGCAGATGGCTTATTTCGCAGATTGACAATGCGTTCGCCAAAGGAGAGTTTCAGACGTATTATCAGCCTGTTGTCGATACGATGACAGGGGAAATCGCAAGCGCGGAGGCCCTGATCAGGTGGCGTCATTCGGAGCGTGGGATGATTTCCCCGGGGCAGTTTGTGCCGGTGTATGAAAAAGAAGGCTATATCACGAGAATTGACAGCTTTATGGTAAACAGCGTCATCGCCTTTAATTACGATCGGATGCTCAAAAAACAGAAGGTTGTTCCGTGCGCAGTCAATTTGTCCAGAGTGGATTTTTATGATGTCAGGCTGCTTGAGATGCTCAAAACAAAGCTCGTACATCAGATCAATATCAGGGATATGCTAAAGCTGGAGGTAACAGAATCGGCTTACGCGGAACTTGAATCGGATGCGATTTCTTTCCTGAACGAGATGAAAGCGCTGGGCCTTTCGCTGATGCTGGATGACTTCGGCAGCGGGATGTCCTCGTTCTCGACGCTTGAAAATTTTGAATTTGACATCATCAAGATTGACATGGGCTTTATCTCGCAGATTGGAAAGGGCGGAAAAGCGGAATCAATCATCAAGCACATTATCGGTCTGTCGCACGACGTCGGCGCAAAGGTCGTGGCAGAGGGCGTGGAAACCAAGGAGCAGTTTGCGTTTCTACAGTCAGTGAACTGCGACATGATACAGGGGTACTATTTCTACAAACCTATGACCGAGGCGGAATTTGCGAAGCTTCTGGATAGCTCAGCTATAGCGGATATGAATTGAACTTATTGCACCCCGTAGCATTATCCCTGCACCTATGATATAATACATAGTATTACTACGAAATTGGGGAGAAATGATTATGGAATTTACAAATTTAGAATTTGAATGTATTGGCATGGAGAGTGGAAGCAAATTTCCCATCGAGTATACCGGGCGAGGACAGGACATATCGCCGGAATTTATAATGAAAAATTTATCATCCAGCGCAAAGACCCTCGCTGTTACATTGGAAGACTTATCACATCCAATTAAGGATTTTACTCATTGGATTATATGGAATATTCCTGCCGCTGACAGAATAAAGAAAAATATTCCCGCTGGCAAAGCTGTGCCAATGTTGGGAAATGCCCGCCAAGGAATAGGATACGGTTTACATCGTTATGCAGGACCGAAGCCGCCGAAAGGGAAAAAACATACATACCGTTTTACAATTTATTCTTTAGATTGTGAAATAAACATAAGCGCTAATTCCATGAAAAGAAGTTTTCTGAAAAAGGCTGAAAAGCACATTATTCAAAAAGGGAGTATCATTGGCGAATTTGAGTAAGAAGATAGCAGCAGCTTATCCTTGGCTGGGGCGGTTACTTTTTTGTGTGATTTATGTATGCAATCAAGATTAACAGAAAGCACGAGGCAGCACAAGACTGCCCCGCTATATTTCTGCATTATTCTTCTTCCGTGTCGATTTCCAGCTCCGTGCCATCAAGGAAACGGAAATGCAAGAGTCCATCGCATTACGGTATTCTTAACTAAAACAATAAACTGATATCCCCATAAATACAGATACGAAGTACTCCAATAAGAATCAAATGGATTGGATAATATAGATAGAAAAACCATTTCATCCATTTTGCTTTCCCTTTTTCGCCATTGTATAACTTTAATACCAGATAGACCAGCAAAACACCGATCTGTACCAAAGCGTAAACTTTACTCACAAAAAAGAATGATACTGCTGCAACATGACTGTTACATGGAACACATCCCCTTTCACTTTTATATTTACACCGCCAAAATACCTCTCTGCCACATCACGCACATTTCTTCCAGCAATAAAAACTGCTTCTTTCTCTTTAACTTATCATCACGCTCATTATTTTCATGTAGATGCTGTTTGCAATCAAAAAACTCAGAGAGCGAAACAAGATAAGACCTTATATTTTTTCATCATCACACACCGCAATTTTTATCGTTTCTGCCACCTCCAGTATTCAACTAATTTATCGGAAAAATAAGGGCGATTTCTAACATTTACTTCGTGAATGGTTAATTTGGCTACGTGAGTTGCAGATTTTGGGATATAAAATCTTATCTATATCGTTTCGTAAGAAACCAGTTCGTCCACCGGGATTCTGGTCTGAGTGTGGCGTTCTGGGTCTGCCGCTTCCTCGTCCGAATATCCGACTGCAAGGATATTGACCGGCTCCATGTCATCCGACAGCCCGAACTCCCTGCTTATCACATCCGGCTTGAAGTAACATATCCACACGGAGCCAAGCCCTAATTCCGTTGCCTGTAGCATCATGTGGTCTGTCAGTATGGAGGCGTCTATGTCAGCGGTCTGCTTCTTATCAAACGGGCGTACCCATGCCTTTCCATGGTCAGCGCAGACGATGACTGCCAGCGGTGCTCCGTAAAGTTTTGCCCCTTTTCCGATCTTCGCAAGCCCCTCACTACTCTGTACAACAATCAAGTGGATGGGTTGGAGATTAGCCGCAGTCGGCGCAACGTGGGCGGCCTCCAGAATCTTTTGCAGCTTTTCCTTTTCCACCTTTTTGTCCTTATAGCTTCGAACAGAATAACGCTTCTTTGCAATTTCGATAAAATCCATAGTAGAAAATCCTCTCTTTCTGTTATATACTGAACGTATTGATTAACCGTCATCCCTATTTTAGCAGGATACAGAAATTCCGCAAGAATGTACTTTTTGGGTATATACTTCCCAAAAAGGTAGTTATTAAAAATTGGAGATATGCAATGGAATATTCAAAAGACCAATTCAACTGCCCGGTTGAGGCCACGCTGTTTTTGATCGGCGGGAAATACAAGCCGCTCATTCTCTGGTATCTGACAGAAAAACCACTCCACTATATGGAGTTGCAGCGCATGATTCCAAAAGCGACACCCAAAATGCTGTCGCAGCAGTTACATGATCTGGAGGAATGCGGGATGCTGCACCGGGAAGTCATCCCGGATAAGCCACCCAGGACGCTGTATTCCCTCACTTCATTTGGGCGTAGCATCATTCCCGTACTGAATGCCATGTGCGATTGGGGCGCGGGCTTTTTGAACGGGCTGGACATCCCATCACCATGCTGCACAAAAAAATCAGCAGGAGAACCTTGACTGGCTTTCCTGCTGATTTTTCATAACTGGTTCAGGCTCCCAGAATTTTTTGCCCCTATACCTTCTGCCTCAGTATGGAATTGCCTTTCTCTGGTTTGCCGGAGCGTCAAGAACATCTGTTTATTTCCTATACCCTACAACAGCAATTATATTTCCATCTTTCAAGATGCAGGCAACAGCCTTCCCTTCCCCTATAAGCATTGCGCTACTACTGAGAATATTCTTATTTGCATTATCTGGTATTTCCAGTAATACCTTATATTGTCCTTCATAAGTGCCATTTAGATGCTTAATAAATATCTGCTCCAACTCTTCCATGCTTATTTCCTTTGCAGGCAGCCAAGAAAACACGTCTAAAACTATCATCCTATCATTCCTCACCTATATATTTTTCCCCTGATTCTTCAATCTATTTTTAAAGGTATGAGTAGAGGCATATTTCGTGAAACTGCATTTCCCGCCCTGCTTTTTGATGAGCGAAAATTGATTTCATTACATCTTCCACATTATAGTTTCCATCTTTTAATAGCTGGCTGCTGATACCCCTCATTGCCGTATAATGTTCCCATGCCACCTCATTTGTATTGTCAGTTCCCTTACATTGACATAATCCGAATCAGGCTCAAATTTGTTTGCCATTTCCCGCAGCATAATTCTCATCCTCCAATCTTCAATTAACTTATCGGAAAAATCGGGGCAATTTCTAACGTCTACTTTGTGAATGGTTAATCTGGCTACGTGAACCGCAGGATTCCCCCACTTTCCGAGCGGTTTTCTATCCTCTTTCTCCTGAGTGTAGTTTCAGTAACCGGGAAATATTTTCCCCTAATGCCATTTCCGCCGTCCGCTTGTCCGGGCTTACAAATTCGATGAGCTGTCTGTATAAATATGGTTCCCCGTAAGGCGCATCTGAACTATACAAACATCTTTCCGGCAGTTCGGTCAATGCCATTTTTGTAGCAATGGAAGCAAAAGCCGCCGAAAGGTCTAAGTATACATTCCTATGATCGTTCGCAAATTTTATTACTTCCATCCAGTTTGAGCCGCCCAAATGTCCGAAGATAACGGGAATGTCGGGATATTTTTCACATAAGGACATCAGAAGTTTTATCCCGTCCATCGTAACCGGGTGGAAAGTATGTACCCAGACTGGATAAATTTTTGTAGCCATCAATGCCTGAAAGACAGTGTCCAACTGCATGATCTGCTGCTCGTTTCCGGGCGTAAACTCCCCGATTCCATACAGTGAATTAGAAATAATCTGTGTATCAATCCATTCTTCCGTTTCCGCCAGCCCCATTCCTAAAGGAACGGAACCGAATCCCAAAAAGCGTTTCGGGTATTCCTTTACGGCTTCCGCAACTTCTAAAATGTTCTTTTTCAGCCGGCGAATGTTATCCTCTTTACGGTTCGCTCCTGCCAAAATCTTATTCAAAGCTGCCATTTCTTCTTCCAGTTCCTTTAATGTGCCGGCTTTCTCCGGGTGCGGCGCAGTGCAGAATAATATCGTCTTATCCACTCCCGCCGCATCCATTTTATCCAACTGCATTTTTATAGGGAACATGATATGTTCGTGGCTGTCTATCACCATTTTCAAAACCTCCTTGACAATTTTGCTATATTGACGTTAACATTAAGGAAGATTAAAATCAAGTACGCACTTTTTTGAAATAAGGTTTCCTTTTGAAACTGTGCGTAAAAAGGGGCAATACATAATGGCAAAAGTACAAGCAGTAGATGAACAATGCCCAATTGAACTCGGGCTGAATATTCTTAGCGGAAAATGGAAACTGAAGATATTATGGCATCTCTCTAAAGGCACAATTCGTTTTAATGAATTACAGCAGCTCTTAGGCAGCATCACCACCAAGACACTGACCGAGCAGCTTCGGGAACTGGAGGAACAGGGAATCATCCTGAGAACTGTTTACCCCGAAGTCCCTCCGAGGGTTAAATATTCACTTAGCGAAATAGGCTGCACCCTGAAACCGATTTTAGGTGAGCTATGTGAATGGGGAAAGACTTATCAGAAATACAAATCATACTAAGATCAAAGGCAACAGTCTGAACAGTCATTAATTTATCTCTGATTCACTGAGGTATAATGAAACGTTATCATTGCATACAAATACTTTTGTATGATTGCCACAAACATACTGCGAACTCATTGTTTTATAAACCTCCATATTTTCAAATTCGGCGTGTATTTTTGCATAACTGTTTTTGATAAAGATTTGCAAAAATACACGCCGGTTCATTTTGATTATCTAATTTTTCTTGCCCAAATAATAGCTCTGTTCGTCATTTCGCTTATCGGATTTCCCTGATAATCGCCGCATTCCTGCTCTATAACAAATCCTGCTTCATCCAGCCACTGATGTATCTGCTCAAGCATGATAAAGTGTTTTTCAGACGGAATCTCCTGCACTAAAGTACTTCCATCCGCAAGTATCATATCAAACCTGCGAACAGATCTGGCTATGCTGTTCTCTGTGTCATAAACATTATCAAGCAAAGTCATTTTCCCAAAGTTTCCATGACTGTCTGTACCTTCCCATATCACAATTGGATTAGGACTATGAAAACATTTTTCTGGATATTTTGGGTATGCATAATCCACAAAAATGTGCCCGCCAACAACTAAAGCATCCGCCGCTTTCTGAATCATCAACTTTTGGGCTTGTTCATAATTCATATCAGACACAATATTAAATAAGAAATTAGCGCCTAAAATTACAACATCAAATCCCGCACCCCAGTCATCATAAATTACATCTGCCTTATGCCATTTGATTTTTTCAGTCGTTATTTTGTGTGTGATCTTTTCCAGCATGTACGCATCAAAATCAAGCCCGATTACATCGTGTCCCGCTTTTGCCACAGGAACCAGAAAACGCCCGCTCCCACAGGCAATTTCCAAAACCTTTTTGGGCATTGCCCCCATAAGCATGAGCGCAAGTTCAACATCATCCGTATCGATTTCATTCAAGTCGTACATATCGGCATTCCATTGTGCTATGATATCCTTTTCGTTATACATTTTTCCTCCAATTTTTGTGTAGGAGGGTTAAAATATAGTCGCCCTCCTGTTCAATTTATACTGGTAATATCCTGATTTCTTCATCTTAATCATCCCTTTCTTGATATATTTGAAATATGCAATATATTGTGCTTAAATTGCACATTCATTAGCACAAAACTATTATAGCAAATCACGTTAATTTAGCAAGTGGAATGATTTATTTATTGACGTAATTTTTTTATTTTGATAACATTGAATCAGAGCAGATGTCTACTACTAAAAATATCAGGAGGCTATAAAAATTTACATGAATAGAAAAATATATCAGCGTTATTTAGAAACCGGTGTTTATACATACGTAGGGAAATATAAAGAATTTATATTATCGTTGCCGGACGACATACCTTCTATCGGCATGTTGGTGTGTGATCAAATTACTCATCCATCTATGTATTTTACAGAGCCATCTCCTTACTTAGAAGATACTTATTATGGAAGATTTGCGTCCTATCCGAAACATCGTTTTAAAAATGAAGATGAACTATATATAACTGCTATTTCAATGATTGCTGGCATTTTGCGTTTAGATGAAACAGGATTTACAAAGAATAGGGACGTGACAAAAAGAATTACTGTGTCCTGCCGACAGGCTTCGATATTATTTAGCGCAATTTTAAAAGCAAAAGGAATCCCCTGCCGCTCCAGAGCTGGATTTATGGATTTTGGAGATGAGGGTGACAGCTATATGGAGCATTGGGTTAACGAATACTGGAATTTTAATGAAAACAGATGGGTTTTGGTAGATGTTGATGGTTATTATGAGTATGAACAGCGTTTTGGTTACAGCCAATTTGATTTACC
>ERZ779622.827-NODE-827-length-15221-cov-8.810102_pt1 | contig 15221 bp, 14 predicted proteins | sample MGYA00514188_ERZ779622 | MGnify/ENA primary metagenome ERZ779622 (study PRJEB29562, sample SAMEA4376702) | mouse gut metagenome | isolation source: Cecum | study: EMG produced TPA metagenomics assembly of the A DSS colitis mouse model was used to assess the...
CACGCCCTTGTAAAGCTCAAACCTTTACCTGTCTAAATTCTTCTTGACATTTACCAAAAAATGTGCCCGAAACGAAGAAATTTTAGCTGTGTTTTCCCCGCCGGAGGCGGGGAAAACACGTCAACATATCTTCAATGCGGACACCTCCGATAAAAAACTTGCAGCTTTTTCTGTTTTGGATTAAGATAGGGATATCTTGGAACGCTATCACTGAATGGAGGTTTTCCAAATTGAACTATGAACAGACGCTGGCCCGCCTGTGCGCCCTGTCCGGGCCCAGCGGGTTTGAGGAAGCTGTGGCGGAGGCGGCCGCGGAGCTGCTCCGGCCCCTGACGGACGAGGTGTATTTTACCCGTCTGGGCAGCGTGGCGGGGGTGCGCCGGTGCGGGCGGGCCAACGCCCCAAAATTGCTGTTGGACGCCCACCTGGACGAGATCGGATTCATCGTCACCGGCCACGAGGAGGGCTTCCTCCGCTTCGCCGCCCTGGGGGGTGTGGACCCCAGGATGCTCCCCGGCCGGGAAATCACCCTGATGGCCCGGCCCCCCGTCCCCGGCGTGGTGATCTGCCTGCCCCCCCACATCCAGGAGGACGGGGATATGGACAAGGCCGTGCCCATCAAGGACCTGTGCATCGACGCGGGCTTGTCTCAGGAGGAGGCCAGGCGCCGCGTCCCCACCGGCACCCCGGGCACCTACCGGGGGGGCTGCGCGCCCCTGGGAGAGGAGCTGCTGTGCGGCAAAGCACTGGACGACCGCTGCGGCTTCGCCGTCCTGCTGGACGTGCTGGAGCGCCTGCGGGGCAAAAAGCTGGGGGTGGACCTGTATGTGCTGGGCTCCACCCAGGAGGAGACCCACAGCGCCGGGGCCGTGACCGCCGCCTATGAGATTGCGCCGGACTGGTGCGTGGCGGTGGACGTGACCCATGGGGACAGCCCGGACGCCTCCAAGCACGAGACCTTCAAGCTGGGGGGCGGCCCGGTGATCGGGGTGGGGCCCAACTGCGCCCGGTCCCTGTCCGAACGGCTCAGGGAGCTGGCAAAGGAGCTGAACATGCCCGTCCAGATCGAGGTGATGGCGGGCTCCAGCGGCACCAACGCCTGGCCCGTCCAGGTCAGCCGGGAGGGGGTGGCCACGGCGGTGCTGTCCATCCCGGAGCGGTATATGCACACCCCGATTGAGGCGGTCTGCCGCAGAGATATGGAGGATACCGCCAAACTGCTGGCCGCCTTTGCGGAGAGCCTGGGAGAGGGGGAACAGGTATGCTGAACACCTTAAAGGAGCTGTGCCGGCTCAGAGGCGTGTCGGGGGACGAGGACGAGGTGCGCCGGTATATTGAGGAAAAGGCGGCGCCTTGCGCCGACAGCGTCCGCACCGACGCCCTGGGCAATCTGATTGTCTTTAAGAAAGGAAAAAAGCCCGCCGGGAACAGGCTGATGCTCGCCGCCCACATGGACGAGGTGGGAATCATCATTACCCGGATCACCGACGATGGCTTTCTCAAATTCGGCTTCGTGGGCGGGGTGGACCGGCGGGTGGCCATCGGCAAGCCGGTGGTCATCGGGAGAAACAAGGTCCCCGGGGTGATCGGCCTGAAGGCAGTCCACCTGGTGAGCCGTGAGGAGCGAAAAAAGGTCCCCAAAACCGAAGCCCTCTATATCGACATTGGGGCAAAGGACAGGCAGGCCGCTGAAAAACTGGTGGAATTGGGAGATTATGGCGCGTTTGTCTGCGAGCCGGAAGAATTTGGAGACGGCCTGTTCAAGGCCCGGGCTATCGACGACCGGGTGGGCTGCGCAGTCATGCTCAAGCTGCTGGAGGAGGACCTGCCCCTGGATGTGACTTTCGCTTTCACCGCCCAGGAGGAGGTGGGCACCCGGGGAGCCTTCGGGGCCGCTTTCTCGGTGACGCCTGAGATTGCTCTGGTGCTGGAGACCACCACCGCCGCCGACCTGCCCGGGGTGGAGGCCTGCCGCCGGGTGTGTTACCCCGGCAAGGGGCCGGTCATCTCCTATATGGACGGGGGAACGATTTACGACCGGGAACTTTTTGACGCCCTCCGCCGTCTATCAGAGGAGAAGGGCATCCCCTGGCAGACCAAGGAGTATATCGCCGGGGGCAACGACGCCCGCACCATCCAGCGCTCCAAGGCCGGGGTCCGGGTGGCCGCCGTGTCGGCCGCCGTGCGCTACCTCCATGCCCCGGCCGGCGTGGGCAGCGTCGCCGATTTTGAGAATATGCTCCGGCTGACCAGGCTGTTTCTGGAGGAAATGGCCGCCCGGGCATAAAAATCCCGCCCCCGGAGGAGCGGGACCCTCATCCGGCCCCGAAGGGGCAGAACGAAATTATTCCTGAGCGCGCAGGATCATGGAGGCCACCTCCTGGCGGGAGGCTAGGTCCTGGGGGCGCTTGCCGTCGGTAAAGCCAAGGGCCTTGGCCTGCTCCAGCTCCTCCCGGCCCCACTCGGGGGCGGGGCGCTGCGACAGCTCCCGGCGGTAGCGGTCCATAAACTCTTTCCACTGCTCATAGGTCACGTCCTCGTCACCTCCCTCCGGTTCCTCTGGATCGGGGGACTGGCCGTCCTTTATCAGGTTGGCCACGTCGGCCCGGAAGTCGTCCATGGATTTGCCCATCTTGGGGAACCAATGGAGCACGTCCCCGTGGTTGGAGGCCACGCCACGCGCATGGCCCTCCGCGTGGCAGATGACCACCCCATCGGCCAGGGGGTCCAGACTGAACTTTCGGCACAGCATGGCGGTCAGCTCCGCCGCCTCCCGGTAGACCTTGCCGAAGTAGACCGGGTCGTCCAGGCCGTCCTCGCAGATTTCAAAGCCGATGTGGGTGTTGTTGGCCGCGCCTCCCGCGTGCCAGCCCCGGTGCTCCCAAGGCAGGGTCTGGACAGTCCCGGCCTCCCCGTCGGCGAAGCCGCCCACAAAGGCGTGGACACATTTGGTCAGGCCGGGGCGGTCCCAGTGGTTGCCGGCGGTGTTGCGGCCCATCTCCCCGTCGCCTGGCACATACCGGCTTACCCGGGGGTTGTCGGCCCCGGTGGAGTGGACCATAACGCCCCGGACAGAGATAGTCCGGTCCGTCTGGTAGCAGTCGTTTTTGGTGAGGTACTGTCTGCGCAGTCTCATTTGCGCTCCTCCCGGACCTCGCGGTCCTCCTGGCTCTGGGTGCCGAAATAGAAGGAGATGATGACCGCGTAAATGGTCATGAAGTCCTGCTGGATTTCCCCCCGGAAGGCCAGAGCGGCGAACACGGCGGTGAGGATCAGGGTAACGAGGCTCTTGACGGTCAGGAGCCTGGAGATTCGCTTGTGAAAGAAATCCATATTCATTCTCCTTTTGCTCGCGCTGTCTCCCCCCAGAGCATTTTATGGAGGCCGGCCGGTCTCCGTTCCCCTGTTTATGAAGGAACCGCTGAATCAAATCTGCACACGTGTATTGAATCAGCGTTTCTTTAAATTTGGATACTTTTCCCGTTTTAAGTCTTGCAAAAAAAAACTGTATCTGGTACAATAATAAAATGTCTGGATATTTGGATATACCGGAACGTTTCAATTGGACCGCAGCGGTCCGCAGTAAGGAGAATGAACACGCATGGATAAGAAACAGAGAGAAGAGCGCCGCCGCCAGGAGGATATCGCACTGCAGCGGGGGCTGCTGTGGGTGGCAGGGGCGATGGTGTTAGAGGCTCTGCTGGTGCTTGTCAATCGATTTTATATTAACTTCACACTTACCGACGCCGGCGTCAACGCGTACCTGGCCCTGGGCAAATGGCTGCCCGTCCTGCGCAATGTGACCCTGATCGGGGCGGCGCTGGCCCTGGTGTGGACGGTGCTGCAGCTGAAAAAGGGCGGGAAGTTCGGCTGGCCGCTGATCGGCGCCATCGCGCTGGGCGCCGTTGCCGTCTGCGCCCATGTCGCAGTCAAGTACCAGGGGCCCGGCATGAACATGCTGTTCTGGCTGGTGGCGGCCTGGGCCTTGCTGGCAATGATGTTTTATATCTATCAGCGGGAATTTTTCCTGGGCGCGGCCGCCTGCGGCATGTCGGTGCTGGGACTGTGGTTTGCCCGCTACGGCGCCGCCGGGCGCCTTGAGTCCGGCCTGCTGACCGCAGGCATCGCGGCGGTGGGCCTTGCGGCCCTGTGGCTGAAGAAGAACGGCGGCGTCATTCCCGCCCCCACGCCCATCCAGTTCCTGCCCAAGGAGGGCGGCCACAGTGTGCTGCTGGCTACCTGCCTGGCCAGTCTGGCCGCCATGGCCGCCGGACTGGCGGTGGAGAGTCTGGCCTATTATCTGATTTTCGCTATGGCCGCATGGCTGTTCGCCCTGTTTGTCTACTATACGGTCAAGTTGATGTAAGCCAACTGTCAGGGCCTCCCCGCTGAAACCGGCCGGGGGGGCCTTTCTGCGTGTTCTGATCCGGTTGTTCCGCGTCCCGCCCGCAGGGGCGGGAAACACAAGGGCTTTCTCCGGGAGAGAGATAAAAGCAAATGGAGTGCTGCGTGTGAGGAGGGGAAAAGCATGGGAGAGAGGGCGCGGGTAAGGACAGCGGCGGTGGTGCCCTCCCTGAACCCGACAGACAGGCTGACCGATACGGTGGACGGCCTTCTCCGGGCGGGCTTTTCCCAGATCGTCCTGGTGGACGACGGCAGCCAGCCCGGCGCCAGACCCTTTTTTGAAGCCGCGGCCTCCCGGCCCGGGGTCGCCTTGCTGCGCCATGAGGTCAACCGGGGCAAGGGGGCGGCCATGAAAACGGCCTTCTCCTGGCTGCTGGAGCACCGCCCCGACTGCCCCGGCGTGGTGACGGTGGACGGCGACGGCCAGCACCATCCGGAGGATGCCGTGGCCTGTGCCCGAAGGATGGAGGAGGAGAACCGGCTGATTCTGGGGTGCCGGGATTTCTCTCAGCCCGACGTTCCGCCCCGGTCCCGAATGGGCAACCGGATTACCCGAGGGGTGTTCCGAATCTTCTGCGGTCTGACTGTATCGGACACCCAGACCGGCCTGCGGGCCATCCCTATGGAGTATCTGTCCAGACTGGCCGCCGTGGCCGGGGAGCGGTACGAGTATGAGACCAACATGCTGCTGGCCCTGAAGGATCTGGATATCCCCTGGGACGAGGTGAAAATACGCACCATCTATCTGGATGAAAATCAGGAGTCCCATTTCCGCGCCGTCCGGGACTCCTGGCGGATATACAAGCTGATTCTGGCCCGATTTTTCCGCTACACCCTCAGTTCTCTGGCCAGCGCCATTGTGGACACCGGGCTGTTTGCCCTACTGTCCGCCCTGTTGGCTGGGCTGCTCACCGGGACGGCCCTCACCGCCGCCGCGGCCATCGGGGCCAGGGCGCTTTCCTCTCTGCTGAACTTTACATTGAACCGGCGGCTGGTGTTCCGGGGCGGCGCTCCTCTGGGCCGGGCCCTGGGGCGCTACTACGTCCTGGCCCTGCCTCTGCTGCTGAGTCAGTTCCTGCTGACCGAGGGGGCGCTCCGGGCCGCCCGGATCGGCGACAGGCAGACCCTCCTGCGGACAGTGGTGTATGCCGGGGTGATGGCCGTCCTGTTTGTGACGAGCTATGTGGTCCAGCGCCGGTGGGTCTTTGCGGGAAAGAGAATAGAAAGGAAGAATTGACATGGACGATGAGCGGACGGGAAAACGGGCGGCCCCGGAAACCGGGAAAAAAGGCGGCCGGGTTCTGCGGTATCTCCTGCGGGGACTGATTGCCCTCCTGACCGTGGCGGCCACCCTGGTACTGGGGCTGTGGATGGTCATGGACGAGGTGTTCAACGGCCCCTCTGAGACCGCCCGGAACCGGCTGACCATGTCTCTGCTGGAGGCCAGCGCCACAAAGTGGGTGCCGGCGGTCTTTGTGGGGGAGGAGACGGTGGACCGGATCAGGGCCAAGGTGGCCTCCGACCTGCCCGACGAGCAGTCCGATCCCTCCCAGGTCATCATCCGCGCCGACAGCCCGCTGGAGGACGACGAGTGGGCGGAGCACCCAGACGGCCTGCGGGTGGAGAAGATCAGCGGCGACACCTACAACGCCTATGTGATGCTGGTCCGGGACCCCTCCCGGATATATCTGGCCCCGTCCTCCCGGAGCTATTCCAAAAGCGTTCCGGGCAAGCGGATCAACCGGCAGATCGAGGCGGAGGGGGCTGTGGCCGCCATCAACGGCGGGGCCTTTTTCGACAACGGGACCATCAGCCCAGAGATTGGCAGCGTCCCCTGCGGACTGGTGGTGTCCGGGGGGGAGGTCCTCTGGGACGACGGCAGCTCCTATTACGGCTTCGCCGGCTTCAATGAGGACGATATTCTGGTGGTGTCCAAGACCATGTCCGCCGACGACGCCCGGCAGGCACGCATCCGGGACGGCTGCTGCTACGGCCCGGTGCTCATCCTCAACGGGGCGGTCAACGAGGAGGCCTACAACACCAACTCCGGCTTTAATCCCCGCACGGCCATCGGCCAGCGCTCCGACGGCACGGCCATTCTGCTGTGCATTGACGGCCGTCAGGCCGGCAGCCTGGGGGCCACTTACGCCGACATTATCGACGTGATGGTGGAGTTCGGCGCGGTGAACGCCTGCAACCTGGACGGCGGCTCCTCCACGGTGATGCTGCTGCGGGACGGGGAGGGGCAGGCGCAGTATGTGAACAACGTCTCCCTGCTCCAGGAGGAGCCCCGGCGTATGCCCACCTTCTTTATGGTGCGCCCTGCGGAGGAGGACGGATGATGAAAACGAGGAAAATCAGCCTGTTTTATAAGGTGCTGCTGGCAATCGTCCTGGCGCTGCTGGCCGGTTTCTGCTATGTCCGCTTCGGCCTTCTGCGCCCCTGGCTCGCCCGGTTTGAGGCTGCTCAGCCCAAGCACGCCGGCCAGGAGGTATTTGCCGACCTCTTTTCCCCGGCGGACTGGGGCCGGGTCTATGACCTGGCTGGGCTGGATGCGGGCGTCTATGGGGACCGGGAGGGTTTTGTCCGGTCCATGGAGGAGCTGACCTCCGGCCAGGAGATGACCCTGGTGGAGACCTCCGCCGGGTTGTCCGGCGCTCGGCGGTATATCGTAAAGGCGGGGGGCGAAAGCGTGGCCGCTTTCACCCTGGCCAACCGTGGGACGGAGGATGGTCAGGCCGACTGGCAGATGGACAAGGTGGAGCTGCTGCTGGGGCAGACGGGCACGGTGTCCGTCCGGGCGCCCGAGGGCTGGAGCGTGCTGGTCAACGGCGTGGAGCTGAGGGAGGACTGTGTGGCCCAGACCGTGGAGACCGCGGCGGAGCGCTACCTCCCGGAGGGAATCCACGGCCGGCGGGCCGTCCTGTGGCAGACCCGGGCCAGCGCCATCCGGCAGGCGGAGGTAAAAGTGCTGGACCGGGAGGGCCGGTCCGCCCCATTAAGCTATGAAAACGGCTGCTTTACGGCGGAGGAGCCGGATGAGGAACCGGACGAGGAGGCGCGGACCGCCCTTCTGGGGGCGGCGAGGACCTACGCCCGGTTTATGATCCGGGAGGCTTCCTCTGAGCAGCTCCGGCGGTACTTTGACAGCGGGAGTCAGATTTATGAGACCATCCGCTCCAGTGAGATTTGGATTGGGAACACCGACGGCCACAGCTTTGACAACGAGGAGATCAGCGAATTTTACCGCTACAGCCCCGAACTGTTCTCCGCCCGTGTGAGTATGGACTTGAACGTCCGGCGGGGGAACGGCACTCTCAAAGGCTACCATGTGGACAGCACCTTCTTCTTCCGCCGGACGGACGCCGGTTGGCGGGCCTGCGAGATGACCAATGTGGATGTCCAACAGGAGATCACCCATACCCGCCTGATCTTTATGGACGGTCAGAAGGAGCTGGGCAGACTCTTTGTCTGCTCTGAGGAGCGTGCCTTCACCCCGCCCGAGGCGGCGGCCCCGGCGAGCAGGCGCTTCGCGGGCTGGGCTGTCCGGGAGAAATCGGGGGACAGCGTCACCATGACGGTCCGCTTCCGGCCGGGAGCGGACGGGACGGTTTCCCTTCCGGCGGGCTGGACTCCGGAGCCTATGACGCTGTACGCCGCCTTTGAATGAACCGCCCGCGTTTGCGGCGGAAAAATGCGAGTTCCCTCCATTTTTTCCCACATCTATTATTGACGGCGGCAGAAAAATCTGATAAAATCATTACCCGCGGGAGGCGCTGCCTCCCCGCTTTGATGAAATAAAACAGGAGGTGCTGTTATGACGAATCATTCCTCTGAGTACAATAAGGAACAGCTGACCGAGATGATTACCGGCAAGCTCCAGCGCAACTTCGGCTGCACCGTGGAGACGGCCAGCGAAAACCATATGTTCAAGGCCTGCGCTCTGGTGCTGCGGGACATCATGTCCCGCCACCGCATGGAGACCAGCAACCAGGTGTGGGAGAAGCAGCAGCGGCAGGTCCACTACCTGTCTCTGGAATTCCTCATGGGCCGCTCTCTGGAGAAAAACGCCTACAATCTGGGATTGCTGGACACCTTGAAGCAGGCCCTGGAGGGCATGGGCTTCTCCGCCGCCGACCTCTTCGAGTGCGAGCCGGACGCCGGTCTGGGCAACGGCGGACTGGGCCGCCTGGCCGCCTGCTATCTGGACTCCATGACTACCCTGGAGATTCCCGCCACTGGCTACTCCATCTGCTATGAGCTGGGCATCTTCAAGCAGAAGATCATCGACGGCAAGCAGCAGGAGCTTGCCGACAACTGGCTGGGTCTGGGCGACGCGTGGCTTATCCCCAAAATGGAGGAGGCGGAGGAGGTCCGTTTCGGCGGCCAGATCATCGACCGCTGGGAGAACGGGGTCAACCACCCCGAGCATGTGGGCTACACCGCTGTGCTGGCCATTCCTCGGGACATGAAGATCGCCGGCTACAAGACCAACCACACCAATACCTTGCGGCTGTGGGACGCCAAGAGTCCCTTGCCTGTGGACATGTCTCTCTACTCCCGGGGGGAGTATTTGAAAGCGGTGGAGCAGCAGGCCATGGCCGAGGTCATCGCCAAGGTGCTCTACCCGGACGACAACCACGCCGAGGGCAAGTCCCTGCGGCTGAAACAGCAGTATTTCTTCGTGTCCGCCACCATCCAGTCCATCGTCCGCCAGCACAAGGCCCAGTACGGCACCTTGCGCAACTTCGCCCGGAAGCATGTCATCCAGATCAACGACACCCACCCCACCCTGGTCATCCCCGAGCTGATGCGCATTCTGCTGGACCAGGAGGGCTACGGCTGGGACGAGGCCTGGCACATCGTCACCGACGCGGTGTGCTACACCAACCACACCGTGCTGGCCGAGGCTCTGGAGCGCTGGCCCCAGAAGCTGATTGAGGAGCTGCTCCCCCGCATCTGGCAGATATTGAAGGAGATTGCCTCCCGCTACCAGCAGGAGCTGGAGCGCCGCTACGGCGGCGACACCGGCAAGATCGGCCACATGGCCATCATCTGGGGAGGCGAGGTGCGCATGGCCAACCTGTGCGTCTGCGCCTGCCAGGCCATCAACGGCGTGTCCGCCCTCCACTCCGAGATATTGAAGCGGGACGTGTTCCGGGACGCCTACCAGGCCGAGCCCGGCAAGTTCAAGAACGTGACCAACGGCATTGACCACCGCCGCTGGCTGTCCCAGATCAACCCAGAGCTGGACGCCCTCATCCGGGAGTGTGCCGGCGGGGACAAGTACCTGATCTGCCCAGAAGCCCTGAAGGAGTTTGAGAAGTCGGCGGGCGACAAGGCCGTGCTCCAAAAGCTGGAGGCCATCAAGAAGGACAACAAGCGCCGCTTTGCCGAGTGGGTCGAGAGGGAGTCCGGGATTGTGCTGAACACCGACGCCGTCTTTGATGTCCAGGTCAAGCGTCTCCACGAGTATAAACGGCAGCTGCTCAACGTGCTGCACATTATCCACCTGTACAACCAGCTGCGGGACAACCCCAATATGGACTTCACCCCCCAGACCTTCCTCTTCGGCGCCAAGGCGGCCCCGGGCTACCATGTGGCCAAGCAGATCATCCAGCTTATCAACTCCCTGGCCGCTCAGATCAACGCTGACCCCGTCTGCAAGGACAAGCTGCAGGTGGTCTTTTTAGAGAACTACCGGGTCTCACTGGCCGAGAAGCTGATGCCCGCCTCTGAGATTTCCGAGCAGATATCCACCGCCGGCAAGGAGGCCAGCGGCACCGGCAACATGAAGTTCATGATGAACGGCGCGCTTACCATCGGCACCCTGGACGGCGCCAATGTGGAGATGCACCAGCAGCTGGGGGACGAGAATATCTTCCTCTTCGGCATGACCACCGAGCAGGTGAACCAGCGCAAGCAGGAGGGCTACCGCTCCCATGAGATATACCTCCACGACCAGGATATCAAGCGGGTGCTGGACCAGATTTCCGCCGGATTTGCCGACAAGGTGTCCTACTCCGACCTGACCCAGCGGCTGCTCTTCGGAGCGGGAGGCAGCCAGGCCGACGAGTATATGCTGCTGGCCGACTTCGGCAGCTACTGCGACGCCCATAGGCGGGCTATCACAACCTACGCCGACCGGGAGCGCTGGAATCGGATGTCCCTTATCAACATCGCCCGGTCCGGCATCTTTGCCGCGGATCGGTCCATCCGGGACTACGCCCGGGATATCTGGCATGTGCCCACCAGAAAGTAAGCGTAAAAAACCCGGACCCCTCTACGGGGTCCGGGTTTTTTTATGGGGTTCAGGGAACGGGCACGACCTCCACGGTGTAGCCCAGGTCCTTCAGACCCTGGACGATGCCGGTTTTGCCGATCATGTGGCCTGCGCCCACCGTCATCAGGCCGGTGTGGGAGCCCTCCTGCTTCAGGTAGCGGTCCGCCCAGGCGATCATGTTGGGGTCCCGCCCCTCGAAGAGCTTGGCGTTGAGCTCATCGGTGGTGTTGGCCTGGATGTCGTCCTTGGGATAGTCCTTGGCGAAGCCCTCGGTGTCCCGGGTCTTCCACTGCTCCATCCAGCGGTCCACCGCCTCGTCCTGCTCCTTCAGGGCGGCCTCATACTCCGCTTTCTCCTCCTCGCTCAGGCCCTCGGCGGCGTCCATCCCCAAATACATGGACAGGGTCATGGCCAGATAGTTCTCCTGATACTCGTCGGACAGATTGTCAAAGATGCTGCCCTGGAAAGCGTAGGTCTCCACGCCCTCCACAGAGATACCCGCATTGGCCGCCTTGGCGCTGACATACAGGTCCAGGGCCATGGCGTTGTCGCTGCTGGTCTCGTCCAGCATGGACAGGGCGGTGAAGGAGTTGGCCAGCGCCCAGGGCTTGAACTGGGCCACCTGCTCCTCGGGCATGCCCAAGGGCGCCAGAGCCCCCACCACCTCCTGGTAGAGCTCCGGGTCGATGTGGTCCTTCAGGGTGGTGCCGTCGGAGTACACCTGCATGGCGGTAAACTCGTCGATGCCCTCCTGGCTGTTGAAGTCCAGCTCAAAGGCGGCCAGCTCGGAGCCGGTGATGATGTCCCGGAGCTGTTTGTGGAAGGGGTAGAGGTTGCTGCGGTCGGTGTGGATGGAGCCCAGCAGGTATAGGGTGTTGCCGTTGCCCTCTGCCTTCCACAGAAGGCCCAGGGAGCCGGCGTTCTGCTGATCGTAGAGGTTCAGAATCAGCCGGTCGGCAAAAGCGGCCGCCTCCATCAGGGTACAGGGGCGGTCCAGCGCCAGACCGGTGCCGTCGCCCCGGACTACCTTCATGGAGCGCATAAACTCCACCGGGCCGGCGTCAATGCCCGGAAAGGCATAGGGGAGAACCTCCATGTACAGGGCGTTGAGCACGCCGCCCCGGGTGGTGTCAAGCACAAAAGAGCCTGCGTTGGAGCGCTGCTCCACGCCCAGAACGGCCAGCTTGTCCGCCACGACCTCTGTGAGCTTGTCCAGCTGCTTCTGGGTCACGGTCTTGTTGTGCTCGGTGTAAATCTCGTCCCCGAACAGCCCCATGGCGTAGCCGTCGGCCAGCTCCTGATAGGCCCAGGCGGGTATGGGAGCGGCCTGAGCCGTGTCAGTGGTTACCACCACATCGCTCCCCTCTGCGCCCAGGGCGGAGGACTCCGCGGCCATAACGGGCGTACTGCCCAGCAGGCCCAGAGCCAGCAGAATAGTAAGTAATCGTTTCATCGAATCATCCTTTCTTGGGGCAGCGCCCAACTTCTCCAGATTATTGTAGCATCGGACAGGGATAAGTCAAATTAAATTTTTCTTAAAACCTGCTATTTTACGATAGCACTTATTTCCAAAAATGTCAATTACATATTGAGTTAAATTTTTAATGCAGTTTGTGACATGGATTAAATGTATGGATTCACACTATAATGTACTCAAAAAGAGTGAGAAGTGAGACATGATGGAAAAATTTATCATTACGCCCCGGGAAGATAAGACTGTCACCATGACAATCCGTATTGACAGGGCGCTTCAGGAGCAGTACAACGACCTTTCGGCCCGGACCAATCGCTCCCGGAATGAGCTTATTGGTATGGCTTTGCAGTATGCGCTGGACCATATGGAGCTGAAAGACAACATAAAGCCTTCCTCCTGAAGGGAGGAAGGCTTTATGTGTGGTTAGAGCCCCAGCCAGGCCGTCAGGTCCCACAGGTCGGGGGAGGTGTGGTCGGGGAAGAACCGGGCAAAGGCCTCTGCCGGGGTAGTCCCCAGAAGGACGGCGGCGAAGTGGGTCCCGGCGTTTTTCGCCGCCCCGGCGTCCAGCACCGTGTCCCCGCAGAACAGGGCGTCCCCGGGTTTCACCCCCAGCCGGTCCAGGGCGGCCAGCAGTCCCTCCGGATCGGGCTTGTGGCGCGTCACATCAGCGCTGCCGATGACCAGATCCACCGTGTCCGCCAGACCGAGGCGCTCCAGAATGATCTGGATGGTGTCCCCCCGCTTGGTGCTGACGATGGCCGTTTTGATCCCTTGGGCCTTCAGCCCCCGGAGCAGCTCCGGCGCGCCGGGAAAGAGGACGGTCTCCCGCCGCTGGCGCTCCACCGCTACCTCGGAGAACAGGGTTCGGAACCGGGCCTGGTGGTCCGGGTCAAGGTCCCCGGTGAGCATGGAGTAGGCGTCCTCCAGCAGATAGCCGATGGTGGAGCGCACCGCCTCCCGCTCCGGGGCGGGCCAGCCCAGGCTGGTAAGCCCGTGGACGAAGCCGGCCACGATGGAGTCGGTGCAGTCCCCCAGGGTGTAGTCAAAATCGAAGCATACCGCTTTGAACATGGTGTTTCCTCCGTTCTTCGCCCCGGCGGGGCGCTTTTCCATCTTACCACAGAGAAGTATTTTCCGCAACCGTTTGACCTGAGAGGGGTTTTCCTGTATAATAGGCACAAAGACCCCGGAGAAAGCGAGGAGGAACATGATGGAAAAGTCAAATGTGAAATATGATGCGTACATCCGCATTTTGGAGGAGGAGCTGGTGCCCGCCATGGGCTGCACCGAGCCTATCGCCATTGCCTACGGCGCCGCCAAGGGCCGGGAGGTGCTGGGCGCCCTGCCCGACCAGGTGGTGGTGGAGGCCAGCGGAAACATCATCAAGAACGTGAAAAGCGTGGTGGTCCCCAACACCGGCGGGCTGCACGGCATCGAGGCGGCGGCGGCGGCGGGAGTGGTGGCCGGCCGGGCCGACCTGCTGCTGGAGGTCATCTCTCAGGTTACGGGGGAGCAGCAGGAGGAGATGCGCGCCTACCTGAAGGAGCACCCCGTCCGGGTGGAGTTTCTGGACGGCGACCTGGTCTTTGACATCCGAATCACCTTGAAGAAGGGGGCGGATACCGCTGTCGTCCGCATCGCCAACTACCACACCAATATCGTTCATATTGAGCGCAACGGGAACGTGCTGCTGGACCTGCCCGTGGAGGCCGGCGACGAGAGCGGTCTCACCGACCGGACCCTACTCAGCATGTCCGATATCTACGACTTCGCCCAGACGGTGGACCTCGGCGACGTGAAGGAACTGCTGGACCGTCAGATCGAATGCAATATGGCGATTTCCCAGGAGGGCCTCACCCACAGCTACGGGGCCAACATCGGCCAGGTGATCCGGGCCACCTCGCCGGCGGACGACCCCATTGCCAAGGCCAAGTCCGCCGCCGCCGCCGGGTCGGACGCCCGGATGGGGGGCTGCGAGATGCCCGTTATCATCAACTCGGGCAGCGGCAACCAGGGCATGACCGCCTCGGTGCCGGTGATCGTCTATGGACGAGAAATCGGCGTAAGCGAGGAGAAGCTGTACCGGGCGCTGGTGCTGTCCAACCTTATCACCATCCACCAAAAGACCCGTATCGGCCGGCTGTCCGCCTACTGCGGCGCGGTGAGCGCCGGGGCGGCGGCGGGGGCGGGCATCGCCTATCTGGACGGCGGCGGCTATGAGGAGATCACCCATACCGTGGTCAACGCTCTGGCCATCGTGTCCGGCATGATCTGCGATGGCGCCAAGGCCTCCTGCGCCGGAAAGATTGCCGCCGCCATCGACGCCGGGGTGCTGGGCTACCGGATGTACCAGAACGGGCAGCAGTTCTACGGCGGGGACGGCATCATCTCTCAGGGCGTGGAGAAAACCCTGGACAACGTGGGCCGGCTGGGCAAGATCGGAATGCGCTCCACGGATAAGGAAATTTTACAGATCATGCTGCAAAGCTAAAGCTTTCCGTCCTCCTGAGGGGGGACGGAATTTTTTTGTTCGATATGCTCCCTCAGGACCAGACGGATATAGCTGGGGATGGACCGCGCGTCCTCCTCGGCCAGCCCCTTTATGGCTTCGTAGAGCTCCAGCGGCATGACGACGCCGACGGTTTTTTGGGGTCCTCTTTTCATGATAATCACCTCGTCTCATTTTAACCTGAAACAGATTAAAAGTAAATAGTCTGTTTCAGGTTAAACTATAGTGTGGGCTGAGGTGATTGTCTTGTATCCTAGAATCCGTGATCTGCGTGAGGACAAAGATATGACGCAGACAGAACTTGCTAAGCTGCTCGATATGTCACAGACTGGTTATTCCAAATATGAAACCGGAGAAAACGATATCCCTACACCAATTCTGTGTTCTCTGGCCAGAATCCATCATACCAGCGTCGATTATCTGCTGGGCCTGACAGATATGCGGGAGCCTTATCCGCGGGCGAAAAGCTGACAGAAGGCCCCCGGCTTTCAGCCGGGGGCCTCAGCCTGTCGAAAAATGGCCTGTCTGGCTTCATAACCAGACAGGCCACA
>ERZ779622.828-NODE-828-length-15197-cov-8.912561_pt1 | contig 15197 bp, 18 predicted proteins | sample MGYA00514188_ERZ779622 | MGnify/ENA primary metagenome ERZ779622 (study PRJEB29562, sample SAMEA4376702) | mouse gut metagenome | isolation source: Cecum | study: EMG produced TPA metagenomics assembly of the A DSS colitis mouse model was used to assess the...
CCGGGGCCGAGCGGGTGGAGGCCACCCTCTTCGGCAACGGCGAGCGCACCGGCAACGTGGACATGGTCACCCTGGCCATGAACATGTACACCCAGGGCGTGGACCCGGAGCTGGACTTCTCCAACATCAACAAGATTAAAGAGATGTTCGAGCGGTGCACCAAAATGCCCGTGGGCGACCGCCAGCCCTACGTGGGCAAGCTGGTATTTACCGCCTTCTCGGGCAGCCATCAGGACGCCATCAACAAGGGCGTGCAGTATATGAAGTCCTCCGGGACCGAGTACTGGGAGATCCCCTACCTGCCCATCGACCCCGCCGACGTGGGCCGGGAGTACGAGCCTATTATCCGCATCAACTCCCAGTCGGGCAAGGGAGGCGCGGCCTATATCATGGAGCACGACTTCGGCTTTGACCTGCCTAAGTCCATGCACCCGGAGTTTGGCCACATCGTCCAGGTGGAGACCGACAAGGTGGGCAAGGAAATTTCCCCGGAGCGGATCAGCGAGCTGTTCCACCAGGAGTATATCAACGTGAAGGAGCCTTACCAGCTGCTCAGGCACGCCTTCAAGGAGACGGTGGACGAGGAGGGCCACTCCCACGTCGCCTTCCAGGGCACCCTACGCCATACAGACACCGTGTTTGAGGTGTCCGGCGAGGGCAACGGTCCCATCGACGCTTTCTTCAACGCCATTCAGGGGGAGAAAATTTCCCGCTTTACCTTCCTGGACTACGCCTCCCACGCCATCACCGACGGCTCCGACTCCCAGGGCGTGGCATATATCCTTCTCCAGGACCAGCGCACCGGTAGGCAGCACTGGGGCGTGGGCCTCAGCCACAACATCAACCTGGCCCCTCTGCGGGCCATTCTGGCCGCCATTAACCGAGCGAAAAGAGCATAGAAAACGGCCCTCTGACGGAAAGACAGGGCCGCGTTGAACCGCCCCGGATTGTGCAGACAGCACAATCCGGGGCGGTTTGAGTCCGGAGGGGTCTTTTGCGGCTTACATAATTTCTTTGAGCTTCTCCGGCGCCAGAAGAGAGACGGTCCGGTAGCCCGGCTCCACCCAGCCCCGCCGGGCAAACTCACCCAGCACCCGGCTCACCGTCACCCTACTGACGGAGACGGCGGCGGCAATGTCCTCCTGGGTGCAGGAGACCGCCCCGTCCCGGCCGGCCAGGGTGAGCAGGTAGTTGGCCACCCGCCACCGGGCGGGGCGGAAGGCCATCTGGTCCACCTGGCCCGAGAGCAGCCGTACCGTCCGGGCCAGATACTTCACCATGGCCAGGGCCAGCTCCGGCTTTTTGGCAAACTCCTGGGACACCAGCTCCCGGTCGATGGGGACAATCTCACAGGGGACCACCGCCACCGCCGAGGACACCCGGGGCAGCCCGTCGAAGAAAGAGGCCTCACCGAAGAGACTGCCGGCGGCGTAGAGGTTCAGCACCCGTTCGGCCCCGTCCTCCGACTGGATGAAGCTCTTCACCTTGCCGGATTTGAGGAAGTAGAAGCAGGTGGCCTCGGTGTCCTGGAGGTAGATGAGATACCCGGGGGAGCACCGCACCGGGGGCCGGCTCCGGGCGAAGGCCTCCCAGATGCCGGCGGGAAAATCCAGCTCGTGGTTCATAATGACGCCCTCCTAAAATTATTCTAATTGTATCATACTTTACATTCTTTTGGCAAGCCCTGTGGTAGGATACCCTCAATAAACTATGTTAAGGAGGTATTTTTTCGATGGGAATGACAATGACGCAGAAAATTCTGGCGAAACACGCCGGGCTGGACAAGGTGGAGCCAGGCCAGCTCATCGAGGCCAGGCTGGACCTGGTGCTGGGCAACGACATCACCACCCCCGTGGCCATCACCGAGTTTGAGAAGGCGGGCTTCACCCAGGTCTTTGACCGGGACAAGATCGCCATTGTTCTGGACCACTACACCCCCTGTAAGGACATCAAGTCCGCCCAGCTGTGTAAGCAGGCTCGGGAGTTTGCCCGTAAGCACCAAATTACCAACTTCTTCGACGTGGGACAGATGGGGGTGGAGCACGCCCTCCTGCCCGAGAAGGGGCTGGCCGCCCCCGGAGAAGTGATTATCGGCGCCGACTCCCACACCTGCACCTACGGCGCTCTGGGGGCCTTTTCCACCGGCGTGGGCTCCACCGACATGGCCGCCGGCATGGCCACCGGCCTGCTGTGGTTCAAGGTGCCGTCCGCCATCAAGGTCACTCTGAAGGGCAGGCTCCAGCCCCATGTCTCCGGCAAGGACGTGATTCTCCACCTGATTGGCCAGATCGGCGTGGACGGGGCCCTGTACCAGTCCCTGGAGTTCGTGGGTGAGGGGGTGGCCAGCCTCACCATGGACGACCGCTTCACCATCTCCAACATGGCCATTGAGGCCGGCGGCAAGAACGGCATCTTCCCCGTGGACGAAAAGACCATGGAGTACATCAACGGCCGGGTATCCCGCCCCTGCGAGGCATTTTCCGCCGATCCGGACGCCGTCTACGACCGGGAGGTGGTCATCGACCTGGACAAGCTGGAGCCCACCGTGGCCTTGCCGCACCTGCCGGAGAACACCAGGGTGGTGTCCGAGGTGGCGGGCGTCCCCATCAACCAGGTGGTCATCGGCTCCTGCACCAACGGCCGCATCGGCGACCTGCGCATTGCCGCCGCCATCATGAAGGGCAGGAAGGTGGCCCCCAATGTGCGCTGCGTGGTCATCCCCGCTACCCAGGAGATCGTGCTCCAGGCCATGGCCGAGGGCCTGATTCAGACCTTTATCGAGGCGGGCGCGGCGGTGTCCACCCCCACCTGCGGCCCCTGCCTGGGCGGCCACATGGGCGTGATGGCCGAGGGGGAGCGCACCGTCTCCACCACCAACCGCAACTTTGTGGGCCGCATGGGCCACACCACCTCTGAGATCATCCTGGCTTCCCCCGCCGTGGCCGCCGCCTCCGCCATTGCCGGCTGCGTGGCCGACCCCAGAGTGTAAGAGAAAGGAGCGAATACGATGAAAGTTTACAAATACGGCGCCAATGTGGACACCGATGTCATCATCCCGGCGCGGCACCTGAACGACCCCTCCCCGGCGGCCCTGGCCTCCCACTGCATGGAGGACATCGACGCCGGCTTCGCCTCCACAGTGGAGGCGGGGGACATCATCGTGGCCGGCCCTAACTTCGGCTGCGGCTCCAGCCGGGAGCACGCTCCTCTGGCCATCAAGTCCTGCGGAGTGAAGTGTGTCATCGCCCCCTCCTTTGCCCGCATCTTCTACCGTAACGCCATCAACATCGGCTTCCCCATCGTGGAGTGCCCCCAGGCCGCCGAGGAGATCCAGGCAGGCGACCAGGTGGAGGTGGACTTTGCCACCGGCGTCATCGCCGATGTGACCACCGGAAAAACCTACAAGGCCGCCCCTTTCCCCGAGTTCATCGATGGCATTATCCGGAGCGGCGGGCTGCTTAACTCTCTGAAGGAGAGAGGGGTGGCAAAGTAATGGCGGCTATCGTCATCAGCATGGATTCCCGGAAGATGGAGAACCCAGACCTGGATATCCGCTATCTCCTGCCCGACCGAATCGAGGAGTGGTCCGGGGGCGCGGTGTCGGACGATGGTTATGAATATGTGGACGAGGAGGGCCATATCCTGGGTGTCTGGCTGGAGACCGAGGACGCGGAGAGCTGGTGGCCCAAAATCGTGGAGCTTCTGAAAACCGAGAAGTTTTGTGAAAATGACCTGTCCCGCTCCGCCCTGGTGCTGATTTCTGAGGAGTCAGGCGCGGAGTTTGAGAAGTGCCGCCAGGTCTGGCCGGAGTGAGTGATGATGGACCAGGAAGCGGTTCAGCTTGTGCTGGATTTTGCGCGGGAAATGAACGAACTTCAAACCGCATTTTATCCCAAGCTCAGGCAGGATGGAGCAAATACGGCTCAGGTATTTGGACAGTACCAGGCCCAGGCGGACGCGGTCTATGCCCGTTACCTGACCCGGCGGAAACGAAATTATTACTATGGTATCAGTGCTCCCCCCTTTTTCCAGGGCGTGACGGACAGCGCCCGGTTTACCGTGGAGCAGGTGAAAAACCGCTGGGTGGTGGAAGTCCTGATCGAGGAAGTGACAAGGGACTTTCGGTTTAGCCTGATGTACCGCGGCGGCGAGTGGCGTATTGACAGCTTCAAACAGCGTTATCACTCTATCGGCCGAGAAATTGTCTATGGGTGGCTGTACGGAAATTTTTGAAGGTTTGAAAGGAAGAAAGACCTATGAACTATAAAATTGCCCTCATCAAGGGCGACGGCATCGGCCCCGAGGTAGTGGGGGAGGCCGTCAAGGTGATGGACGCCATCGGCGAGAAGTTCGGCCACACCTTTGAATATACTGACATTCTTATGGGCGGCTGCGCCATCGACGCGGTGGGCAGGAGCTATCCCGAGGGCACCGCCGACAGGTGCAAGGCCTGCGACGCCGTGCTGCTGGGGGCGGTGGGCGGACCCAAGTGGGGCCACTCCACCGACCCGGATAAACGCCCTGAGACCGCCTTGCTGTCCATCCGCAGGGACCTGGGGCTGTACGCCAACCTGCGGCCCGCCGCTCTGCGGCCTGCCCTGGCGGAGTCCTGCCCCCTGAAAAACGACAAGGGGATCGACCTGATGATCGTCCGGGAGCTGACGGGCGGGGTATACTTCGGCAAGAGGGACCGCTATCAGACCGAGGACCGGGGGGAGGAGGCCAGCGACCTGATGGCCTACTCTGAGAAGGAGATCGAGCGCATCGGCCGGAGGGGCTTTGAGCTGGCCCGCCTGCGGGGGAAGAAGCTGGCCAGTGTGGACAAGGCCAACGTGCTGGAGACCTCCCGGCTGTGGCGGCAGGTGATGCACCGTCTGGCGGAGGAGTACTCCGACGTGGAGTATGAGGATGTGCTGGTGGACAACGCCGCCATGCAGCTGGTGCGGGACCCGGGGCAGTTTGACGTAGTGGTCACCGAGAACATGTTCGGGGACATCCTCTCCGACGAGGCCTCCATGATTACCGGCTCCATCGGCCTGCTGCCCTCCGCCTCCATCGGCGACGCCGCCCCGGGCCTGTACGAGCCCATCCACGGCTCCGCCCCTGATATCGCCGGCCAGGACAAGGCCAACCCCATTGCCGCCATTCTGTCCGTGGCTATGATGTTCCGCTACTCCTTCGACCTGCCCGCCGAGGCCAGGGCTATCGAGACGGCGGTAGACGCCGTCCTCAACGAGGGCTGGCGCACCGCCGACATTGCCAAGCCAGGCGATGCAATAGTCGGCACCCTGAAAATGGGCGAGCTGATCCGCGCAAAACTATAAAATACCAGAACCGGAGGCACATGGCCTCCGGTTTTAAAATTTCACTTAAAGTTCTGTGAAAATTTTCCTCAAGGGTGGCAAACAAGGGGAAAATGCGTTATAATGAAGCGGCAGAAACTCAAAAGAAAAAGAGGACGATGTTATGTCAACTGATCGCTATGAGAGCCCTCTCTCCTCCCGCTACGCCAGCGGCGAGATGCAGTACATTTTCTCCCCGGACAAGAAATTTTCCACCTGGCGCCGTCTGTGGGTGGCCCTGGCCCGGGCGGAGATGGAGCTGGGCCTGCCCGTTACCCGGGAGCAGGTGGAAGAGCTGGAGGCCCACATCACCGATATCGACTATGAGAGGGCCGCCCAGTGGGAGAAGAAGCTGCGCCACGACGTGATGGCCCACGTCCACACCTACGGCGAGCTGTGCCCCAAGGCCATGCCCATTATCCACCTGGGGGCGACAAGCTGCTATGTGGGGGACAACACCGACGTGATCCTTATGCGGGAGGGGCTGGAGCTGGTCCGGGACAAGGCGGTCCGGGTGCTGGCCCATTTAGCGGACTTTGCCGGCAAGTACAAGACTCTGCCCACCCTGGGCTTTACCCACTTCCAGGCCGCTCAGCTGGTCACCGTGGGCAAGCGGGCCGCGTTGTGGATGAACGAGCTGCTCATGGACCTGGAGGAGATCGACCACCGCGTCTCCACCCTGGCCCTGCGGGGGGTGAAGGGCACCACCGGGACCCAGGCCTCCTTCCTGGAGCTGTTCGAGGGGGACCACGAAAAAGTACGCCTACTGGAGGAGAAGGTGGCCCGGGAGATGGGGTTCACAGCCGTGGTCCCGGTGAGCGGCCAGACCTACTCCCGGAAGATGGACTACAACGTGGTGTCCACCCTGGCCGGAGTGGCCCAGTCGGCCAGCAAATTTGCCACCGACCTGCGGCTGCTGTGCCACCTCAAGGAGGTAGAGGAGCCTTTTGAAGCCAACCAGATCGGCTCCTCGGCCATGCCCTACAAGCGCAACCCCATGCGGTGCGAGCGCATCTGCGCTCTGGCCCGGTATGTGATGGTGGATGTGGGCAACCCGGCCGTTACCGCCGCCACCCAGTGGTTTGAGCGCACCCTGGACGACTCGGCCAACAAGCGCCTCAGCGTCCCGGAGGCCTTCCTGGCGGTGGACGCCATTCTGAACATCTGGGCCAACGTGGCCGCGGGGCTGGTGGTCCACCCCAAGGTGATTGAGAAGCATGTGATGGAGGAGCTGCCCTTCATGGCCAGCGAGAACATCCTGATGGACGCCGTGAAGCGGGGGGGCGACCGGCAGGCGCTCCACGAGCGTATCCGGGTGCTGTCCCAGGAGGCGGGCTGCAATGTAAAGGAGCTGGGCCTGGCCAACAACCTCATCGAGCTGATGGCCGCCGACCCGGCCTTCGGCATGACGAGGGAGGAACTGTCCGCCCACCTGGACCCGGCCGCCTACATTGGCCGCTGCGGCGAGCAGGTGGAGGAGTTCCTGTCCCGGGAGGTCGCCCCCGTGCTGAAGAAGTATGCCGGGGCGCTGGACCGTGGGGACACTGAGCTGAAGGTGTAAGAAAGGATAGGAGAAAATACCATGAAACGAGAGAACCGGGGGCCCTATCTGGCGATGGGGCTGACCGCTTTCGCGGTAATCGCGGCTTCGCTGCTGCTGTTTTTCATGCTGTTCCACATGAAGGAGGTTACTGGCTTCCTGAGCACGCTGGGCGTGATTCTGCGTCCCATCTTTATGGGGGCGGTGATTGCCTTTCTGCTGCTGCCCGTCCACCGGGCGATTTTGCGGTTCCTTATGGCAATGACCACCGACAAGCGGAAGGCCGACCACCGCAATGTGGCATTTCTCAACTTTATCGCCATCATCCTCAGTCTGCTGCTGGCCCTGTTCCTCATCTATCTGCTGATGGCCATGGTGTTCCCCCAGGTCTATGCCAGTATTGTGGGACTGGTCCAGTCCATCCCCGACTACATCGAGGTGGTTCAGGTCTGGCTCCAGACCTTCTTTGAGGATAACCCGGATATCCAGTCTGCGGTCATGTCCGTCTATACCTCCTCCGCCGCCTCTCTGGAGCAGTGGCTGAACTCCGACATCCTGCCCAACCTGGAGTCGGTGTCCACCACCTTCCAGTGGATGCGCACCACCATCTGGCCCAACTTTACTGGCATGATGGCCGGGGTGTCCGGGGTGCTGCTGGGCTTTCTGGTGCTGGTGAAGGATCTGCTCATCGCCGTCATTGTGTCGGTCTACCTCCTGGCCCGCAAGGATGTCTTTGCCGCCCAGAGCAAGAAGATTGTCTACAGCCTTTTCCGGACGGATATTGCCGACCTGCTGGTGGACGAGGTCCGCAGCGCCTACAAGATTATGAGCGGCTTCATCAACGGCAAGCTGGTGGATTCCCTGATTATCGGCGTGATCTGCTTTATATGCTGCAGCCTGTTCAAGTTCCCCTACCCTGCGCTGGTGGCTACCATCGTGGGGGTGACCAATATCATCCCCTTCTTCGGGCCCTTTATTGGGGCGGTGCCCTGCGGGCTGCTGATTTTCCTGGTCAGCCCCCTCCAGGCGGTCTACTTTGCCATTTTCATCCTGGTGCTCCAGCAGTTCGACGGCAACATTCTGGGCCCCAAGATTCTGGGCGAGACTACCGGTCTGGCCTCCTTCTGGGTGCTGTTCTCCATCCTGCTCTTCGGCGGGCTGTTCGGCTTCGCCGGGATGGTGCTGGGGGTGCCCGTATTCGCCATGATCTACAGCGTGGTCAGCCGGACGGTGGCCCACGGCCTGCGGTCCCGGGGCCTGCCCGTGGAGACGGAGGAGTACATGGGGAAAACAGGACCTATGCAGAAATAAATCAACGCCCGCTCCCTACAAGGGAGCGGGCGTTTCGCGCTATGGAGCCTTTTCTTCCGGGTCCTTCAGGCGCAGCAGTTCAGGAGAAAGGTTATAGAGGATGTAAATGAAGGCGTTGATACAGTTGACAAGGACGATATACAGTACAATGCCTTGGGTCGCCGGTACAGGTAGGGAGAGAGACCGAAGCAGGAGATCGAAAATGTCAAAAAAATGAACCAGGAAGAGCCCCGTTAAAAGGGAGCGGTAGATATTGGGAAGCCGGCTGAAAAGTGACATGCCTTTGCCGACAGCCAGATATTTGGGTATTGCGCCGGTCAAGAGGATAATGAGCAATTGGACGTAGAAGGGAACTTTTACAAAATAAAGGAGAAGCAGAGCGGCGCATACCAGCGGAAAACAGATGACAGAGGAAATTTTGCGCATATAGTACACCGTTACCTTTCGTTTTATGAAGGACAACTAAAGGGAGGCTTCTTATTTCAGATGGACGGTATGGCTGTATTCGTCGACTGTATAGGGAATGCCATTTTGATTCTCTCGCTTGAGAACGATATCTGATACCAGCCATTTATCTACAGGCACTTTATTGGTTGGGTCTAAGTAATCGACTTTGTATTTGATTTTGTACCTTAAAGAAACAAAATAAATTCCGTGACGTGCATATGGTTCTTTTGAGTAAACGTATACAAAAAAGTTTTCAACACAGCTTCCCAGTATATTGCGGAAATCCTGAGAGTTTTCACTGAGACCCAATAAATCCCCGCTTATAATGTTTCCCATGCCTTCAGCAATTTTACCCTTGACCCAGTCTTTAACTTCGGCCTCTTCTGGGGTAATAATAAAAATACCTGATTGAAAATGATCTGTATATTCCGTAACATAATAATATCGGTTCGGGTCCCGGAAAATGGTGCTGCTGTCATCTTGGGGCTGTGTGCCCGCAGCGGAAGCGCCGGGAATCACTGAAACCATCATAACAAGAGCCAGGAGCATAGTCAACATTTTCTTTCATTTTACAGACCTTGCCTTTCTGCCGCTGATGCGGCGCATACTCATATGCGCGGATAGGGTGTTCTGCTGTGGTTTTCTGTCTCAGCAGGTCTTGGTTGCTAATGTGATGCTGAAATCACTGCTGCCAGCGGTTCCGATAACTACCAGAGAATAGGTCTGTCCCTTGGTGACCTGGCAGGTCCCCTCTACGGAAATCTTGGAGGTCCCGGAGGCGGGCCAGGAGGCGATCAGGGTGCTGCCTTGCCAGAGCTGAAGTTCAACGTCGAGCTCATTGCCATAGTCGGATAGAGTGGTGGAGCAGGTGGCGGTGGTGCCGTTGAATGTCAATGAACCGTTAGGCCGGGTAGTCCGGGCCGGCACCGCGTGGACGGTCATCGTCATGACGAGCACCAGGACTGCGGCAAGCGCGCAAAGCCTGCGTTTCATAAAAATTCACCTCCTTCCTCTGTCACTTACCCTTAGTAACGAAGGAGGGAGGCGATTTGGTTCGCTCTGAAAAAATTTTTTTAAAAATTTTTATGCTGCCGGGTCGGCCGGAGCAACGCTCTCCGCGATGCGCAGCATGGTGTCCCCGTCCAGGGAGGAATCAATAGCAAAACATATGTGGGTTTGGTCGTCAAACCAGAGCAGATTGTTGTCATTTTGGCCGGTTTCCGGGTCTGCGCTCAGATACAGGTCGCCGGGCAGGCCATTTACTGTTACAGAAAATGTAGTTATTTCCTGATTTTGGAAAGGAACTATCTCTGTAAGCACACCATCGTGCATCCAGAAGTAATCGAACATGATATAATTATCATCTGGAGTAACATAAACAATTCCAAATGACGAATTCAGGATATCGCGCTCTGTCTCCACAAACCCCTCCGGCACCCAAGTGGGGAGGTAGAGGGGGAGTGCCTCCTGCTGGTCAGGGCCGGCAAACCGATAGGAGAAAATACCGTTTTCCCGCTGGGTCCGCAGCCAAGTGAGGAGGGCGGCGCGGGCGCCCACATCGACGCCCAGCCAGACGGAGGCGCTCACCGCCACAGCCAGCACGGCGGCCACGGTCCGCCGCAGGACGGGATGGCGGACCGGGCGGCCCCGGCGGAGGAGAGGCCGCATTTTACGCAGGAAGCGGGGGGAGAACTGGTGCTCACAGGCCTCCGGGGCGGGGAGGGAACCGGCCAGGGCTGTGCTGAACTCGGCGGCGGCTTCCCGCAGCATGTCGTCGGTCATTGTCACAGCATAACCCCCTCCCTTTCCAATAATTCCTTCAGCTTCTTTTTTGCCCGCTGGTCCAGACTGTGGGCCCCCTCATAGGAGAGCCCAAGCATGTCCGCGACCTCCTGATTGGAGTAGCCGCAGTGGTATTTCAGCAGGATAAACTGGCGATAGCGCGCAGGCAGTCTGGAAATGGCGGCGGCCAGCGGGCTGAGCTGAACAGCTTCCGTGTCCACCGGCAGTCCGGCGGTCTCATCCTCCAGAGGGATGACGCGCTGTTTGGACTTGCGCCGGTAGATGTCAATCGCCTTGCGTTCAACTATAGTAACGACAAAGGACTGGGTTTTGGTGCACACGGGGGAAGAAATTTTTTCAATGTGTTCGGCGATGGAGATAAAAGACTGATGAACGGCGTCCTCCGCGTCCGAGGCGTCGTTTAAAATCCGATTTGCGACGTAGAACATCAGTCCTCTGTACCGCAGGTAGACCTGTTCCAGCTTTGCCTTGTCGGAATCATCCGGCAGCATCTCAAGATAAACTAACATCCGGAGCTCCGGCTACTTTTCCGGCTTCTCCTTGCCGGTGATCTCCTCTATATGGACCTTCCACACGGCGGTAATGTCCAGGCTCTTCTTAATGGCGGCTTCAAAGCCGTCCATATGCTCCGGGGTGACCTTCCGGCACAGGGCCCGGAGGGCCTCTGTCTTTTCGCCGGGGTCATTGACCTCGCCGGCCGTCCCGGTGACAATGGCGGACTGGAAATAGGTGGTGTACTCAGCCGGGGACTCGAAGGCGGGCCGGTCCTCCCCCACAAAGGTGACGCATACCCGGGGGAAGCGGCGCATCAGATCAATTTTCCGTCCTTCGCGGGCGCAGTGGAAGTAGAGCTCGTCCCCCGTCCGCACAAAGGACAGGGGGAGGCAGTAGGGGGCGGCCTCCCCGGTGGACAGGGCCATCACCCCGTGGGTGCAGCGGTCAATGAGGGCCAGGGAAAAATCCCGGCTCCGGGCGCGGTCGCTTCTTCTCATTTATTTTCCTCCTCCGTTTTCTCCGACCCGTCCAGCAGGCGGGTGATGCCCATGTAAAGGGCGGAGGGGTCCCGGTCAAAGACGGCCGCCCAGCGCTCCGCCTGTTCCCGCCCGGAGGCCAGCAGGGCGACGTGGAGCAGAGGGGAGGCATCGTCCTCCAGGGTGAGGCACAGGGTAACGGTGCCGTCCTCCCGGTCGATGATCTGGGTGCGGACCTGGGACTCCCGCCGCAGGGCTTCGTTCACCCGGAGCAGGTTGTCGTCGCAGTGCCGGCGCACTGAACGGGGCAGGCTGCTCTCACAGATCTGGCTGTTGCGCCGGCCCTTGTCGGTGATGGCGTAGCGCTCCCCCTCCTTCGTCAGCTGGCCGGTGGCCGTCATGTGATCCACCGCCTGGGTGAGGGAGAAGTAGTCCACCCCCGCGTCGCACAGGGCCAGCTCAAACAGCTGTAAAAAGGTGATGGGACCGGCGGCCCGGGCCATGATGTAGAGAACCAACAGCTTCAAGTCCAGGTCGTCCTGGATAAATCCGATAGGGGGCATGGCGGAGCTCCTTCCTTACAGGTCGTGCCTCTATTATAGCTCCGGAGCGGAAAAAGGGCAAGAGAAAACTGCCTGGCTCTCACCAAAACCCGCCTGGCACATAAGATGTGTTGTAAGCAAAACCCTTACCGGGCGTCAGACGCCCTGACCATCCAAATCTAGGAGGGAATTCTATGCCAGAAAAGGTCGTGCCCGGCCCCGTCTGTGACGATCGCAGTATCCGGGAGGCCGTGTGCATACACACGAAAAAGATCTTTGACTCGTGCCGAGACAAGGACTGCGTCGAGGATCTGAGAGTTTACCCCACCCGCTGTTCTCAGGAGGTGATCGACCGGGCTCAGTCCATCAAGGCCGGGACCGCCGAGCTGCTGTACGCGTACATTGATGTGGAGCCGGTCACCTTCAACCGGGGCTTCTTTACCGTGGATGTGCGGTACTTCTACCGCATCACCGCCGATGCCTTTGTGGGGGCGGCCCGCCCCATCCAGGTCTGCGGCCTGGCCGTGTTCAGCAAGCGGGTCGTGCTCTTCGGCAGCGAGAGCGGCTCCAAGAGCTTTACCTCCGACGGGGACGAGTGCCAGGTGCAGTGCGTACCCCAGTCCAACCTGCCCACCGCGGTGGTGGAGGCGGTGGACCCCCTGATCCTCAGCCTGAAGCTGGTGGATGTGTGCGAGTGCCGCCCCTGCGACTGCGGCTGCCTGGACATCCCCCCGGCGGTGGCCGCCTGCTTCGGCGACGAGCTGGTGACCGGCGGCGACCAGCATCGGATCTTTGTCTCCCTGGGCCAGTTCTCCATCATCCGCCTGGAGCGGGATACCCAGCTGCTCATCCCCGTCTACGACTACTGCGTCCCCACCAAGGACTGCAGCTGCGGAGATGACAACTGCCAGGAGGACCCCTGTGACATGTTCCGCTGCGTCCAGTTCCCCATGGACGAATTTTTCCCGCCCAATACCATCACCACTACCAGCAGTGCCAGCGGATGCTGCCAGCGCTGAGAGCAGCAAACGATCCCGTGCCGTCAGGCACGGGATCGTTTGTTGAAAATACAGGTTCTAAAGGTAATGATAGCGCTTCCGATACCGCCAGATGAGCCCCGCTGCCACGGCGGCGCCCATTCCGTCGGCTACGACCACAGCCAGCCAGATACCGTCCAGGTCCAGCGCCAGAGGGAGGAGCAGCGCCATTCCGCCCCGAAACAGGAAGGTGCGCAGAAAGGAAATCAGCGCGGACACGCCGCCGTTGCACAGGGCGGTAAAGAAGGCGGAGCCATATATGCCGAAGCCTACAAAAAAGTAGCTCAGGGCGAAGATACGGAAGCCGTGGACCGTCATCTCCAGCAGCTCGGGGCTGTATCCAACGAAAGCTGCGGACAGAGGCCGGGACAGCGCCTCGGACAAGGCCACCATGGCCAGGGAGGCCAGCGTAATTACCGTCATGCTCTTGCGAAAGACGTTTTTCAGCTCCTCCCGGTTGTCCGCCCCAAAGTGGAAGCTGACAATAGGCCCGCTGCCCATGGAGAAGCCCAGAAAGACGGCGGCGAAGGCGAAATCCACATACATCATCACCGAGTAGGCAGCCACACCGAACTCCCCGATGATGCGCATGAGCTGGAGATTGAACAGGATGCTGACCACCGAGGCGGACAGGTTGCTCATCAGCTCGGAGGAGCCGTTGGTACAGGCGTTTTTCAGTTCCCGCCAATAGAGCCGGGTCCGGCAAAGCCGCAAGGCTCCTCTGGAGGGCCTGAGGAAGTACAGCAGAGGGAGCAGCCCGCCCACGGCGTAGCTGAGCACCGTCCCCCAGGCCGCCCCGGCGACGCCCATGTTCAGCGGGCCGATGAGGACATAGTCCATGATAATGTTGGTGGCTCCGGCGGCAAGGGAGAAGAACAGGCCCGTTTTGGGCAGCTCGGCGGTGACGAAAAAGACCTGAAAGGCCACTTGGAGCATGAAAACCACGCTGCCTCCCAGCAGGACGCGGCCGTAGGCAATACAGTCGTCCATCAGCAGGTCGCTGCTTCCCGCCAGCCGGGCGATGGGCCGGATGAGCAGTGCGCCTCCTATGGAGAATACCGTCCCCAGCCCCAGCACCACCAGAACGATCATAGAGAAGTAGCGGTTAGCCAGCTCGGCTTTACCCTCGCCCATAGTGCGGGCCACCACGGCGCTGCCGCCGGAACCCAGCATGAAGCCGGCGGCGGACAGGATCATGGACACGGGGAAAATGATATTTACCGCCGACAATGCGTTCTGTCCCACCAGATTGGAGACAAACAGGCCGTCTACCACGCTGTAGATAGAAGTGAAGATCATCATGATAATAGAGGGCAAAGTAAAGCGGAGCAGCTTGCCGTATGTGAAGTGGTCGGAAAGTTTGATCTGCATAGAAGATTATTCCTCCTGAGAATGTTGAAAAATTTCCTCCGATTCCTGGAGCAGGAGGAGCAAATATTTGCGTTCCAGGGCCAGCAGGCCGGCCCGTTCCGCCTCGGTCAGACCGAGGAAGGCCCGCTCCTCCGCCTCCAGTACCGGGCGGACGGTGTGGGCGGCCAGATCGTTCCCCCGGGCGGTGAGGCGGAGAAACTTTTTTCGTCCCGGGCCGCCGGTGAGCTGGATATATCCCTCCTGCTCCAGCTGCTTCAAGCCGGAGTTGACCGTCTGCTTGCTGAGGGACAGATAGCCGCACAGCTCCGCCTGGGTGACGGGCCCCTGAGATGCCTCCAGGACATATAAGATCCAAAGGGCTGAGTCGGCAAGACCGAAGTGCCGGGCCAGACGGCGGTACAGACCGTCCTCCTCCTTGTGCAGCCGGCAGGCCTTCTGATTAAATTGTGAAAAGGTGAGTTTCTCCATAGCGGTCCCTTCTGAAAAAGAATGTCCGAAACCGGACTTTTGTAGTATAATCCGATTTCGGACTTGTGTCAAGAGGGACTTTCCGGGCCACTGGCCGGAATAACAAAAATCTTCAAAATTTTTGTTGACAAACGCCGCGGTTTCTGCTAAGATATCACTTGCGTTGAGCGGGGATGCCTTGCTGAGACGCAAAAAATGGGGGTATAGCTCAGCTGGGAGCGCACAGTATCCAGTAAGCAACCCCACGCCGAATCGGACAAAATCCGATTGGAAAACCTCAAACCCCTTGCGACACAAGGGGTACAAACATGTGGGGGTATAGCTCAGCTGGGAGAGCGCTTGAATGGCATTCAAGAGGTCAGCGG
>ERZ779622.829-NODE-829-length-15196-cov-38.460670_pt1 | contig 15196 bp, 13 predicted proteins | sample MGYA00514188_ERZ779622 | MGnify/ENA primary metagenome ERZ779622 (study PRJEB29562, sample SAMEA4376702) | mouse gut metagenome | isolation source: Cecum | study: EMG produced TPA metagenomics assembly of the A DSS colitis mouse model was used to assess the...
GTAACTTATTAACTATATAGCTCTTGTGGCTATATCATTATTATACTAGGAGGAATGTGAACGTACGAAGAAAAGAATGGAGGAAGATTCTTTTTACAGATGGCAGGAAGAACATAGGAACTTTATGTACACACTTTCTGATGCGGCTACAATATTGTCATATTATGCGGTGGCAAATAAGGGGTTTGGGGCAAAGGAACCTTCTGGAGAGTCGGATATACAGCAGGAAGGACCAATAAATGATCCTAGGGAAACAATCCCTGAAAAGGTAAGACGTGTGTTAGAGCAGATTAAAGCAAATAATGGTACACCTCCTAAAGGATATAAAGGCGGAAAAACTTATAATAATGAACCAGTAAGAGGAGCGCAAAAACTGCCTGAAGGGATTCATTATAGGGAATATGATGTTGATCCATATATAAAAGGACAAAATAGAGGCAGTGAAAGAATTGTAATAGGTGATAATGGGTCTGCTTGGTATACAAAAGATCATTATTTTTCGTTTACTAGAATTGAATAACAGGGGTGAGAGAATGTATAAAGAAAGTATAGATTTATTGAAAAATTGTGGAATTAGATTTGAATCAGGGCTTACAAAGAGCGAAATGGTAAAGATTGAAAAGTTGTATGCAATTAAATTTCCTAAAAGCTTGAGGGATTTTTTGATGGAAGAATTGCCAATATCAAAAGGTTTCTATAATTGGAGAAATTTTGAAAAAAATAACGTTAGATTTATTAAAAATACTTTATATAAACCGTTGAAGTATATTGATAATTTAGCTGAAGAGGTTTATTGGTGTGAGGAGTGGGGAGAAGAACCAGTAAGCGCAATGGATAAGGTAAAGGGAGTAAAGGAGCGATTAAAAAATGCCCCCATTTTATTGCCGGTTTATTCACATAGATATATGCCCGAAACTTTGGATGATAAACCGCCAGTGCTTTCTGTTCATGGTATTGATATCATATATTACGGTGAAAATTTAGAGGATTATTTGGAAATTGAATTTGGAGGAAAAGAGCAGGTTGAGATAAATTTTCAAAGAATTGCGCCGATACCATTTTGGTCTGAAATAATGTAGTCTAACAGGGCTTTTAAGCAAACTGGCATTTTATCCGGTGTGCTGGTGCCCGTCTACCTGACCAGAAAATATTGTTCCGGCGATAAAAAGAGCGGCTGGCTCGGAAAAGGGTGGCATTTCTCCTATGAAGGCAGAATGTGCCGTGACGAAGAGAAAGGCATTCTCCACGTGCAGCTCCCCGACGGGTACTGTGCGGCTTATGAGGCGTCGTCGTCAGGCAATGGGGGCGTCACATACCATGACGTGAGCGGCAGCGGCAGATACCTTCTGTCCCGTGACGACATGGCGGATCTGTGGAATGTCACGGACACCCACCAGTTTACGACCTACTGTTACGACGGCGAGGGCCTGCTTGTCTCCGTGGTGGATAAAAACGGAAACAGTCTGCTGATGGAATACAGCGGCGGGCTCCCTGTCCGCCTGATCACGCCTTTGGGATATGAAGTGACATTCACCTTCCGGGAGGGACATCTGGCGCGCATGGAGGACAGCGCCGGACGTGCCGTGGCATACCGCTATGAGAAGAACCTCCTGACGGAAGTGGTGCATATGGACGGAGGCGTCTCCCGCTATGCCTATACGGCGGAAGGATATCTGGAAACCGCCACGAACCAGACAGGACTGACCTGTCTCACAAACGAGTATGACGAAAAAGGGCGTGTGACGAAGCAGACCCTTGCCGACGGCAGTGTCTACCGGATGCAGTACCATGACCGGAAGAGACAGGTCACCATGGAATACAGCACCTATCCGGGCACATACACTTATACATACAATGAAAAAATGGCAGTAACAAAGGTGGTCTATCCCGACGGGACACAGGAGACCTTTGTTTACGATGCCGGTAACCGGCTGCTTGAGAAGACAGACAGGACAGGGGCCGTTACCCGCATGGCATACGATACATACGGTCACACTGTCAGGGAGAACCTGCCGGAAGGACTGGAGAGGACATATGTCTATGACGGCAGGGGAGACCTTGCAGCTGTCAAAGACAACGGTGGCCGGGAACGGATCCTTGCCTATGACGGTCTCCACAACCTGACCTTCCGCAGCGAAAAGACCGCAGAGGGGGAATGGCGGGAAGAAAAGTTCACATGGGACCACATGGGCAGGCTCACGGCAGAGGAGGACGGGGAAGGGCATCTGACCCGCTACTGCTATGAGGAAGATTCCGCATACCCGTACCGCACCGTTTATGCAGACGGCACGGAGCTTAGGTGCGGTTATGACAGGCTGGGGAGAAAACTGTGGGAGGAAGATGAGACCGGGCGCACGGAGTACGCCTATAATCGCAATGGCTGGCAGACCATGGAACGGGACGGGGAAGGAAACGAAACCCACCGCCTCTATGACGGCAGCGGCAGACTGACCGCCCTCTACAGCCCGAAACAGTGGGCGGCCGGGAACGGGCAGCGGACCGAGTACCGCTATGACTTTTTAGACCGCCTGACCGAGACCATTTATGGAGACGGCAGCCACGGGAAACAGTTCCGCGACGGGGAAGGGAACATCATTAAAAAAGTGCATCCCAACGCCTACGATCCCAAAACGGGGGACGGGGAAGGCACCCGGTACGACTACGACGGGGAGAACCGGATGCTGCGCACCCGCCATCCCGACGGCGGCGTGGAACGCTTCTTCTATGACGGGACAGGAAACATGGTGAAACACGTGCTGCCCGGACAGTATGACGAAAACAGTGACGACGGCGCAGGCTATACCTATGCCTATGATAAAGAAGGCCGCCTGCTTTCCGTGACCGCGCCCGACGGCACCGTGGAAGAGACCAATGCCTACGACCTGTGGGGGAACCGTGTCACGAAGACGGACGCGGACGGATACAGCAGTCATTATACCTACGACCTGGCAGGCAGACTGACCAGGGAGCTGGTACCCGTGGGAGACGGCGCGGGAGACGTCAGCTGCCGCATGACAGCCTATGCCTATGACGCAGACGGGAACCGTGTAAAGGAGATACGTTACGGCGGCAGCTATGCGGAAGACGGCACACAGAAGGAGGCAGGACAGGATCTCACCCTGACCTTCGCTTATGATGCCAGAAACCGCCTCGTGCGGGTGGAGGACGGCCTCGGGGCAAGAGTAGCCTACCGCTATGACGTGAGAGGGAACCGCGTCAGAGAGGAGCAGACCATTTCCGGCGGGAAAGACGCTGGCAGGCGCGTTGTGCGTAAGATCTGTTACCGCTATGATAAGGCAGGAAGACTTTCGGAGAAGCGGGAGATACTGGACAGCGGACTCACAGAGGCTGAGCAGAGCGTCATGGAGATGGCAGTTACCCGCTACACCTGCGATGCCAACGGCAACCGAACCGGCATCATAACGCCTGAAGGTTATCATATCACCAGAGAGTACGACTGCCGCGACAGACTCATCACCGAAAGGGTAGAAGACAGAGAAAACGGAACCGCCCTGACGACCTCCTTCACCTACGACAAGGCGGGCAACGTAACATCCGTCAGACAGCAGGGTGCGGAGGGAAAGACCAGAGAGATCACCTACAGCCACGACCTGAAAGACCGCCTGACAAGGGTCGAAGAGCTGGACGGCCCCGTGGTTATGGCTGCTTACGACCGGAATGACCACATGGCGGAGCGGAAAGCACTCCTGCCCACAGAGGATGAACAGTACAGCAGCGCCCTTTACAGCTATGACATCCACGGCAACCTGACCCAGAGCCATGAGAACGGGAAGATAACAGAACGGAACGAATACGACAGAAAGAACCGTATCGTAGGGAATACCGATGCAGACGGTATCGAGATCCGCTGCCGCTACGGCATACAGGACGAACAGAGACAGCTCCTGACTGCGGGAAGCCGGAAACAGGGCAGGGCCGCCCAGACCCTCTCCTACGATGCGAGAGGTATGGTTACGGCTGCACAGGACGGCTGTGGCAACAGGACAGGCTATACCATGGACGGCTGGGGCCGCGTCCTGTCCGTGGAGACAGCGGAAGGCGGACGGGAGGAGTATGCCTACGACTGTGCAGGCAACGTGACAAAGAGCACAGACGCCAACGGCAACACCATCCGCTATGCCTATAACAGTATGGGGAAAGTCTGCTCCATCACCGACCAGAGCGGCAGCACCGAGACCTTCCGCTACGATAAGGAAGGCCGTGAAATCCAGCACACCGACCGCAATGGCACCGTGACGGAGACGAAGTATAACGTCTACGGAAAGCCCGTATTGCAGGTCTGCACGGATAACAAAGGAAACCGCCAGATCATGGGTACATGGGAGTATGATTCTTTCGGACAGCTTAAGAAGTCCGTATCGGGCGGCTTCTGCTATACCTACGAGTACCGCCCTGACGGGAAACTCCTGAATAAATGGAGCAGCGGCAGGAGAGTGCTCTCCTGCACCTACTACCGGGACGGGAGCCTTAAGAGCCAGACCGATATGAGTGGGAAGACCCTGTATTATGCGTATGACGGGGATGGCAGGCTGAAATGTCTGAAAGAGGGTAAAGGCAAGGATAATATCGGAAATCCTGACGACAACAGTGCCATTACCTTAACAGAATACAGCTATACTGCTGCGGGACGCATCATAGAGATCATCACGAAGAACGGCATCAGAACCTCTTACGCCTACGACGAAGACGGCAATATCAGCCGCCTCACCATAGGAGACGGAACGGAAGAGGGCCTGCTTTACGATGCCTTTATGCTCTATGACCTGAACGGGAACAGGACAGGGAAGAGTGGATCAAGATTTGGCGTTACCGAAACCCGGGAAAAGATGTCTGTCTCCTACCGTTATGATTCCATGAACCGCCTGACAAACGAGGACAGAAACGGCGCGGGGGAGCGGTATGCCTATGACCTGTGCGGCAACCGTCTGCTCAAAGAGCAGTACAGCGGCAGTTCCGTTGACGTGACCGAAGGGTACCGCTATAATGAAAGAAACGAGCTCACGGAGCGCATCAAGGCGGGAAGCTTTACCGTTTACAGTTATGATAAAAACGGCAGTATCATCTCGGAAGAGGAAGAAGGGAGGAAGAGTGAATACCGCTACGATCTGCTGAACCGCCAGATTTATGTCAAGACTCTGGAGGGAAAAGAGCAGGAGAACAGCTACGACGGGGATGGTCTGCGTGCGGGACTCACCGAGAACGGGAAGAAGACTACATTCCTGTACCACAACGGTGAGATCCTAACAGAGTTTGATGGGGAAAGTGCGCCCATTAAGAGGTATCTCAGAGGCATAGGCTTATCTCATGTACAGACGCAGGATAGTGAAGCTTATCACGCCTACCATCAGGATGAGCAGGGAAGTACAGCTTTTATTACAGGGCAGGACAATGCAGTAGAGAATTTCTATCAGTATGATGCATTTGGCAATCTGCTTGAGAAGCGCGAAGATGTCAGCAACCGTATTCTGTATACGGGCCAGCAGTATGATCAGGAGACGGGGCAGTATTATCTGAGAGCGAGGTATTATAATCCTGTAGTGGGAAGGTTTTTACAGGAAGATACCTATCGTGGTGACGGGCTGAACCTGTATGCCTACTGTGCGAATAATCCAGTGGTTTATTATGATCCGAGTGGGCATGCAATGAATTATGAAAATACGGGGGAAAATGCACAAAAGAATCCCTCATCGGATTTAGGAAATTATATATTTAAGGATGGAGTCGATAAAGATTTAAGAGGAGGACAGGGAACTTATAAAGATGCTTTAGAAGAAGCATTTGAAAATACAGGAATCCCCAAGGAAGACTTTACGGTAACAAAATGGGGAAGAGATAAAAATGGGAAGTCATTTCCGGTTGAATGGAGAGCCGATAATGGTGCGGAGGTTAATATTGATTTAGGACATTCACCGCAAGGTGATGCTCCTACGGTGCCCCATATTGGTTGGCAGACAGGTGGGAAAAGAGGAACAGGAGGTGCAAAGAGAGGTCATATTTTCGTAGATGATGTGCCTTATAATAGATAACTTTGCAATAGAATAAATAATGGGGGAATAAATCATGTTTAAAATAAGTGCACATATATGTGAGATGCTAAATGGAAAAGAAATACAGTTTGAAAGAATAGAAATGTTTAACAGGGAAAGGATACTGGAAAGGGTACTAAATAAATTTTGCAAAAATTTTGATGGTAATTGGATTTGGGAACAATTGAAGCAATATAGTACGTTAAGCGATGATCTGGCATGGGAATATCTAAAAGATTTTATAGGTGAAAATGAATGTATTATGTTTTTCAATCAAAATGAAGAAAAGGAAATGTTTTTAATACATTCAGGGAATGATTTGAACATAATTTTAACAGAAACGTGTGGTTTTGAATTCTATATTACAGACAAGGAATGCACATATTTGTTGGCGTATAATCATCATGATATTTTATATGGTTGTGGAACAGCCATAGATTGGATGGAAAAAAGCTTTCATGCGGCACTAAAAAGATCATAACCAAAGGCGGTATCAGAACCGGTTACACTTACGACGAAGACGGCAATATCAGCCGCCTGACCAGCGGTGACGGTACGGAAGAAGGTCTGCTTTACGATGCCTTTATGCTCTATGACCTGAACGGCAACAGGACGGGGAAGAAGGGAAGCAGAATGGATACATGCGGGAAACAGGCAGAAATGGCAGTTTCCTACCGCTATGATTCCATGAACCGCCTGACCAATGAGGACAGAAACGGCACAGGGGAGCGGTATGCCTATGACCTGTGCGCGAATCGCCTGCTCAAAGAGCAGTACAGCGGCAGTTCCGAAGGGTACCGCTATAATGCATGAAACGAGCTGACGGAGCGCATCAAGGCGGGAAGCCTTACCGTTTACAGTTATGATAAAAATGGCAGTATCATCTCCGAAGAGGAGGAAGGGAGGAAGAGTGAATACCGCTATGACCAGCTGAACCGCCAGAACTATGTGAAAACTCTGAATGGAAAAGGGCAGGAGAACAGCTACGATGGGGAAGGTCTGCGTGCGGGACTCACCGAGAACGGGAAGAAGACTACATTCCTGTACCACAACGGTGAGATCCTAACAGAGTTTGATGGGGAAAGTGCGCCCATTAAGAGGTATCTCAGAGGCATAGGCTTATCTCATGTACAGACGCAGGATAGTGAAGCTTATCACGCCTACCATCAGGATGAGCAGGGAAGTACAGCTTTTATTACAGGGCAGGACAATGCAGTAGAGAATTTCTATCAGTATGATGCATTTGGCAATCTGCTTGAGAAGCGCGAAGATGTCAGCAACCGTATTCTGTATACGGGCCAGCAGTATGATCAGGAGACGGGGCAGTATTATCTGAGAGCGAGGTATTATAATCCTGTAGTGGGAAGGTTTTTACAGGAAGATACCTATCGTGGTGACGGGCTGAACCTGTATGCCTACTGTGCGAATAATCCAGTGGTTTATTATGATCCGAGTGGGCATGGAGTGACTTATGAAGAAGGGGGAGTTCAAGGATCAGAAAATACACAGGCAGGACAATTAGTAAATGGTTCATCTATGAAAACAGATGATGCCTTAGATTTGGCAACTGATTTTCTTGGGGAGGGATACACAGAACAAGTATTAGGGAGTGGACGTTTTGTTTCTGAAGATGGAACCAGAGTATTTAGAATGGGTGAAAGCGATATTACAGGGAGGCATGGAGGAGGACCGCATGTCAATTTTGAAATATTGGCACCGAATCCAGAAAAGCCAGGTAAAATGCAAGTAATTGGAAATATCCATATATACTTGGAAGATTAATTATGTATGGAATCAGGATTTGTAATTGATTTATAGTGATTAGCGTCTAAGTAAAGACAAGGAGAAAAAACGTTATGAAACTAGAAATAGAACTTGAAGATTATAGAAAGGAAATGGGAATAAAGCTGAAATGGGAAAGTGGTTATAGTATTAAAGTAGAGAAAACTGATAATGAAGTTTTGATTTTAGCGAATAAAGCGGGGTTGATTTCTTTGGCTAATCATTTACTTACTTTATCACAGGATGGAATAACAAAGGGGGCTCACATTCATCTTGATGAATATAATTCTTTAGAAGAAGACTCGGTTGATATTATAATTGAAAAAGCATTGTAAAGAATTAGAAATTTTGTTTAATAGTGGACTATAAAATATCTATTACAAATTTATTGTAATGGTTCAATTGTTTATAGTATGGTATGAGTTGCCTTAATAAAACGGGACATATTGTTAATCAAAGATGTCAGTTTTTACGCTGTTTTAGCACATTGTTTTTAACGTGTTAAAAATCGCGCAGATTTAACTGTCCTCTGTAGTAACGAATATTGTGGAATCATCAAATCTAAGCATAAATAGGTGAGTATGAAACTTACTTCCACGCTGTAATAATTGTGCGGATCGCATAACCATAAGCAGACCCTTGGAAAACGTTGGTACTTGGCGAGGGGCTTTCGAGCCTAGTATCATTACGTTTGGAACGGAGCGAAAGCGCGTCTGCGTTGGTTATGTGATTGGCGCAATTTCAACAACCAAGAAGGAGTCTTTCGATTCATTAATTAGGTAACAGATCAAAATAAAATATGAATTTGGCGAAAAAATATATGATTTAACATCATAGATTGTTGCTCGTTAAATCTGAAAGATAATTTGTGCTACATCTAAAATATTTAGATATCAAATACCGGGTCTTCTGTTTTAGGTATTGCCCTGCTATTCGGGTTGAACCAGATTACAAAAATAATGAAGTCAGTTTTTCCATTTCCTAAAAGTTTCTTTATCTTTTTCTTTGTTTCATTTTCGTCAAAAATTGAAATCAGCAAGAGATAGCCTTTTGTATCAATGGAACTTGTGATGCCAACGGCAGCACCATCCGCTACGCCTATAACAGTCAGGGGAAAGTCTGCGCCATCACCGACCAGAGCGGCAATACCGAGACCATCCGCTACGATAAGGAAGGCAGGGAGATCGAACATACTGACAGAAACGGCACCGTGACGGAGACAAAGTATAACGTTTACGGCAGACCCGTCATGAAAGCATGTACCGATCAGAACGGTAACAGACAGATCATGGGCACATGGGAGTACGATTCCTTCGGACAGCTTAAGAAGGCTGTCTCGGGCGGTTTCTGCTATACCTACGAATACCGCCCTGACGGGAAACTTCTTAATAAGTGGAGCAGCGGCAGGAAAGTGCTCTCCCGTACCTACTATCGGGACGGGAGCTTAAAGAGTCAGACCGATATGAGCGGGAAGACTGTGTTTTATGCGTATGACGGGGATGGCAGGCTGAAATATCTGAAAGAGAGTAAAGGCACGGAGAATATCGGAAATCCTGACGACAGCAGTGCCATTACCTTAACAGAATATCGCTACACAGATGCGGGTCGTATCAAAGAGATCATCACGAAGAACGGCATCAGAACCTCTTACGCTTACGACGAGGACGGCAACATCAGCCGCCTCACCATAGGAGACGGAACGGAAGAGGGCCTGCTTTACGATGCCTTTATGCTCTATGACCTGAACGGGAACAGGACAGGGAAGAGTGGATCAAGATTTGGCGTTACCGAAACCCGGGAAAAGATGTCTGTCTCCTACCGTTATGATTCCATGAACCGCCTGACAAACGAGGACAGAAACGGCGCGGGGGAGCGGTATGCCTATGACCTGTGCGGCAACCGTCTGCTCAAAGAGCAGTACAGCGGCAGTTCCGTTGACGTGACCGAAGGGTACCGCTATAATGAAAGAAACGAGCTCACGGAGCGCATCAAGGCGGGAAGCTTTACCGTTTACAGTTATGATAAAAACGGCAGTATCATCTCGGAAGAGGAAGAAGGGAGGAAGAGTGAATACCGCTACGATCTGCTGAACCGCCAGATTTATGTCAAGACTCTGGAGGGAAAAGAGCAGGAGAACAGCTACGACGGGGATGGTCTGCGTGCGGGACTCACCGAGAACGGGAAGAAGACTACATTCCTGTACCACAACGGTGAGATCCTAACAGAGTTTGAGGGGGAAAGTGCGCCCATCAGAAGGTATCTCAGAGGCAACGGACTGTCCTGTGTACAGACATTAGATAACCAAGCTTACCATGCCTATCATCAGGATGAGCAGGGGAGTACGGCGTATATCACGGGGCAGGATAATGCAATAGAGAACTGCTACCAGTATGATGCTTTCGGGAATCTGCTGGAAAAACGGGAAGATGTCAGAAACCGTATCCTGTATACGAGACAGCAGTATGATCAGGAGACGGGGCAGTACTATCTGAGGGCGAGGTATTATAATCCTGTGGTGGGCAGATTCTTGCAGGAAGATACCTATCGTGGCGATGGACTGAACCTGTATGCCTACTGTGCGAATAACCCGGTGGTTTATTATGATCCGAGCGGGCATGTAAAAAATAATTGCCCTCCGGGTGCTGCGGCAAATGTGAAAGAAACACAAGGAAATCAGGCTGTTAATGGAGGAAATAATAATTCAAAACCAAACCAAGTGCATCACTTTGCAACGGATAAAAATAAAACATATACGCAACAGTTTAAGGATATAGCTAGTAATTATGGGTTAGATTTAGATGGTGATTGGAATAAGGAATCATTGCCTCATCAAGGAAGACACCCAAATGCGTATCATGAATATATTCTGGATAATATGCAAAAATTTGATAAAATAGCAAATGGAGATAAGAAGAAATTTTTGGAGTTATTTGATAAAATGAAGCAAAGTATAATTAAGAATCCCAGTATGCTATATAAAGACTATTGGGAGAAATAGGGAGGAACAAAAAGTGCGTTTTTATAAATTAATGTATGATTATGAAAAAGGAGATAGTAGTGTTTATTGTGATGTGGGAAAAATTGGAAGTATGAATAAATATATAACATTTAGTGGGGAAAAAATTGACGAATGGGAGGAAGTGAATTTTGAGTATAATTCTACTCAGGGTAATGTATTAACAGATTTTCTTGCTAATGTGTATAGATGGTTATTAGTTTCAGACAATTTTAGATATTTGACGGAAAGCATTATTAAAGATCAGGTACAGTATTTACCGATTAAAATAATAGATAGAGTTACGAAAATGCAAATAGACTCCTATTCTGTTGCAAATGTGGTAATGGTAGCAGATGCTTTTGACATTGAAAATTCAGAATACGATATTTTTGAACTGGATGATAAGAAAGTTTTTTCAGTTAGGAAGTATGCATTAAAGAGTAACCAACTTGTTGGAATGCATATTTTTAGATTAAAGGAGGATACAATACCTATATTTGTTTCAGAAAATTTAAAAAAAGTGATCGAAGATAATGGTTTATTTGGATTTGATTTTCTGGAAGTTAAAGTAGTATAAGCTTTTGGGATGATAACAGGGCAGGTAATGTGGAACTATAAATGTTAAGCGTAAAGGGTGAGTGTGATACTCATCTTAGAACTATAATAATTGTGCAGATCGCATAACTATAAGCAGACCCTTGGAAAACGTTGGTAATGGCGAGGTTTTTTCGAGCCTAGTACCATTACGTTTGGAACGGAGCGAAAGAGCGTCTGCGTTGGTTATGCGATTTGCGCAATTTCAACAACTAAGAAGGAGTTTTTCGATCCCTTAATTGTGTAACAGATCAAAATAAAATATGATTTTGGCGAAAATATATGATTTAACATTATAGATTGATGTTCGTTAAATCTGACAGATAATTTGTGCTACATCTAAAATATTTAGATATCAATACCGAATCTTCTGTTTTAGGTATTGCCCTGCTATTCGGGTTGAACCAGATTGCAAAAATAATGAAGTAAGTTTTTCCATTTCCTAAAAGTTTCTTTATTTTTTTCTTTGTTTCATTTTCGTTAAAAATTGAAATCAGCAAGAAATAGCCTTTTGTATCAATGGAATTTGAGACGCCAACGGTAGCACCATCTGCTACGCCTATAACAGTATGGGGAAAGTCTGCTCTATCACCGACCAGAGCGGCAACACCGAGACCTTCCGCTACGATAAGGAAGGCAGGGAGATCCAGCATACTGACAGAAACGGCACAGTGACGGAGACGAAGTATAACGTCTACGGAAAGCCCGTATTACAGGTTTGCACGGATAACAGAGGAAACCGCCAGATCATGGGTACATGGGAGTACGACTCCTTCGGACAGCTAAAGAAGTCCGTATCGGGAGGGTTCTGCTATACCTATGAGTACCGCCCTGACGGGAAACTCCTGAATAAATGGAATAACGGCAGAAAAGTGCTCTCCTGCACTTATTACCGGGACGGCAGTCTGAAAAGTCAGACCGGTGTGAGCGGGAAAACCGTGTATTATGCGTATGACGGGGATGGCAGGCTGAAGTATCTGAAAGAGGGTAACAGTGCCGACAGTATCAAAAATGCTGATGACAGCAATGTTATAACCCTGACAGAATACCATTATACAGATGCAGGCCGTATCAAAGAGATCACAACCAAAGGCGGTATCAGAACCAGTTATACTTACGACGAAGACGGTAATATCAGCCGCCTGACCATCGGTGACGGCACGGAGGAAGGTCTGCTTTACGACGCCTTCATGATCTACGATCTGAACGGGAACAGGACGGGAAAGACAGGGAGTAGACTGGATGTCGGCGGGAAACAGGCAGAAATGGCGGTTTCTTACCGCTATGATTCCATGAACCGCCTGACCAACGAGGACAGAAACGGCGCAGGGGAGAGGTATGCCTATGACCTGTGCGGGAACCGTCTGCTTAAAGAGCAGTACAGCGGCAGTTGCGTTGACGCCACAGAAGGGTACCGCTATAATGAAAGAAACGAGCTGACGGAGCGTGTAAAGGCGGGGAGCCTTACTACCTACTGCTATGATAAAAACGGCAGTATCATCACGGAAGAGGAAGAAGGGAGGAGAAGTGAATACCGTTATGACCTGTTAAACCGCCAGATTTATGTGAAAACACTGGACGGGAAAGAGCAGGAGAACTTCTACGACGGAGAAAATCTGCGTGCAGGACTGACGGAGAACGGGAAGAAGACGACATTTCTGTATCATGACGGGGAAATCCTGACAGAGTCTGACGGGGAAAGTGCGCCCATCAGAAGGTATCTCAGAGGCAACGGACTGTCCTGTGTACAGACATTAGATAACCAAGCTTACCATGCCTATCATCAGGATGAGCAGGGGAGTACGGCGTATATCACGGGGCAGGATAATGCAATAGAGAACTGCTACCAGTATGATGCTTTCGGGAATCTGCTGGAAAAACGGGAAGATGTCAGAAACCGTATCCTGTATACGAGACAGCAGTATGATCAGGAGACGGGGCAGTACTATCTGAGGGCGAGGTATTATAATCCTGTGGTGGGGAGTTTTTTGCAGGAAGATACCTATCGTGGAGACGGGCTGAATCTCTATGCTTACTGTGCGAATAACCCGGTGGTGTATTATGATCCGAGCGGGCATGTAAAAAATAATTGCCCTGAAGAGCTTGTGGTAAAACCTGAAAATACACAGGCTGAAAAGGTCGTTGAAGGAATTACTGAAGAGGCTTTTGGGAAAAAGTTAGTAAATATAAATGATATAACAGGGGATTTAGATGATCCCAATATAAGAGTATATGGAACTTATGATGAACTAACGAATGCAGGTGTGAAGGATGCCCATCATATAGTTCAAGATGCAGCGGTTAGAGACATACCAGGGTATGACCGTGGATCGGCACCAGCGATTCAAGCAGATGGACCATCTACACAGATAGGATCAGAGCATTATAATATGACGTACGATCAATCACATGCTACAACAGGCGGGACATATGGTGCAGAGCGTACAATAGGAATGGAATCTGTAAAAGAAAGGTTAGATGTGTCGGATACTGACATGAAATCGCTTGAAGAGTATGTAGATGGATATTTTTGTGATGAATTAAATCTGTCAGATGATTCAGCAACAAGAATTCCGGGAAATAGGCATGGTGCAAAATAATAAAGATATTAAAATAGTTTTTGTTAATTAACTTGCATGTAAAATCATAAATACTATTGGATAAAATTTACGAAAGGATAAAGGGACAAAAATGGAAGAGATTATTAAAATATGTAAACATGTAATTGAGTGCATGGTAAATGATAATTATGAATTGTTAGAAATAGAGGGGGCATTAGAAAGAGTATCCGAAAGAGATATTAAAAGAGTATTGCATGAATATAATCCTGATGAGAACATAATAATTCCGCCAGAAGAATACTATAAAAAAATATATGTTAATAAATATAATGATGGATCAGGATATCATGTTGATGTAGATTTATGGTACTATAGTGGTAGAAGTGATTTGACATTACAGCTTGATTTACGCCAAAAAGAAGAAAATGAATTAGAGGTTATAATTGATGATTTAAGAGTTTTATGAATCTTTTGCTTTGACAAGGGGGTATCAACAGGTCCAATTATTGTGTAAATTAATTGAGTTTTTCGGCGGTCTAAATTGACCGCCGTATTTATTGTTAGGCCAAGGGCCTGTTTACCGATATGGAGTTTTTCGTGTTCCGAAAAAAGGAAGATTGGTAAACAAATAAACCACCTGCTATGCAGGTGTGATAACAACTGCTTTAGCTTACAGAAAAAACCTCCAGTGTTATATTTAGTATAGGTTCGCCAACCGTACTAAAACAAAGGAGGTATCTAAAATGGATATAAATAGTTTATCACATAGTGTGTCCTGAATGCCAGAGGATACTTAAAGAAATTTTAGTAGCTGGAAAGCAATGCTTTTCGTGAGATGGAAGTAGGTCTTCTGCAATCGGTGTGCAGGCGCAGATTGCAAAACACTCATAGGTGCTGTAGTCAAAAGCTATGGTATTGAGCGTATGAGAAAAGGCAGTGAAGGAGCTGTCAGTTGCGTGCCATGAAGCTGAACAAGAGAAAAGGTGTGAAAATAATAGAGGCGGAGATCTGTCCGGATCATGTACATATGCTGGTGGAAATACCACCCAGTATAGCGGTTTCAAGTTTTGTAGGATATCTGAAGGGGAAAAGTACACTGATGATATTCGAGAGACATGCAAATTTGAAATATAAGTATGGGAATCGACATTTTTGGTGTAGAGGATACTATGTAGATACAGTAGGGAAAAATGCAAAGAAAATACAAGAGTATA
>ERZ779622.830-NODE-830-length-15157-cov-9.433188_pt1 | contig 15157 bp, 12 predicted proteins | sample MGYA00514188_ERZ779622 | MGnify/ENA primary metagenome ERZ779622 (study PRJEB29562, sample SAMEA4376702) | mouse gut metagenome | isolation source: Cecum | study: EMG produced TPA metagenomics assembly of the A DSS colitis mouse model was used to assess the...
TCGTGGGGGCGGGCAGCGCCGAGGGGGCCATCGACGCCGCCAACATCCTCAAGCCGGCCCTCAGCCGGGGGGAGCTGCAGGTCATCGGGGCTACCACCATCGACGAGTACCGCAAATATATCGAGAAGGACGCCGCTCTGGAGCGCCGCTTCCAGCCTGTCACCGTGAAAGAACCCTCCCGGGCGGAGACTCTGGAAATACTCCAGGGCCTCCGGGGCCGGTACGAGGCCCACCACCACCTCATTATCTCGGACGGCGCCCTGGAAGCGGCGGTAGACCTGTCCTGCCGCTATCTGCCCCAGCGATTCCTGCCCGATAAGGCCATCGACCTGGTGGACGAGGCGGCCGCTCAGGCCCGGCTGTCGGGCAAGGCGCTGCCCCCCGAGCTTCAGCGGCTGGAGGGCCGGGTGTCCCAGGCGGGAAAGCAGCTTTCCGAGGCGGTCCGCCGCCAGGACTTTGAACAGGCGGCCATTCTGCGCAACGTGGAGCGGGACTTCCGCCGGGAGCTGGAGGGGGAGCGGCAGAAGTGGCAGTCGGGCCAGGGCCAGTTCGCCGTGGAGTCCCACCACATCCGGGCGGTGCTGTCCCAGTGGACGGGGGTGCCGGTTACAGACCCGGACGAGGCGGACAAGCAGGCTCTGGCTCAGCTTGACACCGCTCTGCGCCGCCGGCTTCTGGGCCAGGACAAGGCGGTGGATACGGTGGTCCGGGCCATCCGCCGGGGCCGGCTGGGCCTGAAGGACCCCCGGCGGCCGGTGGGCTGCTTCCTCCTGCTGGGACCCAGCGGGGTGGGCAAGACCCAGCTGTGCCGCTCCCTGGCCGCCGCCCTCTTCGGCAGCGAGGAGGCTCTGCTCCGCTTCGATATGTCCGAGTATATGGAGGCCCACACCGTCTCCCGCCTGCTGGGCTCTCCTCCGGGCTACGTGGGCCACGAGGAGGGGGGGCAGCTCACCGAGCGGGTACGGCGGAATCCCTGGTCGGTGGTGCTGCTGGATGAGCTGGAAAAGGCCCACCGGGACGTGTGGTCCGTCCTCCTTCAGGTGATGGAGGAGGGGGTGCTCACCGACGCCCAGGGGCGGAAAACCGACTTTCGCAACACGGTGCTGGTGATGACCTCCAACCTGGGAGCCCAGCGGTTTGCCAGGGGGAGGCGGCTGGGCTTCAACGCCGGGGGCGAGGCTGAGCGGGAGGAGCTGGAGCGGGCTGTGCTGTCCGACGCCTCCAACACCTTCGCCCCGGAGTTTTTAAACCGGCTGGACGCTGCCCTGGTATTCCATCCTCTGGACGGGACTACCTTGAACGCCATTACCCGCCAGCTGCTGTCCGAGACCAGAAAGCGGCTGGAGAAGCTGGGCGTGACCATGGCGGTGGAGGAGGAGGCCGTCGGACTGCTGGCCGGTAAGGGCACTCGGGAGTACGGCGCCCGCCCTCTGCGCCGGGCCATCGCCTCCCTGGTGGAGGACCCGGCCGCCGACCTGATGCTCTCCGGCCGGCTGAAAAAGGGGGACACCCTGTGCGTCTCAGCTCAGGGGGAAGAGGTAAAGGTGAGACTGGTGTAGTCGAAACCACCTGTATAACGGTGGCCTGCACTGCCGTCAGGAATTCCCTTGCCAAAAAGACTCCCATCATGTATAATTGATTTGCAATTATATTTTCACCGGGAGGCTGTCGTTATGGAAGCTGAATTTGAATGGCGGGATGAATATAATATCGGCGTGGAAGTGATCGACAAGGAGCACCAGCGGCTGTTTAAGATCATCAATAAGCTGTTTGCTTTCCGAGAGGAGGAAAAGGACAGCCGGTGGACATGCCAGGAGGGAATCAAGTATTTCAAAAGCCATGCGGTGACCCATTTTAAAGACGAAGAGGCCTACATGGAGTCCGTTGGCTACGAGGGGCTGGAGCAGCACCGGCGCATCCATCGCAGCTTCCGGCAGGACACCCTCCCCGCCCTGGAGCAGGAGCTGGAACAGACCGGCTACGCCCCGGACGCGGTGGACCACTTTCTGGGCGTCTGTACCGGGTGGCTGATCGGCCACACCATGACGGAGGATCAGGCCATTGTGGGGGAGCGCATCAGCAATTGGGACCGCCTCCTGCCCGGCGAGGAGTTGGGCGCAATCAAAAAGGTAATCGTTCAACTGCTGTTTGACATGTTCCGCCTGGAGGCTCAGGCCATCAGCGATGTCTACGGCGGAGAAAAATTCGGAAAGGGCGTGTACTACCGCCTGGTATACGGGCCCGGTCAGGGAGAGAAAAAGCAGGAGGTCATTCTGGCCTTTGAGGAGAAGCTGCTCATCAACACGGTGGGAAAGGTGATGGGCCTTCAGACCGGCAAGCTGGACTCCATGCTTATCAACGCCGCCCGATATACGGCCCGTCAGTTCGTGGGGCGGGTGATGGAGCAGCTCCCCGACGTAAAGACCTACGAGCTGAAAGAGGAAAACCTCCTGTCCTACGAGCAGTTCCAAAAGGTATTTAAGCGGGAGAAGCCCCAGGTCAGTCTGCTGTTCAACACAGGCGGCGCGGGCTATTTCGCCTACTGCGCCATTGCGCCCCACATGCTGGAGGATGGTGTTGGCACTCCCATCGAGCCCCAAAACGCCATGAGCGAGGTGGAGAAATATCTGGCCAAGCGCGAGGCGGAGGTCCAGGAGGAGGAGTCCGACACCCGGCTGAAGGTGCTGGTGGTGGACGATTCCCTCACCGTGCGGCAGAGCATCCAAAAGCTGCTGGCTCAGGATTACCAGGTGGTTCTGGCGGAGTCCGGGGTGGCCGCCATCCGGACCATCACTCTGGATAAGCCCGACCTGGTCCTGCTGGACTACGAGATGCCGGTGTGCAACGGAAAGCAGACGCTGGAGATGCTCCGCTCCGCCAAGGAGTTCGCGAAAATCCCGGTCATCTTCCTCACCGGCCGCGACGACCCGCAGCTTGTGCGGGAGCTGCTCTCTTTGAAGCCGGCTGGCTATTTGCTGAAATATCTGAAGCCCGATGAGATCAAAGAGAAAATCGACGCTTTCTGCGCAAAGCTGAAGAAAGCCTGAGGAAGCACTGAAACAGACCAGCGGCCAGCCGGAAAACTCCGGCTGGCCGCTTTCGGCTTATTTGGGGAGCGGGATATCCTTCCGCTCAAAATAGGCCCCCAGCTCCACCGAGGTCTGGGAGTCGCCGTACCGCTTGATGGCGGCCAGCAGAGCATCCAGCTCCCGGGTGTCCTTGACCGCGAAGCGCAGCAAGGCGTTTAGCTTGCCCACCAGATGGTGATGGGCGGTGATAGCGGGGGCGTCCTCACAGAACTGGCAGAAGGGGCCGTATTTCTCAGGAAAGACCGCCACCAGGATAAAGCCTGTCAGGCTGCTGTCCAGCAGCGTACGGTCCACATGGACCGAGAAGCTTTTGATGATCTCCTTTTCCTCCATGCGGCGGATGCGCTCGGAGACAGCGGGGGCGGTAAGACCCACCCTGTCTCCGATGGTCTTTAATGTGGTGCGGCTGTCCGCCTGGAGCAGATTTAAAATCTGATAGTCGGTGCGGTCCATCAGTCAACTACCACCGCGCCCTTTTTAATGACGGTCTTGGCCAGATTGCTGCCCATGCGGTAGCAGATGTAGTCCAGGTCGGGGGCGTCCCAGATTACCAGGTCGCCCTGCTTGCCCGGCTCGGCGGTGCCCACTTTGTCCGCCATGTCGATGGCGCAGGCGGCGTTGAGGGTGACGGCGGTAAGGACCTCCTCCGGGGTGAGCTTGTACTTCAGGCAGCCCAGGTTGATGACGAACTGCAGGTTGAGACAGGGACAGGAGCCGGGGTTGAAGTCGGTGGCCATGGCCACGGGGACGCCGGCGTTGACCATATCCCGGGCGGGGGCGAAAACGGCCCCCAGATAGAAGCTGGTGGCGGGCAGCAGACAGGCCACCACCCCGCCCTTTGCCAGGCTGGCGATGCCATCGGGGGGGCAGACGATGAGGTGCTCGGCGGAGATGGCTCCGAGCTCACCGGCCAGCACGGAGCCGCCGATGGCCTCGATTTCGTCGGCGTGAATCTTGGGGCGCAGGCCGTACTTCAAGCCGGCCTCCAGCACCTGCCGGGACTCCTCCGCCGTAAAGGTGTCGGCCTCGCAGAACACGTCGCAGAATTTGGCGATTCCCTGCTCCTTCACCTTGGGCATCATCTCCTCGCACACCAGCCGGATGTACTCCGCCCGATTGGACTTGTACTCGGCGGGCACCAGATGGGCCCCCATAAAGGTGGCCACGATGTCCATGACGTGGCGGTCGTTCAGGTTTTTGATGACCTGCAGCGCCTTGAGCTCGTGTTCGGTGGCCAGACCGTAGCCGCTCTTGGCCTCCATGGTGGTAACGCCGAAGTGGAGCATCTCGTCCAGGGCCTGCTTCGCCTTCAGGGTCAGCTCCTCCTCGGTGGACTGGCGGGTGGCGTTGGTGGTGGACTGGATGCCGCCGCCGGCGTTCTGAATCTCCAGGTAGGTCTTGCCGTGGAGCTTCAAGCCCAGCTCGTTCTGCCGCCAGCCGCCGAAGATGAGGTGGGTGTGGGCGTCCACCAGGCCGGGAGTGACCAAATTGCCTCCGGCGTCGATGGTCTTGTCCGCCGCCGGGGCGGGGCCAGCGCCCACCTGGGAGATCAGACCGTCCTCCATCAGGACCCAGGCGTCTTTCAGAATCTGAATGTTCCCCTGGTCCGGACCCTTTTTGGGGCCGGTCCCCTGGGGAGTAGCCAGCATGCCGATATTGGTGACAATGGTTTTCATGTTGCTCCTTCCTTTCCAAAAGAGGGGACGTCGTGGGACGCCCCCTCTTTTATCTGTTAATATTTTGCTGTAATCAGCCCTGGATGCTCTTGAGGGCCTCGGCGACGATGGCGTCGTCAGCGAGGTAGGGCAGAGTGATGTGGTCCTGGCCCTTGTACATCTCGTTGTACTCGGCCACGGTGGACATGGAGTTGGGGTTGCCGGCCCAGTTGCGGCGGGAGACGCCGATCATGGTGTCCCAGGGCATGGACATCTTCAGGATGGTGTCTACCCGCTCGGAGCCGTCCAGCACCATGCCGAAGCCGCCGTTGATGGACTTGCCGATGCCCACGCCGCCGCCGTTGTGCAGGGCGATGAGGCTCATGCCCCGGGCGGCGTTGCCGGCGTAGCACTGGGTGGCCATCTCAGCCATAATGTTGGAGCCGTCCTTGATGTTGGAGGTCTCGCGGAAGGGGGAGTCGGTCCCGCCGGTGTCGTGGTGGTCGCGGCCCAGCATGACGGGGCCGATCTCGCCGTTGCGGACCATCTCGTTGAACTTCAGGGCGATGTTCATGCGGCCCATGGCGTCCTGATACAGGATGCGGCACTGGGTGCCGACGACCAGCTTGTTCTTCTTGGCGTCCCGGCACCAGACATAGTTGTCATAGTCCTGATAGCGGCGGTTGTGCGCCTTGATATACTCGGCGGCGGCGGCGTCGGTCTTGTCCAGATCCTCGGGATTCCGGGACAGGCAGCACCAGCGGAAGGGGCCGTAGCCGTAGTCAAACAGACAGGGACCCAGGATGTCCTCCACGTAGGAGGGGAAGATAAAGCCGTCCAGGTCGTTCTCCCCGTTCTTGCAGATGGACTTGACGCCGGTGTCGTACACGGCCTTGAGGAAGGCGTTGCCGTAGTCGAAGAAGTAGGTGCCTTTCTCGTGGAGCTTGCAGACCAGCTCATAGTGGTGCTGGAGGGTCTTGTCCACCAGCTTGGCGAACTGCTCGGGGTCCTCGTCCAGCATTCTGGTGCGCTCCTCGAAGGTAAGGCCCTGGGGGCAGTAGCCGCCGTCGTAGGGCACATGGCAGGAGGTCTGATCGCTGAGCAGGTCCACGTGGACGTTGTTCTCCAGGACGTACTCCAGCAGGTCCACCACGTTGCCGTGATAGGCCACGGCACAGGGCTCCTTCTTGGCCTGGTGCTCCTGGGCGATCTTCACGGCCTCGGCCAGATCGGAGGTGCGGTGGCTCACCCAGCCCTGGGTGTAGCGGGTCTCGATGCGGGAGTCATCCACCTCGGCGATGATGGAGGCGGCGCCGGCGATCTCAGCGGCCTTGCCCTGAGCGCCCGACATGCCGCCCAGACCGGCGGTGACGAACAGCCGTCCGGCCAGGTTGCCGTCCTCTGGGATGCCCAGCTTCAGGCGGCCGGCATTGAGCAGGGTGTTGAAGGTGCCGTGGACGATGCCCTGGGGGCCGATGTACATCCAGCCGCCGGCGGTCATCTGGCCGTAGTTGGCCACGCCGATGGCGGCGGCCCGGTTGAAGTCCTTCTGGTTGTCGTACATGCCCACCATCAGGCCGTTGGAAATGATGCAGCGGGGGGCCATCTTGTGGCTGTGGAACAGGCCCAGGGGGTGGCCGGACATGACCACCAGGGTCTGCTCGTCGGTCATGACCTCCAGATACTTCCGGATCAGGCGGTACTGCATCCAGTTCTGGCAGACCTGGCCGGTCTCGCCGTAGGTGACCAGCTCATAGGGGTACAGGGCGATGTCGAAGTCCAGGTTGTTGTCGATCATCACCTGGAAGGCCTTGGCCTCGGTGCAGTTGCCCTTGTACTCCTCGATGGGCTTGCCGTACAGCTTGCCCTGGGGGCGGAAGCGGTAGCCGTAGATGCGGCCGTGCTCCTCCAGCTCCTGGGCGAACTCCTTGGCCATCTGGGCGTGATGGTCGGGGTGGATGTAGCGCAGGGCATTCTTGATGGCCAGGGCCTTGTCGGCCTCGGACAGGTGGGACTCGCGGCGGGGGGCCCGGCGGTACTGGGGATCAAAGGCGGGGTACTCGGGCAGGTCGTAGTCCAGCTTGATGGTCATGGCGTCTGCGAGATTCATAAAAATTCCTCCGTTTCTTAAAAATATTAAGTAGACAGTTGGGAATTGCTTTTTGTGTATTGTATTTTAACAAAAACCTGATAAAATGAAAAGCACTTGTATTATATAATTGCCATATAAAAATAGTATGGCGCTTTCAACAAATTTCAAGGTTTGTTTTTGGCAGAAAGGACAACGTTATGAATTTCAAGCAGCTGGAATATTTCGCCGCCGTGGCGGACGAAGGGAGCATATCCGGCGCCGCCCGGGAGCTCCATGTGGCCCAGCCCCCGGTCAGCCGGCAGTTGGCCTTGCTGGAGGACGAGCTGGGGGTCACGCTTTTTCTGCGCACCAACAAAGGGGTGGAGCTCACCGAGGCGGGCCAGTGCCTCTACCGGCACAGCCGGCAGATGTTTCAGAGCCTGCGGACCATGGCGGACAGCGTTCGGGACGTGGACGCCGGGGTCCGGGGCCAGCTCAAGCTGGGCGTTATCTACTCTGACATACAGATCGCCACCAGCCTGATGCGGGAGTACCATAAAAAATATCCCCAGGTGGAGCTGTACGTGCGGATGGGGTCCCCCGGCGACCTGCTGGACGACCTGAGCCGGGGGGAGCTCCACCTGCTGTTCCTGCGCAGCCAGTCGGAGCGGTCCCGCGGCCTGCGGGAGCGGGTGCTGGGGGAGGACCCCCTGGAGCTGGTGATGTGTGAGAGCACCGACCCCGCGCCGGGGCAGGAATCCGTCCCCATTCAGGCCCTTCGGGACGCGCCCATGTGCCTGCTGCGCAGCGACGACCTGTGGGGCTACAGCCGGGACCTGATCGATGAGTGCCGCCGGGCGGGCTTCACCCCCAACGTGGCCTGTCACTGCTACGATACCCCCATGGAGATGCAGATGGTTCAGGCCGGCTTCGGGGTGGGCTTTCTGCCCAGGTCCATTGTGGAGGCCCACCCCGGCTCCCCTGTCTACACCAAGCCGGTGCTGGAGTTTGCCGCCAAGTCCTACCCCATCCTGGTGTGGGAGGACAATCCCTATCAGAGCGGCCGCGTCAGACGGTTTTTGGAGCTGGCGGCGGAGCGGACTTAATATTTTTAAGCGCTTTGACAAAAAAACCTTTGTCCCCCCGTTGCTTATTTGGCGCTTATCCAATATAATAGTGTCACCTGAAACAAGAACCCGGCGAAAAATACATTTAGGAGGAAATCAACATGGCAAAGTTAGTCGAGTGCATCCCCAATTTCAGCTGCAGCAAGGAGAAGGACGAGGCTGCCTACAATGCCCTGGTGAAGGTCGCCGAGAGCGTGCCTGGCTGCACCCTCTTCGACGCCCAGACCGACGGCAACCACAACCGCTGCGTGTTCACCCTCATCGGCAATATCGACGCCATCGAGGAGGTCGCCTTTCAGCTCACTAAGAAGGCCGCCGAGGTCATCGACATGACCAAGCACAAGGGCGAGCACAAGCGCATGGGCGCCACCGACGTGATCCCCTTCGTCCCCCAGTCCAAGGACGTGACCGTGGAGGAGTGTGTGGAGCTGACCCGCCGCCTGGGCCAGCGCATCTGGGACGAGCTGAAGATACCCTCCTTCCTGTATGAGGACTCCGCCGCCCGGCCCGAGCGCCGCAACCTGGCCACCTGCCGCAAGGGCGAGTTCGAGGGTATGCCTGAGAAGCTGCTCCAGCCCGACTGGGCTCCCGACTTCGGCGAGCGGAAGATTCACCCCACCGCCGGCATCACCGCCATCGGCGCCCGCATGCCTCTGGTGGCCTTCAACATCAACCTGGCCACCTCCGACGTGGAGGTCGCCAAGAAGATCGCCAAGGTCATCCGCGGCTCCTCCGGCGGCTTCCGCAGCTGCAAGGCCATGGGCTTCATGATGGAGGACCGGGGCATCGCCCAGGTGTCCATGAACATGGTCAACTACGAGGACACCCCCCTGTACGTGGTCTATGAGATGGTCCGGTCCCTGGCCGAGCGCTACGGCACCTATATCGTGGACAGCGAGATCGTGGGCCTCACCCCCGCCAAGGCCATGATCGACTGCGCCGAGTTCTACCTGAAGGCCCGTGACTTCGACTGCCACAACCAGATCATGGAGTATCACCTCCTGGACATGAAGTAAAAAACATCTTTATTTCCGCCCCCGCGGGGGCGGAATCCAAAAAATACAGATTGGAGAAGATAGGCTATGAAATTAGCTGAGCTGAAAACCGCCGAGTTTGTGGACCTGCTGGCCTCCGACGCCCCCGCCCCCGGCGGCGGTTCCGCCGCCGCCCTGGAGGGCGCCCTGGGCGCCGCCCTCACCGCCATGGTGTGCGGCCTCACCGTGGGCAAGAAGAAGTACGCCGAGTTTGAGGAGCTGGCCCAGTCCGCTCAGGCTAAGGCGCTGGACCTGAAGGCCCGCTTTGTGGACGTGATGGACCGGGACACCGAGGCCTTCAACGTGGTCAGCGCCGCCTTCGGCATGCCCAAGGCCACCGACGAGGAGAAGGCCGCCCGCTCCGCCGCCATTCAGAAGGGTCTGGAGGGCTGCACCAAGACTCCCTTTGAGATGATGGAGCTGGCCGTGGAGACTCTGGAGCTCACCGCCTCTATTCTGGGCAAAAGCAACGACAGCGCCGCCAGCGACCTGGGCGTGTCCGCCCTGTCTCTGCGCGCCGCCATCCAGGGCGCCTGGCTCAACGTGCTCATCAACATCGGCAGCCTGAAAAACAAGGAGCTGGCCGAGGATTACCGCGCCAAGGGCGAGGCCTTGCTGGCCAAGGCGCTGCCCCTGGCCGATCAGATCTATGACACTGTTGTGAAATCCCTGTAAAATAATTGAAACCTGGTCAGAGTAGACACAGCGCGTCAAGTGCCATTGGATGGGAGGTTGCCAATGGACGAAGGGACGCAAAGCCCGCGTTGCTGTGCCGCATCCGCTGCCATGGGGGAGTGCGCTCCTTTCATGGCAACACGCCGTGAAAGGAGCGTATTATTATGACTAAAGCCCGATCCTATGTCTACGTCTACAGGCTGTGCGCCACCGCCTTGCTCATCGCTATGATGTTTCTGTTGAAGCGGACCATCGCCATCGAGACTCCCTTCTTCAAGCTCAACTTCGCCTCCTTGCCCATTATGCTGGGCGGGATGCTGTTCGGGCCCGTCGTGGGGATGCTGGTGGGCCTGCTGGGGGAGTTGATCGCCCAGATTATCGGCCCCTACGGCCTGGCCCCCACCACGGTGCTCTATGTGATCCCGGCCGGGCTCCGGGGCCTGGTGGTGGGGCTGGGCGCCCTGTGGTGCCGTCAGGCCACCGGCAAGCGGCTGGAGAACCGGCCGGCGCTGTGCTACATCGTGGGGATTGCCGGGGCCGTGACCAACACCGTGGCCAACACTGTGAGTATCTGGATTGAGAGCGTGATGTACCACACCGAGTTTGCGGTACATATCCCCTTCCTGCCCGCCCGGTTCGCCACCGGGATTGCCACCGCCGTGTGCGTCACCACCGTATGTGTCCCCCTGATGCACGCCTTGCGCCGCAGCGGCGTGCTGAAATACGCCGAATGACGAAAGGAGCCTTACCATGGACTGGAAGCTGCTGACCAAGTCTGACTATGTGACCACCCGCTGGTCCGGCGGGACCACCACCCAGCTTGCCATCGCCCCGGAGGGGGCGGTGTACGCGGACCGGGACTTTCTCTGGCGGCTCAGCTCCGCCACCGTGGAGCTGGACCACTCTGACTTCACCCCTCTGCCCGACTACGACCGCTTTCTCTCCGTTTTGGAGGGGGAGATTCAACTGAAAATCGACGCCCGTGAGCCCTTTCCCCTGGTCCCCGGAGAGCTGGTGGCCTTTGACGGCGGCGCGCCGGTGGAGAGCTGGGGCAAGTGCGTGGACTTCAACCTGATGGTCCGCAAGGGCAAGGTCCGGGGGATGGTAGACATTTTAAGCGGCGGCCGTGAGACAAGCTGGCAGGCGGAGGCGGGCGACCTGGCCGTCTACTGTGCCGCCGGGACGGTCCGCCTGCCCGAGCAGGGCCTGGAGGCCCGGGCGGGACAGCTCCTGCTGTGCCGGGGCTTTGCCGGCGGGCCGGTCCGGGTATCCTGTGAGGCCGGACTCGCCTTGCTCGTCCGGGTCTGGGAGGGATAAGCATGACCGGACAGGAAGCGGCAGATCTGGTCCACCAGCGGGCCTGGGTGGGCCAGAGGCCGGGTCTGGACCGCATCCGCCGGCTGCTGGGCCGGCTGGGCGATCCCCAGGAGAAGCTGAAATTCGTCCATATCGCCGGGTCCAACGGAAAGGGCTCCACCGCCGCCATGCTCGCCTCGGTGCTCACGGCGGCCGGGCTGAAAACCGGGCTGTATACCTCTCCCCACCTGTGGCGCTTTCACGAGCGGTTCCAGGTGGACGGGGTTCCCATCTCCGACGCCGGTCTGGCGGACATTACCGCCCAGGTGCTGGAGGCGGCGGAGGACGAGACCGAGTTCGAGCTGATGACCGCCCTCGGGATGGTCTGCTTCCTGCGGTCCGGGTGCGATATCGTCGTCCTGGAGACCGGCCTGGGGGGACGGCTGGACTCCACCAACATCATCCCCGCCCCGGAGGCGGCGGTTGTCACCAACGTCGGCCTGGAGCACACCGAGCTGCTGGGGGACACGGCAGAACAGATCGCCGCCGAGAAGGCGGGCATCATCAAGCCGGGCTGTGAGGCGGTCCTCTATGGCCAGAGCCAGGGGGTGCGGGCCGTGGTGGAGGATGTCTGCCGGAGGCTGGAGGTTCCCCTGACTGTGACCGCCCCGCCCCGGATGCTGTCTGCCGGCCCGGAGGGCCAGACCTTTACTTACCTGGGTGCAGGCCCCTACCATATCTCCCTACTGGGGGAGTATCAGGTCAGCAACGCTGCCGTGGTGCTGGAGACGGTGAACGTCCTCCGGCGGCGAGGCTGGGCGATCTCCGAGGACGCCCTGAACCGGGGGCTGTCCCAGGCACGGTGGCCCGGCCGGATGGAGCTGGCCCGCCGCTCCCCCGATGTGCTTCTGGACGGAGGCCACAACCCCCAGTGCATGGAGGCGCTGGCCCGATCGCTGCAAGCGTTATATCCGGGGAAAAAGCTGATTTTCCTTACCGGCGTGCTGGCGGACAAAAACTGGACCGCCATGATGGAGCAGCTGCTCCCGCTGGCAAAGGAGTTTTACACCATCACTCCGGACAGCCCACGGGCCAAGTCCGCCGCCGATCTGGCCGCCTGGCTGGAGAGCCGGGGGGGTAGGGCTGTCCCCTGTGAGACGGTTCGGGACGGCCTGGATCAGGCTCTGGCGGCGGCGGGGCCGCAGGACGCGGTGTGCGCCTGCGGGTCGCTGTATATGATCGGAGAGGCGCGGCGCCTGCTGGGGCTGTGCTGATATTTCGTGGTATCCGTATTCCTCCGCCCAGCCGGCGGGGAAATAAAAGAAAGGCGGAGATTATATGCTGAGCCCGGCGGAATTTGTCGATTTTTACGCCCAGGTGGGGGCCAAAAAGGCCAGAAACAGCACTGTGAAGCTGTTTCTGGCGGCGGTACTGGCGGGATTTTTCATCGGCGGGGGCGGGCTGGTGTCCAGCATCGCTTCCTTTGGACTGACGAATACCTCAGTTGCCCGGGTGGTCAGCGGGCTGCTGTTCCCCTTCGGGCTGATTATGGTCATCGTCACCGGGGCGGAGCTGTTTACCGGAAACTGCCTCATCACTGTTTCCCTTCTGGAGAAAAAGGCCACACTGGCCGGGATGGTGCGGAATCTGGTCATCGTCTATCTGGGCAACCTTGTGGGGGCGGCGGTGCTGGCGGCGGCGGTGGCCTTCAGCGGGACTTTCGACTACCTTGCCCTGGGGGTGTACGCCATCCGCGTGGCGGCCAACAAATGCGCCATCCCCTTCGGACGGGCGGTGGTACTGGGGATTTTGTGCAACATCTTAGTGTGCGCCGGGGTAATGTGCTCCCTGTGCTCCAAGAGCCTGCCCGGACGGGCCATAGGTGCTTTCGTGCCGGTGTGTTTCTTCGTCATCGGCGGCTTTGAGCACTGCGTGGCCAACATGTACTATATCCCCGCCGGGCTGCTGGCGGCTGGCCTGCCCGACTGCGCCGGACTGGCCCAGGAGGCCGGGGTGAATCTGTCCTCCCTCAGCATGGCAGGCTTCTTCTCTAATCTGATCCCCGTCACCATCGGAAACATCATCGGCGGGTGCGGCTTTGGGGCGTTGATCTGGGCTTGCCAAAAATCAGAATAAACAGTTCGGCCCGCTCCCTCAGGGGAGCGGGCCTTTTTCGTCGTTACAGGGTGGCGTCTGCCCGGGTCAGCTCCTGGGCAATGTTAAGCACATGGTCGCCCATCCGCTCAAAGTCAGTGAGCAGCTCGGAGAACAGGATGCAGGCCTCGTCGGAGCAGCCGCCCTCCCGCATGCGCACCAACTGGGCCCGGCGGAAATCGGCGGTCATATCGTCGATCCGCTGCTCCAACCGGGCCACCTGGGCCAGCCAGCCGTCGCTCCCGGCCTCACCGGAGAACAGGGCGGACACCGCCCGGAGGGTGACGTCCCGCATCTCTCTGATCTCCTCCTGGGCGTACCGGGAGAATCTGATGTCCTTCTCGGCCAGCAGGCGGGTGTAACCGGCCAGGTTGTCGGCGTGGTCGCCGATGCGTTCAATATTCCCCGCGATGGTGAAGAAGCTGCTCACCGTCCGGGAGCCCTGTTCGTTGGTCTCAACGGCGATAAGCCGGGAGACATAGCGGGAGATTTCCCGATTCAGGAAGTCTATATACTCCTCCCGCTGCTCCACCCGCTCCAGAGGGGCGGTGTCCCGGTCCAGCACCGCCTTGAAGCCGGCGTCCACGTTCTGCCGGGCCATCTCCAGCATCCGGTGCAGCTCGTTGCGCAGCTGGTCCACCACGATGGCGGACACACCCAGGCCGGCATCCTTGGCGGAGGCGGGAATGGGGGTGAGGTAGGCCAGGCGCATCCCGGCGGTCCCCTGGACCTCCTCCCGGTCGGGGAGAAGCAGGCAGGCCAGCCGGGCCAGGCCGTTGCCGAAGGGGAGCAGCAGGACGGTGGTGGCCAGATTGAAAATTACGTGCATGGCGGCAATCTCCGCCCTGGCGCCGGGAATGGCCGCCTCGATCATGGGCACAATGGGGAAAATCAGCACCGCGGCGGTGAAAATTGCCGTGCCGATGAGGTTAAACAGCAGATGGATGCAGGTGGCCCGCTTGGCGTTCCGGCCGGTGCCCAGAGCGGCCAGCACAGCGGTGATGCAGGTGCCGATGTTCTGTCCGAACAGGACGAACACCGCCCCGGAGAACCGGATGATGCCGCCGGCGGCCAGGGTCTGCAAAATACCCACCGAGGCGGAGGAGGACTGAATCAGAGCGGTAAAGGCCGCGCCGAAGAGGATACCCAGCAAGGGATTGGACAGAGTGGACATCAGGCGGACAAAGACCGGAAACTCCCGGAGGGGGGCCATGGCGGCGCTCATGGTGTCCATGCCGATGAAAAGGATGCCCAGACCGGCCAGAATCTGGCCGATGTGCTGCAGGTTCGCCCGCTTGACAAAGACCATTAAGAACACGCCGGCGAAGGCGATTACCGGGGCCAGTGCCCCCACGTCCAGGGCGATGAGCAGGCCGGTGACGGTGGTGCCCACGTTAGCTCCCATGATAAGCCAGACGGCCTGATTCAGCGTCATCATTCCGGCGTTGACAAAGCCTACTACCATGACGGTGGTGGCAGAGGAGGATTGGACGGCGGCGGTAATCAGCGCGCCCACCAGAACCCCCATAAAGCGGTTGGCCGTCAATTTCTCCAAGATGGTCTTCATCCGGCCGCCGGCGGCGGCCTCCAGGCCGGAGCTCATCATCTGCATCCCGTGCAGAAACAGGGCCAATCCGCCGAAAACGCCCAGCAATTCCAAAAGTTTCATCTGATTATGTTTCTCCTTTTTTCAATCTTTTCCGAATCTACCCCATTATACTTCTACCACATTCATTCGTCCGTGTCAACTCAATTATGCCCCTTTAACACAGTCCTGACACAAGGAAACCGGCCCCCATATGGGAGCCGGTTCTCAGTTTAAGCGGGAAAACTTCTTGATTTTTGGGTTTGTGTATGATAACCTTACTATTAAAGGGAGTGTAAATTATGAATATTCACGAATCCGCTGAGGACTACCTGGAGGCCATCCTGATCCTGCGGGAACGTCAGGGGGCGGTGCGCTCCATTGACGTGGTCCGCCAGCTGGAGCTGACCAAGCCCAGCGTCAGCGTAGCCATGAAGCGCTTCCGGGAGAACGGCTACATCGAGATGGACG
>ERZ779622.833-NODE-833-length-15129-cov-6.083256_pt1 | contig 15129 bp, 9 predicted proteins | sample MGYA00514188_ERZ779622 | MGnify/ENA primary metagenome ERZ779622 (study PRJEB29562, sample SAMEA4376702) | mouse gut metagenome | isolation source: Cecum | study: EMG produced TPA metagenomics assembly of the A DSS colitis mouse model was used to assess the...
AGTGCAGCAAATACAGCCATCAGTATTACACCTTCCATACAAGAAGTAAAAGCTGCTGCGGGTAGTTTCAGTATAGACATAAATACCAATAACATCCATTGGACTACCTATGGGGTACCAGAATGGGTAGAACTTAGCGAATCTTATGCCACTGGAAATAAAAGAATTACAGTATCTTACAAGAAAAACACATTAAACAAAAAACGTTCTTGTGAGATATATTTCAAAACAGAATCAGCATCGCAAACCTTAACCATTATACAAGAAGCCGCCGATGCAGTAATCTCATTAAATATTTATTCTCAAAAAGTCACTAATATAGCAGGTTCATTTGACATAACCGTTACTACTAATGAAGCTCCATGGGAAACAAATATAAGTAACAATAGCTGGGTAACCCTATCCCCACCATCCGGAAATGGAGAGACCAAAGTAAAAGTCAGATATTCAGCCAATACCGGTTATAAAGAACGGACTGAGCAAGTACTTTTCAAAAGCGGAGAGATTATACAAGTCCTTAATATAACACAAGAAGCAACAGAAATCTTCTATCCCGAAATAGCTCTTGACATTACGTATAAAACAGTATCAGCAGAAAAGGGGTATTTCGAAATCAACGTCTCATCAAATGCGGACTGGCATACTGAGAATGTGTCAGACTGGTTATCAGTCAATCCATCAGAAAAACAATTGAAAGACATGCCAGCTGGCAAAATCCCAGTCAAAATAGGATATGAGGCCAATACTAAAAGTAACAAACGTATAGGCTCTGTAACATTCAGGACTAAAGAGGACGGTGCAAGTGCGACTCTTAGAATAGAACAAGAAGTTAAATCTATTATTGGGATATATCAGGGAAGCATTAATATAGGCGAGGAACAAGCTACTCTTATTTTACAATTTGCAAAAAACAATGTTGCTAAATTAACAATTAAAGGAGATGGAGAAACTGAAACTATGACAGGAACATGGGAACAAAATGAAGAAAATATAAAGGCCACATTCCATATAGATGATGCCATAATAGCTATCAATGGTATGTTAGACGAGAATTACCAACAGATATATAGCTCATTAGATTATTCCGACCCGGAGGATAAAGTTTCACTACCACTTAAACTATCAAGAATTGACTAAGGGTACTTTCAGGAGATAAGATGAAATTATACCCGAATACAGTTAAAAAAATTACCCATCACTAAAAAAGGTAATACTTATAGCCTTTGAAGATGGATAAGATTTATAGTTATTACCGGGTATTCCTATCAATATAAACGGAGTTACCTCAAAAACTTCAGTCTACAGTTCAAAGGTGACGCTCCGGAATCAGAGGCTTTGGCACGTTTGCTTAATATACCCGCCGTAACGATGTAACAGCGTTATAGCATCTCTAAGTTCCATAACCTTTTGCAACAGATAGGCCTAAAGACATTGAACCGCCTCACTTCTCATTATGGCTATCTCTCATCCCAGGCGAAACAGAAGCAACGGTGTAGGCGTAACCAAGATTTCCCTCCAGTCTCCCCAGGCAAACGTTCCCTCACCACCATAGATGGTGAAAAAACATACAATATCTACTACTTTTCTGTGAATAGGAACTGATAGATTAGCTATTCTCTCCTCTATGGAGGAACAAAATAAGAATAGGCATCTTTCTCTATGCATTGCAAATCATACAGTTTTATCTAATAAACGTCCATTTTTAGAGTATTTAATGAAAATACCTAAAAAGAAGGAGTACATCTTCTCCAAAAAGTACCTATTTTTGCCCTCCGAAACAATGTCAAAACGACAACATGATTAATTTAACAACTCTAACCCCCAAATCCTATGTTGACCCAACTTATCAACGCCCGCATCCTTACCCCGCAAGGATGGCTTAAAGACGGCTCTGTACTCATCAGAGACGGAAAAATATTGGAAGTGACCAACTGTGACCTTGCCGTAATCGGTGCACAATTGATAGACGTAAAAGGTATGTATGTACTCCCCGGTGGCGTGGAGATTCATGCTCATGGCGGTGGAGGCCGTGATTTTATGGAATGTACCGAAGATGCCTTCCGTGCAGCCGTCAAAACCCATATGAAATATGGAACGACCAGTATTTTCCCCACCCTCTCCTCCTCCACCGTCCCCATGATTGAGCAAGCAGCCGAAACCTGCACCAAGCTGATGGAAGAAAAAGACAGCCCTATCCTCGGCCTGCATCTGGAAGGGCACTACCTGAATATGGCGATGGCAGGCGGACAAATCCCCGAGAACATCAAGAGTCCCGACCCCAACGAATATATTCCCATCGTAGAAACCTGGTCTTGCATCAAGCGCTGGGACGCTGCCCCCGAACTTCCGGGAGCCATGCAGTTCGGAAAATACATCACCGCCAAAGGTATCTTGGCATCGGTAGCCCATACGCAAGCGGAGTTTGAAGACATCCGTACAGCCTACGAAGCTGGCTATACCCATGACACCCACTTCTACAATGCAATGCCCGGTTTCCACAAACGCCGCGAGTACAAATACGAAGGCACGGTAGAAAGCATCTATCTGCTGGACGACATGACGGTGGAAGTGGTGGCCGACGGCATCCATGTCCCTCCCACCATCCTGCGACTGGTCTACAAGATAAAAGGCGTAGAACGCACCTGCCTGATAACCGACGCCCTGGCATGTGCCGGAAGCGACAGCCGGGAAGCCTTTGACCCGCGCGTTATCATCGAGGACGGAGTCTGCAAGCTTGCCGACCATTCTGCCCTTGCCGGCAGCGTAGCCACCATGGACCGACTGATACGTACCATGGTACAAAAAGCCGAAATTCCGTTGGCAGACGCCGTACGCATGGCTTCTGAAACCCCGGCAAAGATTATGGGCGTATACGACCGCAAAGGCTCCCTCCAAAAAGGCAAGGATGCCGACATCATCGTCATGGACGAAGACTTGAACGTAAGAGCCGTATGGGCCATGGGCAAACTTGTACCGGAAACCAATACAATCTCTTAATTAATCTTCAACAACATGCGAATGAACATTGTTTTTCGTATATTTGTTGATTGAAAGAACAGCGCAATACTTAATCATTTATTAATATTCAATTTATGAAAACCAATCTAAGCTCTCAAATCACTCTCAACAGAGTCTCCCCCAGGTACTACAGACCTGAGAATGCATTTGAACGGTCGGTATTGACCCGACTGGAAAAAATCCCGACAGATATTTATGAGTCTGCGGAAGAAGGCGCCAACCAGATTGCCCTTGACATTGCACAGTTAATCCGTGACAAGCAAAAGGCGGGACGTTTCTGTGTCTTGGCACTGGCAGGCGGTAACTCTCCGCGCAATGTATATGCAGACTTGGTACGTATGCACCAGGAAGAGGGATTAAGTTTCCGCAACGTAGTCATATTCAACCTCTACGAATATTATCCATTAGCTCCCAATGCCATCAACAGCAACTTCAACGCATTGAAGGAAATGCTGATAGACCATGTGGACATTGACAAACAGAATGTTTTCACCCCCGACAGCACCATCGCCAAAGACGCCATCTTTGAATATTGCCGTCTTTACGAGCAGCGCATTGAAAGTTTCGGTGGCTTAGACATCGCTTTGCTGGGCATTGGCCGTGTAGGTAATATAGGTTTCAATGAACCGGGTTCACGCCTGAACTCTACCACTCGTCTGATATTGCTGGACAACGACTCCCGCAATGAAGCTTCCAAGATGTTCGGTAGCATTGAAAATACCCCCATCAGCTCCATCACCATGGGAGTAGCCACCATCCTCTCGGCAAAGAAAATATATCTGCTGGCATGGGGTGAGGAGAAAGCGCAAAAGGTGAAAGAATGCGTTGAAGGTCCGGTAACAGATACTATCCCTGCATCTTATCTGCAGACTCACAACAATGCACATGTAGCTATCGACTTGTCTGCCGCCGCCAATTTGACGCGTATCCAACGCCCCTGGCTGGTAACCTCCTGCGAATGGAACGACAAGCTCATCCGCAGTGCCATCGTCTGGTTGTGCCAACTCACCGGAAAACCCATTCTGAAACTGACCAACAAGGACTACAACGAAAACGGTCTGAGCGAACTGCTGGCATTGTTTGGCTCAGCCTATAACGTGAACATCAAGATATTCAATGACCTGCAACATACCATCACCGGATGGCCGGGCGGCAAGCCGAATGCTGACGACACCTATCGTCCTGAGCGTGCAAAGCCCTATCCAAAACGTGTGGTCGTATTTTCTCCGCATCCCGATGATGACGTTATCTCCATGGGAGGCACCATCCGTCGTCTGGTAGAGCAGAAACATGACGTGCATGTGGCTTACGAAACTTCCGGTAACATTGCCGTAGGCGATGAAGAAGTTATCCGCTTCCTGCACTTCATCAACGGGTTCAACCAAATCTTCAACAACAGCGAAGACCAGGTCATCAATGACAAATATACTGAAATCCGTAAATACTTGAAGGAGAAGAAAGACGGTGACATGGATACACGCGACATCTTGACCATCAAGGGACTGATTCGCCGTGGCGAGGCACGCACTGCATGTACATACAATAATATCCCTCTGGATCACTGTCATTTCCTTGACCTGCCATTCTACGAAACGGGCAAGATACAGAAGAATCCTATCAGCGAAGCAGACGTGGAAATTGTACGCAACCTATTGCGTGAAGTGAAACCCCATCAGATTTTCGTTGCCGGCGACCTGGCCGACCCGCACGGCACACACCGTGTTTGTACGGACGCCGTATTTGCCGCCATTGACTTAGAAAAAGAAGAAGGTGCCAAATGGTTGAAAGAATGCCGTATCTGGATGTACCGCGGTGCATGGGCCGAATGGGAAATCGAAAACATCGAGATGGCTGTGCCCATCAGCCCGGAAGAACTGCGTGCCAAGCGTAACTCTATCCTGAAGCATCAATCGCAGATGGAAAGCGCACCGTTCCTGGGCAATGACGAACGTCTGTTCTGGCAACGCAGCGAGGACCGTAACCGCGGAACAGCTGCCTTGTATGACAGCCTCGGACTTGCTTCCTATGAGGCGATGGAAGCCTTTGTGGAATACATTCCGCTATAAACGGATAAAATATTAACAATAGGATGAGATGTATTGCTCCGGCAATGCATCTCATTTTTTCATGTCTCAGCCTTCTTATATTCCCAAGGAATATTTGCAGATATAAAAACAATCAAATAATTTTGTTACTTATTTATCGAAACGACAAAACTTAAAAACAAACACCATTATGAAAAAGTATGCTATCAACATCCTTGTCATTTTATTCCTACTCACGCCATTTACATTGTTTGCAAATGGATGCCATGCCAATAACGACACCATCAAAGTATTGGCAATAGGCAACAGCTTTTCACAAGATGCAGTAGAGCAATATTTGCACGAACTGGGAGAAGCTGAAGGTATCACCATGATTATCGGCAATATGTTTATCGGAGGATGTTCACTGGAACGGCACGTGCAAAACATACGCAACAACGCTCCGGCCTATGCCTATCGCAAAGTAGAGAAAGACGGGGAAACAACAGAAACCCGGTCAATGACTATTGAGAAAGCACTGGCCGATGAGAAATGGGACTATATCAGTGTTCAGCAGGCCAGCCCTTTGTCTGGTATCTATGACAGCTACAAAGCTTCCCTACCTGAATTGGTTAACTATATCAGGGAACGAATTGGAAAGGAAACCGTATTAATGGTGCACCAGACATGGGCTTATGCTACCAATGCCAACCACACCGGATTCAAAAACTATGACCAGAACCAAATGAAAATGTACACCAGCATTGTGGATGCAGTAAAGAAAGCCGCCAACCTGGTGGGTATCAAGAAAATTATCCCTTCGGGAACCGCCATACAAAATACACGTACCTCCTTTATCGGCGACCATATGAATAGGGACGGATACCACCTTGACTTAACCATAGGCAGATATACAGCTGCCTGCACATGGTTTGAGGCATTGACCCATCAGAATGTAACAGAAAACCCATATTCTCCCGAAGGAATGGACCCAATCCATAAGAAAGCAGCTCAAATGGCTGCGCACAACGCCATCCTCTATCCGGACAAAGTTACGGAACTGACAGAACTGAAAAAGATTGCCGATTAATGCTTTTTAATTCTTAAGACTTACTTATATGTCTGCAAAATAATAAAAAGAAAGTAACCCGCTCATCAGTGAAGCTTTCTTTTATGTACTTTTGCACGCACCACCGTCTGATAAAAGCAGATATTGGCAACTTCAATATTTCATCAATATGAAAAAACTTATCCTAACCGGCATATGGCTCTTGTGTGGATTCCTCCTTCCGGCACAAGAACTAGAGCAGAATGTGGAAGAACGCCTCCAGACATTCTTTAGGGAATACACCACCCATACGGCCAACATCGGTACCTGCAAGCTGGATAGTTTCCGCATTGACTTCCGGAAGAAGAAATTGCTTGTCTATACAAACGAGCGCTTTGCCTACCAGCCTCTACGGCCTGAAACCGTTGATGCCATTTACCGCCATCTGGGACAAATCCTGCCAGGACCGGTGAACTATTTCGACCTCACCGTCTTTGCTGACGGGAAGAGCATCGAAGAGCTTATCCCCAACCTCTACCGGAAAGGGAAGAAAGACAAGGCACGCCTGTTCAGCCACCTGGAATACAAAGGTACCCCCTGGGTAACCCGTACCTCGCGCCCCTACGACATCACCCGCGGACTGGAAGGACGCCACATCGCCCTTTGGCAAAGCCACGGGAAATATTATATCAATGACAAGGACAAATGGGGATGGCAACGCCCGAGGCTGTTCTGCACTACAGAAGACCAGTTCACCCAATCCTTCATCCTGCCCTACCTCCTGCCCATGCTGGAGAATGCAGGAGCCAATGTATTCACTCCCCGCGAAAGGGACACGCAGAAGCAGGAAGTCATCGTAGACAATGACGGTAGCCTGAGCGGACATGGAGGACAAGGTTCCCTTTATCTGGACGTGAAAAGCCGGAAAGCACGTTGGGAACAGACCTCCCGACCCGGATTTGCCCAACGGAAACGAATCTATCAGGACAATGAAAACCCTTTCCTCTCCGGCACGGCACGCTTTGCCAAAACTGAAAAGAAGAAAGACAAGGCTTTTGCCGAATGGGTACCCGATATTCCGGAAACGGGAGAATATGCTGTATACGTATCTTACCAAACACTGCCGGGCAGCGTAAGCGATGCCAAATATCTTGTATTTCACAATGGAGGCGTCACGGAGTTCAAGGTGAACCAGCAAATAGGAGGCGGCACATGGGTGTACCTCGGCACATTCACTTTTGACAAAGGCCGGAACGACTACGGCATGGTGGTATTGAGCAACGAAAGCAAAGAGAAAGGCGTGGTCTGTGCCGATGCCGTCCGCTTTGGAGGAGGCATGGGCAACATTGCCCGCGGGGGACAAACCAGCGGCTTGCCCAGATACCTGGAAGGCGCACGCTACTTTGCCCAATGGGCAGGCATGCCCTATCCCGTCTATGGAGGCTATGAGGGAAAGAATGATATGAACGACGACATCAACGTACGTTCCCGTACAGTGAATTACCTTGCAGGAAAATCACTATTCAACCCGACGGAAGAAGGTTTGGGCATCCCCTTTGAAATGAGTATGGCCCTGCATAGCGATGCCGGTTTCAGTAAGGAAGATGAGATTATAGGCACTCTCGGCATTTATACCACCAACTTCAACAACGGCCGACTGCATGCCGGTACAGACCGCCATGCCTCCCGTGACCTTTCGGACATTCTGCTAACGCAGTTGCAGCGTGATATCCGCTCTACCTTCAACGTAGACTGGACACGCCGCAGCCTATGGAACCGCAACTACAGTGAAACACGCCTGCCCGCCGTCCCTTCCACCATCGTAGAACTGTTGTCGCACCAGAACTTCGCAGATATGCGCTTGGGACATGACCCTAACTTCAAGTTCACCGTCGGGCGTGCGCTCTATAAAGCCATTCTGCAATACATATGCAGCCAGCACGGCAGAGACTACGTTGTCCAACCCCTTCCCGTCAGCCACTTTGCCATCCGCTTCGGTCAAAAGAAGAATACTTTAGAGCTTTCCTGGCAAGGAGAGGAAGACCCGTTGGAGCCGACTGCCAAACCACGTGAATACATTGTATATACACGTATCGGTCGTGGAGGATTTGACAATGGCGTACGCGTCAGCTCCCCATCCCACACCGTAAAAATAGAACCGGGCATCGTCTATTCCTTTAAAGTAACCGCCGTAAACCGGGGTGGCGAAAGCTTCCCTTCGGAAATTCTTGCCGCCTACAAGGCAAAGCGTGAAAAAGGACAGATACTTATCGTCAACGGATTCGACCGCATCAGCGGGCCTGCCGTTATAGACACCCCCGATGCGGCAGGCTTCGACTTGTCACAAGATCCCGGCGTACCCTATCTCTATGACATCTCCCTCTGCGGCGCCCAGCAGAATTTCAGCCGAAAGGAAGCAGGACGACGTCTGGGAGAGAGCAGTGACGAATACGAAGGCATGAAAATCATCGGAAACACTTTCGATTACCCCTTCGTACATGGCAAAGCCATCCAGGCAGCCGGAAATTACAGCTTCGTCTCATGCAGCGACGAGGCTGTGGAAAAGGGCATCCTCTCATTAGAGGATTATCCGATAGTGGACTATATCCTCGGACTTGAGAAAGAAGACAATTCCAGCAATCCGGCACGCAATACCTACTACAAAACATTCTCCTCGCCCATGCAGCGCATACTGACTTCCTATTGCCAGTCGGGAGGTCATCTCCTGGTCAGCGGTGCCTACGTAGGCAGCGATATGGACAGCTCGCAGGGCAATAAAGAATTTATTCAGAATATCTTGAAGTACCGGCATGGCAACTCTCTGAAAACAGACGGGGACAAAATCGCTGTCCGGGGACTGGGGCATACCTTCACCCTTCCCCGCCTGCCGAATGAGCAAAGCTATCCGGTCACTTCCCCTGATTGTATCCTGCCCATGTCTCCCGCTTTTCCAGTCATGACCTATGCCATCGGCAACACACCCGCCGCCGTAGCCTATCAAGGCAGTGATTATCGCACTTTTGTCATGGGATTCCCTTTTGAAAGCATCCGGGAAGAAACATCCAGAAATGCAATTATGGCCTCCATACTCCGCTTTCTCACCACAGATTACACAGATTAACACAGACAAAATAGCAATCCCTATAAATAATCTGTGAAAATCTGTGTAATCTGTAGTGAAAAAACTATCTTTGCTTCCATTAATCATTAAACATTAACCACTAAACATTAAACATCATGTACACTATACAAGCCAACCCCAGCGGAACCCGTAGTTTAGAAGTTTCTGAAGAGAATCTTGCCACCATCGAGAAATACGGCCTCTTCCGCCATCTCATCGACAGCAACGGTATTGTGGACGAAACCGTGCTCGACAAGTTGAAACTGAACATCCGCTCCCTCATCGCCGCGCAAGAGGAAGACAGCAAAGACCTGCTCGACCTCTGTATCGACGTTATCTATCACAACAACATGAAGGCCTTCGGACTACAACAGCTCATCAAGCTCTATCTGCAATGGCTTTCCCAACAAGACACCATAGAAGAAGAATAAATGAAAACCATCGACACCTGCGGACAACAGCATTACAGCCCTTTAATCCCTGCCATCAAAGCCATGTGCGAGGCCGGAAAAGGCGAGAAGCTGGAAATCATCATGGACGACGCTGCTGCCTTCAATGACATGAAAGAGTATCTTTCCGAGCAGCAGATAGGCTTCCGTGAGATTTACGACGGAGAACGGATGACATTACAGTTTTTAATGTGCAAATGAAAGAATATCGCCTTACAGACTGGCTTCCTACTACCAAGAAAGAAGTGGAACTGCGTGGTTGGGACGAATTGGATGTAATACTTTTCAGCGGTGACGCCTACGTGGATCACCCTTCTTTTGGAGCCGCTGTCATAGGCCGCATCCTCGAAGCAGAAGGATTGCGCGTAGCCATCATCCCCCAACCCAACTGGCGCGACGACTTGCGCGACTTCAAAAAACTGGGACGTCCCCGTCTGTTCTTCGGCATCAGTCCCGGCTGTATGGATTCGATGGTCAACAAATATACTGCCAACAAACGCTTGCGCAGTGATGACGCCTATACCCCGGATGCACGTCCGGATATGCGTCCGGAGTACCCTTCCATTGTATATACCCAGATATTAAAGAAGCTATTCCCCGATGTCCCCGTCGTACTGGGCGGCATCGAGGCAAGCATGCGCCGCCTGACGCACTATGACTATTGGCAGGACCGTGTACGCCCCAGCATCCTCCTCGACAGCGGAGCCGACTCACTCATCTACGGTATGGGAGAGAAACCGGTGGTGGAACTTGCGGAAAGGCTGAAACGCCAACAGACACAGATGGACGCCCCAAGCTTCAAAAAGCTCATCGCCGATATTCCCCAAATGGTTTACCTTGACAAGGAAGTAGTGGTACAAGAAGGGGATATCACCCTCTTTTCCCATGAAGAATGTCTGAAAGATAAAAAGAAAGAAGCTGCCAACTTCCGTCATATCGAGGAGGAAAGCAACAAATATACAGCATCCCGCACCTTGCAAAAGAGCGGCAAGCTGACGGTAGTAGTCAATCCTCCCTATCCCCCTTTGACGGAAGCTGAACTCGACCGCTCTTTCGACTTGCCATACACGCGCCTGCCCCATCCCAAATACAAGGGGAAACGTATTCCGGCATACGACATGATAAAGTTCTCCGTCAACCTGCATCGCGGATGTTTCGGAGGATGTGCCTTCTGCACCATCTCCGCACACCAGGGCAAATTCATCGTAAGCCGCAGCAAGGAGAGCATTCTGAAAGAGGTGAAAGCCATCACGGAGCTGCCAGATTTCAAAGGTTATTTGAGCGATTTGGGAGGCCCGTCGGCCAATATGTACCGCATGAAGGGACGGGATGAGGCCGTCTGCAGGAAATGCAAACGCCCGTCGTGCATCTACCCCAAGGTATGCCCCAACCTGAATACGGACCACCGTCCGCTGCTCGACATCTATCATGCCGTAGATGCCCTGCCCGGCATCAAGAAGTCCTTCATCGGCAGCGGTGTACGCTATGACCTGCTGCTGCACCAGAGCAAGGACCCGAACACTAACAAAAGTACGCAGGAATATACCCGCGAGCTCATTGCCTGCCATGTCAGCGGTCGCCTGAAGGTAGCACCGGAGCATACGTCAGACCGCGTGCTCAACATCATGCGCAAGCCTCCGTTCAGCCAGTTCGGTGAGTTCAAGAAGATATTCGACAGGATTAACCATGAAGAAGGACTACGCCAGCAGCTTATTCCTTATTTCATCAGCAGCCATCCCGGATGCAAGGAGGAAGATATGGCAGAACTTGCCGTCATCACCAAGCGACTGGACTTCCATCTGGAACAAGTGCAAGACTTTACCCCTACTCCCATGACCGTTGCCACCGAAGCATGGTACACGGGCTTCCATCCTTATACGCTGGAACCGGTATTCAGCGCCAAGACACAGCGCGAGAAACTGGCTCAACGCCAATTCTTCTTCTGGTACAAACCCGAAGAGCGCAGGAACATCATAAACGAACTGCGCCGGATAGGACGGACGGATTTGATAGACAAGCTATACGGGAAACGATAAAAATACGATATTTCCAAGAAACTCACAGCAACTGCATGAAACGATTCCTCCTCCTCTGCCTATCCCTACTCCCCATTGGAGCGACAGGTCTGCTGGCACAAAGCGAATGCCTGCCGCAAAATTACAGTATCATCTTCGGTGGCGGTGTATCCTTACCTCATGTAGAGGGAAACCGTAACGACTTCTTCAGCAAGAATGGCAACCGGGTGGGATATGACCTGATGACAGAAGGCCGCTACTACATCACGCCCCTATTTGCCGCAGGACTTCAATATGACTATCTACGCATGGCACGCCTGCCGGATAAGGCACATCTGCACTGCATACGCCCCAACATCACATACCGGCCCTTGTGGAGCAACGGAAATCAAGGACTGTTCCTCTCGTTCGGCATCGGGTATATGAACTATCAGGAACGGACATATAAACGCGGTGAACGGAACGGACACCTTTTCCATAAAGGATATTGTGGAATAACTTTCGCAGCAGGCTATGAGTTCCGCATCAGCCGTAAACTCTCGGGCATGATTCGCTGTGATTTCCTGACAGCAGACTGGTTTGCCAACCCCGATGCACGACTTTATAACACAGACGGGTATGATGACGGAGTAGACCATAGCTGGTTCAAAAACAACATCACTTTCTTCAATTTGGGATTCGCCTTGCAGTTCGGACGTTAGTGGCAGGAGTGGCAACAGTTTACTCTTCCACCTGCATTGCCACTACCTCCTGCAACACACAGACAGCTTCTTCTACCGTCTTGACATCCTTCACCAACATACTCCGTTTGTTGTTCTGTTCGCGCAGGTCACAACGCCGGGTGTACTTCATCATGTAGGCAATGACCTTACCGAAAGCCTGGCTCTGATAGTACGGGCTGTCCGGATTGGAGACGAAGAACAGGGACATGCGCCCACCTTTCAGAAAGACTTTCTCCACGCCGAGGCGGGCAGCCAGGCGTCGCAAGGGAACGATGCGCAGCAGTTCTTCCGTTTCGGGAGGAATCGGGCCGAAGCGGTCTTCGAGGCGGGAACGGAAAGCATCCACATCCTTGTCGAGTGTCAATCCGTCCAACTCGCGATAGAGCAACATACGCTCGCTGCTGCCAGTCACGTAATCGGCAGGCAACAGAAGTTCGAGGTCGCTTTCCACCTGGCATTCGTCGACAAACTGTTCTCCACTGATGACGCCTCCGTCTGCTTTCAGTTCTTCGGCATAAAGGTCGGCAAACTCGTCGGTCTTCAGTTCGTGCACAGCTTCGGAGAGAATCTTTTGATACGTCTCGTAGCCCAAGTCAGCAATGAAACCACTCTGTTCAGCACCGAGCATATTGCCTGCGCCACGGATGTCAAGGTCCTGCATGGCAATGTGGATGCCACTGCCCAGGTCGGAGAAGTTCTCGATGGCTTGCAGGCGTCGTTTTGCTTCGGGAGTAAGGGAGGACAAAGGCGGTGCCAGCAGGTAACAGAAAGCTTTTTTATTGCTCCGCCCCACACGTCCGCGCATCTGGTGCAAGTCACTGAGGCCGAAGTTCTGCGCCTGGTTGATGATAATGGTATTGGCATTGGGTATGTCGATGCCACTTTCGATGATGGTAGTGGCAAGCAGCACATCGTAATCGTAATTGACGAAATCAAAGATTATCTTCTCCAGTTCGGCAGGCTCCATCTGTCCGTGTCCGATACAGACACGGCAGTCGGGAATGTGCCGCTCTATCATGGCCTTCAACTCAAACAGATTGGAAATACGGTTATTCACGAAGAATACCTGCCCGTTACGGCTCATCTCAAAATTGACGGCGTCGGCAATGATTTCCTCGTTGAAGGTGTGCACTTCCGTCTGGATGGGATAGCGGTTAGGCGGCGGTGTCTGGATGACGCTCAAGTCGCGCGCACCCATCAGCGAAAACTGCAAGGTACGGGGAATGGGTGTAGCCGTCATGGTCAGCGTATCCACATTCACCTTCAATTGGCGGAGTTTCTCCTTGACGGAGACGCCGAACTTCTGCTCCTCATCAATAATCAACAAACCAAGGTCTTTGAACTTAACGTCTTTTCCCAGGATACGGTGGGTACCGATAAGAATATTCACTTCCCCTTCGGCAAGCCCTTTCACTACAGCCTTTGCCTGAGCAGCGGTGCGGGCACGACTCAGATACTCCACCCGGCAAGGCAAGCCTTTCAAGCGCTCCTTGAAGGTCTGGAAATGCTGATAGGCAAGTACGGTAGTGGGCACCAGTACAGCCACCTGCTTATTGTCCGCCACAGCCTTGAAAGCGGCACGAACAGCCACCTCCGTCTTGCCGAAGCCCACGTCACCGCACACCAGGCGGTCCATCGGACGGGCACTCTCCATGTCGGCCTTCACGTCGGAAGTAGCCTTGCTTTGGTCGGGGGTATCCTCATAGATGAAGGAGGCTTCCAACTCCCGTTGCAGGAAGCTGTCGGGACTGTATTGAAACCCCTTCTCCTCGCGGCGTTGCGAGTAGAGTTTTATCAAGTCGCGGGCAATATCCTTTATCTTCGTCTTGGTGCGGTCTTTCAGCTTCTCCCAGGCTCCGGTGCCGAGCTTGTTGAGGCGGGGCGCTTCACCCTCCTTTCCCTTGTACTTGGAAACCTTGTGCAGAGAGTGGATGGAGACAAACACCACATCTTCGTTCTGATAGACAATCTTCATCACCTCCTGCGTGGTGTCACCGTTGGGGATACGTACCAGTCCGGCAAAACGCCCCACACCGTGGTCGGTATGCACCACATAGTCGCCGGGGGTGAATTGGTTCAGCTCCTTCAGGCTCAAGGCCACCTTGCCGCTGCGTGCCTTGTCGCTCTTCAAGTTATACTTGTGAAAGCGGTCGAACAGCTGATGGTCGGTAAAGACGCAGATACGCAAAGTGTCGTCGGCAAAGCCTTCGTGCAGTGTCCGTTCCACGGCGGTAAAGGATATGTTGTCTCCACGGTCCTCAAAGATGGCACGGATGCGGTCGGTCTGTTTCAGGCTGTCGCTGCATATGTAGATGGTGTAGTGACGGGAGAGGTATTCGCGGAAACTCTCCGCCACCATGTCGAAGTTTTTATGGAAGATAGGCTGTACCGTAGTATGGAACGAGACGGTAGCATCCGGCGTTCCGGTGGGCTTGTTGCCGAACTCCATCCGGCGGAAATCGAGGGCGCGCAGGGTGAACTCGCCACCATCAATCAGCTTGCCTTCCAGCGTGATGGCTCCATTCTCCTCCGACTCACGGGCGGCGATGGCCTGTGGGGTGAGCGATTCGTCGTGCACGGTCTGGATGCGTTCGCGTAGCCAGAGAAAGTCGCGCATGGCAAGCAAGCTGTCCGACGGAAGGAAATCGAGGAACGACACCATGCCGCCGCTTCCCTTTTTTTCCAGGCTATGGCTCAAGTCGGGAACTATCACGATGCTTTCTTTCTTCTCA
>ERZ779622.845-NODE-845-length-14916-cov-6.595855_pt1 | contig 14916 bp, 18 predicted proteins | sample MGYA00514188_ERZ779622 | MGnify/ENA primary metagenome ERZ779622 (study PRJEB29562, sample SAMEA4376702) | mouse gut metagenome | isolation source: Cecum | study: EMG produced TPA metagenomics assembly of the A DSS colitis mouse model was used to assess the...
ACCTAACCTCTTGCAAAAGAGGTATTTATCATGCAACCACTACGGACGCACTCATTGCAATGTAAACGCTGATGGCACCGACAACGGCAACGACACCGGCTATGGCATAACAAAGCTTCACAACGTATGGAACATACTTTGCAATTTCTTCCGTAACTGTTGTCAGTGCATTTGTTCCGGCTGTGTAGTCTCCTGCAGCATTCTGAGCATAAGTGGCAGCTACTCCGCAAAAGAGCAACATGGCCAATGTTCCAACACGTTTAGCATTGAAAATCCTTTTGGTTAAATTCTTGATTTTCTTCATTTTTTGTTGTTTTACAGTTAAAAATTAGACACGTTATCCTTACTTGCTTGGTTGTTTATTTTTTTTATACAATATTATAGCCAAAGAAAGCTGGGAAAATGATAGTTGCTCCAATCATAAACAGGCAAGCTCCAACCAGCATCATTATTGATTTGGTCACATCTCCTTCACCGGTATTCATTTTGATATAGATTTGTAAAGCTCCTATAATTGCTACTATGGATGCAATAGCATACAGAAGATATACTACATAGAGCATCATTGTGACCGCAAAATCATGGGCGTTGCTCAATGCGTCAGCACCCCAGCTGTAGTCCACACCACCACATTTAGCAAATGCCGACTGAGGCTGGAGAAGTATGAAGCCGAAACAGGCAATAAAAAACAATTGATTGATTTTACAGTTTATCGATAGCATTCCTTTTCTCAATTTTTCTTTTGTTGTGTTTGTCGTTGAGATTTTGCATGAACTCATCAGGATAAAAACAGTATTGAGGAGCAACCTCTATCTCTTCCATGTTTTCTTCGTTTTCCTTATTGAGATCTACACTTGTAGTAGTCTGTCGTGTGAGCTGAGACTCTTCCTCTTCAGGGGGGGAACTGTTGGTCTGCTTATTGCCTGTTGGAATGACTACCCGAAGGCCGTCATCTGTTACTTGCTCTGTGTATGTCATGTCACTACCTTCAGGACCATTATTATGTTCTTCCACGGAAACTGGCACTTCTTCATTATCCATACTGCTGACATCAAAGGTCTCTTCATCCGTTTTCTTTTCGTCTTTCTTACTATGAAGGTCAAGGGTAATCATTACTGAAAAGTAAACCACATAAGCAAAGGTGAGGACCAATACGAATATTACAAATCCTGGCATTCTCAATCTGATTTTAATGTGTTATTATAAAAATATTTTATACTCAGAAGATAAAATTGAAAACCAATTTGCTCCTGTAACATGACAAAGGAAATGAGTTTTATGGTATTACGATAAAAATATGCCGATTTGCATTTCAGTATTAACATACATTTGTTTAGAAGTATGATATTCTGATAAAAATCATACTATTAGAATAAAAACATCACAAAAAAGGAGGCTCTCCTGTGGGGAACCTCCTTAAACTAATAGAACAGACTTATTATTTTTGTTACTCCTTTACTATTCCATTGATGACATCGTTCAGATCTTTGAAATTTGGGTATCTGACAGATTCATCAATTACCTTGTCTGAATATTCGTCTTTGATTCTTTTTGTTGTAGCTATACCGGCAGCATCGTTGTCAAGATAACAGTGTACTACATCATATACCTGGAGATATGGAAATGCAGTTTTAATATTGCTGATTGAATTAAGAACAATATAATCACAGTCGTTTTCAACACAAAGTTGTATATCCATCATCCATTTTCTGATACTTACATACGTGAGCATATCAAAGAAACCTTCAAATATGCAGCATTCTGAATGTGATTTACCGTTGGGCTTTATTACGGATATTGTTTTTTTTGCGATACTGCGTTTACAGTATTTGTTTCTGATTTCCATACCACCATCTACATTTTCAAAGGCTATGGCATAATAATGTTTATCATTGATATGATAATGTATTTCCTTACAGAACTCCTGAGCAACCTCGAAGTCAACACGTCTTTGTAAAATATATCTTTTCAAATTGGGATGACTGAGCTTGCTAATACGATCAATGAAAGTAATACTTTTTCTTTCATTACCCTTTTCTGCTATATGGCTCTCATTCCACGCATTTCTTCTTTGTTGTTCTTTGGTCATCGCTTCATAATCTTCAGCATATTTGAGATTATGGTTCTTAATCTGTTGTTCAAGATAAGTAAGTACTTGATGATTATTCCATGAAGGGTGCATCTTCTGAACAAGATTTATAATGTTTCCTCCTGAGCTGGCCCCAAAGTCATTCCAAAGATTTTTTGTAGGACTGACATTGAAAGATGGAGACGATTCTGCTCTAAAAGGAGATAGATACCAGTAATTACCTCGATGGATATAGGCATACTGATAACCTTCCGTTTCAAGGAACTGTACAATACTGACTGATTTTATTTCATCTATGGTCATGGCATATCAATAATGTCTAATTGGGCTTATATAAGTTTAGTATATATATACCCTGTTAAACTTAAACTCATAAACTTACTTTAACGGCAGGAGTGCAGGATGATAATGATAACCGTCTTTGTCTTTGGTAATCAGTTTGCGCTCACAGAAGATTTTAAGCATATCCTTAACTGCATTGTCCCCACGCTTGTAGCCTTCTTGTGCGTAAGCCTGACTGATTGCTTTCACCAGTTCAAGATACCTCTGTGGACTCTCACCTTCAAAAACAGTGCGAAGTACTTTGGCATGTAAGTCATCTGGCAGAGATGTCAAGGGCTTATCTTTGGGTTTGACTACTGTAATATGATAGCCGTCATCCAAGACGGGGAGAGAATTGTCGTCAATGTGAAATGCCCATGAAGAAAACTCCTTGTCTCGCATGTGCATAGGCCTGACTTCACTGATGTTGGAATCCTGTTTGTTCTTGCTGATTATCAGAACTGTTTCAGCCTTGTTTTCAAGTTCGGTACCAATATGACCTCTGGTGTTATTGTCATTCTTGTTAAGATGCAGCACGCAATGGATGTGAAGATTGTACTTGCTTGTCCAGGCCATGAGCATAGTCATCACATCGGTTGATTCTTTGGCATTGTTAATGTCATACATGAGATCTCGTAAGCCGTCGATAATGACCAATCCTACACCCTCAAATGTTCTTAGGGCATAATCTATGAGGGCAATACGGAGAGTAGGAGTGAACTCCCTTAGCCCATAGAACTTGATGCGTTTATCTTCCTTTGTCAGACTCAATCCTGCAAGGCGGTAGATGCGTTCTATCACATTGTGGCAGTGAAACCTACTTTGTTCTGTATCGAAATAGAGGATTTTGCGTTTACCATCAGGAAGACTGGCCCGGTATTTAAGAACCGTTGAATTGTTTACCGCTGCTGCAACCATTGCTGTAATATTAAAAGTTTTCTTGCTCTTTGCTTTACCGGTGGATGCGCTGAAATTACCAAAGGTTGCTATGGTACAATCTCCAACCCATAAAATCTGTGGTGGAACAGGAGGCTTTTCACATGCCTTTATTTCTCCTTGTCTCAGGTAGTTGTCTAATTCCTGGTCGTTGAATGTACTCTTGCTTAGCATTCCGACTTCAAGAGAGCTTTCCACTGAACATTCCTTATCATTACTGTTTTTCCTTCTTATCATGACATAGTTCTTTTTTATTATCATTTTTTGAGGAACTTATGACAACTTCTGACTTTTTCAGTAAAGCAGTCAGTTGAGCATCTGTATAAACCTCCTTTTTATTATGTTTCTTCTTTTTCATTGTAATATTCTATTTATCATTTTTTTTGTTTTGCTGGCACTACATGATTCTTACGCATCCATCTCAGGAGTTCTTGTCTATTGAAATAGATGGTTTTCCCTTTGGGCTTAAAATGTGGAATCTGCATATTCATAGTGAGTTTATATATCTGGGATTGTGATATTCCCAAATACTTTGAAGCTTCTTCAGTGGTCAACATTTCTTTAACCACATATAATCTTTCCTCAATCTTTGCAAGACGTTCATTGAGTATTTCTGGATTAATACTATTAAGTTCTCCAATTTTCATTTCCAAGAGTTCTAATCTCTTTTTTAAGATGCTGATTTCAATGTTACTGGTTCCCATTTTCTAATGATTTAATGTTATACAATAGGGAGTACCCCAAAAGCTGAATCGATTCTGGGGTAAATATACTCCTATTGTTATTTTCGCAATTTGAATGTCTCCTGTCAGTTTAAAATGTCAGGGAGAGTGTCAGGGATTTTTCTTTCAATTGCTTTACATTGTTTCACTTCAATACATTTCTTTCAGTTGTTTTACTATATTCACATATTCTTCTTCAGGAAATGTAGCAGTAGTATTCTTTAGTTCTGTAAGACGTGAACTGATTGCTCCACGAGTTGATGGTATCATACTTTTCTGTGGGGCTAACATTTTATTTCTTACTACAAGTGATACCCAATTATATGGAATCATTTTTTGTTGGGAAAGAGAATATAACAGCTGAAGTATATAGCGCAAGTTTGTGGCTATAAGAGTCTTTTTTAATGTACAGTTAAAGAACTTTTCAATAGTATTCTCGTCAACAGGGGTAGTGAAGAAATTCTTTCTATTGGCAAAATCTGTGATAAGTTTAATTTGCTTTCTGTTAAAGGATGCAAGTCCATTGGAGTCCTTTAATATAACTTCCACATGGTTAAACTCATTAAGCATTTTAGAGAAGTCTGTCTTTTCGAATGTAGATTTAGTGAAGTACTTCTCAACAAGATCTTTTCTGTCGGTCAGTAATTCATAAACACAGAAAAGATTTTGGAAATGTTTTCGTATTGCTTCCTCATCAGATGTGAAAACAGGAAGATGATAACTGATTAAGTCATTTACATAGCGATTGTAAATTTTTCTATCATTAATTACTTCAGTTTGATAATGCTTGTAACTGACTTTAAATAAGTCCCAAAGCTCATCTTTGGACAGCTCAATCTCTTGGTTTGTGAAATGATTGTTACATTGTAAATACAAAAAGAGAGAGCAAAGAGTGTTGATTCTTTTTACTCATAAATTAATTTTTTTTGTGTATAAATATTTAATTCTATTTCTATGATCATTTGTTTATATACTATATTGTAATTATCACTGATCACTTTGCTAAGTGCTTTTAAGTGATATATGCAAAAAAAATAGCCTACATTAGATAATCCTTAATGCGGGCTATTTATGAATTCGCATTTCTCTACTATTTCCTTCGACTTGATCTTTTGCTGAGTATTTGATTGATTTCTGCTGTACTGATTGGCTTTTCAGTTTTACAACCAGACTCAACCCATTTGATGAGATCATCCCTGAAAAATGTGTATTTCTTACCTTTCTTGTTGACTGGAATTTGTCCGTTCTGTATATAACAGTACATTGTCGATTTTTTTATTTTGAGAAATTCACAGGCTTCTTTTACATCCATTGGAATGTGTTCAGATGGAGACTTTTGATTAGATTGACGAATCTCTTCATGAAGTATTTCTATGGACTGTTCAAGTAGATCACATTTTTTAAGTATATCTGACATAACTCTTGGTATGTCATTAAAGGTTATCGGATTATCTTCTACGTATTCTTGCATATATAATTCTTTTAATAATGAAACTCGTAACTATCTTTATCAGGAATGTCAATTTCTATTTTACATTTCCCTTTTTGTCTGAGTGTACGCCTGATGCTTTCAATTTCAACGTCATTAAGTTCTTTAGGAAAACAGAGCTTGATGAAGGTAGCTCTGGTTTGTCCACTCCAACCAAGCCGTTCTCCTATATTCCAGGCATAATGTCTGATGTCGAGTGTGTTTAACTGACCATTTGTTAATACAGAATTGATACACGATTCTTGAATCTCGTAAAGTTTAATGTTCTGGCATAGGGTTTCCAGACAATCATCTGTCATGTATGGTGAAAAAACAGTATATGTATACTCCTTGATTGCCTCATATCTGTTAACCTCCAAATGGTCCTGTTTATTTTTATAAATCTCACGCATAATCTCTGCTTTATTCTTTTCTGAAGTAGCAGGTTGTAGAGAAGTGATGCTATTATTAATGATTATGCGCTTCTCAGTATGTAACCTGTACAGGACAGTTATTATACAAACTAATAAAGATAATAAAATGAGGTATAACAAAATCGGCAATGGGGATAACATTAGGTTATTATTTTCTGTTGCATTAGTGCTTGTGACTACCCTGATAATATATGGAGCGGTCACAAACAGAATAATGGTAATAATGTTTGAAATGAGAAGTATCAGTAAATTCTCTCTTATCTTTTTTGTCATTGCAATTGGTTTTTATCGTATTACTTTATTGCAAATTTATAGATAAACTTACTAATTGATACTAGTTGTTACTAATAAAATCTCTCTAGAAAACATTATTTATGTTTCAGTGTTTCAATGATTTACGCTACTATTTATTGTCACTTTTTTGATTTTCCTTTCTCTTTCTTTCTCTTGGTTTCTGCATTAACATTTATGTTTTCATTTTCTTGCATTTCCATTTTTACATTTGTTAACCTAATTCTATCAGCTGCTTCTCGTGTTTTCGGATCAGCATGTGAAGCATAGATTTGAGTGGTACTTACATTCTTGTGATTAAGGAGATGTTGTACTGTGTAAATATCAGTTCCAAGTTCAAGCTGTAAGGATGCGTAAGTATGTCTGAAACAGTGAAAGGTAATATGTTTTTTTATTCCACATTCCTTAATCCAATCTTGCATGACTCTATATGTCATAGTACGATTAAATCCTGAAAAAATATATTTATCTGTTGTTTGTGGCTGAATTAGTTCATAAGCATCATCACCGATTGGAACCTGTGTCTGACGCTGAGTCTTTACACATTTAAAATCAAGATAATGTCCGCCATCTGCATATGTTTGGATATTTTCCCATTTTAAATTGAGTATATCACTTATACGTAATCCACTCAAACAGGAAAATATAGCGGCTTTTCTTACTACTGGAACTGAACATTCTGAGTTGTATAGTTTTCTGACTTCCTCCAGTGAAAGGCTTTGCTTGACTGGTATTGTGCATGGAATATTATCCAAAAGGGATGCTATGTTATCTACAAGTCTTCTTTCCCTATAGGCTTTAGTTAAAACTTGTTTGAAGATATTCCAATATGCTGAAGCTGTATTTCGTGATATAGGCTTGTTAACCATGACTTTGCCTCTTGCTGATACTTTCGTGTCTAAGAGATATTCTTTATACTTGTTACAGAATACGGTATCAAGCATTTCAAATGTACATTTGTTGTGGCAGAACCTGCTGAAATGTTTATAGGCTGCATCACACTTCGCAAAGTTTCTGTTGACAATATTCTTGAAGTATGCAAGAAAGTCCTCCTTTAGACGGTCCTGGTTAAAGAAGTCATATTTCTCATTAATTACCTCTATGAATACCTTACACCGAATAGCTTCAGCTTTTGCCAGAATAGCTTCATTATACTTTTTCTGTTGTGTAGAAATGGGGTTGGCATATATATACATGCCAAGCGAACGACGACGAATCAGTTCCATTGTTTCAGGATTTCTATAGCCTGGCCAAAAGTCCAGAAATAATGATTTAGTACCATTTCGTCTATCTCGCATACGGAGAGTTACTGATTTACAATACTGCATATTATTTGTTTTTATAGTTTTATGTCTCAAAATTCTCGAATGATATATTGCTGACATCGGTAAATTGAAAGTAAATATCACTATATATCAATATTTGCTATAAAATCATCTTCTGAGAACCGTTTTTCCATTAACCGGTCAAATTCTTCTTTTCTAAAAAAGATGAATTTCTGCTTCTTTACTCTGGTGAGCTTATAGTGATTGACGTAATAGAAGACAAGTGAATTTGTAAGATTATATTTCTTTGTAGCTTCTTCTACGGAATAATACCTGTCTCTACCAACAAAATATCCATTCTTTATTTCCTCTATGTGTTGTTTGGAATAATAGGTACTACCATACTCAACCTTTGCTGGAATCTTATGTCTATGAATAAAAGAGCGTACACCATCTGCTGTCATTTTAAATGTTGTACGCATTTCCTCTGGCGTTATCCAGTCTGTGATTTCTGCATACTTATTCTTTTTGTTGTATAACAGGTCAATGGATCCCTTCTCATAGAAATTAAATCCTTTCAGTGCTATCTTAGGTATGTTGTTCTCTCTTGTTATAACTCCAGCATGCTTTATTGATATTTTAAACATCTCTGCTACCTCATCAGTAGAATAGTATCCTTCAGGAGTTGCTGGACAGATTTTTTCCTGTTGCTTTGCCGTGAAAACAACCTTTTCTTCACCATTTGACTTTATTAGTGGAGTTGAATTTTGAAGACGTTGATGCATGATATTATCAAAATCCGTCCGATAAATCATGGTGAATTTTCCACGCTTTTCAGTCTTAATGCTATAGGTCTTTAGAGTATAACTTACCTGATCTTTAGTTATGCCATACTTTTGCATAGCTTCTTCATAAGAGTACCAGTCAGGATCAATTTCATCGGTCTTGTGTTTTATACAATCTATATGAACCTTAGAATAATAAGACCTGCCATTTCTCTTTACCCTGGGAACCGCATGGTATTTTACAAAACAAAGAGCCGCACCCTGAGTCATATTGTACATTTCCATGATTTGACTCAATGTGTAATAGTTATCAATGTCTATGACATCAAGAAGCTCAGAGAAATTTGCGTCAATAAGCTTTTTACTGTAGAAAGTATTACGCCCTTCGTAAACTTTAGGGATGCCTAATCTGTCACAACGTCCCCATACAGCTTTACGTCCAATTTTATACTTATCCATAATCTCTTGTAGGGTATAGTATTCTTGTTCTTGCTTACGCTTGTAACTTCTTTTTCTATAAGGTCCTGCATCCTCAAAGTATTTGTCAAGATCCTCACGACGGACAAGGGTTTTTCTACGTATTCTCACTGCCTTGATGATTCCGGAATAGAAACATCTATACACAGTGCTAACACTCATATCAAGTAATAAGGCAACATCTGAGGGTGTCAAAAATGGTCGTGAAGCAACTGCATCTCTTTCTTTATCAAGAGCTGCTTCTTTTTCACTTTCCCGGACACTTTTTTTACGTTTTGCTTCACGTTTGCGAGATGCGTCACGTTCGCACTCTCTACAGCAGTATTTATTTGACATCTTGGATGCAATAAACTCTGCTCCACATGTTAAACATTTCTTTAATATCTTCATCTTTTTGGCATGTTAAAATCGTCCATTTCCTTTGCAGCAATTTTCAGGTATTTGCAGGAATTTTCACGAGGTGTCCAACATGTCAACGGGCGCACATTTATCACTTTTGCAGTTTTTGCATAAGGTGCCATATATGTCATTTTCCCATTGCCATTTGGTCGCAAAATTTAGGGATAGGAACGATATTTGAGCCAAATTTACCCTTAAAAACTGGTTGTAACAAGTTTCAAATGGAAAGTGTTAAAATGAAAAAAGCCACCAAAACGGTGGCTTTCAGACAGTTAGCGATATATTGTAATATTGTTGATAATCAGCTACTTACCGATGCAAAACTTCCCGAAAATATTCCCAAGTACCATATCCTTCGTACCTTCACCTGCAATATCGATTAGATGGAAAATGCATTCGCGGATATCTTGTGAAACAAAATCTCCGGATAGATTTTCTGCTAGTCCTTGTTGGACCCGGTGGATGGCTTCCAAGGCATGGGTCAAAGCCTCGTAGTGGCGTATATTCGTGACAATGACATCGTTTTGGGTAACCGTGGGCAGGTTAGCGGCAGAGATTAGCATTTGCTGAAGCTTGTCGAGGTTGGTACGCCCTTTGGCAGAGATGGAGATGCATTGCACATTAGTAGCGGCCAGGGTGAAACTGGGGGTGAGGATGGTTGAGGCATCCTGCACCAGATCGGCCTTGTTGAATACGAGAATGAGCCGTTTCCCTTCGCAACGGGGAAGTATCTGGGCAGTTAGTTGTGGTATCCGTGAGACGGCATTCGTGGCATCAACTACCCAGAGCACGATTTCCGCCTGCTCCAATTTCTGGAAGGTTCGCTCAATTCCTAGGCTCTCGATGGTGTCGCTCGTTTCGCGTATGCCTGCCGTATCAATAAACCGGAAAGTTATCCCGCCAAGATTGACTGTGTCTTCTATCACATCTCGGGTTGTCCCGTGTATGTCGCTTACAATGGCTCGTTCCTCGTTTAGTAGTGCATTCAGCAGGGTGGATTTACCAGCATTCGTTTCGCCGATGATGGCTACGGGCACACCGTTCTTGATGGCATTGCCTACACTGAAGGATTGTACTAAACGGGAAATTACCTGCTCTATGCCGTCTGCTAGGAGACATAGCTCGGAGCGGTCTGCAAATTCCAGTTCTTCGTGGTCGCTGAAGTCCAGCTCCAGTTCTATGAGTGATGTGAAGTGCAGCAATTGGTCGCGTAGTGAGGCCAGCTCTTTACTGAACCCACCGCGCATTTGGCTCATGGCGAGGCGGTGAGTGGCGGCAGAGGTGGAGGCGATGAGGTCGGCCACGGCTTCGGCCTGGCTTAGGTCCATTTTGCCGCCCAAGAAGGCCCGTTGCGTGTACTCACCGGGAGCGGCCAGGCGGCAACCATTACCGATGAGCAGTTGCAACACCTTCTGAAGAATATAGCTCGAACCGTGGCACATGATTTCCGTGCTATCCTCGCCCGTGTACGAGTGGGGGGCACGGAATAAGCTTACAAGTACTTCGTCTATGATGTTTTCTTCTTCATGGATATGACCGAAGGTAAGTGTGTATGGCTTGGCATCCTTCAGCTTCTTCCCCTTCCGGGCAGGGGTAAATATGCGGGATGTTATCTCTATGGCATCCGGTCCGGAGACACGGATGCATCCTATGGCTCCCCCTTGGGCGGTGGCTATGGCACAAATGGTATCTTGGTTCATTTTATCCGGCTTATTTTTATTCAGCAAAGATAATGGTTTCTTTACAAAAAAGAGAGATGGTGATTCAACTTATGGGCTTTTATCGTAACTTTGTGCAAATCGATAATGGATAGATGCTTATAAAGCCTAATCCGCCTCTGTGCCCATTGTGGGTATAGCAGGACATTGCTACACTATACAGACCAGCAACGGGCACGTCAGGCAGGATGTGATGAAGTCATTACTAAACCTTACTCCTAGGATTGGCTGAAGGAAAGGGAGGAGCATTTCTTGAAGGATACTTAGATACGGTCGAGTACTGTTTTGATAAGAGTATCTATCGTATTTTTGTATCCCGTGTTCGCTTCTTTTATCAGGCGGTTGGCAATGACCATGCATACCGTCATGGCCTTGTGTCCCATCAGATGGCTCAAGCCTGCCAAGGCAGAACTTTCCATCTCGAAGTTGGTGATATGGTAGCCGTTGTATTCAAATTTTTCAATCTTCTCGTTCTGATGCGGGTCGGCAAGCGGCACGCGTAACTCGCGTCCTTGAGGTCCGAAGAAGCCCCCGGCGGCAATCGTTACGCCACGTACCATGTCGTCTTGTGCGATGCGGTCTATCAGTTCAGCACTTGCATCAATGACGTAGGGGGCAGGGGCACACATGTTGCCGGACCATCCCATATGGTTGAGGAAGGCACGCTCCATGGGTAGGTCGCACACGGAGTTGCGTCCGGCATAGAAGTTGAGCAGACCGTCGAAACCGATGGATTTTTCAGAACATACAAATGTACCCACCGGAGTGTAGGGTTGCAAGCCGCCGCAGGTGCCGATACGTACCAGCTCAAGGCTACGTAGGCGGGGCTTTTCTTCGCGCGTCTCGAAGTCGATGTTTGCCAGGGCATCCAGTTCATTCATCACGATATCGATGTTGTCACATCCGATACCGGTGGAAACCACCGTAATACGTTTCCCTTGGTAAGTACCGGTGATAGTCTTGAACTCACGGCTTTCCACTTCACATTCCTTGTTCTCGAAATGGGAGGCAACCAGTGCCACCCGTCCGGGGTCGCCTACCAAGATGACTTTGTCTGCCAGCCATTCGGGCTTTACGTGAAGATGAAATACAGAACCGTCTTCATTGATGATCAGTTCGGAAGAGGCGAAATATTTCTTCATATGCTTGAGCTTTTAATCTTTTGTTTATAAATAGAAACGCCGGGAACCGATTCTTGTTCACCGGTTCCGGCGTTTCTGTCAGTTACTTTTCGAGTTATTTGCTCAACGGCTGGCTGGTATTGCCCGTCGTCGGTTTGGCAATGTTTTCGCGCATGGAAGTGTCGGCTTCTATATTCTTCATCCGGTAATAGTCCATGATACCCAGATTGCCGTTGCGGAATGCTTCGGCCATGGCCTTGGGTACTTCCGCTTCTGCCTCGATAACTTTGGCACGGGCTTCCTGGGCCTTTGCCTTCATTTCCTGCTCTGTGGCTACGGCCATGGCGCGGCGTTCCTCTGCCTTGGCTTGAGCAATGTTCTTGTCGGCATTGGCTTGGTCTATCTGCAGGGCGGCACCGATATTCTTACCTATGTCAATATCAGCAATGTCAATGGACAGAATTTCGAATGCTGTTCCGGCATCCAACCCCTTGCGCAATACCAGTTTGGAGATAGAATCCGGATTCTCCAATACAGACTTATGATTCTCTGACGAACCGATGGAAGACACAATACCCTCGCCTACACGGGCCAGAATCGTGTCTTCTCCGGCACCGCCCACCAATTGGCGGATATTGGCGCGCACCGTTACACGGGCCTTGGCAATCAGCTGGATACCGTCTTTGGCAACAGCTGTCACGGGAGGGGTGTCAATTACTTTGGGGTTAACGGACATCTGTACGGCTTCGAACACGTCACGGCCGGCAAGGTCGATGGCGGTTGCCATCTGGAACGGCAGCTCGATATTGGCTTTAGAGGCGGATACCAGTGCGTGTACCACCCGCTCTACGTGACCTCCGGCAAGGTAGTGCGCTTCCAGTTCGTCGCGCGTGATGTTTTGCAATCCTGCTTTATGAGCTTCAATCATGCCGGGCACAATGATATAAGGAGGGACATTACGGATGCGCATCAGGAAAAGTTGTACCAGCGAGATGTTTACTCCCGATACTTTGGCGGACAGCCACAAGAAGAACGGTACATAATGGAAGAAAAGTACCAGGAAAATAATGCCTCCTATAATGAGGAAGGCGGTTAAATACATTGTGCTTGGATCCATGAGATTAAATATTAATTGTTAGTTATAAATAGGTTGATTTCTGAAATTTCACTGCTTGAGCCGTTCCACTAAGAGGACTCCGTCGGCAATACGCTCTACGATAATCGGAGTCTTTTCGTTCATGAAGCCATCTGATGACTTCACTTCCACGATGTCTCCGTTGATTTCGGCATAGCCGATAAGAGCCAGGCGAGTAGTGGTTACGCCTACATCGCCTACCTTGACTTTGTCCTCGGCACTACGGTCTACTTTGGAGGTGATGTTTTTTTTCAATGCAATTTTGTCGAGTGTCTTGGAGCGCATGAACCATACCAACGAGCCGATACAAGCCAGGGCAGATATGATAAGCGTAATGACACCTGCCGTGGTGCCCATATAGACAAAGGCATAGTAGTTGGCAAAGATGATGCAACCTCCTGCCAGAAAACCGGCAACGCTGATGCCCGGAATTACGAATAATTCCACTAAGAACAAGATTACTGCTCCTATAATCAATGAGGCGATAATGAGTATATCCATAGTTGTCTTTATTTGGTGGCTTGTTTTTCCAGGTTGCGCACTTGAATGGCAGTCTGCTCCATCTCAGTGGACAATTGCCGTACACGTTGCTCCAGGTCGAGGATGGCGGCGGACATCTTGTCCTTTTCCTGCTTGTTGGCTCGGGAGTATTCCGAACGCATATCTTCCAGTTTCTCCTGCAGTTGCTTGTAGCTCTGCTCCAGCTGATTGTATTTGCCATACAAGGCTTTGGCCTGCGGGGAACGGAAATCGTCCAGCTGGTAGTAGGTGGAGTGGTCGTCAATGATGAATTGGAAATCGTGCTTCTTGGTGGTCCGCGGCTTTGCGTTGGCAGCGGTCCGTAGCCTTTCTCGGGCGGCCTCTACCGCATCGGTGTCCGTCCATGTGTCCTTGATAGAGTGAAGTTGCGCCAATGATATCATCTTGTCCGGGTCCATCCCTTCGTAGTTGTACACTTGCTTGGATGAGTTGGGAATGAATACATAGATGCACACTTTGCCTTCGGGCTGGTAGCGGTCGGAGGCAAACCATCCCAAGTCGTTGAATTCGTCAATGACGTACATATAGTCGTTGTAGGGCGAATTGAACGGCATGCCCACATTTTCCGGCATCAGATAAGAGTCGGTATTCGTATTGTAACGGGTGACGAAAATGTCATATCCTCCCATCGAGCCAGGGCCATCCGAGGCATAGTAAATAGTGATACCGTCCGTAAGTACATAAGGGTAGTCTGCATTCATGGCCTCGTTGATGCTTCCGGGCAACAAGCTGCCATCACTCCATTTGTCCAGCAACTTGTTGCGCGAAAGGATACTGAGGGTGCTGTCCGGTTGCATTTCGCTATAATATAGTTTATTGCCCAGCTCCGTTTCGTATACCGTTCCGCCTTCCTTACCGGAATCATTGAAGTAGGTGTCGTACATGAACAGCTTGCCCGATTCGGGGCTGATTTTGTATGCATCCAGGAATTTTTCCTTGTCTACCACAAAGCTGTCGATGAAGCAGACCTCTTCCACGCCTTTCAGCATGCGCAAGTTGGATTTGCTTTTTTCCAATAATTGTTCGGCCTCTTCGGTGGAGCGTTTTCTCTTTCTCAGGTCGGAAATGTAGGTCTCATAAGTCTCGATGGCTTCTTCGAACCGATATAGATCATTGTATGCCCGGGCCAAATAGAGTTGCCCGCTGGGGACGCGTCTCTTGACGGCGCTTTCCAGGTGTTTCAAGGCTTCTGCGGGTTCGCCGGTTTCCAGGCAA
>ERZ779622.847-NODE-847-length-14893-cov-4.936919_pt1 | contig 14893 bp, 15 predicted proteins | sample MGYA00514188_ERZ779622 | MGnify/ENA primary metagenome ERZ779622 (study PRJEB29562, sample SAMEA4376702) | mouse gut metagenome | isolation source: Cecum | study: EMG produced TPA metagenomics assembly of the A DSS colitis mouse model was used to assess the...
AGACGCTTTATGTATCACTGCGATGGTCTTCTCCAGCGTAAAGAAACGGATTCCGCAGCCTGCACTCTTTGCGGTTGCGCTCATAAGGCTCTGCTGCACCGGGTCTGCTGCCGCAAGATCATCCGCCACAACGATCAGATTACAGCCACTTAAGCTGCTGGTCCAGGCTACACCCACCTGTCCGTGTACCAGTCTGTTGTCAATTCGAGTTAATAAAATGTCCGGCATGATTTTCTCTCCCTTCTTTTCTTAATTGATACAAAATATTCCAGGTCCGCAAAATATTTTATAATATTGCAATGACAATATATCAATTCTATGATACTATGTCAATAGAGCAATCGACTTTTAAATTTTTTTGTACTATTTACACAATTTCAGCTCTTAAAATTTATCACTTTTTACAAGGAGGACTCTGTAATGTCACAAAATCAAGCAAAAACCATGATGGATTACATCGCATCCTGCCCGGAATTTATCCGTGCCAATGTAAGGGACAGCAAGGCTCTTACCGCCCCTCTTGTGGAGGAGTATGTAAACGGAGGGTACAAAAATATCTGGATCGTAGCCTGTGGTTCCTCTTCCAACGGAAGTCTCTGCGCCCGTCAGTTCATACGCCGCCACCTGCAGTGCGAAGTCAAAATCGTGACTCCTTTCGCTTTCGTAGTCAGCGAGCATGATTTCAGCGAGACGGATATGGTCATCGTGGTCAGCCAGAGCGGTTACAGCTTAAATGCTCTGGACGCCGTGAAAGTTATCAAAGAAAAAGGCCGCCGCGCTGTCGGACTGACCGGCGATCTGGACAGTGATCTGGCGAAAGTCTGCGACGTCGCCGCAAATTACGGCGTCGGCAGAGAAACGGTCGCCTATGTCACCAGAGGTGTGACGACGCTTGCGCTGTTCTTTATGCTCTTTGCCACGGACGCGGCGCAAAAAGCCGGAATCAAGACCGCGGAGGAAGCGGACGCCGTGAGAAAACAGCTTCTCGCCGCTGCGGATATCAATGAAAAGGTGCAGGCTTCCTGGCCCGCTTTCCTGGAAAAACACTATCAAAATCTCTCTGGCATGACAAAGGTCTATGTCTGCGGCGTGGGCGCCAATATGGGCACCGCCTGCGAGGGAGCGTTAAAATTCGGCGAGACCATCAGCATCCCCTCCTGTGCCTACGAAATCGAGGAGTATATCCACGGCCCTAACATTCAGATGACCCCCACCTACAACGTTTTCCTGATCGACGGCGGCGAAGGCACGAAGCGCATCCATCAGATCTACGAGGGAACGCAGATCGTCACCTCGGGAGTCTACCTGATCACGAACTGCGCCGATTATCAGGACGAGCCGAACACGTTCTATGTGGAGTGCGGACTTCCCGAGGAGATCACGCCGTTATGTTATCTCCCCGTCTTCCAGATGACAGCCTTCCGGATCACGGAGGATCTGTCCCGCTGGCTCAAACATCCGCTGCAGCGCAAAATGGAAAAATCCGTCTCCTCCAAGAGCGAAAATTACGAAAACAGCCCGTTCAGCGAGGATACGCCGGGAAGATAAGACGCATATGAAAGAAACTGATGCACAGAGGATTTCCCTGTGCATCAGTTTCTTTTTATCTTACTTCGCCGTATCAACCACCGTCTTAAACAGCGCTCTCTCCTCCAATACCTCCTTAAAGCTTCTGGCCATATGATTGCCCGGTACGCCGCAGCCTTTGAGCTCGTCCATATATTCATCGTAATCGCAGAGATACACATACACTCTGGAAATGTCATGCCCCTCTATCGCCAACTCATCGACATTGGCAGACCCGCTCTCCAGTTTATTTCCATCCGCGTCCAGCGCCACCGCAAACACCATGGTTCCCGCGGGCTCGATCACATTCATGGTCATCTCCACCTGAGAGATCTCCAGACTTTCCAGCCCGATTCCCGCCTCGTTTGTCTCATTCACCGAAATGACCCTCGCATCGCTGTCCCTCTGTGTGATCCCCAGGTCAAATTTCCAGGAGCCGTCCTTCCACCAGTTCTCATACCGGTTGGGGAACTGATACCACTCTGCGGGCAGAGACGCCATATACGCCTGCCACTCTTCATCCGTCATCTGTTCCAGTTCTTCCGTATCCTTCGTTCCCTCTGGCTTTGTCGGCTCCGCCAGATAGCCGATGACCTGCGTGATCTCCCAATCCATCGTGAAGGTTTCCGGCACATCATACTTTACCATGTAATCAGCATAGTTTTCATCTGTTATCGGCAGTTCCTTCCCCTGCGCCTCCATCTCCCGCAGAGCCGCCCGATATTTGCTGTCGTCCGAGTCGATCTCCGAATAGTCGATACGCATAATGCCGATAAAGGTGTGATCGTCCTCAAATTTTCCTTCCACATCCCGCTCCGCATAAGTGTAGGCCTCCTCATCGTTTGTCCGGAAGGAATAATGTTCCATCGTCTTGAGGCGCAGGTGTTCGGTTCCGTCCGCCATCGTCATCATTCCCGGAAATCCCTCTTCACTCTCCACGCGAATCCCCACATAGACCGCCTGATTGGAAGCGTATTCCTCGGTCAGGGTGACGGTAACGCCGTTGTCGGTCTTCTGATATAATTCCTTTCCGGCGCCGTCCGCCGCATCCCCCGTTACACCGTCCGGAATCTCCTCTCCTTTTACCGTGTATAATCCCGTCGTCTCCTCCTCCGGGAGCTGCCCGAAGGAAAAGATATCCGCCACTTTCGCAAAGAGCCCGCCCAACACCGGAATCTCCTTCGCCATCACCGGGTTCATCGCGCAGAAGGTGAAGGTGAGCACCAGTGCCGCCGCCATGCTGCCAAGCCCGATCATAATCCCTCTCCACGTATTTTTCCGCTTTCTGTCTTTTTTCCCTGCTCTGTTCCCCGAATTTCTTATCATAATATATGCCTCCTCGATCCTTGTATCGATGATATCGCTGTCCCCCAGGTCCGCTCCCAGAACCGCCCTGAGATCGTCATCCGAAAAATGTTTCCGCATATCTGATTCCTCCTATTCCAGTTTCCTTTCCACTCCCCTGCACGGATCCCGTTTTGTCGGACAGACTTTCCCGGAGCTGTTCTTTTCCGCGGTGCAGCCTGCTCTTCACGGTATTTTCCTTCATCTCCAGGATCTCCGCTATCTCCTTTGTGGTGAACTGCTCTCCAAAGTACAATTGAAAAATGGTTCTGCTGTCCTCCGGCAAAATGAGGAGAAGCTGCCTGAATTCCACATCCGAAGCTCCGGTATCAAAACTCCCCTCCTCCATGCCTTCCCCCATACTGACATGCTTTTTATTTTTCCGGTAAGTTCTGGTACAGTTGTTGATCAGTATCCTCATCACCCATGTCCTGAAGTATTCCGCTTTTTTCAGGGAACCGATATGCTCAAAAGCGTCCAGTATCGTATCCTGTATGGCATCGGCAACGTCCTCATCATTTCTCAGATAGCCGAACGCGATCCGCCTGAAGGACATTCTGCATTCTTCCATCAGGGATATGAACGCTTCCGCATCCCCGCGCTGTGCCCTCTTCACTAACGTATTCATTATATAATCCTTCCTCAACATCCATAGATTTACGCGCGCATTTGTTTGTCTTCATATATTAGATAACGCTCTTTCCCTTTTCGTTGCATCCCATTAAAAAAATTGAGGGCAGATACTTTTCCGCCCTCAATCATTTTCCTGATCATTCTACGCTATGTATTTTTCGCAGTAACCCGTCAGTCCTCGATCGGATTCACCTTCTGAGACGCGCTCTCCTGCTCTTTGTAGTAATCCTCAAAAAGCTGATTGGTCGCATCCAGAGTCTGTTTGCTGATATCCGGAAGCTTGCCGCCCCATGTCTTCTCAGCCTGCTTGTAGCCTTTCTCCACTGCGGACTGCAGTTCTTTCATCTTATCCACATCGCCGCCGGACAGTGCCATCGCAAACTCGAACATCCTCTCGGAAGTCTTCTTCACACCGTAGTAGCCATCCTCCGCGATGTCCGCCTGCGCCTGCGATTTGGTCGCTGCATCTACCGTGAACTTTCCGCTTGCGAGGAACTGCCACATATCGGTGCTCTGACCGTAGGAATTCGCCTGCTTGTTGAACAGCTGCTGTACCATATTCATCAGCTGATTCTGTCTTGCCTCCTGATCGGACTGCATTTTTGCCACCAGTGAACTCCTCTGGCTGTCTGTCATTTTATTGGTCTTCGCCGCGATCCTTGATGCGGCAGACTCCGTCTTTACTACCTTATCGCCTGTCTCTTTACTGCTCTCCAGCGCTTTCTTGCCTTCGTCGGAAAGCTCTACCGTAGCACCGCTCTCGGAAGATGCCTTCCCGCTCTTTGTCCCGTTCGCAGCCGCCTGAGTATTCGCGTAGGAACTTCCTACCGCCCCTGTGTAAGACTGTGAATAAGCATCAATACCTAATCCCATTTTTTTATCCTCCTCCGTGAATGAATTTCTATCCATTAAAATCCATTTTATGGATAACACATGTTTATGTTATACTGTGTATCGGCAGTTTTCTCATAAAACTTTAGGGATTTTTAAAATTTTTTCCAACTTTTTTTCTCAATCCACAAACACGGTGTTATAACGGTCGATACACTGCCCGAGAACATAGGAAAAATGTTCCAGAGACCCCAGCGGCGCGCCGGAACCGCTCATATCCGGAAGCTCTCCGCTCTCCGCCTGCTTCATCATCCACTCGAGGGCATCGATCAGGCCGTCCAAAAGTCCGTCAAAAGGACGGGAATTGGACAGAGATTCCTTGACAAGCTGATCGTTGTCAGCCGTGGCCGCGTCAAAATCCGCCACTACTGCCACCAGTTCATCGTGCAGTTTCTGAATCTCCGTGAGGTCCAGCTCGTTGAGATTCCAGTCGTCAACCCCCTGGGCGTAAGCCTCGTCGAGAACCTCCCGCCCGATGGAGATCGCCCTGCTGGCGTTGTAGTTGATCAGCATACCTTCCTCTTTCAGTCGGTTCTCCTCCTCCGCCATCCGGACATCTCCCATCTCGCCGATCGCATCCACAAAGTCGTAAGCGATCGCTGCAAATGCATCCGCGTTCGAATAGATGACCGCATGATATTCCTTCGCTTTCTGATACTGATTATCCGCATAGTCATTACTGCCGCTGATCTCCAGGAAAGTCCCCATCAGAGCCCGCAGCGGCTCCTCCATCTCCTTCACCATGCTGTCCATCTCCCCAAAATCAGGCTCCATATCGGCGAGCATCACGCAGTCGTCGAGGGTATCCGTGTTGTTCCCGGAAACACGGTAACCGTAGGTGAGGCCGGTATCCGGCAGCATGGAAAATTCCTCCGTGTAATCCACCACTTCATAATAGTAAGCGATGGAGTCCAGAATTTCGATGATCTCATTGTTCAGCTCCACATAATAATTGTATTTGATCAGCTCCATCTGCTCCGGAGAAATCTCATCCTCCGCACTCTCTGCATTCTCATCGTACTCCGTCTCTTCCGTATACTCTTCCTCCGCGGAAGTCTCTCTGGTATGTCCCCTCCATTCTGTCTTTTGCGCTTCATCCTCACTGCTGTTGCCGCAGCCCGACAAAACGATCATTACCACAAGAAATACCGCCATAATTTTTGTCAAACTACTTTTTTTCACAATCTGATCCTCCTGCATTAAAATAAGATAGCATTATTATAGCAAAGCTGTTTCGTTTTGTATAGCAATCCTTATACTTTCCTTAGATGTCCCTGATATTCTCTTTTACAGAAGATAATTCACTCATACTTTATATCACAATAGAAAGGATACCTGCCATGCAACAATTACCAACACAAAAGACACCCCAGAAAGGACTGTCCGGCTTCGCCCTCAAATATCTGGCAATGGCCCTGATGGTTCTCGACCATATCCATTATTTCTTTGCCTTCACCGGAAAGATCCCGGTATTTTTTTCCATGCTCGGCAGATTGTCGGCGCCGTTATTTTTATTCTGTCTGATCGAAGGCTTCACCCACACCCGCGACCGCAGAAAATATTTCCTGCGCATTTACCTGCTCTCCGTCCTCATGGGCGCCGTGCAGTTTTCCTTCTATAATATAGGCTTCGCACTGGTAAGGCCGGACGGCTTTTTCCCGCAGAACCAGATGCTCGCCTCCTTCGCCATCCTGCTTGTCGCGCTGCAGGGCTTTGACTGGTGCGCCCGCAAAAAATGGGGGCGCGGACTTGCCGCTGTTCTGATCCCGATACTTCTCCCTTTCATCGTATCCGCTCTGATGACGGCGTCCTCAAACCCGATCTGGCTCTTCACTCTGAACCTGCTGTCCTTTACCGTGCTGCCTCAGCACCTGTTTATCATGGACGGCGGAACCGCCACCCTGCTCTTCGGCATCGTCCTCTATCTGTTCCGAAAAAACAGATATCTGCAGATCGCCGCTTTTGCCCTGACCTGTGTGCTCTGGGATATCGCGCGGGTTTTACTGATGATGCCCGGGCTCTGCCTCTCTGACTTTTTCACAGTGGCTTACGAATGGATGGAACTTTTTGCCGTCGTTCCGATGCTGTGTTACAATGGAATGAGAGGCCGCGGTTCCAAACGTTTCTTTTACTGGTTTTACCCGGTCCATATTTATGTACTGTATGCGCTCTCTTTTGCGCTCTATCGATGAATCTTACAAAAAGGAGGCCCTATGGCACATATTCTGGCAATCGACGACGATGAAGCGATGCTCTCCCTGATCAAAAATACTTTAAAAAAAGACGGACACGAGGTGAGCTGCATCTCCCGCATTACAGATATCCTCAAAAACGATCTGCCGCCCTGCGACCTAATCCTGCTGGACGTCATGATGCCGGATGTGGACGGCTATACGTTCTGCCGCGAGATCCGCGCATATACGGACTGCCCGATCCTGTTTGTCACCGCGAAAGGCCTTGAGGAGGACGTGGGCTTCGGCTTCTCGGCCGGCGCCGACGATTACATCAAAAAGCCCTTCTCCATTCTGGAGCTGCGCGCCCGGGTGAACGCTCATTTAAGGCGCGAACAGCGCGAAAAGACCAGGTGTTTTTCGGTCGGACGCGTCCGCTTTTTTCTGTCCCGGAAAGAAATATGGGTGGAGGATCAGAAACTTTCCCTCACCAAAAGCGAGTACGAGATCTGTCTGCTGCTCGCCGGAAACCGCGGACAGATCTACTCCAGGGAACAGATCTTTGAAAATGTTTTCGGCTACGATAAGGAGAGCGACAGCTCCGCCATCACGGAGCACATCAAGAATATTCGAAAGAAGCTTGCCGCGGCGGGCATATCGCCGATTGAGACAATATGGGGGATCGGATACCGATGGAACGCATCAAAAGGATAAAAAAAGAAATCAGTCTAAACCGCTTTTTTATGGCATTTCTGGCGCATGCCCTCCTGTCGCTCATCTGCGCCTGCATTTTGTGGGCATGCCTTCTCGCCGCAGCCGTCTGCTTTCATATCATCACGCCCGCCAACGCTGCGGAGCGCGCTGTCTCCGCCTGGTGCGCCTCCCTCGACGGCCATAGTGCCATCGCGCCGGAGGATATCCCCGCCGGAGCCGATTACGCCATTTTTGACAGGAGCGGTTCCCTTCTGCGCGCCACTCTGGAGGACGATTCTCTCAAAACTGCCTCCGAACTCGCCCTCTCCGGCGAACCGGCGGGCATACGGCGGCAGGGCGCCCACATCTATCTCCGCCTTAAGACAGATACGCAGTATGTCATTGTCTCTTACCGTCTCGTCGCCATGTTCGCATCCCCCCGCCTGCGGCACATCTTTCCGAACGCCGAACTTTTCTTTTTTGTGCTGCTGCTTCTTCTGATCTTTGCCGACCTTGTGCTTATCGCCATCCGACATGCCCGCAAATTGAGTAAAGAGCTGCAAAAGCTCGCCGCCGCCGCTGAACAGATCCGCTCTCAGACGCTTGATTTTGATGTGCAGAGGACAAAACTTACGGAGTTCAACCGGATCATGGACTCTCTGGAACAGTTGAAGACAGATCTCAAACACTCTCTCGGGGAGCAGTGGGCGATGGAACAGCTCAAAAAGCGGCAGCTGACGGCGCTGGCGCACGACATCAAGACCCCTCTCGCCATCGTAAAGGGAAACGCGGAACTTCTAGCGGAGACCAGACTGACCGAAGAACAGCGTGAATACACCGCATTCATTTTAAGCCACGCCGAGCAGATCCATCGCTACGTGGTCGGCATGATGGAGATTTCCGAACCGACATCCGCCTCCGATACTTTCTGTGAGATCAGAGAGCTTCTCTCCTCCGCCTGCCGGAACATCGAAAACCTCGGAAAAAAGAAACGGCTCTCCTGCTCCCTCCGGACGGAGGATCTGCCGAAATCTCTTCCCGTCCGAAGCGGCGGACTGCAGCGCATCCTCGACAACCTGATCGACAACGCCGTGCAGTATTCCCCCGAAGAAGGCATTGTCTTTCTCACCGCAGAGCTTGACGGAAACGACCTCTTTGTCCGCGTACAGGATCAGGGGAACGGCTTTTCCGGGGAAGCGCTCTCCCTCGCCGCCGCCGAGTTCTACCGCTCCGATTCCAGCAGGAACAGCAAGGAACATTTCGGCCTCGGCCTTGCCATCGCAAAGCAGATCGTCACGGAGCTCGGGGGAACGCTCCGACTGGAGAACGCTTCGCCGAAGGGAGGGCTTGTCACGGTAAAGCTTCCTGTGGATTTCTTATCTCAATAATTATTGAGATAAGAAAATCAAAAAAGCGAAACTTTCATTGCAGGCTTTCGATTTGCTCTTCCGCCTTTTTGCAACTGAACCCCTGAAGATTGGAAAACAAAGTGTCATGAATGTATTGAGATACGGAACAATATGCTGGGATGGGATAGGACGCTTTTCAGAAATAGAGGAGGATGCCCCTATTTACCGCTATCTCTGCAATGAATATCCCGTAGCAAAAATGTATTGCTGACAGCAGGCAAATATTTTATAATGAAAGATACTAATTGGAATAAGGGGAAATGATATGCAGCATTTTGTCAATGAATATGAATATACGCAGGATATCCTCAAAGAAAGCATAGGATCATGGTGGGATTGGAAATTCAGGGACAGATTCCGCTCCATGTTGATAATATCTGTTCTGATTGCAGTGTTGGTGATCGTTATCAAACAGCCTCTCTTTTTACTGGCAGAGCTCGTCCCTCTTTTCCTCATTATATTATTTAAGTTCAAGAAAAGGAACTCAATTCAAATAGAACGGGAACGAATCGATATCCTGTTTCGCGGCAAGGGCTTATCCTATCGCGTGGAAATTGGCGAGGATATTTCTTTTACTTCCGCAAAGGGAAGTAACCATGTTCAATTTTCGGATGTTGAAAACTATATCGAAACAAAGAATCTGATCGTTCTTTTCCTAAAAGGAAGTATGACGCTGGCTCTCGATAAAAATGGATTTAAGGAGGGAACAAAAGAGGACTTTATGTCTCTGTTGGCAGAAAGGATTCAATGAACCGCTAACTTCCGGTTTAATTTCAGGGAGACAGTTCCACCAAAGGGGGCCTGTCTCCCTGATTTTTGTTTTCTTTCTTATTTCATTATATTAATCATTTTGGGGGAAACTTCCTATTTCTGATACATTTTCAAGATCAGCCTCATCAATTTCTATCGCCTCATCTTCTTCCTCACCCTTTACTGAAAAATCACCTTCCAGAAACCATTTATAGGCACGGTCAGCAATAATCTTCGTTTCCACTAAATCTAGTCCCCCACCTACTACAGCACCTACGCCCGGAAGAAGTTTTCCCAAATTGACAATTCCCTTTGCACCGAATTTTGTAATAAATCTGAATCCTACTTTTTGATTTATTTTAGTCAATACTTTCCCCGGTATTTTCTTTATAAGCCCGTTGGCAAATTTTACACCGAATTTTATGCCTGCCTGTTTAACCAAACTATTAACCGCAACACCAGCAAGACAAGCATAAACAAAAGTTTGTGTCTGATGCATAAGCATTTATCTATACCCATTATATCATATACACCACACCGGCACCACATAATTATCCCCGTCGATCGCGCCGACCCTCGGTTTCATGCACACGACCGCACCTTTTCCCCTCGGCACAGACGCTTTGTCGAGAAGCGCAAATACTCTTGTCAGCTCCGTTCCCGGATTGGACGTTTTTTTGATTTCAACAGGGTTTAAAATGCCGTCATGCTCCAGTACGATATCGATCTCCCTGGCATCTTTATCCCGATAATAGTACATATACGGTTCTCTGTCGACATTCAGATAAGTTTTGCCAATTTCAGACACCACATAATTTTCTAAAATTGCTCCGTTCATCGCCCCGCTCTGAAGCACCTCTGCATTGCTCCATCTGGTGAGATGACAGACAAGGCCCGTATCGCAAAAATACAGTTTCGGCGTCTTGACTAACCTTTTTAAAAGATTATTGGAATACGGATGCAGATAAAAAATAATCCCCAGCGTCTCCAGAATCTGCAGCCAGTCCTTCGCCTGCTTCTGATTGATATCCGCATCCTGCGCAATATCGGACACATTCAGCATCTGTGAACACCGCGCCGCTGTCGCCATCATAAACCGCAAAAATTTCAGAGAATCCACTGCGTCCGAAAGTCCTCTGACATCCCGCTCAATATAAGTGGACAGATAACTGCTGTAAAATATCTGACTGTTCGTATTCTCTCCGCTGACGATCGCAGGCATGGAGCCCCTGTATATCCGCTCAAATATCTCCTGAACATCCGCAGAAGTACGCACTTTCTCTCTTGCCGTCAGCGCTTCCAGATCCACTTCAAAAGGAGCCATCTCAGAACCGCACAGCTCCGCCTGCTCCATGGAAGACATGGATAACACTGCAACGCGCCCGGTTTACGGTTCGTATCGACATGGATTTTAATATAAGTAAACAGTTCCGGATCACTTTTGGCAAGACCGCGTTCATTCAGATCATCCAACGAGACATAATCCCGATCCGTACCCTCCATCATTTTTTTCAACATGGTAGTCTTGCCGACCTGACGCGGGCCGGTCACAAGAACGACCGGATATTCTTCTGTAACCTGTTTTACCACGGATTCAAGATTTCCTGGAATATAACCCATACCGACCTCTCCTTCGGCTAATTTTTACTGCCCTTATATTTTAGCCGAATCAATCAGTTATTTCCAGTTACATTTTCAGCTATTTTTTCACCGTTTTGTTTCCTCCCCAGGTACTCACTCACCGCAAACAGCGGCACATTCACCATCCAGTCCTGCTCCCTGTAATTGGACATGGACGTCCTGACCGCATCCGTGAGCCCATACTTTGTGACAAGAGCTTTTAAACTTTTCGCCTGCAGATTCTCCTCCGCCTTCACCTCCAACGGTATCACCTTCCCCTCAACTTGCGCCACAAAGTCCACTTCCCCGCTGGAGCCCGGCGCACTGTAATAATAAAGCTCTATCCCCGCCGCCGCCAGCTCCTGCGCCACAAACTGTTCCGTCAAAGCGCCCTTAAATTCCGTAAATATCACATTTTTTTCCAGAAGCGTGACTGCCGCTATATCTCCTTTTGCCGCCAACAGGCCCACATCCAGCATATATATCTTAAAAGCCGACATATCCAGATACGAGATCAGAGGCATACCCGGCTTTTCGATCCTTCTGCTCTTATGGATCAGCCCGCAGTCCAAAAGCCATTGTATAGCCATCTCAAACTCTTTCGCTCTGGCGCCCTCCCTGAGCGCTCCGTAAATAAACTTTTTATTTTCCTTTGCCAACTGCATCGGAATGGAATCCCACACCATCTGGATCCGCGGAACCGTCTCCTTAGGCGCATGTTTGGAAAAATCATTGGCATAATAGAGCAAAAGCTGTTTTTGAACATTTCTTACCTCCGCCAGATCATCCGTCTCAATATAAGCCAGAACCGCTTCCGGCATCCCGCCGACATAATAATACTTTCTGAGCAGATCAATATACTTCCCCGAAAATGCGTTGATCATCCCATAATCCCCGCTTTCCACGAGCGACACAAGTTCTTTCTCTCCCGCCGCCAGCAGAAATTCTTTATAACTCAACGGATACAGATTTAAAAAATCCACTTTTCCAACAGGGAAAGAAGTCCCCTGATGCAGTGCCACACCCAGAAGAGACCCCGCCGCCACGATCGCATATTCCGGCGCCTCCTCATAAAAATATTTTAGCGCCGCCAACGCCTTCGGCACTTCCTGCACCTCATCAAAGATCAGAAGAGTATTTTCCGCTCCAAAGGCTTTTCCGCTTTCTACCCTCAGTGCTGAGAGGATCCTTCCGATATCATAATCCAGTTCGAAAACATTTTTCATATGTTCGTTGTTGTCAAAATTGATATACACCGTGTTCTCAAAACAGCGTTTCCCGAACTCCTTCATGATCCAGGTCTTCCCAACCTGCCTTGCTCCCCTGATGATCAACGGCTTTCTGTTCCTTTTATTTTTCCACTTTTGCAGCTGTTCCAGTAAAAGTCTCTCCATATGCAATGCACCTCTGTCTGTTATTATATACAGTATTACATTTTTTAGTCGCACTTTCAATGTATTTTTACATTTTTTAGTCGCACTTTTTCTGTATCGCTATCTCACCACCTCAACATCCTGCGGCACCTCGTAATCCATCTTAAAATTCCCATCCTCTATCCTCCAGGACACCCTGATCTCCCCCACCGGCGTTTTCACAGTCCCGGACGCATTCTGCAGATACCCCGCCACCGGCGCGATCCGTACCTTCTTATATCCCGGCGCCGCGGGCCGCACCCCCAGCGTAATGCTCGGCAGTTCATACAGGATCAGCGCCCCCCAGGCATGGCACTCGCTCCTTGCGTAGGCCTCCGATTCCACGCAGGTAGTACAGTGCATTCTTATCATATTCCGCCACGCCTCCCAGTACCGGTCGGTGTAAGCGTACAGCCCGGTTTTTTCCAGCGCCCGGAATAAGTAGAACCGCATGGCGACCGTACACTGCGTATATCCCTCCTCCTCGATCGTCCGCAGGAGATTTCTCTTTCCGCACTCCAAATCCACCGTGTCCGTCAAAAGCGCAAACACCTGACAGTGCTGAGAATACTCCTCCACTCCCGGTCCATCCTGCAGCATCCCATTTTCGCCCATACAGAATATGCGCACAGCCTCCTTCGCCCTCTCCGCGCGCGCCCTGTAAGCCTTTGCCTCCTCCCCGCGGCCAAGAAAATCCGCCAGATACGCCGCGTGCTGCAGCCCATAGATATACAGAAGCGTCTCCATCGTCAGCGCCCCCTTAAGCCCTGCCGTCGGCATCCCGCTGGTATCGTTCCACTAGTCCGCCCAGTCGATGAAAGACCAGAACCTCGCCTCCATATTGATGCCGCCGACCTTCTCGACATACCCCTCCTTCGTCAGATGCCGCTCAAAATAATGCAGGATCTGACCAATGGCAGGCATATGCTCCGCCGCCAGAACCGAATCTCCGAAGTACATCATATGATCGTACACCATCAGAATATAGTAGATTGAAAATCCCGGGATCACATTCGTATTACAGTTCGGGTAGGAACAGTTGAGCAGGCCGTCATAGCGCTGGGAGCGCCTCAGATCGTCCATACATTTTCTCGCCAGCCGGTCGTCCGCACTCACCGCGTAGGTGTACAGTATCTGCGTCCTCGCATCCATGATATACTGCAACTGCTCATAGAACGGACAGTCCTCATAGGTCTCATGCATACACCTGCGCAGCGTGCGCTCGCTGATCTCCCAGATCTGCCCAAGAGATGGGTCCGACGTCCTCACCGAAGTCTCTATCCGCAGCGGATACCCCGTCTCCTCATAGTCAAGCCCGCAAAGCACAAGCGCCTCCCTCTTCGTCCTGATATGCAAACGGACAAAGCGGAACGTCCGAAACCAGTAGGGTTCATAGACCTCCGGCTCCTCCTCCCCGCCGATCCCCGCCACATGGTAGAAATCCTCATAGCCCTGCAGATGCCAGTTTTCTTTATCCAGGCGATCCCTCTTCACCGGAATCCGCTCCGGTCCCACATAACCGTCCTGCACATACGCCTCCGCATAGAGCAGGGACACCGCCGCGTCCTTCCCGCCGGAAAATGCTGCTCTGACATAACCTGTCATCTCTTCCCCGGCGTCCAGTTCCACAATAACCTCGTCATCTGCCGGGATGACAAGCTCTCTCCTGCCGCTCAGAAACTCCTCCCACTCTTCTCTCCTGCAGTCAGACTTTTTCAGATCCATCACGCCCTGAAACCTGCGTTTTTTCCGATACATACAGGGAATATTTCTCGGCTTTAAATTCCCCGGGCTCACCGCCTCCGGCACAAGTTTCCTGATATAGGGCTTCGCCGCCTGCCAGCCGCTGTCGTCAAACGAAGTCCCCCGCCAGCCGAAGGTTTCCAGACTGCCCGCCGCCCTCTCATGGATCACCAGCGGCGCAAAACGCTCCTCCTCACGGTAGAAAGAGACACTTCTGTCGATCATGCACTTCCAGGAACCGTCCGCGGACACATCGATCCTGTTGGCCGCGCTGGCCGCGAGCGCCCCGCGCCCCCCCCGCCGCGACGGCCCCCGCCCCTTGTTGCTATCACCCTGATTCTGTAATCCCCTAGTACCACCTGTGTGGAGTGGACGGGCCGCCTCTTCCTACCTCACGCATTCTGTAATGCACTAGTGCCACCAGTGTGGAAAGTCAGTGAGCCCCGCCGGCGCCACACCAGTGCGGAAATGCTCTAGTGGGCCCAGTGGGGAATGAAAGTAAAACACGGGGGCGGCGGGGGGGTGCGGGGCTGACGGGGCGGACCTAGAGGACCCCCCGGTTATAAAATTAAATATAAATCAAGAAAATACATATAAAAAATTAGAGAACACATATATATAAATATATATATATATATATATATATATATATATATTAATC
>ERZ779622.849-NODE-849-length-14892-cov-5.480421_pt1 | contig 14892 bp, 11 predicted proteins | sample MGYA00514188_ERZ779622 | MGnify/ENA primary metagenome ERZ779622 (study PRJEB29562, sample SAMEA4376702) | mouse gut metagenome | isolation source: Cecum | study: EMG produced TPA metagenomics assembly of the A DSS colitis mouse model was used to assess the...
TATTTAATTTGAAGAAAAAGAAGGGATTTTGGTTCAGATAAACTAACGAATAACAGCAGCCTAGCGCGAAAGAGCTGCTGACCATATTCGAAGGCCATATCGCAGACGGAACCCTTGCCCTTTGTGACGGGCTGCGCAGCTACCATGCGCTTCCGGGGATTGCAGACTGTATCGTCAAGGACTGCAATGACCCCAGTGCAGAAGATACCTGTTTCTACAACCTAAACACCGTAAATGGGTTCCACAGCTTCATCAAGCAGCGGTATGTGTTCTATCGTGGCGTGGCGAGTAAATATCTCAACAGGTATAACGCCCTCTTTTCAGCTGCCTATCGAAATGCGGAGGATATTATCAAACGGCTGGTAGGTGTGGCGCTGACAGTGACTGGCGCGGATTATTATCATAGCAATAGGGATGTACGGAAAGCCGGTTTACTGGCCATATAACCTTACCAACCCATTTGCTGACTAACACCTAATATATTTATGAAAAATAGTTTAAAAACAAACTATTTTGAATTACTAAAATATCCAGTATTCACAATGGAACATGTAAATCAATATTATGATAACATTGAAAGTGCGCGTTCGGCAGTAAAACGTTTGATAAAGAGTGGACTTGCAGTAAAAATACGAAATAACCTATACACATGCATTAGCGGAGAAACAGATGCTCCGGTAGCAAACCGTTATCAAATTGCAGGCGCAATCACATCCACATCTTATCTTTCTCATCATTCGGCAATGGAATATTACGGGATTAGTGATCAGATTTTTTATGAGGTTTACGTATCTTCGAATACAATGTTTCGAGATTTTGAATTTGATGGATACACATTTTGTTATGTATGTTCTAAATGTAATGAGGGAGTTGAAACAGTAAAATACAGTGGGGGCGTACGAATAGCAGATGGCTGTACGGAAGATGAAAAACGAACAAGGAGTGAAGATGATGTTGTAAATCACAACAAAAATTTACTCCCTTTTCGGAAAAGTGTTCCCTTTCAGTATTCTGCAAATTTGAAGCTGTATATTGTTATAGCCCACAACGAGCAACTGCCCACTTACTCACATGGTTAGGGACAAACAATGCCGCCTCCATTGGCGCAAGCCAACAATTTTTCCTTAAGTTTATCATAAAGGGCCAAAGGAAAACGTGAAGCATTTTTAGTCCAGAACTCATCCAGAACTTTCATCCCCGTCTGAGCATCACCATTGGCGGCTAAAAGAAAGGCCGTCACATAGTCGGGACTAGGCCAGTTACATTGAGAGGCGGGGGCGGTGCACTGGCGTCTGGCCTCAGTCAGAGCACTGTGCAGATCACTGCAGTTCAGGAACCAAGGGACAAAAAGTCCCTGCGCCTCATAAAAAGCCCGAAGAAGGCAGGATTTCACATCTCCAGGGTTCCGGCCAAAGCGGCTGAAACGGCAGGAGACACTCTGCCCTGAGGCAGAATCCCAATGACCTGGGGGCCAGCAGAACAAGTGCAGTCCCACGGACTTATCCGTCCGCTGGTAGCGATAGCCCCCAGCTTCACCAAAGACGGGTAAAAAGTCAAAGCATAACCCCCACAAGAAGATATAAGAAGCTCCTTTAAGAGGGTATACCTGGATTACTTTCCGGCAGTGGTCTTTCCATGGGGAATACCAGAAATATGCGTCGTTGTAGGTGAATCCAGAAAGTTCAGGAGCAATTACGGTAGCAAGGAGGTTTTTAAGTTGTGGGACAGGAAGTTCAAAGTCAAAGGATGATGGACAGGATAAAAAGTTTTTCATATGCTGTTTCCTCGCAAATTCAAGTTGTTAGTACGATTTTAACCTATTTCTAACTGATACACAATTCCGAAAAGGGAGAAAATTTATGAGTATTAATAAGAAAATATAGAAATAATATTGAGGATATATTAAAATGGAAGAGGGAGGAAAGTCATGTACCATATACTACATTGTCAGATATTGTGAAAGGAAAAACCAGGATTGAAAAATGCAAGGCAGAAACAATATAAGAGATTTTGAAGTTTATAAAAGTAATATCTGTCATTTAGTGAAAGATAAGGGAGATATGGACTTTATAATTGATATTTTAAAAGAAAATCAAATAAGGACTTATTGGGAACGACAATGGTATCGGGAAAGTTTTTATCTTCTGGCTATGGTAGATTGCTTAAGCAGGGAAAATGGACTCCCATTATGCAATGACTATGAAGATATAAGGAATTGTACACTGCCTGAGCCGTTATATCCGCGGGATGTTGTTCTTGCTGCAAAATTGGATGGTTCGCTTGACAGGAAAGAACAATGTTTAAAAGAAGCGATTCCCGAATTTCTGAGGTTTAATATTATAGAAAGTGGGATAAGGAATGTCTGTTGAGAAAGGTTTTACCAAAGAAAATCTGGATTACTATTTGAAGGAACTGGCAAAGGAGTTTCGAAAGAGAAATGGAAAAAATATGCCCGCTGAGATTGTGTTAGTTGGAGGTGCAGCAATCCTTGCCAATTATGGATTTCGTGAAATGACATATGATATAAATGCGGACTTTAAGAATACGAGTTCATATAGTCCTAAATTATCGCAATACTCTAAGTATTACTGTACCTGTTCTAATGTGTTGAATATCAGGACAATTAGCGCGGAATATCTTGTTGCCATGAAATTAATGTCCAGAAGACGTTACAAGAAGGATTTGTCTGATATTATTGGCATCTTGAGCGAACAAGAAAGAATGGGAGAGTCTTTAAGTTACCAGCAGATTGATTGCGCAGTAAGAAATCTGTATGGTGGATGGGATCATATTTCTGAATATGCAGTATAGGTTTTGAAAGCGGCTTTAGATTCAAAAAATCTAAAAGAATTATTTCTGGAGCAGGAGCGTGAAGAGGCATTATCAAAACATGCGGTACTTCAAGTTCAAAAGTATGAAGGGGAAAAAGTAAAGGAAAGTAATATGGATGAGATTATTCAAAAAGCTTTAAAGAAGAAAAGAGAGACCAGGTAAGACCATTTGCAAAATTAGAGAGTATGAAAAACGTTGAAAAGTGATTAGGGAAAATGTGATTGATTGCTCTGTTATTTGTTGATATACTATTAACACAGAATAATATAAGAGGGAATAGTTTTGAGCATAGTGTTAATGAGGATAGATACTTGCAAAAATGCAGAAAAGAAGCTTTATTATGACCAGAACATTAATTATTGAGAGTGGACAAAAACCTGCGGAAGAACAATTGAAAGAGGTTGAGGCGGCGAAAAAAACCTCTATAAATTTTGATGATGATTGTCGGGAATTGTCACCAGCTATGATGAAAGCATTTAAAAGTGCAGTTGTACAACGAAACCGTAAGAAGAAAGTTCAAAAGTCACCGAATTAAAACATGTAGAAAGTATGAACGAATAAAACTGAGACAATAAATATAATCCAAATTGGGTTGAGGCTGTAAATATGTTTGATTATCGTGCATTAAAAATATTGTAGATAAGAATACCCCGTATCTTGCATAAAGCAGACCGCAATTATATGCAGAACAGGGGTATCTGTATATATGCATTACAGGAAAATGTGATCGACGGGAAATGCGGAGATGTATGTAATAATTACGAACTTACCAGTTGGAGTCTGCTATACTATTTCCAGTAAGGCACGCACCTTAAAAATCAACGACATGGTGCTGCCGGAAGAAGGAGGTATCTGATATGAAAAAAAATATGCTTGTTTATCCCGTATTTGCAATGTTGGCAGTCGGCCTGTTCATAGCTTGCGCTGCCATGCCCGTCCAGGCTGCTGGCAGAAGAAATGGTCCCGCCGTTAGTCCAAAGGCCGGCTATGAGTCTGAAGTTCCAGTTGTTTCCCCGGACATTGCTGCCATCGTCGGGCTTGGTGAGCTCAAGGCAGGGGTCGAGGAGCCATTTTACACGAACAGCGCCGCCTTCGTGGTGGATGTGGAGAATGGACACAATCCCTATGATGTGGAGTGGGACTACGGCGAGTTGTACGATGCCTATATAGAGAAAGCCGACTGGTCATTGGTGTTCGATGCGGATTTTTATATGGAATCCTTCCCGGCCCTTGCGTTTTTGTACCATAATGATGAGGAGCTTCTGCTGGAGCATTTCCAGACCGTGGGAATCCACGAAGGCCGCCAGGGAAACGAAGACTTCAATGTGGCAGCTTATCAGAAGAACTGTAAAAAGGAGCTGCGCGATGCCTTCGGCGACCATTATGAGTGCTATTATTTCTACTGGATGCTGAACCAGAATTCCCAGAAAGACATCACGACATCGGGCAAAAATTACCCGCTGCAGCTCGGCGTAAAAATGACCTACGTGCAGGCGCTGGAATTTGAGAAAGTCAACGAGTATCGCGCTGAGGCCGGCATCGAGCCACTGGAATTTGACTCTGAACTGGCAGCTGTTGCCTGCTACAGGGGCTGGGTCGATATCAGCGAAGGTTACGGAGGCCATGACTGGTTGAATGATGAGGCAAACGGGGAGAGAGCCGATGCCCTGATGGAATTGCTCGACATGAGTCTGTTAGGCGAGAATACGGTGGATTGCGGCGTAAAGGACAGCAGTCAGCATGTATACACCTCCTTCTATATCAATTACCGCTATTCAACGGAGCATTATGAAGCCATGATAAAGTCAAAATATAAATATTTTGGCTGCTCGCATATTTATTTCGGCAATAACCGCATTCCGAAATCGAAACGCAAAGGCACCTATAACCAACCAATGATGCGCGTGGAATTTGATATATTCACAGACAGGCTCTCCACCCCGATGCATCCGTGATATGCCTTAGGAATTGTGCACATTCCGGTGAGCCGGGGTGTGCAGTTCCTGTATGGAAAACGGGAAAAATTACCAATATCGTAGAAAAAATAACAAGAGAAGCCTTTTATAATCTTTACATTCCAGGGTGTGTGGAGCATTATTTAGTCCATATCATGCGTGACCATAAAGACTTCGTTCCAGAATTAGATTTTGTTTTAGAGTTAAATGGAAACATTATTGGAAATATTATGTATACAAAGGCGAAGTTAATGGATGAAAACGGACGTATGAAAGAAGTTTTAACATTTGGCCCGGTAAGTATTTTGCCAGCTTATCAGAGAAGGGGATATGGTAAGATGCTTATGGAGCATTCTTTTAAAGAGGCTGTGAGATTAGGTTACGATGCAATCGTTATATTTGGAAGCCCTGTTAATTATGTCAGCCGTGGTTTCAAAAGCTGTAAAAAATATAATGTATGTATTGAAAACGGAAAATTTCCGTCTCCAATGATGGTAAAAGAGTTAATTCCCAATGTTCTTGCCGGACATAAATGGATTTATCAGGAAAGTGATATTATGGCTGTCAGTGAAGAGCAGGCACAAAATTATGATAATACCCTTGAAAAGTTGGAGAAGAAATACCTGCCAAGCCAGGATGAATTTTATATTATGAGTCACTCTTTTATGGAAGGATAACACAGAATAATGTTTTTAAACTTTACAGGTTGTTAAGCGGAATGCAGAAATTCATTCTCTGGATGAATATTTTGAAATATATTCCTGAGCGGCCGGAGGCAAACAGCATGAAAATACGTTGCGTCGTGGAGAGAATTACATATCAGAATCCGGACAACGGATATTCCGTCCTGAAGGTGCGTGTCAAGGGGTATGCCGATCTTGTGGCGCTTGTCGGGAATCTTTTTGATGTCCATGTGGGAGCCGTCCTTCTGGTGGAGGGGAACTGGAAAGTGGATGCCCGGTACGGGCGGCAGTTTACGGCGGACTCCTGGGAGGAGACGCTGCCTGCGACAGTCTATGGCATTGAGAAGTATCTGGGCTCCGGAATGATCAAGGGAGTGGGGCCGAAGTTTGCCAGTCGGATCGTGAGGAAGTTCGGCACGGAGACAATAGAGATCATTGAGAGCGATATACACAGGCTTTTAGAGGTGGAGGGTATTGGCAGGAAAAGGGTGGAGCAGATCGCCGAGAGCTGGGAGAGACAGAAAGAGATCAAGAATGTGATGCTGTTTTTGCAGGATCACGGTGTCAACACCTCCTACGCGGCGAAGATTTATAAGCAGTACGGAAATGAGAGCATCAGCATTGTGAAGGAGAATCCGTTTCGCCTGGCGGACGATATCTGGGGTATCGGGTTTCGGACGGCGGACCAGATCGCACAGAAGCTGGGCATGCAGAGAGAAGCCTATGTGCGTCTCCGCAGCGGTATTATGTACGCGCTCAGCGATCTGGCGGAGGAGGGGCATGTCTACGGGGAAAAGTATCAGCTTGTCACACATGCGGCGAAGCTCCTGGAGGCGGAGGAGTCTTCCGTGATCATGACGATGGACCAGATGTTAAAGGACAGAGATCTGATTCAGGATACAAAGATCAGCTTTCGGGAGGAAGTCGGGGATGAGGTACGGACAGATGCCATTTATCTACCGCCTTTTTTCTTTGCGGAGGTGGGGACGGCCGGTAAACTGCGGAGACTGCAGGATGCACCGGCCTCCGACAGGCTGTGGAGCAGGCTGCAGAAGGCCAGGGAGGAGACGGGAAATGAGAATCTGTCTGTGGATATTGTCCGCATTGAACAGATCGTTCGCATGGAATACGACGAGGTGCAGCGGGATGTGATCCGCCGGGCGGCAGTCTCCAAGGTGATGGTATTGACAGGAGGACCGGGAACCGGGAAGACGACGACTACGCAGGGGATCATCGCCGCCTTTCGCGCCTATGGTTTAAAGATATTGCTGGCGGCTCCGACAGGACGGGCGGCGCAGAGGATGACGGAGGCGACCGGCCTGGAGGCGAAGACGATCCACAGGCTGCTGGAATGCAAGCCGCCGGAAGGGTACCAGAGGAATGAGGAGAATCCGCTGGAGGGCGATGTGTTGATCGTGGATGAGTGTTCGATGATCGACATCATCCTGATGAATTCCCTGCTGAAGGCGGTACCGCCCGGGATGCGTCTGATCCTGGTGGGGGATATCGACCAGCTGCCGTCCGTGGGGGCGGGAAATGTACTGCGGGATATTATCGATTCGGGCTGCTTTCCGGTGATCCGGCTGACAAGGGTCTACCGACAGGCGCAGTCAAGCCGGATCATCATGAATGCCCACAGGATCAACGAGGGAAAGATGCCGGATATCTCAAATGGCAGGGAATCGGACTTTTTCTTTGTGGAGAAGGAGGATCCCGAGGCGGCGCTGACGGGGATCGTCGATCTGGTAAAAAATAAGCTCTCCCGGTACTATAGGACACCTCCCGCACAGATCCAGGTGCTGACGCCCATGCAGAGGGGCGTTGTGGGGGCGGCAAATCTGAATATTGCCCTGCAGGAAGCGCTGAACCCGGTCGGAGTGGGGCTGCGCCGCAGCGGAATGGATTTTCGAGTGAACGATAAAGTGATGCAGATAAAGAACAACTATGACAAGGAAGTCTTTAACGGGGATATCGGCATCATCGAGACGGTGGATACCGAGGAGAGGGAGCTGAGTGTCCGCTTCGACACAAGGCTTGTCACTTACGATATTTCGGAGTTGGACGAGCTGGTGCACGCCTACGCGACGACGATCCACAAGGCGCAGGGAAGCGAATATCCGATCGTGGTCATGCCGGTTCTGATGACGCATTTTGTGATGCTGCAGAGGAATCTGATCTACACGGGGATCACGCGGGCGAAGAAGGCCCTTGTCATAGTGGGAACAAAGAAGGCGATCGCCTGCGCGGTGAGGAATCTGACTGTGACAAGGCGGAATACGATGCTGCGGGAGCGGCTAAACGGAGAACTGCCTGCGGGAGGCGGGGAGGAGTATTCGGTTAAATAGTCCCTAAAATCAAAAAAAGGATAACATCTGTTAACTATCTCCATATTTTATCCGATAATTATAATAAGCGTTCTTTATACTTATTAATGCACACTCACTGAAACGGATTTCAGTGGAAGAAGTCACGGAGGATAGATAAAATATGGGAATGATGGTAGGGGCAAACGGTGCCGTAATAAGGACAGCGGACCCTTATGGGGCGAAGAAAAACAGCGGTGTGAGCGCTGTGCGGAAGACGACAAATAAGAAAAAGAAATACAAAAAGTTAAATTATAATTATAGGGATGTATCAGGAAGGATTATTCGCGCGAAGACTTCTGTCAGTGCAAGGCAGGTGGTGACGCATGCGCGGACGATGGTGGCGATGCTGCGCAGGCGGTATGGCTGCGGGGAATACAATGACAGGGATTTGGAGATCGCGATCGTACATGCGGAGAAGATGGTCCGGATCGCCAAGAAGAAACTGAAGAACCTGAAATCGGAGGAGCTGGCCAGACGCACTTCGGAGGCGGAGAAGCTGGAGGAGGAGCGCGAGGAAGAAAATACTTCCGAGATGGAGGAGACGCAGTCCGACAGCGGTGAGATGAGTGAGGAGAAACTGCGGGAATTGATACGCAGGATGGAGAAGGAACTGCAGGAGCTGATGGCGGAAAACAGCTTGGATGAATTGACGGATGAATGCCTGAGTTCGGGCGGTACGATGAGCGAGGAAGAGCTGAAACAGGTGAAGAAAAAACATCGCTGTGATGAGATGAGACAGATCGTGGAAGCGGATATGAAATACCTGAAAGCCATGTTCCAGCGGATGATGCAGGAGCAGCAGGAGACGACAAACGCGGCGATCCTGGAGATCAGCAGCGCGATGGCGACAAACGCTCCCGCCGGTGTCTCTCTGGCGGCAGCAGCGCCCGCGGCGGCGGAGGGAAGCACTGTGGACGCGTCGGTATGACCGGCGCGCCCATATTTTGATATAAGATATTATGTGTTATTCTACGACAATGGTCGGCAGAGACATTTCATTGTACTGTGTGGATATCATTTTATCAAAACTGATCCGGGAGTAGACTCCGCGGAATCTGCCATTGTACACAAAGAGTCCTGTCAGATTGCCGGTGCTCACCCATTCCGCGTCCTCCGACAACAGGTCGATATTGGGCAGGCGGTAGGGATCGTTAAACTGCTGCAGGATATAGTGCTGTCCCCGAAGTTCCCGGAGAAGATCGTTCCATTTTTCCTGGTCGGCCAGCTCCACGCCCGCGTGGACGCCCTGAGAGCCGTAGGAATCCTCAGGCTTTATGATCCAGTTATCCTTTGCGGAGCAGGCGTCTTTCTTTACCCACTCGTATTCCGGCCTGTCCAGTTCATCCAGTGAGATCGTCAGAGGGACATGCGCTTTGACAAAGGTCTGCTCTTCCCGGGTGAGCAGATGAAGGGTTTCCGGTTTGTGCAGGATCTTGAAAAGAATTTTGTTGTGGACGATCTGGGTCCGGAAATCTCCCAGAAGACAGACCGCGCCGGCTTTGACCGCACTCAAAAAGTTTTCGACTTCCCGGTAATGAGCCAGGATGTCCGATGTGACGGCCCTGCGGTAGATCAGGTCGATTTTTGTCCCGTCCTCGGCATAACAGTATTTCCCGTCCCAGATAAGCTTCCGGATGTCGTTTAGCTGCGCATGGCAGCCTCTTTTTTCAAAACGGTCCCGGAAGATCAAAAACTCGTTCGTGGTTGCGTGCTCCATGAAATCCACGATGGCGACGGAGGGGAGCGCGGAAACGTCGCCAGCGTATTGACGATAAAGTCGGATGGCTTCCTCCACCCAGGTGTCAAACAGTTCAAACTTATGCAGAGAATAGGTCCTGTGAAATTCACGGTAAGCTTCGGAGGATTCAAAGGCCGTATTCAGTTCCCGATCCTCGTTCATGGCGCTTGTGCCGTCCGTATTAAATTCGCAGAACCGGAAATCACCGGTCTCCTCCTGGTAAAAGATATCGATCCTGGAGATCGGAATATTACAATCGTATTTCGGTCTGCGCAAGATCAGTTCTTCCAGCTCCTTCGGATAGCCGAACAGACGCCGGTAGGCTTCGCTCCGCTCATACTCGGCGATCACTTTGTCGAAGATCCCATAGAGAACGGAGACTGCGTTGTCGAATACCCGAATTTCTTTCTGTGAAAACAGTTTCGGGAGATACAGGGTTTTCACGACACGGTTGTGATATTTGGCGGTGGAAGAGAGCAGATACTTCCGAATAGCCGCGGCGCTCTCCCTGTGCAGCGCCTCTTTTCCTGCCACCAGATTCCGGTACTGGTTGTTCATCACAGGAAGAGGTATGATCCGGCGGATGAGGAGCTGCTCGTTTTCGGGCGCTTCTCTGAGAGCGGCTTCCAGCAGTTGTGTCATCCATTCCATCACCGGTTTCCCGTATACGTCCGCCTGATAGCCCATGGAAATAACGGAATTTTCGGCGGCAAGGACAGCGGCGGCGCTCTGAACGTCTGATAGTTCCCGGTCCAGTTTTTCCAGCAGGGTCCTGTTGTAGACGATCGCCTTGATAAAGGCCGCGTATCCGAGGGCCGCTTCGATGGGCATACTGTCTGCCACGCGGTATTCGATATATTTTTTCAGCCTCACCATGGGGAAAAACATGGAGAGTAGATGTTCGATCGTATCGATCTGTCTCTCTTTATAGTAATCCGCGGCGGAATGTCCCTGCATGTCCACCACCTGTTCGTCGTGCTGCAGAAGAATACATGGAGCGGCATAGATATATTCCGCATAAGCCCGGAAAGAGTAATCCTCCGACATGGAACGCTCAAAATAGCCGCAGCGCACAGGGTCCACATCCCGCCAGATCTGATTTCGGATCAGATGGGGTTTCCACTTTAAAGCGCGGCCCAGCCCGTTTTTATTTTCTGTCAGGAGAGAGATAACAGGGGCGAGCCGGATCAGAACCCGCATTTTCTGCAGGGCGTCTTCCTCGGAAGAAAAGTCGACGGAAACCTGAGTGGCCGCGCTGGCGCGCATCATGCAGCGGCCCAGTCTGCCGGTGGAGGAAAAATGAGCATCCATCAGGGCGTAACGCTCCTTAGGGATCAGAGGAAGCTCGTCCGCGGTGATATCCCCGTTTTCGATCAAAGGGAAGACGCCCTTTTCCAGAAGCGAGAATCCTCTGCTTCCAAAAACCTGATCGCAGACCTCTCTGAAACGCAGATAGATATCCCGGATCGTTCCGGGATCTTTCTGGGGGGAAATGCTGATTTCCAGCTGGCAGCCGGGTTCCAGGGAAAAAGTGAAGTTATCACAGGAGATGCCTAAGATCTCTCCGTGTTCCCGCACGGGTTCCCCCTGCAGGATCCCACATATTTTTTCCAGACACTGTGCCATTTCCGGGTAGGAGATGACGCGGTAATCCCGGTCGCAGACGAAATGCTCCAGTTCCAATCCGATCCGCCGTGATGTATTTTTACCGCTCTCTATGAATGCCTCTATTCTGTCTATGTTGTTCATGTCAAACTGCTCCGTTCCTACTGTTTCTATTTTTTATTCGCAAAGTTACTTCCAAATATACAGGAAATGGTCCATCCGGACAAAATAAGGGCGACTTGCCACTGCATCGGAGCCCGTTTTTGCCCGGATGGACCATTTCCGTCATTTTGCAGATAACGCTTCGCAATCATCTATATATTATAAGTCGGAAAGGAGAAAAAGGAAACCTTTTTTTGCCCGAATGTCCGGAAAAGAAAACATGTGAAATTTATATGGCGCAAACGGATATATGTATGGTAAAATACAGAGTAGCAGTAAGTTCTGACTGATGTCAGGAGATCATAGAATGAAAATTATTCAAAAAGGATTTAATTATTCTCAGGATGGCCCCGGAAATCGTCTGGTCTATCATATGCAGGGGTGCAACATGTATTGTCCCTGGTGCGCCAACCCGGAAGGGATCTCCCTGGAGGGAGTCCGGATGTATGTGGAGGACAGGGACAGTGGAAGGGTGAAGGAGAAGTTTTCCTGCAAAGAATACAGCGTGGAAGAGCTTGTGGAGGAAGTGCTGCGCAGCCGGGCGATGTTTTTTGAAGGCGGCGGCGTCACCTTTACCGGAGGGGAGCCCACCGTGCAGTTTCAGGAGCTGAAAGCTCTGCTGGAGAGACTGCACCTGGAAAAAATTCATATCGCCATGGAAAACAACGGCACAAATCCGAGGCTTACGGAGCTGCTTCCCTGTATCGACTATCTGATTATGGACTTTAAACATCCGTCGGAGGAGATCCACAAAAAAATAACGGGTGTTTCTAATAAGACGGTGGCGGATAATCTGGAAAAGATACTGGAGAGCGGCAGGCAGATCGCGGTTCGGATTCCGCTTATCCACGGATTTAACGATACGGAGGAGGCTCTGCAGGGATTTCTGGCCTTTTTTGAGGCGCATTCTTCAGAGAGGATGACGTTGGAAATACTGCCGTACCATGAGTACGGGAAAGAAAAGTGGGAGCAGTGCCGGATGGCATACCGGGTGGAGGACGGATATGTGTCGGAGGAGACCGTAAAGCGTTTTGAGGAGGTTTTCCGGAGGGCAGGGATCTCAGTGATCCATACATAGAAATAAAAATCAAATTTACTTTTAATATTATATCATCACAAAGAACAGCACCGGCTCGGGGTGCGGAAAAGAGGGAAAATATGGGGATTTTTGAGGTTTACAAGGAGGGAGAAATCGGAAAGAAGGCGGAGAAGCTGTTTCGGGAAGAGCGCTCGCTTCAGAGGCTGGACGGCTGGTTTCTGGCGAGGGAGACGGCTTATCTGAACGAAGAAGAACTGGGCAGGCTTCCGGCTGAGATGGCAGCGGCGGTGAAACTGGATAAGGTGATCGATGTTATGCCTTTATCCATCAGCGAACATGCCGTTTTCGCCGGGACGCAGAGGGATGCCTTTGCGAGAACGTACGCGCTGATCAATCCGGCGTTTGAGGTGGAGACTTTCTGCGGATACTGTGACGCGACGGCCGTGTTCGACGACATTGTGCCGAACGGGGAATTTACGAGGGAGAGGATCGCGGCTGTCAAGGATCACATGGAGCGGACGCCCTATGTGCGGAAACTGAAGGAAGTATACGACGAATATGAAGATTACACCGGCGAGGTCGCTTTTTTCATCGAGCAGGTGACGGGGCACGTGATAGCGGATTTCAGGGGGGCGCTTGCCTTCGGTGTGGACGCCATGATCCTCAGTCTTGAGAAAAAAGAAAAAGAGGCACAGAACGACAAGTACCGCGTGAATTTTGCGGCGATGAAGAGGACGCTGCAGACAGCGGTGAAACTGGCGGGACGCTATGCGGATCTGGCGAAGGAACTGCAGAAGAGTGCAGATCCCGGCCGAAAGGCGCAGCTTGCGCTGATGGAACAGACTCTGCGCAAAGTGCCGGCGAAGGGGGCGGACAGCCTCTACGAAGCGATCCAGTCCTATCTGATCCTGTGGCAGGTGATGTGTCTGGAACAGGCGCCCAATCCGTACGCCTTTTCCGTGGGAAATGCGGACAGAATCTTTGAGCCTTACCGCGCGAAGGATGGCCTGAGCCGTGGGGAGGCCGCGGACCTGTTCAAACATTTTCTCGTGTTCTTCAACATCGGGGACAGAAGCTGGGCGATCTCCCAGAACGTGCTGATCAGCGGAAGAGATCTGGCGGGGAACGACCTGACCTGCGAGATGAGTTATGCCATTATGGACGCCTACTACGAGATGAATTTTCCGCAGCCGATCCTGTCGGTCAAATTACATAAAAACACGCCGGATGAACTGTATGAGTACATGGGGAAATTTTTCTTCTCGCCGGGCGTGCTGACACCTTCTTTGTTTAATGACGATTCAATTTTTGAGATTCTGCGCCAGGGCGGTGTGGAGGACTGCGACCTGCCGGATTACTCGGTGGCCGGATGTCAGGAGCCGCTGATCATGGGCAAGGACAACGGAAACACTACGAACAGCTGGCTGAATCTGGCGAAGATACTGGAGCTCACCCTGCATCACGGGAAGTCCCTGATCACCGGAAAGAAGATGGGGCCGGATTTCACGAAAGATATGTCCGCGGAGGAGATGCTTGCGCAGATCCGGGAGAAATTTTATGAGGCGGCCGCCTTCTATATCGAAAAAATGACCGATGCGGCCAACGGCGCATCCGAGGCGATCTCCAGGGAGCCCGTGCCCTTCCTGTCCGTTTTTATGGGCGGAATGGACAGCGGTGTGGACATGCGGGACACGGAGGAGCAGGGCACAAAATACAACGGCAGCGGCTGTCTGATCCACGGCCTTGCGGTGGTGGCGGACTCTTTCCTCGCGATAGATAAGCTGCTGGCGGAGAGACCGGAGCAGGCAGAGAAAATGATGGAAGCCCTGCAAGCGGACTTTGCCGGATATGAGGATTTGCAAGATTTCCTTCTTTCTGCGCCGAAATTCGGAAACAATATTCCGGAGGTGGACAGGGAGGCGCGGGAGATCGCGGTCAGGATATCCGATATGGTGGCGGCGAGGAAAAATTATCTCGGCAACAGTTTCCGCCCGGATTTCGCGACGCCGTCCACCCATCTGCTGTACGGCTACTGGACCGGCGCCACACCGGAGGGAAGAAAATCCCGCGAGATGCTGAACTACGGCGTGGATCCTCTCTACGGGGAAGCGGGGCAGGGGCTCGGGTTCCGGATCCTGTCTGCGATGCAGCTCCCTTACGAAAAGTTCCGGGGCGGCTACGCTTCCCACTATGGGATAGACCCGAAACTGTTCACAGCGCCGACTTACGAGGAGCGGGGGCTGCAGTTTAAGCGCAGAGTGCTGGCGCCGACGTTCTTCAACGAGGAGAACCGGGGGATCGCGCCTTTCTATCTGTATGTGAATGTGACGACGCCGGAGATTCTGCGGGCCGTGCTGGCAAATCCCAAAAAGTATGCGCCCAGCGGTGTCTACATTATGCGGATCCACGGTACTTTTGTGAATTTCCTGGATCTGTCGCCGGCAATCCAGCAGGATATCATCAAGAGACTGGATCTGAATTCCACGCGGGTGTAGGATCGGGAACAGAAAGA
>ERZ779622.859-NODE-859-length-14731-cov-14.549332_pt1 | contig 14731 bp, 16 predicted proteins | sample MGYA00514188_ERZ779622 | MGnify/ENA primary metagenome ERZ779622 (study PRJEB29562, sample SAMEA4376702) | mouse gut metagenome | isolation source: Cecum | study: EMG produced TPA metagenomics assembly of the A DSS colitis mouse model was used to assess the...
GAGGGAAGCCATATGGCAAAAATACCATCTGAATATGCCCCTATAAAGATGGATGAGGATTTGGAGCGGCTATGTGCTTTGCTTGTTCCAAATACCGCTCCTGTTCTGGTGTCCATCAGGCCGTGGGGCTATGCCTTGCCCGGGGAGTGCTTCACTAATGTTGAGAGATATGCTGAAAGGTATGGGGGCCACAGGCTGTTAGGTTGGCGACTTCTGAGGTGGGCGAATATCATGGTAGAATGCGAAGCCCATGCCGTTTGGGAAAGCCCCGATGGAGAGCTGCTGGATGTTACGCCATACACACAATCGGAATCCCTGTTTCTCCATGACCCATCAATGAGATTTACTGGCTACCGAATCATAGGCAAGCACCTCACGCTTACCGAGTCCTCCTTGGTCGCAGAATTGATATGGGTACAGGCCCAAATAGATTCTTGTGTTGAGGGGACACCAGCAGATAAACCAGCCTTTGGGCCAGAACCCTTGGTCATTCGCAAGATGCAAATACTGAACGCTCTTAAAGTAAATGTCTCTCGAAATGACCCATGTCCCTGCCAATCCGGTATGAAATTTAAGAAGTGTTGTGGCCGCTTCCCCTCTGTTTAGAATTAGCCCATTGGGAGAGTGAGAGTTGTATGGGGAAATATGATAGCAGGACTATAGAAAATAGGGCCGTTGACAAGCTGAGTGACATGTTGGAGAGAACAGGTTTAGTTGATGCTTCTCAGGTCCAAAAGAACGATAAGACTCCATCTTGGGATGGAGATTTGCTGCTTTACCCCCGTACTCCTTTCAAGAAATCTGAGTTGAGCGGGAAAATCCCCGTGCAGGTGAAGGGAAAATTCGTGAAGAAGTACTCGGCCTTCTTCCCCCTCAGTGTTGCCGATTTGCGCAATTACTTTCGGGACCAAGGAGTTATGCTTTTTGTTGTTGAGTTTGTTGCACGAGACAGCTTTCATATCTATTACCGGGCCCTTTTGCCATTTGATTTGAAAACCATCCTTGATGATTTGACAAATAAGAAGACCAAATCAATTCAAATGGATTCTCTAAGCGGAAAGACTGACCAAGAAATATTACAGATTCTATCTGCTTTTGTTGAGAATAGGTCGGTTCAGGGGAAACTGCTAGATGGGGTGAAGAACTTTTCTGATTTTAAAAGGACTGGAATCCAGATAAAACAGATGGGGTTTATTGTGCCGACTATCGGAATCGAAACTAAAGGGGATGCGTTTAAATACTTTTTAGAAAACCCGCAATATATCTATGTTGTTCCCCAAAACACCGGAGGTAAGTTCCCTGTCGACATTATCACTCTGACCCAAATCGCAGAGACGCGCAATATCGATATTACAGTAGATGGGAAGACAATATTTGATAAGGCGACTGTGGTGCATAAAGCCAATGAGGAAATGATTTTTCAGCTTTCACCTTGCCTGTCTTTTCCCTTGGGGCCTCCTTCCCATCAAATTTCATTCCAATTGGACGGGCATGGAACCCTTGGGGACCAGATTACGTCTCTCTCCTTTCTGATAGCATTATTGGAGAGGCGGGATGTCCAAATAGAAGGTCGTCCACTGGACTTTCAAGATGTACAATTCGATTGTTCCAGCTACGAAGAAATGAAGGATAGGCTAAACTGGTTACTTGATGTTCGCAAGACTCTCGATTTGTTGCATGTAAAGAAGCAATTGGAGTGGGCGCAGATAGACGCCTGCCAAGCTGACTGTCTGGCTGCCCTAGTGGATGGAATCTTATATGGCCAGCCTGTACCGTTTTCATCTTCGGAGAATGGCGAAGTTGGACGGTTGGTCATTAGCAATTTGACAATTACCTTATTGTTGGAAAAGAAAGCGGATGGGAACTATATCTCTGACGCCTACCAAGTAACCAACCCCACTCTCAGTTTTCCAACTGCGGACGGCGGAGAGATAAGTTTTCCAGGGAGCATTTACGCCATTTTGACGGCCGACCTTCTCCTTCGGGATGATAATATCGATTTTGACCATATGGTTGACGCAATTACAGCATTCCCCTATTCTGAGCACTATGCTTCACGCCTCTTTTTCTTTAACCTTGAATTGCTGAACGCCTATGACCGGTCGGAGCCCAAAGAGGGACGATTCCTTGAGATTGCATTGGAGCTTTATGCCTACCTGTTGAATCATGATGATAGTGCCGATACCCAAATGATTTGCCAAGTTAATGTGTTACAGATTGAGAAGAGACGCAGGGCTTTGTCCACTGACGAGAACCTCTACCTCATAGACCTTAAAAACGCTGTTGATACTCCGACCCGGTTTCGTTTGGCAGCGGCTGTTCTTTTGGAGAGTTTCGTGGAAGCATCCCATTTCTACAATCAAATGGGTGAAGAGGAGCGAAAGGAATTTGATAGTTTCCCCATCTCTCATCTGTGGCCACGGGACTTGGGAGCAGGCCCGCCCCCCACAAAGTGAAACAGCCAGCACAGGAAAGGCCAGGGCCTCTTGCAAACGCAAGGGGCCCTGGCCTAACAAAATGAGACAATTAAGCAACGACGATGGTGCTGTCACTCTTTACAGCTTTAACACGCCAATCGGCGCGTTCCCGCTCCAAGTACTCGTTGATGTCTTTGACCCAGCGGGACAGAGTCCGGGCAGAGCATTTCCCCAAAGAAATACCTCCGCTCAGGGAAAGTTCCGCAACGGCCATCCGGATATCACGGCGTTCACTCATGTTACTTCCTCCCCTCTGCAGGCGTGATTATGGTGCGAAAATGGAAGCATTGGATGTTGTATCCGCCGGCCCCGATGGTTCTGACTTTCGCTTTACCCTGGGGGCCGATGATGTATCCATTCAGGTTTCCCTTTGCGCCAACACTCAGATTAGACGCATCGGTGATTTCACCCACAATGGCGGCAGTTCGGGAGATGATGAAGTCGTATTTCTTGTCGGCCTCCTCATTGAGAAGCTTTTTCAGACGCTCCATGCTCCCGTCATAGGACTGGAACATATAAGGGCGAACGTACTCCCACTTCCCATCTGCGACCTTTTCAAGGGTAGAGACTTTGCGCCCGTTGGGGAGTTGGCCAGGGACCTTCCTCCACTCCCCTCTCAGGTTAATGAAGTACGACGTCTCCCGGACCCGGACTTCCTTCTCCTTCTCCTCGTAGTCCACATCTCCGGGCCGCAGGGCGGCGCGGAGCTTGCGGATGGCATCCCGCTCCTGGAACGCCTCTTTGAGTCCTTTGCCATAGAACTCAAGGTTGCGCTGTTTCCAGCCTTCCAGGAACTCCAGGATAGCCGGCACATTCCGGCTCCGGGCGGCCGCCTCCGCAGCGGCGAGGTCGGCCCGGTATTTCTCCAGGCCCTTGATAGCCTCGTCCAAATCCTGCCTGGCGGACCGAAGGTCGCTATCGCTGTAGAAGTAGGGGTTCTTCTCCCACCCGCTGGCCTCAGCCTCCTCAATGCGGGCAATCTTCTTCCGCAGCCGCTCGACCTCTTTCTCTTTGCCGTCGATTCGTTTGGTGATGAACGCAATAGTGGCCATGCGTCACACCTCCTCCAGCGCATCTTCCTTGCTGATGCGCTCGAACTCTGTCATCCAGAACCAGCTCCCTACGGTGCAGGACGGATAGGTATCCAAGATGGCCTTCACCATTTTTTCCGCAGACAAAAACCCGAGCTTGGCGGCTCCTGCTTCCCCTACGTCGCACAGCCTGAGCACTGACACTTTGGTCACGCAGAGGAAAATCCTCGCAGCGTCCTTCGGCATCTCCACAGGGTGGAGCCACCCGCCGTACTCATTGCCAGTCCGAACCCCATCCGTGAAGGAGTAGCCGCCGTTGCCGTTAAACTGCCACGGCTCGCACAGGGCAAGTCGGTCTTTCGGCTGGTAATCAGCGTAATCCTCGACACCAGACCCAGGGAAGCCAAGGCCGCCGTGCATCCACTGGCAGTCCTTCCAGTGCCACATGCTACCCTGGTCAATTGTGGGTTGCGGAGTCATAGGCTGGAGCACAGCAGTCTGGTGTCCGCCCAGGATGGCAGAGGCCATAGCGGCGTCACCCAGGAGCCGCTTCAAGTGCTCCCCCTTTGCGCCGGTAGGCGGGACGAGCACCTTGTTTACGAAACGCACTCTCTGGAGGGTTACCGACCAGGAAAGCGTATCATCCAAGGCCGGAGTGTACTGGAGCAGCCAGGTTCTCAGTGAGAACATGCGCTCGGGCACATCCTCCCCCCATGTGTTCGGGACCAAGGCGTACATGTTGTCGTTCTTGTCGTAGCCACACGGCTGGGCGCTGATGCTCGACTCGTTAAAGCAGAGCACCTGGCAGAAGGGCTTACCTTCGCTGATGGCCTTCTTCAGGTCTTCGATGGTGTAAATGATGTCCGACTGGTTGCCGGTTACTAATCCGCCTCCAGCCTCCGCGATGAGCCTGGAAAGGACGGCCCTGTAGTTCGTTCCACTTCCCTGGACGAGCCAGGGAGAGCCCTTCCGGTCATCGTATGTCCTCACCTCACGCAGGTATTGTGTCTCGGGGTCTCCATAGGGGCGGGGATGGGACTTTTTCATAGAAACGTTCATGTTGCTTTCTCCTTTTCGTTTTTTGATTTTTACAGGTTCACCAGGGGACGGATAGCCTTAATGTACTCTTTCAAGATGCGCAGGTCCTCCCCGTTGGGGGATATGTCGGCTGGCGCATAGGGGTCGTCCAGCACCCGCACATCCGTGAGACGATAGATGTCCTCGTCTTCCTCCGGAACGGGCACACCCGCATAGATATGGGCTTTCGAAACCTGTACCGCCACTGCACCATCGGGCACCTCCGTCAGATAGCGATGGTGGATAGTCCGAGCATTCCAATCTTCCTCCCTGCCGTCGCCCCAGACCTTGGTGACGATTCCCGGGGTAACCCTGGCCGCCCATCGGTCATCTTCGACCGAATCCAGCTGTCGGGAAGCGGGAACGCCAAGTCCATCCGCCCGTTCAGCGTCGCTGTACTCCACCAAAGCGAGCCGGAGCGGTTTGTCGCTAAAGGCCGGAAGCAGCAGAATTTCGATGCCAGGATTCTCCGGGTTTTCAATGGGCCGCGCATACAGCCGACCGTGCGGAGTTGTTACATAGGCTTCATTCATAAAAACACCCTTTCTACAAAATAAAAAACTGCTATGCTCCAGGACGGAGATAGCAGTTTTAAGATATTTTCGTATACGCATCCCGGATAGGAGTTAAATGCACGCATTGCTTTCGCAATTGAACAGGATACGTTTACAAACTAAGTGTATCGCATATTATGCTTTCTGTCAAGGAAACAAAAAAGCAGGGCGGCATATGCCGCCCTGCTTGCTCAGCTCTTGCGCTGAATCAAATCGAAAGCCTGAGCTTTAACCTCCAGGAGCTCCTGCTCCAGGGCGGTTATTTTCATCTGGTCCTCTTTCTGCTTCCGCTTTGCCGCATTAAGAGCGACCTGCTCGCTCTCCGTAGGCGAGTCCCCACGGAAAACAATCTGGGAGCTATTATTCCGCTGTGGAAATTTTATGATTGGGCCGGACGAACTGGTCGCCACCACGAAATCGCTCTTGATGGCCCGAGCCGCCTCGTAAGCGTCCTTGTAGTCCCAGTACCACACCGGGAGCCGGTCCCCCTTAGTCCCACGGAAAAGGCTTGTTCCGTCTCCGGTAAACAGGGCGTAACCCATGAGGATGCGGTCCCCCTTCTCGCTGTCGCAGAACATTGCGGCGGTGATGGGGTCGGTGTACAAGTCGCAGCAGACGCCGTTTTTTTCGACCGTGTACACAGCCTTGATTGCTTTTGGCATAAACATTATTTTGCCACCTCGCTTTCCGATGCAGCCGGGTTGCGGCCATTACGGAGCTTCGCCAGGGCCTCGTCCGCATCTTCTTTGCAGGAGAAGATGTAGGTCCCCACTGCGCTCTTGTCGAACGTATAGCAGGTTCGCTGGCCCGGGCCGTCCACGGCCGTCAGCTCCATGGCATCGTCTCTGTAGCGCAGATAGGTGCATTCCCGCACCGTAAGCCCGGCGGACATATCCGGCACGATGGCATACAAGGGTGACTCCATGCGCCCCTGGAGAGCCTCTTTGGATTCAGACAGCAGCTCGACAAGGCACGTCCGGCACAGGACGAGTGAGGTGCGGCCGAGCTTGACCGTGAAGAGGTCGTCCCTCCGCAAATTGAGCTTCGGGCTCGAATGCCGGCGCAGATACGCCGGGTTGTTGCTGGCCCCGCACAACAGGCAGCAGTCCGTCCTTGTAGTGGCCAGCGCAGTCGCTCCTGTGACTTTAGGCCTGATTTTTTTCATAACTTTTCCTCCTTTTGTGCCCCCTTCGGAGCGCTATTTAATGTCCATCTTTTGTGGCCTTTGGCCCCTACAGACTTCTGTAGGGAAGACGGGCTGGCCCTATTCGAGCCAGCCCGTCTCGTTGCAATTAAATTAGTCTTCCAGGAACTTTTCCAGCACCTTGATTGTGTTGGGATTGAGTGTGACGCTGCCACCTTTTGGAAACTCCACCTTCTTTGCAGATACCATTTTCGTGATGGTATCCACGGTGTCCGAAACTGTTTTGCATGCGGCGATTTTTTTCTGTACAGCGTTCGCTTGCTGGACGGCTCCATAAGTGTTTGGGTCAAGATTGAGTCCGGGCAGAAACTTGCCGAGCGTTATGGTATAACACCCGCAACCCAACTCCTGCACACCATCTGCCGCCCCGTGCTTACGGATGGCGCTGATGGTATCATCCTTGTACTGCTGGAGAGCGGCGGAAACCTCGGCGTCCTTCTTCTTTAGAGCTGATAAGCTACTTTTACTCATCTCACTGCCCCCTTAACGAAAACGAAATATCGGCCGGATAGGGCGAACACCAACTGTCTGGGCCGGGAAAGCGCACTCGGGGTGCCCCTCCTTGCATTTCCCGAACTTCGCACCGCTCCCGCAGCCGCACAGGTCCACTCCCCTTTTGTTGACACAGTATTCGCAATGACGATAAAGCTGTTTTTGCCGGCGGTGCAATTTGCGTAGGTCGATGCCCGGGAAGAAAACCTTCTTATTCCAGTTCATACAGGAATACTCTTCCCCTCCCTCGCCATAGAAAGTGACAGCCCCGCACTGGCATTTGACATAATCGGTAATCATTTCTAATACTCCCCTCAAAATTAAATTTCGCATTAAAAAACCGCTGTCCACATAAAATGCAGACAGCGGTTAGATGTTTTTGAACAAACGAGCCCTTTGGCGCATAAAGACGAGCTTTTCAGCGAAAAGAGAGACGTTTACACTTAAATTATACCCTTCTTCCGCAAATTCGTCAACCCCCCACAAAAGGCGCCGACGCCTCCCCTTTTATCGGGAAGACGTCGGCACATCAATCAGTTGTGGGAATGTTCGCCCATCAAGTGCGCTGCCAGTTGCAAATGCAGTGGGTACACTTACTCGTGGCGGCGTGGTCTTGTGCGCTCTTCAAGATTTCATTTAGGGGATAGTGTTCATTGGCAGGGGCCTGGAAAATCTCATAGTGCCCGCAGGCCATTTTGGTGATGTACACCATGTTCCAGTGGAATCCAGAGAATTTCCCGTCGATGATGCGCTTCTCCACGCTGTCGATATAGGCCCGCTCCTCATCACAGGAGGCGGTTGCCCGCAGCGCATTGAAATCAGGGATGTACTCGCCAGACCCGTTCTTCCGGCTTTCATCCATCACCTGGTAGTTGGGGCACTCCTTGGGTAGGTCGATTTTCTCCACTGTGAGCACGCAGCCATCCATGTGTTTATTATACTGGCGGATGTCGTACGCCTTGGAAAAGGGAACCACAATGCGCCCCTCCCGCTCCAGGGATTCCAGCAGAGCGGGGATATTCATGTATCCCTGCTTGAATCCGGGCGGGCAAATCTCAGTGGTACGGTCGATATCGCACAGCCGGTCATGGTAGGTCAATGTGTTGTAGCCCTGATAAAGCCATGCTTTATAGTAGGGAGTGTCATAAACGTCCCAGGGCTTCGTACCGGCGAACATCTCCAGTCGCCATCCGACTTCGGTCAGGGTCATCTCCATGCACTGAAAGCCGTCGAGAGCCTGAACATGGTCGTTGGTCGTCCCGGGCTCCCAGTTCTGTTTTGTGGCCCGCATGGGCTTATATGCCTTGGTGCTAATGGTTACTTTATATGGCATATTGTTTTTCTCCTTCCGTTTTTCCTACCCCAGTTAAGGGAGCAGGGGTTTGAGCACATCGGCCATATCCGCAGGGACCTGGAAGTCCAGCAGGGTCTCCCGGTAGATGGACTCCGGTGCGGCATAGACATCCAGGATGCTATACGGATAGCTCTTATCCGGCTTTGCCGAATGGATGATGCTGACGGGGATGGTGATGTCCTTTTCCAGCTCGATTTCCAGCGGGCCGCCGCTGCCGGTGGCCAGGAAATCAAACAGCCCAACTTCAGTATCCTTGCTCAGAGTGATACTGCCGAGGTCGGTGCCCCCTTGCTTTGCTTTCAGCTTGAGTTCGCACAGGGCCAGCATCTGACCCACGGACATGCTTACCAGCAGAACAACAGGCTTTGCACGGGACGCCTGAGCATTTGCCATCTCCACACGGCAGGTCTCCAGAAAACCATGCGGGGCATTCATGTCGCCCAGGGCCAGGGCCCCTTCCAGCTGCTCCTTGGTGTAGCCCTGGGAGTTGGCCAGCCAAACCAGGCTCGCTCTCTCGTCGATTGGGGCCGCCTCACCTTTGCCGAACTCGACATAGTCATTCAGCGTGAAGTCAGAGCCGGAGTCCCCAGTATCCAACACTACCATCACCGGCACCTTCGCTTTGATGTAGTGGTCGTACGGCGGGTAGAAGTTGAAAACCTTCCGGAGATAGTCGGTGATTGCCTTCCGGCTGATATCGTCCATCTCCTCGCCAAGCTCATCCTCCATGGCCTTAATGACCTCTTCGTCAAGCGATTCCTTGGCGTCTTCTGCGGCATCTGAAAAGGCTTCATACAGCGCATCGGAGAAAGCGTCCGCCGGGCAATCCGACTTGACCAATTCATTCAAGGTCTTGTGGTCAAACCCGGTGTCGTCCTGGCCAAAGAAGAGCTCTTCGGCGAAATATCCAGGGTCACCTTCGACCTTACACCGACTCCAGGCCCCATCCAGATAGAGGCCGACCGCCTCCTCCAATTCAGGGATGCGCAATGCTGAGGCAAGCTGGAAAATCTCCCCCTGTGCCTTGTTAGTCGCAGCATAGAGGCTATCCAGAACGCTCTCGCCATAATTGTTGACCTGGGGGGCGCTGAGCGCCGCCTTAGCATAGAAATCCCGGTTAAAGTCCTCAGCATAGCTCTTTACCGCCGCAGGCAGCTCATCCGGAGCGGCAGTGACACTGAATTTGATGGGCAGCACAGGGATATTCTTAGAGAACTCCCAGGTGACAATTCTGGGCATGATGATGCAGGTTGCGTCCCCCGCAAAGGCCTGCGCCACGCTCTCCAGCGCAGTGACAGGGCCCTTAAAGGAGTCCGTAATCACCCCGCCTCCGGGCATGGTTTTGCTAAGCACCCACTCGCCAAAGCCCTTCTGGACGATTGACCACCCATAGCGTTCCGCTCTGTTCAATCTGTTGCTGACTTTATCGAGCAATTTCATACCGAATTCCATACTGTTCTCCTCCTCAAATAAAAAAATAACAAGCCGCCTTTCTCCTGTTGAGCGAAAACGACTTGTGCAAAAAATATATAAACGAGCCTCCGGCCGATGAATACGACTCATAACATAACATGAGAGCAAAGACACGCTTACAAATATAGTTTATCATGGAGCGGGACCGCTGTCAACAAAAAAACGAGCGGACCCCCACAAGGAGGCCCGCATAGCTCAGGGAGCTAAATGTCGCTGGGTTTCTGGACAAAAAGCTTTGTCTTGAGCCTGTTGTCCATTTTCAGGTACTGGTCGGTGGTCAGGCCCTTCCACGCTTCCCATAGCTCCTGGAGGCGTTCCGAGAAACACTGGATATGGGTGCAAACATCCTCCAAGTTGCTGCGAGACACCGCTTCGGGGGCCTTTTCTCTCACATACTGGCGATATTCACGCCGGAGGTTTTGCTGTTGCTGGCCGTAGGATGCGATGGTCCACGTAATGTCGAGTTCAAACACCTCGGCGTGGGCCATTCCGTGGATAGCAAACTGCTCGCCTTTGTGACCAAGGCTAGGCTCCTCCGGCATAAACGGGGGATTCACCTTGTAATAGGAGATATCGCCAAGCCCCACGGCCTCCCCTCTGAGTATCAGTCGAGGGCCACGGTCAGTATACCCCTCGGGGAGCAGAAAGGCGATGTCTTCCCCACTGCGCATAGCGTCCGATGTTTTATACACCTTGGGTGTCTTTTCATTGCAGCGAAGCTCGAACTCCCGGCCATACAGGAGCGCCAGCATGGGCATATCCACGGGTACTGTGGTGCCATCGGCCGCAAACAGGTCGATGCCGTTAATGTAGTGGCCCCAGACCTTGTTCCCACTCATAACGGAGGCAACGGGGCCTCTGGCCAGATTTTTTGTCAGTAACAGTTTCATGGTTTTCCTCCTATTTGACTTAATCAGAGCGAAAAGGTCACATCCAGATATTTGGACGCCTCGGCAAAGCCCCGCTCGTTCAGACACCCGGATACATAGTCCATCAACGCTAAGACGGCGTTCTCATCAAGGCCGCCGTAGAACTTGAAGCTGCCATCGTAGCCAAACCGGTCCTGGAACGCAACTGCCCCATCCAGAATGGCGGCGGCCTCCAACTGGGCCATTTCGTCGTAGGTATACTCTTCCAGGAAGCAGTCTACAGCGTCGCTTTCATCGCCGAAATCCTCCTTGATGAAGTCTCGAAGCCAAGATTCCTTCACCGCAACTACGGCGGTGGGGACTTCGTCATTCTCGCTCTCAGCCTTGGACTCTTCGTCAGAGAGGTCGGCGTAGGTGAACAGCCAGATATACCCGCCAGCCAGCTTATTGGGGTCATTATTTTTCCTTGTCATGATTTTCCTCCTTCTTCAGCACAAAGAAGCGCCCATAAACAGGTCGAACGCTTCAAAACTGCCCCAAACCGGGGCAAAGCACATTTCCGTAACCTTCTGCCAAATAGCGGCGATTTCAGTGTCATAACCCAGCGTGTCCGGGGTCAGGTCCCTGCATAGGCAGTAGGCCATCCACAGAGCCTTCAGTTGGTCCGTGGCGAGGTCGTACTCGAACATATCCTCGCCGTTCTTCTCCACAAACTGGAGAATGGTATCCAAAGTTAAGTTCTGTTCCGCCTTGCGTTTTTTGTTGCCCAGTACGCATGTTAGCGCTTCTGCACCTCGAATGGTGTGCCCGCAGGTGCAGCACCTGTACTGCCCGGTTTTCTCATCCTGGGTGAAATAGCTCTTGCCACACACCGGGCACTGGGCTGCCGCACACACGGAGTCCGGCCCATAGATGCTGTGCCGATAGACGGCGTCGCAATTACGCCCAACAATGGAGCACAGCACCAAAGGGGTACAGTTATCCACAATGTCTTTGGCGGCATCGAAGAGTGCCGTTGCGGAGTCCACGAAAAAGCACCGTTCTTTGTTGATGGCGGCATCGAACTCATCCCGAGTCATTTGCTTTACAGCGAAGCCCCCGTTGTCGAACACAAACCCCATAGCCATGTTGTACAGCGTCATGTTCTCCTCATAACGCTTGTTGAATCCTTGGATTTTTTCATTCATAGTGATTGTCCTTTCCGGCCTTGGCCTACAAAGTTTTCTGGGGCTGGGTTCAAGGCTTGGTGAAGAAGCTGTTGAATTGCGACTCTTCCAACACCATGACGTTTGTTCCATACCCATCCGATTCCATTGCCTCCTCCACAGACATCTTGGCGGCGTTATAGAGGATTACTTCTTTGCCACCCAAACAGGTGGTACGCTTTGCCGTGTGTATGTGTGGGGGCAGCCAGGTATCTCCCCGGCCGCCATCCTCGCCCACCAGTAAGGACAGGATGCACGCCAAAACCTCTTTGCTGAGTGTATCAAGGGCCCCATTCTTGATGGCTTGCTTGATGCGCACCTTTGTATCTCTGTGCATATAGATACCTCCTGTTAGCCGCCAGCATCAGACCCAAAGCAGATTGCGACCGCCGACAGCCCCGATACGATTAAGGATGTCTTCAACAAGCGGGACGGCGTCCCCCTCCTCCAAATCCTTTGCGTACCAGCTCAGGTCGGTTTTCAGCAGTGCAGCCTTTTGCTCCGCAGTCGCATTCCAGTAGCGAAGGAGGTCGGCCAACTCCCGGTACTCTCGGCTGTTTCCCTCAGTCTCTGGGGGCAGGATGAAGTCGGCACAGAAGTTGCAGCGGTTTTCCGGTACAGCGAAGAACGGGCTCTTATCCCCCCCTGTGACGGCCTCGCGGTCGCCATCGTTGTGGATATTGACGAAACCCATCAGCGGAGCCCCGTAAAAGCTGACCATCCCCTGAATGCAGGTTCGGGCAATGGCATTGAAATCATCGTCCGCCTCCTTAATTCCGAAGGGGCCAAACGCCTCAATGCTTTTTCCCATAACGTAATCCGCAATGGATACGTTCATGGCCCCAGAGAGCTGATTCCAGCGGGTGACATCACCGAGAATGCCTTTTGTCGAAATGGTCTTGTCGCCGCTGATACGTCCGGTCCAGACCGCAGGGCCCAGAAGCTCCTCTGCTTTCCCCTTGCTGATTCCATCCTCATGCTCACCGAGGTAGAAGACGACCTCAGCATCTCTGGACGGATGGTCCTTATCAGGGAACACGAGAAAAGTGCCCTTGAATACCTCCCCAAACGCTTTGATGCTGTCAAACATATTGGAGTCCCTCCTAAATTTTTAAATAGCAAAAGGCCGTTGCCTTCCAGATGAAGAGCAACGGCCTTTAAGCCAAATGTTTTTAAAACGCACCCTATACAGGAGAACAAAGGACGGGTCGTTCGACCGAATAAGATACGTTTACAAATAAAGTGTATCATATCGTTCGTTTCCTGTCAATGTGCGATTGGCGCAAAAAAATGCCCGCACCCAGTGTTGGGCGCAGGCAGGTATACACTACTAGCCGGAGTAGCTCCACAGCAGCTCCTCAAGAGCGGCAATGTGTGTCTCCGCTTTCTCCCGAACACTGATACACCCCCATAGCTAAAGCAAGGGGGTTCCTGGTTGCGAACTTGAAACGAGACGTACTACCGGAAGCCGGATTCTGTCTCTGTCCATCTGCCCGTTCCCCAGGAACGTTCTGCCGCAAGGGGCGCAACCGCCCACATTAACGCGGCACGGCGGGTATCTACGCCGCAGGGTTTCTCGTTTTACGCCGCCTGGCACCGGACTCCGGTGCTGCATGGCGTTTGCATATGCGAAAGTCTTTCGATTTCTTGTGCGTGGTGTTGCAGGAACTGCTCGAAGCCATCTTCGAGCTGGCGCTGAATGAACCCGTCCAGGGTGTCGTTGGTGCATTTCAGCAGATATGCGGAGTACAGGTCCCGCTGGATACGGTGCCCGTCCGAGAGCAGGGCCCAGCGTTCGCCGATATCCTTCTTCTTGCAGCTCATATCCGTGTGGTCGTACTGGCTGGCCTTTGCCGACCAGGTATCAATGCGGTGGAACTGTCCGCCTTTATCCTGTACCTTCTTCTCAAGGATGTTCAGGAAGAAGGCGGGGGCCTTGTTCCCCACAGACTTCCCGTACCGCTTGCGGCGTTTCTCACGCTCTCCGGGCTTTGGCTCTTGTCTCTTCGCTTTCTTAGCGAGGCCCTTGAAGCTCATGGTCTCTACAAAGAAGCGGTCTCCGTAGCCGAGCATACGGTTTGCCATGGCCTGATGCTCACACCGGCGGGTCCTTGCCAGCTTGGCGCACAGATACCGGCGTTGGCCAGCTAATCGCTTATATGCCTCGCTCTCTACCCATTTCCGGCGACCCTGCCTGTCCAGAAGCTCAGGCGGGAGCTTATCCCTTCGGATGACCTCGCCGGTGCCGGGGTCGAAGAACTCCGGATTCATGGTTCTCCGGGAGCGGTCCATCCTGCGAAGGATGCGGCCCAGCTGTTTCTCCGTCAGGTTCGCTTTGGGCGCCAGCTCAGACAGCTCCACGGCCTTGTCGCCAACAGCGGCTACCGTCTGGGTGCCAATATCAATGCCGGTGCGCCCGGAGCCGACAGGGTGCTTCTCGCTCCCATCCACATTCCGCTTGACAGGCGGCGCGCCCTCCAGAATCAGCTGCAGCCGGTACAACCATCGTCCGTCCTTCCAGGGGATGCGGACGATACGGCAGTATTTTACCCGGCAGGCCAGAGCCTCCCGCTCGTAGTCGTTCCGGGGAGCAACGACAGGGATGTTCAGTTTCTTCCCGGCAAAGAGCATGCCGTCCTTATAGCGGATGCCGGCGCTGTTCGTCTTCCCCTCAATAGAGCGCAACTCCGTCCACGGCTTGAAGCTGATGAGCTCCCCGTTCCCGAAAAGATACGACTCAAACTGCCTCCACACAGCGGTGGCAATCTTCTGGGCAACGTGCGTTCCCACAAGGTGGGCATACGGCTTCCGCCATTTCTGAACCCTCGCATGAAAGGCGTACTCGGTAAAGCCGTATTCCACCAGCATATCCTTTCGGGTTTGGTAGAGCTCCTTGAGCTCTGACTTCGAGCCGGAACCTTCGGCCTCATACGCCGCACGGAGGGCTCTTTGGTTGGCCCTCCACGCCTTCGTCTTCTCCAGCTGCTCAAGGGCT
>ERZ779622.860-NODE-860-length-14726-cov-9.584964_pt1 | contig 14726 bp, 11 predicted proteins | sample MGYA00514188_ERZ779622 | MGnify/ENA primary metagenome ERZ779622 (study PRJEB29562, sample SAMEA4376702) | mouse gut metagenome | isolation source: Cecum | study: EMG produced TPA metagenomics assembly of the A DSS colitis mouse model was used to assess the...
GTGACCCCCTGGAAGGTCTTGAACATCAGGTTGAACTGGCGGATATCGGTCCAGTTGAACTTGCCGCAGGTGGGGCAGGCGATCTGGTGCTCGTCGATGAAGACCTTCATCTCGGCCTGGCTCATGGCGTCCACGCTGTGACCCAGGTCAAAGCTGTTCTCCTGGCACCAGTCCTCGATGACCTTGTCGGCGCGGAAGCGCTCTTTGCACTCCTTGCAGTCCATCAGCGGGTCGGAGAAGCCCCCCACGTGGCCGGAGGCCACCCACACCTGGGGGTTCATGAGAATGGCGGCGTCCAGCCCCACGTTGTAGGGGTTCTCCTGAACAAATTTCTTCCACCAGGCTTTCTTGATGTTGTTCTTCAGCTCCACGCCCAGCGGGCCGTAGTCCCAGGTGTTGGCCAGTCCGCCGTAGATTTCGCTGCCGGCAAAGATGAAGCCCCGGCCCTTACACAGGGCCACGATTTTTTCCATGGTCTTTTCGCTGTTTTTCATGCTGTATTCTCCTTTTCATCATGTTTTGGCTCAAGACAAAAAACGCCCCGAGCCTCTTGGGCTCAGGGCGAACAAAATGTCCGTGGTTCCACCTGAATTCGCATCTGGCTGATACGCACTCTGACCCGGTAACGGCGGGGACCGGCGGGGCATTTCCTCCCCGCGCTCCAGGGCGCCTTCCCGTCACAGCCTCGGAGGATTTTCACCAACCATCCTCTCTCTTAAAGGCCCCGCTGTGGGGTACTCTTCCCTGTCAATGCTTTGTGAACTCCTATTGTATGCCGGATTTCTCCCCCTGTCAAGGGGGATTTTGAAGGTTTCAGTCCTTTTTTCGCTCCAATTCCTTTAAATGCTCCCGAAGGACCAGATTGATGTAGCTGGACAGGGAGCGGTCCTCTGCTTCAGCCAGGTCTTTGATCTTTTTCAAAATCGGGTCGTCAATCGTTATACTCACAGATGTTTTGATTGGCTTCATGATAGAATCACCCCTATAAACGGAATGATACTATTGTCCGGCGTAAGACGTTGACAAATCGTGGTAAATAGTGTAAATTAGTTTAAATAAGCGGGAGGGGCGGCCAATGTATTCTAATGACTTTGAAGCGGCTTTTTCAAGTTTTCTGGAACGCCATGAGTACGACGAGGCGGGACAATGCCTCTTTTCCATGGTCCGCACCTCCTTTGCCGCCGGTTGGCTGGCCGCCGGCGGAGCGCCGCTTCAGGAGGAAAAAATTTTTCAGCTTCTGGATTTCCGCCGCAAGGAGGAGACCTGATTATTTTCCTCTTGCATATACTGAATCGGCTGTGGTATAATAAGCGCAGCCAAAAATCTGCCAGGGCTAAATCATCTTCTCGCAAAAATGACCCCCCAAAGAGGTGTCCGCTCTTTGGGGGGTCGTTTTGGGCTTAATTGCCTTTGTCGTGACGGTCAAGCCACTTGCAGATGCAATGTCCGATTACACCTGCCACAACCGCCAAAATAAAATCTGCCAGGGGAGCCATCTTCTCACCCCCTCCCTGTTGCCAGGGTAGGTAAAGGCAACCGACCGCATTATACCAAAATCCGACAGTATCCGCAAGAAAAACGGGTTCTCGGGGAGCTGCTGTTCCCCCGGGGGTCCGTTTTCAGGTATAAAGTCTCCATCTTAAAGGGTTAAACAACATTTTATCTTGAAATTGACCATATTTCTGTGATATAATAGAAAAGTTAAAGTGCGATATTGTGCCGTGCGGTTGGCGCGGCGTCTCGCGGACGGGAGGTGGCCGCCAATGAAATACAAGCAGTGGCAGGTGGCCGCCCCCGGTCCGGAGGGGCAGCGCGGGCTGGAGGAACTGGGCCTGCCTCCCCTGCTGGCCGGCCTGCTGGCCGCCCGGGGCATGACGGACCGGTCGGAGGTCCGGCGGCTGCTGTCCCCGGAGGCGGAGCCCATCCCGGACCCCATGCTGCTGCGGGACATGGACCGGGCGGCGGCCCGTGTGCGGCAGGCCCTGGAGAAGGAGGAGCTTATCGCCGTCTACGGAGACTACGACGTGGACGGAATCACCTCCACCTGCCTGCTGACCCAGTTTCTGGCCGCCCGCGGCGGGCGGGTGGTTCCCTACATTCCCAGCCGCCTGGGAGAGGGCTACGGCCTGAATCCGGAGGCGGTCCACGCCCTGTTTGAACAGGGGGTCGGACTCATCATCACGGTGGACTGCGGCATCACAGCGGTGGAGGAGACCGCCCTGGCGGCGGAGCTTGGGATGGACGTGGTCATCACCGACCACCACGCCTGCAAGGCGGGGCTGCCCCCGGCGGCCGCGGTGGTGGATCCCCACCGGCCTGACTGTTCTTACCCCTTCAAGGGTCTGGCCGGCGTGGGGGTGGCCCTGATGCTGGCCATGGCTGTGGCCGCCCCGGGGGAACGGAGCGCGGTATTTGACGAATACTGCGATCTGGCCGCCGTGGGCACGGTGGCCGACGTGATGCCCATGACGGGGGCCAACCGGGCCATCGTCAGTCTGGGCCTGAAGCGTCTGGACCCGCCCCGGCGGCTGGGCCTGGCGGCCCTGCTCCGCTGCGCGGGGCTGGCGGATAGGCCGTCCACCTCGGTCTCGGTGGGCTACACCCTGGCCCCCCGGATCAACGCCTCCGGCCGGATGGGCCGGGCGGAGGTGGCTGTGGAGCTCTTTCTCACGCGGGACCCCGCCCGGGCGGAGGAGCTGGCCGTGCTGCTGTGCGAGCTGAACCGGGAGAGACAGGGTATTGAGAGCGAGATATTCCGGCAGTGCGTCCAGTGTCTGACCGACCGGCCTCAGCAGGACGCCATCGTCCTGGCAGGGGACCAGTGGCACCAGGGGGTGGTGGGCATTGTGGCCTCCCGTCTGGCCGAGAAGTACGCCTGTCCCTGTTTTATGATCTGTCTGGACGGCGGGATGGGCAAGGGCTCCTGCCGCTCCTGGGGGGACATCAACCTGTTTGAGCTGCTGTCCTCCTGCGACGGGCTGCTGGAGAACTTCGGCGGACACGCCCTGGCCGCCGGCTTTACCGTGAAGGAGGAGAACATCCCCGCCCTGGCCCTGGCTCTGCGCCGGCTGGTGGCGGAGCGGCGCCGGGAGCGCGACCTGCCCTCTGTGCTGGAGGTGGATATGGCCGTGTCTCCCCGGCATCTGACGGTGGAGGCGGTGGAGGCCCTGGACCTGTTGGAGCCTTGCGGGACGGGCAATCCCCGGCCGGTGTTTCTGCTCCGGGGGGCCCAGGTGCATACCATGGCCCAGGTGGGCCGGGGCCGGCATTTGAAGCTGCGGCTGGAGAGCCGGGGGATTCCCCTGGACGCCATCTACTTTTCCAGCCAGGGCGCCGAGCTGGGCCTCACCCCCGGCTGCCGGGTGGACGTGGCCTTCTATCCCCAGATCAACGACTTCCGGGGGGTGCGCTCCGTTCAGCTCCAGGTGGTGGACCTGCGGCTGGCCCCCTCCCGGGCCCAGCTGGAGCGGGCCATCTATGACAAATACAGCCGGGGCGAGGACCTCACAACGGAGGAGGCCCGCTTCCTGCTCCCCAGCCGGGGGGACTTTGTGGGGCTGTACCGCTGGCTGGAGCGGCAGGCCACCGGCTGCACCGTGGTGGAGGACACCCCGGCCCGCATCGCCCGGGCGGTCTCCCGGGCCACGCGCCAGCGGGAAGTGCCCGCCCGCACCATGCTGTGCCTGGAGGTGCTGGAGGAGCGGGGGCTTATCAGCCTGAACCGCCGTACCGACCGCGTCCAGATTACCCTGTGCCATGTGGAGAATAAGGTAGACCTGGAGGCGTCGGAGATCATCAAGCGCCTGCGGGCGATTTTAGAGGACGGCCTGTAGGGGGCGGCGGCGCCCCCTTTGAGAGAGGTGACAATATGGACCCTATTTTAGAAAACTATCACGCCCTGGAAAAAAAGGTGCTCAGCTACACCCCGAATTTGGACACCAAGGTGCTCTTCGACGCCTTTACCTACGCCGACACCGCCCACCACAGCCAACTGCGCAAGAGCGGCGAGCCCTATATCACCCACCCCATCGCGGTGGCGGAGATCGTGGCCGACCTGGAGCTGGATATCGACAGTGTGGTGGCGGCGCTGCTCCACGACTGCATCGAGGACACCGCCTCCACCCACGAGGAGATTGCCAAGCGCTTCAACCCCACGGTGGCCGAGCTGGTGGAGGGGGTCACCAAGCTGACTAAGATGCAGTTTGTCACCAAGGAAGAGGAGCAGATGGAGAATCTGCGCAAGATGCTCATGGCCATGAGCCGGGACATCCGGGTCATCCTCATCAAGGTGTGCGACCGGCTGCACAATATGCGCACTATGGAGTACCAGTCCCCCCGGAAGCAGCGGGAGAAGAGCCTGGAGACCATGGAGATATACGCCCCCATCGCCCACCGCTTGGGCATGCAGAAGATCAAGTGGGAGCTGGAGGACCTGGCTCTGCGCTATCTGGACCCGGTGGGCTACAAGGAGATCGAGGAGGAGCTGATTGAGCGCTCCTCCGCCCACGAGGAATTTTTGGCGGGTATCCAGCAGCGCATTGAGCAGCGGCTGAAGCAGGAGGGCCTGCACTGCACCATCTACGGCCGGGTGAAGCACATCTACTCTATCTACCGCAAAATGTTCGCCCAGAACAAGACCCTGGACGAAATCTTCGACCTGTACGCCTTCCGGGTAATCGTGAGCGACATCCCCGAGTGCTACAATGTACTGGGCTGCATCCACGACATGTTCAAGCCGGTGCTGGGCCGGTTCAAGGACTACATCGGCACTCCCAAGCCCAACATGTACCAGTCCCTTCACACCACCGTCATAGGCCGGGAGGGCATCCCCTTCGAGGTGCAGATCAGGACCTGGGAGATGCACCAGACGGCGGAGTACGGCATCGCCGCCCACTGGAAGTACAAGCAGGGCCTGGCCAACAAGAACCTGGGCACCGAGCAGGAGTTCGAGTGGGTGCGCAAGCTGCTGGAGGGTCAGCAGGACACCGACGCCGAGGAGTTCGTCTCCACCCTGAAGGTGGACCTCTTTGCCGACGAGGTCTTTGTATTCACCCCCAACGGGGACGTGAAGAGCCTGCCCAGCGGGGCCACCCCCATCGACTTCGCCTACAACATCCACTCCGCCGTGGGCAACACCATGGTGGGCGCCCGGGTGAACGGCCGGATGGTGCCCTACGACTACCAGCTTTCCAACGGCGACATCGTGGAGGTGCTTACATCCAAGAGCGCCAAGGGGCCCAGCCGGGACTGGCTGGCCCTGTGCAAGTCCAACGAGGCCCGGAACAAGATCCGCCAGTGGTTCAAGAAGGAGCGCCGGGAGGAGAACATCGTCACCGGCCGGGCGGCTTTCGAGTCGGAGCTGAAGCACGCCAAGATGACCCTGGCCTCCATCACCGCCGATGAGGTGCTGCCCCACATCCTCCACAAGCTGCGCTGCGGCACCCTGGATGAGCTGTACGCCGCCATTGGCTACGGGGGGACCACCGCGGCCAAGTCGGTGGCCCGAATCCGGGACGAGATGCAGCGGCTGGGCCGGCTCCAGGCGGAGAAGGCCGCCGCCGCCGCCCGGACTACCGCCGAGAGCGTCATCATGCCGGGCAGTGCCAGCGGGGCCGTTCCCGGCGAGGCCCCCGGCCCGGTGAGGGCCAGGCACTCGGACACGGGCATCATCGTGGAGGGGCTGGGCAACTGTCTGGTGAAGTTCGCCAAGTGCTGCACCCCCGTCCCCGGCGACCCGGTGGTGGGCTTTATTACCCGGGGTTACGGGGTGTCGGTGCACCGCTCCGACTGCCCCAACGTCCAGCCCGAGAGGCGCAGGCCCGAGGAGGAGGCCCGGTGGGTCAAGGTGTCCTGGGCGGAGAGCAAGCTGCCCAACTACAAGACCTCCCTGGAGCTGTCTGCCAAGGATCGGGACAATCTCACCCTGGACGTGGCCATGGCCCTGTCCACCGCCAAGGTGAAGGTGTCCGCCCTGTCCGCCCGCTCCATGCCGGACGGCCACGCTACCATCTCCATGGTGGTGGAGGTGAAGGACAAGGGCGAGCTGGAGGGGGTCATCAACAAGCTGAACAACATCCAGGGCGTGTACCATGTGGCAAGGGCCGCAGGAAAGTGAGGATAACATGAGAGCAGTCGTCACACGAGTGAGCTCCGCTTCCGTTACCATCGGCGGCAAGGTGGAGGGGGCCATCGACAGGGGCTTCCTGGTCCTGCTGGGGGTGGGCCCCCGGGACGACGAGGCCGTCTGCGACAAGCTGGCCGAAAAGGTCTGCAATCTGCGGATATTTGAGGACGAAAATGAGAAAATGAATTTGAATCTGGAGCAGGTGGGGGGCGCGCTGCTGGTGGTGTCCCAGTTTACCCTGTACGCCGACACCTCCTCCCGCCGCCCCGGCTTCTCCCACGCCGCCAAGCCCGATCTGGCCGTCCCCCTGTACGAGCGCTTCATGGACCAGTGCCGCCGGCGGGGCTTCACCGTGGAGCACGGGCAATTTGGGGCCGATATGCAGGTGGCGTCGGTGAACGACGGGCCGGTGACCATTTTGTTTGACACGGAACAGACGTAAGGAGGGAACGCTATGAAAATCAAATCCATGCAGGTGGGCGAGCTGGCCACCAACTGCTATATCCTCATTGACGATGTGGAGAAAAAGGCGGCGGTGATTGACCCCGGCGACGAGGCGGACCGCATCCTGGCCGAGCTGAGGGGGCTGGACGCCCAGGTGGAGTATATCCTGCTCACCCACGGCCATTATGACCACATCGGCGCGGTGGCCCAGCTCCATGAGGCCTTGCCCGGGACGAAGGTCTACCTCCACAAGGCGGACTCCAGGGGGACCGGCTTCCATGTGGTCCCCCTGGCCGACCAGGTGGCCGACCTTAAGTACTACGGCGACGGAGACACGCTGGCGCTGGGCTCCCTGACCATCCATGTGATTCACACCCCCGGCCACACCCCCGGCGGCGTGACCTTGCGGGTGGAGGACGCGCTCTTCACCGGCGACACCCTGTTTGCCGGGTCCATGGGCCGCTCCGACTTCCCCGGGGGCAATACCCAACAGCTCTTCGCCTCCCTGAAAAAGCTGGCCCAGCTGGAGGGGGATTTCCAGGTGCTCCCCGGCCACGACAGGGCCACCACCCTGGACCGGGAGCGCCGGAGCAACGTGTTCATGCTGGAAGCGCTGAAATAATCGTATGAAGCTGTATTTTGCCGTCTCCAACTTCCCCTGGCAGCCTGAGCGCTACCGCTACGCCGCCGAGCAGATGATGCTTACCCTCTTCCCCGGCGAGCGGCCCGAGTACCCGGATGGGGACCCGCCCCAGGATATGAAAGGGGAGGACAGCGCAGTCATTTTCACCCTCCACCGGGGGAAGAAGCTGACCAACGTCAGCGCGCTGGTGTTCCGCCCCCAGGGCTGGTACAACGGGGTGACCCGCTTTCCCTCGGAAAAGCTGGACGAGGCCCCGGAGGCGGTCTACCACACCGTCCAGCACGCCCTGAAGATGGCCTTTTACAAGGCGGGCGCCGCCCTGCTGGGATATGAGCCCCCCTGGGGGGCCCTCACCGGCGTGCGGCCGGTGAAGCTGCCCACCCGGTCCCTGCTTGCCGGCGCGACTGCCCAACAGGCCCGGAAGGAGCTGGAAAAGGAGTACCATGTCTCCCCGGAGCGGGCCAAGCTGGCGGTGGACTGCGCCCAGGCCAGCGTGCGGACCCGGCAGTCCCTGAGGGACGGCGAGGTCTCCCTCTACATCGGCATCCCCTTCTGCCCCACCCGGTGCGCCTACTGCTCCTTTGTCTCTGCCGACGTGGGCCGGACTCTCAAGCTGGTGGAGCCCTATGTGGAGGGCCTGCTCCGGGAGGTGGCCGAGACCGGCCGAGTGCTGAAAAGGCTGGGGCTGAATGTGCGCTCCTTCTATATGGGAGGCGGCACCCCCACCACCCTGAGCGCGGACCAGATGGACCGGCTGCTGTCCGACTGTGAGCGGCACCTCCCCCTGAAGCACTGCGCCGAGTACACCGTGGAGGCCGGCCGGCCGGATACCATTACCCGGGAAAAGCTGGAGGTGCTGAAGGCCCACCGGGTGGGCCGTATCTCCATCAACCCCCAGACCCTGGAGGGGCATGTGCTGGAGGCCATCGGCAGGAAGCACACCCCCGGAGATTTCCGGACGGCCTATGATCTGGCCCGGGCGGTTGGTTTCGACTGTATTAACATGGACCTGATCGCCGGCCTGCCCCGGGACAGCGTCACGGGCTTCGCCCGCTCCCTGGAGGGAGTGCTGGCCATGGACCCGGAGAACATTACCGTTCACACCCTGGCCCTGAAAAAGGGTTCCCGGCTTATGGAACAACAGGGCGGCCAGCTCCCCTCCGGGGACGAAGCGGCTCAAATGCTTGATTTTTCCAGAAAAACATTGACAACAAGGGGTTATATCCCATATTATCTGTACCGGCAGAAGTATATGTCCGGTTCGCTGGAGAACGTGGGCTGGACCAGGCCGGGGAGCGAGAGCCTTTATAACATTGTGATGATGGAGGAGCTGCACACCGTGATTTCCCTGGGGGCCGGGGGCGTGACCAAGCTCATCGGCGGCGGGAGGCTCCTCCGCCTCACCAACCCCAAATTCCCTCAGGACTACCTGTCCGGCCTGGATCAGGTGCTGGAACAGAAGCGGGAGATTGAGGCGTTCTGCCAGAAGTGAAAGGGGACTTATCTATGGCCTATCAACTGCAGGAGATCAACCGGCGCATCCGAACCGATGTGGCGGAATTTTTGGCCGAGTGCGACCAGGCCTACGCCCAGCGGGTGTCCCTGGCGGCGGACAAAATCCTGTCCGGCCTGGAACACAGCCCCATCGTGCTGTTGTCCGGACCCTCCGGCTCGGGCAAGACCACCACGGCCCTGAAGATTGCCGAGGAGCTGCGCCGCCGGGGGGTCAATTCTCACGCGGTGGCCATGGACAACTACTTCCTCACCCAGGACCCGGAGACCGTTCCCCGCACCCCGGACGGGAGCATCGACTACGAGTCCCCCCTGTGTCTGGACATGGAGCTGCTCAGCGAGCACTTCACCGCCCTGAGCCGGGGGGAGTGGGTGCTGGTCCCCAAGTTTGAGTTTGCCCGGCAGATGCGCAACGACAGCCGGGGCACCCCCTTAAAGCTGGAGAAGAACGAGATTGCCATTTTCGAGGGTATTCACGCCCTCAACGACGACATTACCAGCCGTCACCCGGAGGCCGCCAAGCTGTACATCTCCGCCCGGTCCAACATCAACGAGGGGGCCGTCCTGCGCTTCAAGGGCACCTGGATGCGGCTGACCCGCCGGGCCGTCCGGGACTACAGCTTCCGGGGCACCGGGGTGGAGCAGACGCTGGCCATGTGGGCCAACGTTCGCCGTGGGGAAAAGCTGTACATATCCCCCTTTAAAAATAAGGCGGATATCGTGTTCGACTCCTCCCTACCCTACGAGGTGTCGGTGATGAAAAATTTTGCCGTGCCCATCCTGAAGAGCGTGCCGGAGGACAACGAGCGCCACGACGAGCTGCTGCAGCTGGTGGAGGCCTTCGGGCACTTTGAGGCCATCGACCCGGCCCTGGTAGCCAAGGACTCCCTTTTGCGGGAGTTCATCGGCGGCGGGAGCTATCAATACCACTGAGAACCTTAACACGGAGTGATGCCAATTGCACTACAGACCCACATACGACTCCCGGGACCTCCGGTATAAGACGCCCTTCGGGGCGGCGGCTTCCGGGACGCAGGTGCGGTTTACCCTCCGCCCGCCCCGGGCAGAGGGCTATTCCCACGCCAGCCTGACCGCGCGCTTTGAGGGCCGCCACGACGAGACCGTCATCATGAAAATGCCCTGGCAGGGCCACGACCTGGGCCAGGACCTGTTCTCGGCGGAGCTGGACACCACGGGATATGTGGGACTGGTCTGGTATTCCTTCCAGCTGAAAAAGCTGAACGGCGCCAAGCAGGACCTGGGTCCCTACCAGCTCACCGTCTACGACGGAGAGGAAGAAGTCCCCGCCTGGTTTGGAGAGGGCACCACCTATCAGATTTTCCCCGACCGCTTCCGCCGCAGCCGGATTCCCAATCCGGAGGGCATGGTGGGGAGTCGGTGGGTCCATCAGAGCTGGGAGGAATTTCCCGAGTTCCGCCCCGACGACCGGGGCGAGGTGCGCAACCGGGACTTCTTTGGCGGGGACTTTCAGGGCGTGATCGACGGGCTGGACTATTTGAAGGAGCTGGGCGTGGAGACCCTCTACTTCAACCCCATCTTTGAGGCGGCGGAGAACCACCGCTACGGCACCGCCGATTACAGCCGTGTGGACCCCATGCTGGGCACCAACGAGGACTTCTCCCGCCTGTGCGCCGAGGCTCACCGGCGGGGTATGCGGGTGATGCTGGACGGGGTGTTCAACCACACCGGCTATGTGAGCCGCTACTTCAACGGCGACGGCTTCTACCCGGAGGCGGGGGCAAAGCAGAGCGAGGACTCCCCTTACCGCCCCTGGTTCAACTTCACCCAGTGGCCCGGCAGGTACGAGAGCTGGTGGGGGATTTACACTCTGCCCGCCGTCAATGAAAACGACCCCTCCTACCAGGAGTTCATCTTCGGCGGGGAGAACAGCGTGGTCCGCCGGTGGCTGCGGGCAGGGGCGGACGGCTGGCGGCTGGACGTGGCCGACGAGCTGCCGGACAGCTTTGTCCACGGCATTCACCAGGCCGCCCGGGCGGAGAAGTCCGACGCGGTGGTCATCGGCGAGGTATGGGAGGACGGGTCCACCAAGGTGGCCTACGGCGTGCGCCGCAAGCACATTCTGGGGGGCCACTGCGACGGATTGATGAACTATCCCCTCCGCGCCGCCATTCTCTCCTACTTCCAGGGCGGTGGGGGCGAGACCTTTGTGGAGAGCATGGAGACCATCCGGGAGAACTACCCCTCCTTCGCCTTCTACTCCGCCATGAACTCTCTGGACACCCATGACACCGCCCGTATTCTCACCCTGCTGGGAGCGGGCGGCGAGTACCGGGACCAGACCAAGGAGTGGCGGGCCCAGTTCCGGCTCTCCCCCAGGCAGCGCAGCCGGGGCCGGGAGCTGCTGAAAGCGGCCTCCCTGCTGCTGTTCTGCTTTCCCGGTTCCCCCACGGTGTATTACGGGGACGAGGCGGGCATGGAGGGCTTTGAGGACCCCTTCAACCGCCAGACCTTCCCCTGGGGCAAGGAGGATCAGGACCTGCTGAATTGGTACCGGGCCCTGGGCCGGCTGCGCAGCCGGCATCCCGCTCTGCGCCGGGGTTCTATCCGGTATGTCCTGGGCAAGGGTCCTTTGCTGGCCTTCCTGCGTGAGGCGGGAGACGAACGGCTGCTGTGCGCCTTTAACGCCGGAGACGAGGAGCGCGCCTTTTCCTTTGACGGCGGCCGGCTGTTCCCCCTGATGGGCCGGCCCCAGTTTTCTCAGCGGGACGGGCTGTACACCGTCGTCCTCCCTCCGCGTTCCGGCGCGGTGTTCGCGGTGAAATAAGAAGGATGCGGGGGCGGCCCAGGCCGTCCCCGCTCTTGCGTCGGCGGATAAACCGTGATACAATACATCGAAAATTGGCCACACATGAGGAGCGTTTCCATGAAAACCTATCAGGCAGGACAATTTGATATCGCCGTCATCGGGGCGGGCCACGCAGGCATTGAGGCCGCTCTGGCCGCCGCCCGGATGGGGATGCGGACCTTGTGCTTCACCGTCAATCTGGACGCGGTGGGCAACATGCCCTGCAACCCGGCTGTTGGGGGCACGGGCAAGGGCCATCTGGTCCGGGAGCTGGACGCACTGGGGGGCGAGATGGCCAAAGCGGCGGACAGGGCCTGCATCCAGTACCGGCTGCTCAACCGGAGCAAGGGTCCCGCCGTCTGGTCCCTCCGGGCTCAGGCGGACCGCCGGGAGTACCAGAAGGTAATGAAGCGCACCCTGGAGAAGCAGGAAAACCTGTGGGTGAAGCAGGCGGAAATTGTGGAGATCCTCACGGAAAACGGGGCGGTATCCGGGGTGGTCGCCCACACCGGGGCGGTGTATCAGGTAAAGGCCGCCGTGGTGGCCACCGGCACCCACCTGGGGGGCCGCATCGTGGTGGGAGAGGTGCTCCGGGACTCCGGTCCCGACGGCCTGTTGGCCGCCTTGCCCCTGACGGACAGCCTGAGGCGGCTGGGCCTGTCCATCCGCCGGTTCAAGACGGGCACGCCCCCCCGGGTCAACCGCCGGTCGGTGGATTTTTCCAAAATGGAGCTCCAGGAGGGGGACGGCGACGGGCTGGCGTTCTCCTTCCGCACGGAGACGCCTCCGAAAAACCGGGCGGTGTGCTACCTCACCTATACCAACGAGGAGACCCACAAAGTCATTCGGACCAATATGGCCCGCTCCCCGCTCTACGACGGCACCATCGAGGGGGTCGGCCCCCGGTACTGCCCCTCCATTGAGACCAAGGTGGAGCGCTTCCCCGACAAGGAGCGCCACCAGCTCTTCATCGAGCCCATGGGGCTGGACACCGAGGAGCTGTATATCCAGGGCTTTTCCTCCTCTCTGCCCGAGGAGGTGCAGATTGAGATGCTCCACACCATCCCTGGACTGGAGCACGCCGAAATGACCCGGTGCGCCTACGCCATCGAGTACGACTGCGTGGACCCCACCGGGCTGGAGGCCACCCTGGAGACCAAGGCTGTCCCCGGTCTCTACGGTGCGGGGCAGTTCAACGGCTCCTCCGGCTACGAGGAGGCCGCCGTTCAGGGCTTTGTGGCCGGGGTGAACGCCGCGCTGAAAATTCAAGGCAGGCCGCCCCTCGTCCTCCGCCGGGACCAGGGGTACATCGGGGTGCTCATCGACGATTTGGTCACCAAGGGCACCAACGAGCCCTACCGGATGATGACCTCCCGCACCGAGTACCGCCTGCTCCACCGGCAGGACAACGCCGACCGGCGTCTGGCCGCCATCGGCTGTGAATTGGGGCTGGTGTCCCGGGAAGAATATGAGAAGGTGCGGGAGAAGTACGCCGCCGTGGACCGGGAGGTCCGCCGCCTGGAGCATACCGGCACGCCCCCCTCGCCAGCCCTGGCCGCGCTGCTGGAGAAACGGGGAGAGCCGCCGGTGAAGGACGGGGCCCGTTTGGCCGACCTGCTCCGCCGTCCCCGGCTGTCCTACGCGGACTTGGCCCCCTTCGATCCGGACCGGCCTGACCTGCCGCCGGCGGTGGTCAGCGAGGCGGAGATCACCATTAAATACGCCGGGTACATCAACCGCCAGCTGCGCCAGGTGGAGGAGGTCCGCCGGCTGGAGGAGCGGCCCATGCCCGAGGACATCGACTACCTGTCCATCGAGGGCCTTCGCCTGGAGGCCCGGCAGAAGCTGGCCGCCATCCGACCCAGGAACCTGGGCCAGGCCGGGCGGGTGTCCGGAGTGTCTCCGGCGGACGTGGCGGTGCTGATGGTGTATCTGAAACAAAATGAACGGTAGCCGCCAAGGCCGGCGGCCCCTACGGAGGAAGCCATGAACCTGATACAGATTAAAGGCAATACATGGGTGCTTGAGGGCGTCGAGTATATTCCGCTGTATAAGCTGGACGAGAGCCGGTGCGTTCTGCTGGACACCGGCCTGCTCCAGGAGCGGGAGGAGCTGGAGCAGGCGCTGGGCGCCGCGGGGCTGACCCCTGTGGGGGTGCTGTGCTCCCACGCCCATGTGGACCACTGCGCCAACAACGGCTATTTGCAGGAGAAATACGGCGCGAAGGTGGCCCTCACCTTCCCGGAGGCGGGGATGTGCTCCTCGCTGCTGACGCTGAAGTGCTACTTCCTTCTGCTCTCCCCCGGCACGGTGGAGCGGGAGTCGGCCTGCATGATCCACACGCCCGACATTGATATTCCCCGGTCGGACGGACCCTTCTCCTTCTGCGGGGCGGAGTTCCGCATCGTCCACACTCCGGGGCACTCCTCGGGACATGTGTGCACGATCACCCCGGACAACGTGTGCTACACCGCCGACGCCCTCCTCAGCCAGGAGCTGATGGGAGCCAAGCTGCCCTACAACCTGAGCCAGGCCATGGCTGCGGACAGCCGGGAGAAGCTGCGCCATCTGGGCTGCGACGCCTATATCATGGCCCACCGGGGGGTGTGCCCCGGCGGGGAGATTGGCGCGCTCATCGACGCCAACCAGGACCTGGTCCGCCGCCGGGCGGAGGAGATATTAAATCTGGTGGACCGGCCCATGACGGCCAGCCAGATCGACGAGGCGGTCTGCGTTCTCTACCAGCTCTTCACCCGCAAGCCCCGCCGCTCTCTGCGCTTTGAGCGCAACGTCCGGTTTTTTATCGAGTATCTGGTGGACGCCGGCCGGCTGGACGAGGTGTGCCAAAACGGCGCCACCTACTACCGAAGGACGGAAAATTCCTGAAAATTGGAGAAAATACTTGCAATCCGCTTGAAACTGTGGTATGCTCTTCTGTACTTCCGGGTTTTCCCCACAGTAAATTTTCGGCCCCAGGGCCTTGAAAGGAACGAGTAATATGAATACGCTGAGTCTGATTCTCACCATCATCCAGGTCCTGTGCGGTCTGGCCGTCATCGCCGTGGTCATGCTCCAGTCCGGCAAGAGCGCCGGCCTGTCCGGAGCCATTGCCGGCGGCGCCGACACCTTCCTGTCCAAGAACAAGGCCAAGAGCCTGGACGCCAAGCTGGCCAAGA
>ERZ779622.861-NODE-861-length-14691-cov-8.383575_pt1 | contig 14691 bp, 12 predicted proteins | sample MGYA00514188_ERZ779622 | MGnify/ENA primary metagenome ERZ779622 (study PRJEB29562, sample SAMEA4376702) | mouse gut metagenome | isolation source: Cecum | study: EMG produced TPA metagenomics assembly of the A DSS colitis mouse model was used to assess the...
TCCTTGGCGATGGACAGCCCCAGGCCGGGGCCGCCGGACTGGCGTGAGCGGGCCTTGTCCACCCGGTAGAACCGCTCGAAGATGCGGGGGCGGTCCTCCTCGGGGATTCCGATGCCGTCGTCGTCCACAATCATCCACACCCGATCCCGCCGCCTGCCGGCGTAGATGTCGATATGCCCCCCGTCGGGGGTGTACTTGATGGAGTTGGACACAATATTCATCATCACCTGGATTACCCGCTCCCGGTCGGCCACGACCTCGGGCAGGCCGGGCTCCGCGGCCAGGGTCAGGGTGTGGTTGTGCTTCTGGGCCTCCATATAGACGGCGTTGTAGATATCCTTCACCGCCTCCACGAAGGGGAAGCGGGACAGCTTCAGCTCGCTGCGCTCCGAGTCGAACCGGGACAGGGTGAGCAGGTCCTGGACGATATGGGTCATCCGGTCGCTCTCCCCCAGAATGACCCCCAGGAACTTCTTCTCCATGTCCGGGGGCATGTCCCCGGTGCTGTCAATCAGGGTCTCGGCGTAGGAGCGGATATTGGTCAGAGGGGTGCGCAGCTCGTGGGACACGTTGGCCACGAACTCCCGGCGCATCTCCTCGTTCTTGCGCTGCTCGGTGACATCGTGGAGCACCGCCAGGGCTCCGCCCCCAGCCCGTCCCCGGTCGAAGGGGGCCAAGAGCAGCTGGAGGTAGCGTTCCCGCACCTGCAGCTCCCCCTCCAGGTGGTCGTCGGAGGACAGCACCTGCTCCAGAGACGCCGTCGCCCCGAAGAGCTCCTCATAGCAGGTGTCCGGGCCGATGGCCCGCCGCAGCATCCGGGCGGCGGCGGGGTTGGAGTGAATCACCCTGCCGGCCCGGGAGAAGGCCACCACGCCGTCTGTCATGTGCAGGAAGAGGGTGTCCAGCTTGTTGCGCTCGTTTTCCACCTGGCGCAGGGTGTCCTGGAGCTGTCCGGCCATGTCGTTGAAGGTGTCGGTGAGCACGCCGATCTCGTCCTGGGACAGCACGTCGATCTTGCGGGAGAAGTCCCCCTCCGCCACCCGCATGGCCCCCTCGGTCAGCCGCTGGATGGGGGTGACCATGGTCTTGGACAGCAGGAAGGACAGCAGAATGGAGATGACCAGACCGAAGCCCAGGGCCTCGATGATGAGCACCAGCATCTGGTCGGTCAGGTCGTTGGAGGTGGCCTTGTTGTCCAGGATGTAGATGACATAGCCCTCCCCGCCCCGGCGGATGGGGATGGCCACGTCCATGTAGTCCAGGGAGAGATTGCTCTCGTCCCCGGCCTGGTTGGTCTCCAGGCCGGTGTTCAGGGCGAACACCAGGTTTTCCGTGTACTCCAGCCGTCCCTCCTCCCCGTCGGGGGAGACCAGGGGCACACCGTTGCCGTCCAGAATATACAGTTTGCGGTTGCGGTTGTCCACCCCCAGTTCGCCGGCGTAGGCCTCCAGCACCCGGGAAAGCTGCTCCGCCCCGTTCTCCTCCTCGTCGGAGGGGGTGGTCAGGTCGTGGTGAAGCAGGGGGTCCTGGAACACGTCGGACATCTGGCTGTAAAAGTCCTCAAGATAGAAGGCGGTCACCGAGTTGATGAGGAAGGCCCCCACCACCATCATCAGCGACAGGATCAGCAGCACCAGAATCATGACCAGCTTCATGTGCAGGCTGCGCAGCATGGAACCCCCTCCTCTCCGGTAATTTTCCTGTAGGGGGCGGCCTCCGCGCCGCCCTGTTTTTCAATCATCCGTCAGCGGGGCGGCGCAGGAACCGTCCCCTGCGTTTTACTCCCCGAAGTAGTACCCCATGCCCCGCTTGGTCTTGATGAACACGGGGGAGCCGGGATCGTCCTCAATCTTCTCACGCAGGCGGCGGACAGCCACGTCTACGGCCCGCACGTCGCCCACATAGCCCTCATAGTTCCACACGTGCTCCATCAGGGCCTCCCGGGAAAACACCTTCCCCGGCCGGGCGGCCAGGAAACGGATCAGATCGTACTCCCGCTGGGTCAGGTCCAGGGGGGCGCCGTCCTTGAAGATGGCGGCCCGGTCCTCGTCGATGTGCATCCGCTCCCCCAGGGGCAGCTCAGCCGCCGTGACCGGCGGCGGGGCCGCCGTCATGGATACCCGGCGGATGTTGGCCTTCACCCGGGCGATGAGCTCCCGGTTTTTGAAGGGCTTGGTGATATAGTCGTCCGCCCCCAGCTCCAGGCCCCGGACCTTGTCGTCCTCCTCCTCCCGGGCGGTGAGCATGACGATGGGGGTGGTGGACCCCGCCGCCCGGATTCTCTCGCAGACCTCAAAACCGCTCATGCCGGGCAGCATCAGGTCCAGCAGCACCAGGTCCGGGTTCTGCTCCAGGGCCAGCTGCAGCCCGGTGGGGCCGTCCAGCGCCTCCAGAGTGTCGTACCCCTCCTTCACCAGAATGAAGGACAGGATATCCACAATGCTCTGCTCATCCTCTACGATCAGGATGGTCTTTCCCATAAGTCCTCCTATTCTCTCACAGGCCCAGCAGGACCTTTACCTTCAAGGTGGTGGACACCGTCTTGCCGTCGGTGATGGAGCCGTCCATCACCTGCTCCACCAGCTTGTCAAAGGGCATGGTCACCACGTCCAGGAACTCGTCCTCGTCCAGGTGCTGCGGTTTCCGGGTCAGGCCCTGGGCGAGATACATGTGCAGCGCCTCGTCGCAGAAGCCTGGGGAGGCCAGGGTGTGGCCCAGGTAGGTCCACTCCGACGCCTCCAGGCCGGTCTCCTCGCTCAGCTCCCGCTTGGCCCCCAGGAGCACGTCCTCCTCCGCGCCGTGGTCCAGCTTGCCGGCGGGCAGCTCCAGCAGCTGCTGCCGAATGGGATAGCGGAACTGTTTCACCAGATAGACCGTGCTGTCGGCGTCCAGAGCCAGCACCGCCACCCCGCCGGGATGGTACACCACCTCTCGGGAGGCCAGAGAGCCGTCCGGGAGACGGGCCTGATCCAGAGTCACCTTGATGATCTTTCCCTCGAAAATTGTCTGGCTGTTCACCGTTTTTTCTGTCAGATCCATAGCTGCTCCTCCTTGCGGAATTTTCGCTCAGTTACAGTTAGTATATCACAAACAGGAGGGCGGGTAAAGACCGGATTTTGCGGAAAACCCTTGCGGCGGCGGGAAAAACAGGCTATAATGTTTTTGCCCGGCCCTCAAGGCCCGGAGCCTGCCCTTCAGGAGGCCGCCGTCATGAAATTCAAGCCCGAAATTTCCACGCTGCCCGCCGGCATATTGGAGCCGGATTACGCCAAAGCGCAAAACATGGGCAAGGTGCATCTGGGGGAACAGTGCCTCTACTTCCGCAAATTATCGGGGACCTCCTACCTACCTTACGGCCAGATCGTCAGGGCCTGGCTGCGCCAGGAGGAGGTCAGGGCCCGGATGTGCTGCGCCACCGTCAACCTCGACCAGTTCTTTCTGGTAATGGCCTGCGCCGACGGCCGGGAGCGCCGGGGTCAGGTGATCGACAAGGAGACGGGCCGGCGCTGTCTGGACCGTATCGCAGCCAAAAACCCGGACGTCAAAATCGGAGTGGAGTCTGTTTCTATGTAACCATACGGCAGCTCAAAGACAGCAGCCTGTCAAAAAGCCTCGCCGGCAGCGAGGCTTTTTGACAGGCTGAAGCGGGAATCCCTGAGCATGGGGATTCCCGCTTTTTGTGCGGTCAGACCTCCATGATAACAGGCAGGATCATGGGGGAACGCTTGGTCTTTTTATACAGGTAGCCGGACAGATCGCCCTTGACGGCTCCCTTGATAGCCGACCAGTCGGTAGAGTATCGCATATCCACATGCTGCAGGGCCTCCAGCGCCACTTGGCGCAGCTCCTCGAGGAGGCCCTCGGACTCCTTCACATAGACAAAGCCGCGTGTGATGATGTCCGGGCCGGACACCAGAGCGCCGTCCTCGCCGGACATGGACAGGGCCACCACGATCATGCCGTCCTCGGCCAGATGCTTCCGGTCCCGGAGCACCACGCTGCCCACGTCGCCCACGCCGTAGCCGTCCACAAAGACCTGCCCGGCGGTGACGGTACCAGTGAGCTTGGCGGAGTTGGGAGTAAACTCCATCACCCGGCCAATGTCGCTGATGAGGATGTGATTGGGGTCCATGCCCATCTCCCGGGCCAGCTTGCTGTGAATCTGGAGCATCCGCTGTTCCCCGTGGACAGGGACGAAGAACTTGGGCTTCACCAGGGCGTGAACGATCTTCAGCTCCTCCTGACAGGCATGTCCTGAGACATGGAGGGGCATATTTCCCTCGTTCATGACCTCCACGCCCTTGCGGTACAGCTCATTGACCACGCTGCCGATGGCGTTTTCGTTGCCGGGGATGGCGGAGGCGGAAATGATGACCCGGTCGCCGGGGAGCAGGTCCACCTGCCGGTGGGTGTTGAAGGCCATCCGGGTGAGAGCGGACATGGTCTCGCCCTGGCTGCCGGTGGTGACGATGCACACCTTGTGCTTGGGCAGGGATTTGATGTGGTTTAAGTCCATAAGGATGCCGTCCGGGACATTCATGTAGCCCAGTTCGGTGGACACCTTCATCACATTCTCCATGGAGCGGCCGGTAACGGCTACCTTTCGCCCGTACCGGGCGGCCACGTCGATGATCTGCTGGATGCGGTCCACGTTGGAGGCGAAGGTGGTGACGATAATCCGCTCCTCACAGCCCCGGAACAGGGCGTCGAAGGAGGAGCCCACGCTGCGCTCGGACCGGGTGTAGCCGGGGCGCTCCACGTTGGTGGAGTCGGCCAGCAGAGCCAGAACTCCCTCCTTGCCCAGCTCGCCCAGCCGGGCAAGGTCCATCATGCCCCCCTGGATGGGGGTGGCGTCGATCTTGAAGTCTCCGGTGTGGACGCAGGTGCCCACCGGGCACTTGATGGCGAAGGCAACCGCGTCGGCGATGGAGTGGTTGACATGGATGAACTCCACGGTAAATTTTCCCGCCTTGACAAGCTGTCCGGCCTCGCAGGTGATGAGCTTGGTCCGGTCCAGCAGGCGGTGCTCCTCCAGCTTCAGCTTGATGAGGCCCGCCGACATACGGGTGGCATAGATGGGGGCGTTGATGGACCGCAGGACGTAGGGCAGAGCCCCGATGTGGTCCTCATGGCCGTGGGTGATGAAAATGCCCCGGATTTTGTTCTGGTTCTTGATAAGGTAGCTCACGTCGGGGATGACCACGTCGATGCCGTACATGTCATCGTCCGGAAAGCCCATACCGCAGTCCACTACAATGATATCGCCGCCATACTCGTAGACGGTGAGGTTCTTGCCAATCTCATTGAGACCGCCAAGGGAAATGATTTTCAGTTTTTCTGCCATAATAACTCCTTTTTGTCGCAAAAATGATGTACTCTGACAGAAATACCCGCAGGAAATCCGCCGTGCCGCACGGCACAGCGACCAGACGAAGGACCGCTCCCCTGGCCGGCCCTGCCTCGCCGGTGGGGAAGGCGGTCCTTTCGCCTCCCGATGGGTTTTCTGTCTTAAGTCTCCGCGGTCCGTTCCCGCCTGTCCTACGGTTCTGGCCTTGCGGAATATATTTAGACGCCGGGGCGGGAGCATGTCTCGCCCGCTTGGCGTTTAAATCAAAAATCGGCCTTTATAGTTTACCACACTTTCCCTGAAAAGTATACTATGCGTTTCAGAAGAACAATCATACCGCTATTTGTCCTCTTCTTGGGCACATTGCTCAGAAATTGTCCGGTCAATCTCGGCCGCCCGCCCGGCGTAGAAGTCGCACAGCTCGGCGGCCAGCTCCAGGTCGGGACCCTCGGCCACGATGCGCAAAGCGGAGCGCCGGGCCATGGGGGTGAGGTAGACCCAGCCGTTCCCGGTGCGCATCCGCAGGCCCTCCCCGGTGGGAGTGCGGGCCTGCTCCCGGGCCAGGGCCTGCATCACCTTGCCCCGGTCGGAGGCCAGGGACACCTCCCGCCTCCAGGCGGAGAACCGGGGGGCCTTGGCCGCCAGCGCCTCCAGCTTCTGGCCTGAGACGGCCATCCGGGAGCAGATGCGCACGGCGGCGGCGGGGGCCTGACGCAGCCAGGGCTGGGCGGCGTACAATTCCCGGGCCTGGTCCCCATCCCGGTCCAGCCGCAGGACGGCGCCCCCGTAGCCGGCGGCCACCAGCTCCACCGCCGCGCTGGCTCCGGCGGGAACGGCTACCTTGCCCCCGCCGTTTTCCATCTCAATGAGGGCCAGCAGCGTCAGGAGCTGTCCCCCGTCCAGCACTGTTCCTCGCTCATCCTGGGCCGTGAGGGTAAAGCCCCCGTGTCCGGCGCGGAAGGCTATGATCCCGGGGCGCCACTCCTTCTCCAGCTTACAGCCCAGAGCGGACAGGGCCCGCCGGAGGGCTTGGTCCTCGGGGGTGTCCTCTCCCACCGCCGCAGTGAGCCGCCGCAGAGCCGGCCTGTGGAGCTTCGCATGCTCTACAGTCCGCCCGGCCCACTCCTCCTGGGTCAGCTCAAGCTGTCTGATCCGGCCCACCTGGGCTCCTCGAACCCGGCGCAGCTCCCCCTGGAGGAGGGACTGCTCCAGCTTCCGCTCCCGGGCCCGGCCCAGAGGCAGGCCGTCCTTGTCAAAGAAATGAAGATAAACTGTCCCGCCGCTCTCCTCCACGAAGAGGGAGGCGGGAATCTGATGAATCATGGCGGCTCCCGCCCCCTGGACAGGGCTGCCCAGGGCATGAATGAGTACCTCGCCCCCGGCGGCGGCCGCGCCGGCCGCCGCCGCCCGGGCCAGCATGCCGGCTCCGGGGGTGGGGGAGCAGCCCAGGCCCACGGCGCCTTCCTTCCCCAGGATGCTGCCCAGGGTGAGCAGAGCCTCCGGACCCAGGTCCTCCCCCAGCACGCCCTGGATGACCCCGCTGTCACCAAAGCGCAGCGCCCCCTTCTGGTTTCCGCTGGTGACAGACCGGGCCAGACGGCAGCCTGCGGGAGCGGTCTGGCCGGGCCAGAGCTTTACCCGCTCCAGCAGGATGGACTCCTCCTCGGCCAGGGCGTTCTCCCCCAGGACCGCCCCCTCGTTGAGGACAACTCCTTTCCGGGCGGAGGCGTCCCTACACAGGATGGCCCCATACAGGGTGGTGCGGGAGCCCGCCGCCGCGTTTTCCAGCAGCACCGAGCGCTGGACCATGGCCCGCTCCCCCACGGAGGCCCCCCGATCCAGCACGGTGTGGGGGCCGATAAGGCAGCCGGTCCCCAGCTCCACTCCCTCGCCGATCCAGCAAGGGGGCACCAGGTTCATTCCCTCGGGGAGAGGCCGGGCCGACCAGACCCCTGCCTGGCGCCGGGGCAGGCCCATTTCCAGGCGCACCTTGCCGGACAGAGCGTCGCAGACGCAGTCCAGATAGGCCTTGCAGTCCCCCATGTCCCGCCAGTAGCCCTCCAGGGGCAGGCCGTAGAGGGGCTCGCCCTCCCTGAGCAGAGCGGGAAACAGGTCCTTGCCGAAGTCGAATACCTCTCCCTGGGGCGCCCGATCCATGGCGGCGGCGGAGAGGACATAGATGCCGGTGTTGATCTGGTCGGTGAACACCTGGCCCCAGCCCGGCTTCTCCACAAACCGCTCCACCCTGCCGTCCTGGCCGGTGAGGACCAGGCCGTACTCCAGCGGGGTCTTATGGTGGTACAGCCCCAGGGTGGCCGCCGCCTTCCGCTCCCGGTGGAACCGGATCAGGGCGGTCAGGTCCAGGTCGCAGACACAGTCCCCGCTGATGACCAGAAAGTCTCCGCCCCCCAGCTGATCCATGCAGTTCTTCACACTGCCCGCCGTCCCAAGGGGCTCGTCCTCGGTGAACCAGGTCAGCCGGACGCCCAGCCGCCCGCCGCCGCCGAAATAGTCCATCACGGCCTGGGGCTTGTAGCACAGCGTGACACATATCTCTGTGATCCCGTGGGACTTCAAGAGGTTGATGATGTGCTCCATCACCGGCCGGCCCAGCAGCGGGGTCATGGGCTTGGGACTGCCCAGAGACAGGGGCCGCAGACGGGTGCCCTCCCCGCCCGCCATAATGACAGCCTTCAAACGCTTCGCCATCCTTCCATCGTTCAGTGACGGTTAGTATGGCTTATCACCCGGCGTTTCAAACTTGTTCCCAAAAACAATATATGGTATAATGGCGAAAAAACGGAGAGGAGCTTCCATATGGACATCAGACTGGGCCGGTACCGCCACTTTAAGGGAAAGGAATATGAGGTTCTGGGGGTGGCCTCCCACTCGGAGACCCTGGAGCCCATGGTGGTCTATCGGGCTCTCTACGGCGAGGGGGGTCTGTGGGTCCGCCCCGCCGCCATGTGGGAGGAGCGGGTGGAACGGGAGGGGTACTCCGGGCCCAGATTCGTTTTCATTGGGCCGGAGACATGAAAGTCCGTTTTATCGGACAGCTTGTCCGCTACACTGGGGCGTGAAACCCGGAAAGGAGGATAACGTTTATGTCAAAAAGCTCCAATCAAAAGACCAAGCTGCTCCATCTGGCCCGGATGCTCCTGCGCCAGACCGACGAGGACCACCCTCTCACTGTGCCCCAGATCATCGAGGGGCTGGCCCGGCAGGATGTCAAGGCCGAGCGCAAAAGCATATACGACGATCTGGATGCGCTGCGCCTGTTCGGGCTGGACGTTCAGTCCCGGAAGGGCAAGTCTCCCGGCTGGTTCATCGGCGGCCGGGACTTCGAGCTGCCCGAGGTAAAGCTGCTCATGGACGCGGTGCAGTCCTCCCGCTTCATCACCCAGAAGAAGAGCGACGCCCTCCTGCGCAAGCTGGAGGGGCTGGCCAGCGTCCACCAGGCGGGGCAGCTCCAGCGGCAGGTCTATGTCGCCGGCCGCATCAAGGTGATGAACGAGAGCATTTACTACAACGTGGACAAGCTCCACACCGCCATCGCCGGGCAGAAGGCCATCACCTTTAAATACTTCGACTACGACATCGCCCGGAACAAGGTGTTCCGTCAGGAGGGGAAGCGGTATGTGGTCTCTCCCTATGGCCTGATCTGGAACAGTGAGAACTACTACCTGGTGGCCTTTGACCACGCCCACCGGGAGCTGCGCCACTACCGGGTGGACAAGATGACCGAGATCGTGGTCACCGGCCTGGACCGGGAGGGGAAGGAGCAGTATCCCGGCTTCCAGCTGGCCGAGTACGGCCAGAAGCACTTCGGCATGTACTCCGGGCAGGAGATGAAGGTTACCCTCCGGGGCAGGCGGGACAAGGCCAGCCTGGTCTGGGACCGTTTCGGTCAGGACGTGATTCTGGTGCCCGACGGGGAGGAGCACTTCACCGTCACCTTGCCCGTGGTCATGAGTCCCCAGTTCTTCGGCTGGCTGCTGGGACTGGACGGCAGCGTCACCCTGATTGGGCCCAGGCAGGCCGTGTGCGCCTACCGGCGCAGGCTGGCCGCCGCTATGGACGAGCTGACCCTCCCCCGGTGCGAACATTAAAATTTATTAAAAATTTCTTCGTCATGGTGGTATTTTTTTCGCGGACATGATATGATAGAGATGGTTTTATCTACCCGTTGACTTGAAAGGAGGCATCGTCGTGGGATTTAAGGTTTTCTGGCTGGCCGCTGTCATTGCCTTGTGCGCGGGAGAAGCGGCCACGGTGGGACTGGTGTGCATCTGGTTCGCCGCGGGGGCTCTGGGCGCGTTTCTAACGGCCTGCGCGGGCGTTCAGTTCTGGCTTCAGCTCGTTGTATTCGCGGTGGTGTCCACAGCGGCGCTGGCCCTGATCCGCCCCGCTGCGGCGCGGCACATCAAGCCCCGGCGCTCCCCTACAAACGCCGACCGGGTGATTGGTCAGACCGCCACGGTCACCGAGACGGTGGACAACGACGCCGGGACCGGCCGGGTCAGCGTCCTCGGGCAGGTCTGGACCGCCCGCAGCGAGATGGGCGTGGTCATCCCCGCCGGGGCACAGGCGAAGGTCCGGCGCATCGAGGGCGTCAAAGTATTTGTGGAAGCTCTGTAATTCAATGAAAAAGGAGAGGTTGTTATGGGTCCTATGGAAATTTTAACAGTTGTGCTGCCCATCGTCGGACTTGTCATCGTATTGCTGATTATTTTCGGCTCCTGCGTGAAGATCGTGCCCCAGTCCCGGGCCTACGTCATCACCCGGCTGGGCGTGTTCTACGCCGTGTGGAACGAGGGCTTGAAATTTAAGGTGCCCTTTATCGACCGGGTGGTCAAAAACGTGTCACTGAAGGAGCAGGTGGTGGACTTCGCTCCCCAGCCCGTCATCACCAAGGACAACGTCACCATGCAGATCGACTCGGTGGTCTACTTCCAGATCACCGACCCCAGGCTGTACACCTACGGCATTGAAAACCCCATGTCCGCCATTGAGAATCTCACCGCCACCACCTTGCGGAACATCATCGGCGACCTGGAGCTGGACCAGACCCTCACCAGCCGCGATCACATCAACACCAAGATGCGCGCCCTCCTGGACGAGGCCACCGACCCCTGGGGTATCAAGGTCAACCGGGTAGAGCTGAAAAATATCATGCCCCCCAGAGACATTCAGGAGTCCATGGAGAAGCAGATGCGGGCTGAGCGTGAGCGCCGGGAGGCCATCCTTCAGGCTGAGGGCCAGAAGCAGTCCCAGATTCTGGTGGCCGAGGGTGAGAAGCAGTCCGCCATTCTCCGGGCCGACGCCGCCAAGCAGGCGGCCATCCTCCAGGCAGAGGGCGCAAAGCAGGCCAAGATTCTGGAGGCCGAGGCCGAGGCTGAGGCCATTATGAAGGTTCAGCAGGCCACTGCCGACGCCATCCGCCTCATCAACGAGTCCGCCCCCGGCCAGGGCGTGCTCACCATCAAGGCCCTGGAGGCCTTCACCGCCGCCGCCAACGGCAAGGCCACCAAGATTATCATTCCCTCCGAGCTCCAGGGCATTGCGGGCCTTGCCGCCGCCGCCAAGACCGTGTTCGACACCGAGGACCCCAAGGCCACCGTCACCAAAACGGTGCCAAAGCAGTAAATGAAACGCGCCCCGCCTGTTCCAAAACAGGCGGGGCGTTTTTTGCAGAGCGGAATACCGACCTTGATTTCCTCGGGCGGACATGGTAAAATTTTTGTACGGAACCGACAAAATTCGATGGTGAGAGAGATGATGTACAATGAAACAGCGCCCTTCGTCAATTGTCAAGCTGATTGTCTCCGCCGCCGTGCTGGCGGCTATGCTGGGCCTGTCCGGCCCGGTGGGTGATATCCTGGCCGCGTACGTCGAGCCGGTCCCGTCGGTCTGGCGGATCGTTTCCCGGCTGATTATGCTGCTCTCCGGGCTGACGCTGGCCTCCGTCCTGGTCCGGCTTCTGCTGGAGCGCTGGGCTCCGGCCACCGGCCACGGCCGCACCGTCCGCACCCTGGCCGGCAGCGCTCTGCGCTACCTGGTCATGCTGGTGGGGCTGCTGTGGGGACTGAGCATTCTGGGCGTGGATGTGAAGGCCCTTCTGGCCGCCGCCGGGGTGATGGCTCTGATTATCGGCTTCGGGGCGGAGAGCCTGATCGCCGACGTGGTCACCGGCACCTTCATGCTGTTTGAACACCAGTACGAGGTGGGCGACATCATCGTGGTGGACGACTTCCGGGGAACGGTCACCCAAATCGGCATCCGCACCACCAGCATCACAGACACGGGCGGAAATGTGAAGATCATCAACAACTCCGACATACGCAACCTGATTAACCGCTCCAGCGACAGCTCCTTCGCGGTGTGCGACGTCGGAATCCCCTATCAGGGCTACCTGCTCCGGGCGGAGGAGAAGCTGGCCGAGGTCCTTCCTACCCTGCAGAAGGAGTGGCCCGAGCTGTTTCAGGACACGCCCAGATATCTGGGCGTGCAGGCCTTGGACAACGCCAATTTCAAGGTAAACTATCTGGAAAACGGAACCTGGACTCAGCATTTCCGCCGCGGAGAGGTTGAGACCAAAATTGTAGGCGGAAGCATCATACTCAATAAACATCTGGAGCCGGAGCCGGCGGAGGAACCGGGTCTCTACAAGGGCATGACGGTCTGGAGCCCGGATCCAATGGACGGAGGGCGCGGCTGGGTCAATCCCAACGATCCACTCACCCTGGAAGAGCTGCTCTATCACCATCCATACACCAGAACGTACTAAGAAAACCGCCCGGAGCATGACGCTCCGGGCGGTACGCTTTTTATTCTGTTGGGTCCCGCAGCCGGTCCAGGACCATCTGATAGCCTCCGGAACCGTAGCGCAGCTCGGTGTTCACCCGGGTGATGGTGGAGCTGCTGGTGGCAATCTCCCCACGGATAATCTCGTAGGTCATGCCCTCGGAGAGCATCCGGGCCACCTGGAGCCGCTGGGCGAAGGCGGACAGCTCCTGCACGGTGAACAGGTCGCCGAAGAAGCGGTAGCACTCGTCCAGGTTTTGGAGAGACAGAATGGCGCGGAACAGCTGATCGATGGAATCGTTGCGGTCATTACGGATACGAGGCATAGCCGAAGCTCCTCCTTATATCTCGATCTCACAAGGGGAATCCAGGATCACCGGACCGCCGATCCAGGCGGACGCCGCTTTCCCATTTTTCCGGATGACGGAGGCCTCCACCGTCCCGGCGGGCTGGACATACGCCCGGACAAAGGGGCCGTCGGTCCGGCTCTGAGCCACGGCGGCGGCCAGGGAGCCGGAGCCGCAGCTCCCCTCCCACACCAGGGTGTCCGCCGCAGGCACCTTTACCAGCGGGGTCAAGGTCCCCTTCCGGGCGTCCAGAAAGATGACGCCGTAGGCCTCTGCGCCGGGGAAGCGCTCAAACAGCGGCTCGGCTTTTTGAAAGAATTCCAGGCTGGGCGGAATGTCCTCCACTACCAGGTGGGCGATGCCCCCCAGGTCTACCAGGGTACCGGAATGGCCGTCCGCCTCCACCCGGCTCACGGAACGGGGCAGAGGCATCTGGGCACGGGCGGTCCTGGCGGACAGGTCCACGGCCACGGCCACCGGAGCCGCACAGCCGCTGACCTCCACCAGCACCTGAGGCGCCCCGCCCAGACGCCGGGATATCAGCATTCCGAAGGCCCGGGTGGCGTTGCCGCAGAACTCGCCCCCGGCCATTTCCATCCGGCCGGCCCCGCCCATCACAGGCGGGCAGAGGTAGCCTACCTGCTCCACATCGCTGCCGGGCAAGGCCATCAGCCGGGCGGCAATGCCGGCCCGGTCCCCAACGGGGACCGGGTCCAGCACAAAGAGGGTGATATTTCCCGCGGGGTCGGCCCGCAGGATGTTCAGCTTCACGGCTTACTGGAAGTCGGGGATGTATTCCTTCACGATGTCCAGCAGCTCGCCGCTGCGGATCATCTTCTCCACCTCCAGGATGTCAGGCCAGATCTCCCGGTCGATCTCGTAGAAGTCAACCTTTTCACGGACGTGCTTGAGGATGGCCTCGTGGACGGGGGCGATGCCCTGGCCGTGGGTGTTCAGCCGGCGGCGGATGTCCACGGCCTGGCAGGCGGTGAGCAGCTCGTCGGCCAGCACGGAGAAGGTGTTCTGGACGATCATGCCCGCCTTGCGGCCGGCGGTGGTGCCCATGGACACGATGTCCTCCTGGTTGGCGGAGGAGGGGATGGAGTCCACGCTGGCGGGGTGGGCCAGCACCTTGTTCTCCGACACCATGGAGGCGGCGGCGTACTGCACGATCATGAAGCCGGAGTTGACGCCAGGCTTGGTGGTGAGGAAGGGGGTCAGTCCGTTGGACAAAGCGGCGTTGACCATGCGCTCGGTGCGGCGCTCAGAGGCGTTGGCAATCTCGGAGCAGGCGATGCCCAGGGTGTCGAAGGGGATGGCCATAGGCTCGCCGTGGAAGTTGCCGCCGGAGATGACAGCTTCGTCCTCCAGGAAGATCAGGGGGTTGTCGGTCACGGCGTTAAGCTCGATCTCCACCTTATCCCGCACATAGTCCAGAGCGTCGCGGACAGCGCCGTGGAGCTGAGGGATGCACCGCAGGGCGTAGGCGTCCTGCACCCGGTCCTTCTGGCAGTTGTCCAGAATCTCGGAGCCCTCCAGCAGCTTGCGCATGTTGGCGGCCACCAGCATCTGGCCCTTCTGGCCCCGGACCTGATGGATGCGGGGGTCAAAGGCGTTGCGCAGGCCGGTGAGGCCCTCGAAGTCCATGGAGCCGATGATGTCGCCCAGCTGGGCGGCGCAGATGGTGTCATACAGAGCCAGAGAGCCCACGCTGGTCATGGCGCAGGTGCCGTTGGTCATGCCCAGGCCCTCCTTGCACACCAGGGTGTCCAAAGTGGCGATGCCCGCCTTGGCCATGGCGTCGGCGCCGGACATCAGCTCTCCCTTGTAGTAGGCCTGACCCTTGCCCAGCATGGGCAGAGTCATGTGGGCCAGGGGGGCCAGGTCGCCGGAGGAGCCCAGAGAGCCCTTCTGGGGGACCCAGGGGTGAACGCCCTTGTTGAGCATCTCAATCATCATTTCAACCAGCAGGGGGCGCACGCCGGACACGCCGCCGCACAGGGCGTTGGCCCGCAGCAGCAGCATGCCGCGGACGACCTCCTCGGCGTAGGGCTCGCCGGCGCCGGTGCAGTGGCTGAGAATCAGGTTGGTGGACAGCTGATTGCTCATCTCCTCGGGGACGGCCACCTTCTGGAAGTCGCCGAAGCCGGTGGTGATGCCGTAGGCCACCCGGCCCTCCTCGGCGATCTTCTC
>ERZ779622.863-NODE-863-length-14680-cov-4.354325_pt1 | contig 14680 bp, 15 predicted proteins | sample MGYA00514188_ERZ779622 | MGnify/ENA primary metagenome ERZ779622 (study PRJEB29562, sample SAMEA4376702) | mouse gut metagenome | isolation source: Cecum | study: EMG produced TPA metagenomics assembly of the A DSS colitis mouse model was used to assess the...
TGGAGCAGAAACGGACGTTTCCTCCTTGATCGCCCGTATCCGCTCCATAGCCAGCTCATACCGTTCCATCATTTCTGTCTGCTCCATTTTTCCTGCCTCCTGCCATAAATTACATCCCCGCCACAAAGATCAAAGTCCAGAGTATAAAAAGCGAACCGTTGACTATCATGCCAATCTGAGAAAACAGGTAATAGACATCGTCCTCCCGGAAGCCCTGAATCGCCAGTACAAACCCCAGAACGGATGCCAGCATGGAGAGAAGCCCCAGAAGGCCCGCCATGCTCCTGGCATTGCCAAAGGTCTGATACGCCATTCCCACTCCCACAGAAAGAAGAATCAAGGCAGCCAGCCCCAGGAGTGTAGAACATATCCCCTGTTTCGTATGTTTTTTATCCGTAAATTTATAAGAGCGCTTTTTCATGCCTTACGCTTTCCTCCAGCAGTGCCCTTCCAATACCGGTAAACGGCTGCAAAGACCAGGTAACCCATACATCCGCCCACAGTATTCAGCAGCAGATCGTCCACATCAAAACAGCCCACCCGCAGAATCAGCTGCATGGTCTCCGCCAGAAGGCTTGTGGAAAAGGACAGGATCATCACCCGCACAAAGCCCTGGGCTTTCTCAAACAGCAAAGGCAGCGCAAATCCCAAGGGAATAAAGACTGCCACATTTCCCACAATATTGATGAAAACCGCCGTAGGCCCCAAAACATCCCGGTACTGGATAAAGCGGCGGATCTCCCGGAACAGCACCAGATTATACTGGTAATCCCGGTGCTCCATGGTTCTTCCGTATGTCTCCGAAAAAAACATGAAATAAATCAGGCACGCAACATAAATTCCCAAAAGCACCCGTCCGCCCCACCGCAATTTTTTAATCACTTCTTTTTTCATTCCTACCTACCTAAAACATCAGGTCCGATTTTGCCTTCAAAAGCCTTCCGCCGTTCACGATCATTAAAATCCCCGACGCAAGCCCCACCACCAGAAGTATAATGCCAATGGCTAAGTTTCCCGCTCCTACGCCCGTCATGGTCTTGTATGCCCTCTCGTTCATCTGGATACCTCCTGTTTTTTCCATATATTTTCATTTTTCACTGTTTTTCTTTTTTTATTCTTCGCGGATTCTCTTTCCCAGAATCATGCGGGAGCAACGCTACTGCTCTGTGCCGTACTGTAGATAATATGCGTCTATGGCCGCCTTTAGCCCGTCGTCAATAATCACCGTTCCTTTGTAAGGACGGTTGTAGAGATGCTCCACCACCTCCGCCATAGTCACAATGGCTGCCGTCCGCAGTCCGTAGTTCTCCTGAATCTCCTGAAGGGCGCTCTTGGTCCCCTGCCCCCGCTCCATACGGTCTACCGACACCACCAGGCCCATAGGATGCACATCCCCCTGGGCTTTGATGATGGGCAGGGTCTCCTGGATGGACGTTCCTGCTGTAGTTACATCTTCGATTATCACGACCCGGTCTCCGTCTCCCATAGGGCTCCCCAGAAGAATTCCCTTATCCCCATGATCCTTTACCTCTTTCCGGTTGGAACAATAGCGGATATCCGCTCCGTAGAACTCGCTGATGGCCATGGCGGCTGCAACGGAAAGGGGAATTCCCTTATACGCCGGCCCGAAAAGTACGTCAAAGTCAAGGCCGAAGCTCTGTTCAATGGCCTTCGCATAGTACTGTCCCAGCTTTCGAAGCTGAGCCCCTGTCCGGTAAAAGCCTGTATTTACAAAAAAGGGCGTCTTTCTTCCGCTCTTGGTAATGAAATCGCCGAATTTCAGCACCTGGCAGTCTATCATAAACTCAATAAATTCCTGTTTGTACTGTTCCATCATCTCTCATCCTCTCTTTGTCCGCTAGAGAGCGGTTACTCTGAAACCGCTCCGATCAGTTCCCGCACATCTCTCACCTGATGCTGTTCCATATAGGCCAGAATCCCTTTGGCTGTCTCTATCGCCGCAAAAGGATTGGAAAAATTGGCGGTTCCCACGGAGACGGCTGTGGCTCCGGCCAGCAGAAATTCCACCGCATCCTCCCAGCCCGAGATTCCTCCCATGCCGATAACCGGAATCTTTACGGCCCGGGCCGTCTCATACACCATCCGTACCGCCACCGGCTTAACGGCAGGACCGGACATGCCGCCCGTCTTGTTGGCAATGGCAAAGGTCTTCCGGTGAATATCAATTTTCATGCCTGTAAGGGTATTGATAAGGGACAGGATATCTGCCCCGCCCGCCTCCGCGGCCCGGGCCATCTCCCCGATGTCCGTCACGTTGGGGCTTAGTTTCATAATCACCGGCTGCCTGGCATGGCGCTTCACCTCCCTGGTGATAGCTTCCAGTGCTTCCGGTTTCTGGCCGAAGGCAATGCCGCCCTCTTTCACGTTGGGACAGGACACATTGATCTCCAAAAGATCCACCGGCTGATCCGAAAGCTTCTCCACCACCTCACAGTAGTCTTCTGTGGTTTTTCCGCACACATTGACTACAATCCGTGTATCAAACTGCTTCAGAAAAGGAATGTCCCGCTTGATAAACACGTCAATTCCCGGATTCTGCAGGCCGATGGCATTGAGCATGCCGCTTGCCGTCTCTGCAATCCGCGGCGTGGGATTTCCCGGCCAGGGCACATTGGCAACGCCTTTGGCAACCACAGCTCCCAAAAGGCCCAGATCGTAAAATTCACTGTATTCCATACCGGAACCAAAGGTTCCGGAAGCCGTCATCACCGGATTCTTCAATTCTACCCCTGCCAGAGATACGCTTGTCTGAAAATCCATCTTCATCCTCCTTCGGATACAGAAAACCTCAAAGCTCAATATCCTCCGCCGCAAAGACGGGACCGTCCTTGCAGATCCGTTTGTTCTTTACCTGGCTATGTTCATCCACATCCATGGATTTGCATACACAGGACAGGCAGGCCCCCACCCCGCAGGCCATCCGCTCCTCCAGGGACAGATAGCAGTCCATCTTCTGCTCCCGGGCGTAGGCTTTCAGCGCCCGCAGCATGGGCGCGGGACCGCAGGCAAAGACAGCCTCCGCTGACAAGCCGTTCTCTCGGATGGCGTCCAGCACATTGCCCTTCGTCCCTGCGCTCCCGTCCTCCGTAGCCCCATAGAAAACGCCGTTTTCCTCCAGCTCCTTTTTTAAGAAAAGATGCCTGTCCCGGTATCCCGCTATCACCTGTTTCTCGCCGGGAAGCTGTCTGGATAGCTCTACCAAAGGCGGAATCCCGATCCCGCCTCCCACCAGGAAAACATTCCGGTATCCCTTATCCAGGGGAAAGCCGTTTCCGAGAGGTCCCACTGCCTCCAAGGTATCTCCAACTCCATACCCGGAAAATTCTGCTGTCCCGGCCCCGGCAATCCGGTAAACCAGACGCAGGCGTCCTCTCTTTGGATCAATCTGGCAGATACTGATGGGTCTAGGCAGAATCCGGCTCTTATCTCTGCTGTACAGGGAAAGGAACTGGCCAGGCCGGGCTTCCCCGGCAATGGAGCCGGCCTCAAGCCACATGCTGAAAATGTGCGGAGCAATCTCCTGCTGCTCTGCGATCCGGACCGTTTCTTTATATTTCATCCGAGAGCCTCCCTGATATCCTTTGCCATATCTTCTACTGCCGCCCGGGAAGCATCTCCGAACTGCTCTGCACCGAAAGCCGCATAGGCTTCCTGCTTATAAGCCGCAATGATCCCTCTGGAGGAATTTACAATGGCCCCGTAGCCGTCTTCGTTAAAGAAATGGGCCAGATCCTTTCCTTTCCCTCCCTGTGCCCCGTAGCCTGGCACCAGGATGAACGTTTTGGGCATGATCTTGCGGAGTATTTTTCCCATCTCCGGGTAGGTAGCTCCCACCACGGCCCCGATATAGCTGTAGGAATCCCCCATATGTTCCCGTCCCCACTGGGCCACCTTCTCTCCTACCAGCTCGTACAGGGGGCGTCCGTCGATCAGGCGGTCCTGAAATTCCCCGCTGGAAGGATTGGAGGTTTTCACCAGAATAAAGAGGCCTTTTCCCTCCTCCCGGCAGACCTCAAGGAAGGGCTTTACCCCGTCGCTGCCAAGATATGGATTTACAGTGGCAAAGTCCTCGTTAAAAGCCGTATAGCATTTGCTCCCTACCTGGACTTTCCCCAGATGACCGGCTGCATAGGCCGCAGAGGTAGAGCCGATATCTCCGCGCTTAATGTCGCCGATGACCACCAGATCTATGGAATGGCAGTAGTCCACCGTTTTCTGGTAGGCCTTCAGCCCTTCCACCCCAAACTGCTCATACATGGCAATCTGCGGTTTTACTGCCGGAATCAAATCGTAGGTTTTATCCACAATCTCTTTGTTAAACTGCCAGATGGCCTCTGCCGCCCCCTCCAGGGTCTCGCCGAATTCTGCAAACGCTTTTTCTTTTACATGGGCCGGAATATAGTCCAGCATGGGATCCAGTCCCACTACAATGGGCGCCTGTGTTTTCTGAATCTTTGCAATCAGTTTGTTAATCATTCGCTTCTCCAATCCTTTCCGTGTCCCAGGCCATCTCCCGCGGCACATATGCCCGGATAAAAATCCCTTCCGCCCGGTATTCCTCCTCCAAAATCTGTCCGTATCTGCGCAAAGGCTGGATATCCCCCGCCTGCGCATAGGGATAAAGACGCTCCAGCAGTACCTGCCGTTCCTTTAAGACTTCCTCCAGCAGCTTTTTCAGCTCCGGTATCCCCTGTCCTGTCAACGCAGAAATTCCTATGGTATGTTCTGCACGAAAATCCCCGGGAAGCACAGTGCCGGATACGCAGTCACATTTATTGAATACGGTTATTACCATTTTATCGGAAATTCCCAGTCTCTGCAAGGTTTCATAGACAATATACATCTGTTTTTCCAGCTGAGGGCTGGACACATCCGCCACGTGCAGGATAAAATCCGCATACTTAGCCTCCTCAAGGGTTCCCTGGAAGGCCTCCACCAGATGATGGGGCAGCTTCCGGATAAAGCCCACCGTATCCGTCAGAAGCAGTTCCCGCCCTCCGGAAAATTCCATCCTCCGGGTGGTGGGATCCAAGGTGGCAAAAAGCTGATCCTCTGAAAGGACAGAAGCTCCGGTCAGCGTGTTCAGCAGTGTGGATTTTCCCGCATTGGTATAACCGACAATGGCCGCCGTCACCGCTGCCCGGCCCATACGTTTCTTTCTGGCCACCTGCCGGTGTACCTCAATCTCCTTTAAATCCCGGTTGAGACGGGCAATCCGGTTTTTGATCAGCCGGCGGTCCGTCTCCAGCTTCTTCTCTCCCGGCCCCCTGGTCCCGATTCCGCCGCCCAGGCGGGACAGGGAACTGCGAAGCCCCACCAGACGGGCCAGGCGGTACCTCAGCTGGGCCAGCTCCACCTGAAGCTTTCCCTCGCTGGTAACGGCATGTTTTGCGAAAATGTCCAGAATCACCAAGGTCCGATCCATGACTTTCAGCTGCGTCTCCTGCTCCAGGCCCCGGAGCTGGGCCGGAGTCAGCTCGTCATCACAGAGAATTCCCGCAGCCCCCGAAGAAGCTGCCAGTTCCAGAACCTCCTGAATCTTTCCCCTGCCGATGTAGGTTCCCGGATGAACTGCCTCACGCTTCTGCAAAATCCGTCCTGCCACCAGTGCGCCTGCCGTTGCGGCCAGCTCTTCCAGCTCCTCCAGGGATTCCTCTGCATCATCCTGTTCTCCGGTGCTGACCCCCACCAGGATGACCTTTTCTGCCTGTCCCGGGTTTCCTTTTTGCTCCTCTTTTCCCTGTCCGTCTGTCAAACCGTCTCTCCTTTTCCCTTCTCCCAGTATGTCCGATCCGCCGTGCAGGCTGTCACCATCCACCGGGGCAGCTTCTTATAATTCTTCCCAAGCTTATAGCCCAGATACTTACATCCGCTGGTAACTGCCAGGCTGAAAACCAGCCAGGGCTTTCCGATTCTCATGCAGTGCCGGGCCGTCTCCTTCACCATACGGATGCCCTCTCCCTCGGATGCGATGCCTTGGAAAATCTCCGGGTGATCCGCCTGGGAAACCGCCAGATCGAAATTCCGGTGAAACTGCTCTCTGCCGCTGTAATTGTGGGAGTGGTACACCTTTGCCTCCGCCGCATAAGCCACCGCATATCCTTTCTTAATCAGGCCTCCGGCATAAATCATATCTTCGTTGAAAATCGTCCGCCGCACAAAGCCTCCCTCCCTCCGGTAGGTCTCCAGCTCATACATGGCACAGACATCGGAACAGAAGAAAGTTTTAATCCCCAGGGTCTCCAGATCGGCCTTTGTTTTCACCCGGCTCTCCTCCGGGTAGTTAAAGCTTCTTGTATAGCGCTCCAGTTCCCCGCAGTCTTCCCTTGGAAGCTGCCTGGCATAAGCCGCCTTCACCCTGGGATCTGAAAACGCTTCCGCCAGCTTCTCCACCAGATACCGGTCGGCCGGAAGTGCATCCTGAGTCAGAAAGAGCACATAGTCTGCGTCCGACATTTTGGCCGCCTCATGACGGGTCCCTCCGTGATCAAACTCTGCCTTCTCCAAATGAACCACCTCTGCATTTGAATAACCGGCTATTATCTCTTCCGGAAAAACCCCATACCTGGTATTCATAATCCGGATCTTGTGAATGGAAAGGCTCTGGGAAGCCAGCCTTTTTAATAGTTCTCCCAGCTCTTTCCCCGGCCGGTATGTGAGAATCACCGCGTCAATCTTTCTCATGACTGTTTCTCCCATCTCCATTTTAAAAAATGGGCGAGGTATCCATGCCCCGCCCATTCTGTTTTCCTATTCTTCCCCAAGTTTATTCTTCGGAGCTGTAAACTCCCGTATCTGCCGAAATCTGCTCGCTGTATTTGAGAACTGTCGGCGACGGATAATAGTCATCCTCATCAAACAGGAACCGATGAAGCTCCCTTACATTAGCTTCCAGATCTGCCGGAGCCAGCATTTTCGCTCCGTTGATCTGCACATTCTCCAGCATGGTGGGGAAACCGCCCGTCTCACCCATCTCATAGGACATCATGCTGGCAGCCATACTCAGCATCTCCGTCTTGGGAATGTTGGTGGCTATCAGCGGGAATACCTCATCAATGATGCTATTGATAGTTCCTAAGCTTGATTTCTTCGCTTTCTCCGCAATCAGCTTCAGGACCATCTGCTGGCGCTCCGTCCTTCGGAAATCGCTTCCGGCTGTAGCCCGGATCCGGCAAAAAGAGGTGGCCTGAAGGCCGTACAGGGTCTGAAGACCGGGGCCGTCCAGGGTTTTCCCATATTGCTGGGTAATATACGTCGTCTCCAGCATATAGGCATTGACCCACTCCCACTCTTCCTCCTGAACGTCTACTTCAATACCGCCCAGCAAGTCTATGGTTTTGATCAGGGCCATAAAATCTACACTGACAAAATACTGAATATTCAAATCCAGGTTCGTATTCAGCATGTTCATAGCCTGGGCGGGGCCTCCCCTGGCATAAGCCTCGTTGCAGCGCCAATAGGTGTCGTCTCCCCGGTTCATGTACGTATCCCGATACACGGATACCAGCTTTACTTTCTTGGTATCGTTATTGATACTGGGATTCATAATGGTATCGCTTCGATTGCCGGCCCCCAGCTCTCCCACTTCCCGGGTATCGATTCCAAAGAGAGCGATATTGGTGTAGCCCTTCAGCACTTCCTCCGTGGCGTCATCCATGTCGTTAATCGTAATGTCTTTCTTGTTTACACCCAAGTCCTGAATCTTATCCAGCTTACTTAAGCCCCATACGCCCACACCAAGGATCAGGATCAGCACAAACTCTGCGGCCAGCATAGCTACAAGCTTTCTTCTGCGCCTTTTCTGACGTTCCTGCCTGCTAAGCCGGCGCCTTCCCGTTCTCCGCTCCGTCTCTCTTTCCGCTCCTCTTCTCACATTTTTTGCTTTTGTACTCGATGCCATATCATAACCCTTTCTGCTCCGACACTAGTAGGCGTTTTTGTTGATAAAGCCTTTAAATATCGTCAGAAACAAAATTTTTATATCAAACCCAGGCGTCCAGTTCTCAATGTAATACAAATCATACTCAATACGCTTGCGGATGGAAGTATTCCCTCTGTACCCGTTGATCTGGGCCCAGCCGGTCATCCCCGGACGCACCTGGTGCTTAATCATATATCTGGGAATTTCTTCCCGGAACTTCTCTACAAAAAACGGCCGCTCCGGCCTGGGTCCTACCAGACTCATATCTCCCTTCAGGATATTAAAGAGCTGCGGAAGCTCGTCTATGCTTGTCCTACGGATGATTTTTCCCACCTTCGTCACTCTTGGATCATCGGGAACTGTCCATGCTCCCCGTTCCTTTTTAGGTGTCTGCACATCCATAGAACGGAATTTGTACATCCGGAAATTCTTATTGTGAAGCCCCACCCGCTCCTGGGCATAAATCAAAGGCCCGGGAGATGTAAGCTTTACCGCTGCAGCCGCCGCCAGCATCACCGGAGAAAACAGCACCAGCGCAAAGATACCCCCCGCCAGATCCATGCTGCGTTTCAGAAAGGCATTAAAGGTATTGGTTAAAGGCACATGCCGGATATTGATCACCGGAAGGCCGCTCAAATCCTCCGTGTACGGACGAGTGGGAATAATATTATTGTAATCCGGAATAAATTTTGTATGCACGCCGGACTTTTCACACTCAGCCACAATGTGTTCCAGCTTAGAGTACTCGCTTAACCCCAGGGTAATGGCAACCTCGTCAGGGCTGATGCGGGTCAGTACCTGGGCTATTTCGTCAATGTTTCCGAAAACCTGAATCCCGCGGTATTTCATGCCGCACTCCACATTGTCGTCCAGGATTCCGATCAGCTCATAGCCCCATTCCGGGTTTGCCTTGATCCGATCGATATACTCCTCTGCCGCCCGGCTGTACCCTACCAGAATAATATGTTTCAGGTTAAAGCCCTTCCGGCGCAGGCGCGTTAACCCCAGCCGGATCAGAGAGCGGACCAGGCCCTCCAGAATAATGTTGATCACATAAAAGTAAAACAGCACCAGTCTGGAGTAGTTGGTGGTAAAAACCAGGTTGTTGCGGATAAAAAACATGCCCGCCATAAACAATACTAACCCGATGGTGTTGGCCTCCACAATCTTGCCCAGCTCCACCCGTTTCCTGCGCACGCTTCTGGTGGTATAAAGGTTAAATGCAGAATAGAGCGCCACATAGATGGGAACCAAAAAGACCAGCATCACCATATAATGCCGGAAGGAAAACGCAGATTCCCTTTTTAAAATCACAAATTGTAGCATCCAGGCCAGCATGTAGGACACAATCATAACAATAATGTCTATCAGTACATGCAGTCTGTTAAAATGCTGCTGGTTATCTTTGATCACGCTGTATCACCCGAACCTCTTTCCTATGTTCCGCCAGAGTGCTAACTGGATTTTAACATAGGCGGGAAGATTTTTCCAATAAAACTTTACTTTCCTGTCCTTCCGGCACATTCTAAGGCCCCTGAAAATTCCCCGGATATAAACGCCTCCCAGCCCCTTAGACAGAAAAAACAGGAATTTCAGTCCAAAACCGGCCAGCAGAAAGGGCAGGTTCAAAAGAATCTGGAGAAACGGCATATTTTTATATACCAGATATACACTGTTTCTGGAACTCAAGGCTACTTTAAAGGCATTGTGCCGGGAGCCGCTGGTGCCGCTTCCCGCATGGAGGACTTTAGCCGCCGGCACAAATACATTGCGGTAGCCTGCAATCTTTGCCCGGTATCCCAGATCCATATCTTCCAGGTAAGCAAAGTGGGCCTCGTCCAGATACCCGATTTTTTCCAAAACCGCTTTCCGGTAAATAGCCGCGCCTCCGCAGGCTGCAAAAATCTCATCCTGCTGCTCATAATACTCTGCGGGCTTGTCTTTCCCCCTGGCAAAAGCCCAGCCAAGGGCGCAATAAAAATCCCCCGCATCGTCTATCTTATCTCTGTGATAAAGCTGTATCATCTTGGCTCCCGCCGAAAAGATACGCTTATCAGCATGAAGTGCCGCCGCCAGCGCCTTTGTAAAACCGGGAAGCACTTCCGTATCGTTATTTAAAAGAATCACATAGGGAGCCGAGGCTGCCCGGATCCCTTCGTTGCAGGCCCTGCAGAAACCGTAATTCTGTTGAAGGGCTATAACACGGACCTGAGGAAATTTCTCCTCCGCCAGTTCCCTGCTGCCGTCCGTGGATCCATTGTCCACAACCAGAATTTCCGCCTTGGCGTCATCTGCAAGCAGTGCGCGCAGGCAGGATTCCAAATAAGCCATTCCATTATAGTTCGGTATCACAATGGATACCCTGCTATCGTCCCTCATACACCACTGCCCAGGGATCGTACACCATGCGGTATCCCTGTCTCCTGATTTTTTCGCACAGCTCCCGGACGGTAACGCTTTCCAATCCTTCCAGAAGCTCTTCCCTCACCAAAAAGCAGTCGGTGGGGCTTTCAATCTCCTGCTGCAGCAGTACTCTGTGGAAATAGCCGGAATACCCTTCCTTCAATCCCTTCGTACTCACCCCGAACGGATCCTGTACACCTGCCATCCGTATATCCGAAGTCAGCCGCCTGCTCCTGTCATATACCCTGGCGCAGGCGATTCCCACCTCCGGCCTGGCACAGCAAGAAAGAATCTCCTCCCAGAACCCTGCTCCCGCCTCCGCATTCCGGACACAGGTAAAAAGCATATACCTCTCCTGCCCCTCTTCCGTATGTTCTGCAGAAATTGTTACAGAATTATTACATGCTTTATCATAATATACAACTTTTATCCCCGTTTGTCCATTTAAATTTTCAAAAGATTTTATTAAGATTTTCCTATCGGTCCGCGGATACCGAAGACGGTAAAATCCATAGTTAGAAGTATCCAGCACCTCCGCCGCGGAACCCATGCGCTCCAAGTGGGCTTGGACTGCCCGTTTTCCCGCCTCGTAGGCATAAAGCTTGCTCTCCGGATTGGCCGCCGTAGATGCCTCATGGCAGCGCCAGGAGTACAAAACTTCCGGTACATGAAGAACCCGGTCCGCAGCTTCCGCACACCGCAGGATAAAATCGTGGTCCTGGGCCCCGTCAAACCCGCTTTGGAATCCGCCCGCCTTAAGGGCCAGCTCCCGCCGCACTGCAAAAAAATGACAGATATAGTTGTTGCTGCACAGATATTCCAGATTAAAATCCGGTTTAAAATGGGGCTGAAAATGCCGGGTCAGACCGGGATTGACCTTATCCTCGTCCGTATAGACGGCATCCGGCCGCCCCGCCTTTACCAGAGCCTCCGCAATCTTAAAAAGGGCACCCGGAAGCAGGATATCATCGTGATCCAGAAGTCCCACATAGTCCCCGGACGCCATGGAAAGAGCAGCGTTGGTGTTCTCGGAGATCCCCCGGTTTTCCGGCAGCTTTTTATATTGCAGGCGGGGATCCCTCTCCCGGTATTCCTCCGCTACCCGGCGCACCTGTTCCGAGGCACTGCCGTCCGCAATACAAAGCTCCGCATTCTTATAGCTCTGTCCCAGCACAGACTCAATCATCTGGCGCAGAAAGGGCTCCGGCGTCTCATAGGCCGGGACCAGGATACTGAAGGAAGGCCACTCCGCAGCCATTCCGGCTTCGGGCGCGCTCTCTTTTTCCCGGGCAAGCTGTCCTGCAAGCCAGTCTTCATAACCGGCTTCCGCCCGGTTCCTGTCCCGCCGTTCTTTTATTTTCCGATAAAGCTGTGCGGGCCCGTACTGCCTCACATAGCGCAGTCCGCGTCCGCACATCCGAAATGGATTTCCCATGGCAAAACTCCATTGTCACAGATTAAAAGGTTACTTCCCCGTCATGGGCAATCAGAGAGACTGCCTGCACCTCGGAAAGGCCGGATACTTCTTTTACAAAAGCACTCTCTGCCTTTACACGCACTTCCACCACCATATCCATGCCGGCTCCGGTGATATTTCTGGATTTCACTTTATGGAAACGGCTGTATTTCTCCACCACATCCAGAACGGAATCTTCTCCTTGTGCATCTTCCAGGTTGACCACCAGCATCATGGGAGCCCGGGAAGCGGGAAGGTTCTCCAAAAGCAAAATCAATACCGTCACCACCAGGCAGGTCAAAAGAGCTACCTCAAAAAGCCCCGCCCCGCAGATAATCCCCACGCTGATGGACCAGAAAAGGAACACCAGATCCATGGGATCCTTGATGGCCGTGCGGAAGCGGACGATGGAAAGGGCACCCACCATACCCAGGGAAATCACCAGGTTGGACTGCATGGCCAGAATAATGGCCGCCGTAATTACCGACAGGGCCGCCAGGGAAACATTGAATCCCTTGGAGTAAAAAGACTTCCGGGTCATCAGCCGGTAAATCAGAAAAATATAGCAGGCCAGAATACAGGTGACCGCAAAGGTTGCCATAATCCGGCCGGCGGAAATATCCATGTTTGTAAATCCTTCCAAAAACGATTTTTTAAATACATCTTGAAATCCCATTTTTTTCTTTCCTCCATTGTACTCTTTCTTACAAAATCCCTCTCTGACTAAAGCGCCTGCACAAATAGTATTTGGAAAACGCGGTCTGCCGAAGACCCGGAATCTGCAGGTTCCGGTATATATAATCCGGGAGGAATTCATCATACTTTACTTCCAGAATATGCTGCCCTACCGGCATCACCGGGCGCCTGGAAATCTCCGGCTCCAGAAAAGCCGATACAGCCTGGGAAGAGGCAATGTTCCGATCCAGCGTCACCCGCACATTTCCCAGCCGGTCCACATAGGGGACCCGGTCATACTCCACAATCACTGCCGGTCCCATCCCCCGGGTACGCATCAAAAGATTGAACTTCTGCAGCACCGGTGCATAAGATGCGTCTGCGGGAAGCGGCTTCCCCTCCATCAGCTCCAGGCACTGCTCCTTTGTCAGCGGGCAGGCAATTTTCTGTGTCATGCCATGCTCCTTGCGCTTTAGCTCCAGGCTGATGCGTCCCGGATCTCCATTGTAAATCCGAATACGGAATTTCTCCCTTGGATCCGTGCCAATCTCGTTCTCTAAATAGCAGCTATGGTACCTGTCATCAAAATAAAGGCTGCGGATTCGGTAGCTCCCCTCTTCCCCCGCATGACTGTCCAGAGATATCAGATTCCGGATCCGGCTCTCCAAAAGTGCCATCTGGACAGCCGTTACTACATATTTCAATTCATGTCTGTACTTCATCCCTTCCACCATTCCTGTTCCGCCGCTGACTCCCGATCTGCGGCCGCCGTTTATTCATACCCAAGTCCCAGATAGTCCTCCAGGTTCCCGTCAAAATAGTAATCCAAAATCTTCATGCGGTAGAGGGCCATCCGCTTAAAAAGTACATAATCTGCTTCCGAATTGCTCTCTGGCCAGCGCTCTTCGTTACGGCTCAAGGCTCCGGAATCACGGATTTCATGGACCAGGCCGTCCACCCTCCCCATAAGGGCATCGTCCGCCAGCGGGCCCTCCCGGAGTTTTCGCCAGGTTTCTTTTACATAATCCCTGGACCCCAGCGCATCCAGCTCTACCATCCGGTCCCCCAGGGTCCAGTTGATACGCTCGGAATAGAGAGCCGTATTCATTTTCACATCCCAAATATTTTCCCCGGCTCCCTCCCACAGAGAGTCTCCCCAGGTAATATCCATATCCCAGGGGACAAAATACATTTTTTGTCCGCTTCCGGTACTTTTTGCCACATAATACATGTTTTTTGCCCGGTTGTCAATGCCGAGCACTGCCTGGAGGTAAATCCACACGTTGAGAGCCCCTTCTGTATCTACCAGATCCGGAAGCATCTGCACAAATGTCTCATTATCTGCCAAATCCCGAAATTTTAAATATGAAAGCAAGGGTTCCCAGGTATCCCTGCCAATGGAAGCATACCTGCCTTTCAGCTCAAAGCCGGCCAGTTGCTCCCCGGACATCTCTGCCTCCTCAAGCTCTCCGGTAGGAATACTCTGGGCGGTAATGGCTTTGTAGGAGTATTCTGCCTGCTTCCCCTCTTCCTCCCGGCCCAAATCCAGCTGCTTGGAATCCACCGGCTCCATCAGGCCGTAGAGACCCCAGTATTCCTGGTTAAAAAACACTTCCACATACGTCAAATCCGTCCCGAACCGCGCATTGGGAAATTCCTCTGCGGAAGACCCGAAAGCATTCCATACATCCAGAGACAGCTTATCCCGGATTTTTGAGGCATCACTGTACATGGCATTGAGAATCCACTCGTCATCTTTGCGCATACCGAAGAGGGATTTCTTGTCCGGAACTATATTCCCCTTCTTATCCTGGGTTTTCAAACTGAGCCTGTAACCCTTCTTGGGATATGTGCGGCTGGTATTGCCCCGGATATGGGCCTCCAGAATATTGGAAGAAACCCAGTTCCTCTTATCCGCACAGTCCCAGAAGCAGACTGTGCCTCCGAATAACTCCGTGTCTGCCGTCTCCTCCGTCTCAATGAAGATAATGGGAAGACCTGTTACCGCCAGACTGCATACCTGGTATTCCCCGCCCCGGACTGCGTAGAACCGGAAGGTTTTTCCCTCCCCTATTGCTCCCTGCTTATCTTCTTTCGTAAAATCCTCAGCAAAGAAAATTTCCACATCCGGCGAAAGACTTGTTAAGGTACCTGTTTCCCAAGCTGAAGTCTCCATATTAAGCGGAAGGTAAAAGGTAGAAGTA
>ERZ779622.865-NODE-865-length-14671-cov-6.051177_pt1 | contig 14671 bp, 12 predicted proteins | sample MGYA00514188_ERZ779622 | MGnify/ENA primary metagenome ERZ779622 (study PRJEB29562, sample SAMEA4376702) | mouse gut metagenome | isolation source: Cecum | study: EMG produced TPA metagenomics assembly of the A DSS colitis mouse model was used to assess the...
TGGTTCTTTTTTTTAATTGCTGCTGAGCGCAATGGTCTTTACATTGTTGCAGCCCCATAAAGCATATTCCGCAATATCTGCAACCGTTGCGGGCATACTGTAAGATTCTCTTACCCTCATAGGCAGCATAAAATACAATTTGGTTTTATCACTGTTATACAGACAGCCATCCGCATAGGAAAATGCTGTGTTTCCGTTCGTCACCGACAAGTCTTTCAAGGCGGAGCAGCCGGCAAAAACGCCAATCCCCAGCGTATCAAGTCCTTTTCCCAATGTTACCTTGTTAAGTGCCGTACAGTTTCCAAACGCACCGTTTCCAACTTCCTTCACCGAATCCGGCAGCTTTATCTCCTTCAATCCCGTACATTCCGCAAAGGCTCTGTAGCCAATGGTTTCTACGCTGTTTCCGCGAAACAGAAGCGTCTCCATATCCGTATTGCCGGCAAAGGCTTCCTCGCCGATTGCCGTTACGGAAGCAGGAACAGACACGGTTTTTGCCGTGCCTGTATACTTTACCAGTATAGTTCCATTCATCTGAAAATCCGCGTCTGAAGAGTAAGTTGGTGTATCCGCAGACACCGGCGCAGCCGGTATCTGCGTCACTGCCAATGCCAGTGCCAAAAGCAGCGCACTCACGGAAACTTTAATTGATTTTTTCATGTCTTTCTCCGTTATGCTCTTACCATAACCTTTTTGCCGGTTTTATCCTTCTTTACAAACAATATCACCGATATGCAGCACAAAGCGACAACTGCAAACCACTTCGGATGGATATCTCCCGTCTTGGGCGAACTGTCCGCCACGCCGGTTGATTCCAGACTATCAGTCTTGACGTAAATAACATAAGGTGAAAAATGCTCTGCCGTAAAGGTCACACATGCTACGCCGTCTATTGTTGTAAACTTTGGTGAAAGTTTATCCAATTTGTCGTTGACGACACCAGCCACCTTATTGTTGCCGGCATACGTAATCAACGAATCCGGAAGCGGCAGGGTAATCTCAATTTTAAGTCCTGAGGTGTCCGTAATTTTTGTATTTCCGGTGGAATCATACAGCGAAATATCCATCGGCACATACTTGATATTATCAAGACTTCCGTATTCCTCTATCAGCGCCCTGATAGCAGCTTCCGTCGCCTGCTGGTCCTCTGAAATCTTTACCACAAAGTTATCTGAAGAGCCTTTAATGGTGACTGCCACAACACCCGTATTGGAAAAACCATATTTGTCAATGACTACCGTCGTTCCTGTTTTATTATTATCATTCCCTGCATTGTTGCCTGATGTAGTTGGCCGGTTCGTGGTGCCGGATCCGCTGCCGCCGCTTCCTCCATTAGAACCTGCTACATAATTTGCCGTCACGGTGACATTAGAAGCCGGCATAACTATCGTGGTTGCAGATACCTCACTGCTCGCAAACTTCACCGCATTGTTGTCCGTTGTCCACTTGCTGAAACGCTGTGAAGCCGCCGGATTGTTTGCAATAATAATCACCGTCGCCCCCGCTGCATAACTGCCTGAACCGCTGCCGTTCCGCACGGTCAGCGTATACAGATTCGCCGTGCCGTTTCCACTCACATTGCCGCTCACAGAACCATTCCCACCGTTCGGGTTGTTCGGATTGTTCGGGTTGTTCGGATTATTGGGATTATTCGGGTCGTTCGGATTACCGCTGCTGCCTTTCTCATACTGGGCATAGGTCTTAACATCGCTCTGGATGTTTGTTATCGCCGGACGCCACCCTGTAAAAGTATATCCTTCTCTTGCAGGAGGCACAATTGCAGGCGCATCTTCTCCTGCCGCCGCCATAAAGGTATAGATGACATTATCATTGTAGTCAATATACTCTACCTTGAACTTTGTGTCCGCAGAATCAATTCTCTCAAACTGCGCCACCACATCCATATCCCTGCTGACTTCGGTAAAATTCGAAGGAAGCCATCCCACAAATTTATAACCTTCTCTCTCAGGATCCGGCGGTGCCACTGCTGACTGCCCGCGCGCTACTTCCTGCGTGTCGACAATGGTCGAACCATTCCAGAACACAACTTTAAAAGTCGTGCTGTCCGGTCTGTCCGTAATTCTGATATTGTCATATTCGCCTGCATAAATCGATGCCGCGCTGTCCGGCTCACAATAAAACTCGATTGCATTGTAAGTGCCGTCAGATTTGGGATTAATATTGGTGTTAAATGCAAGCGGGTCTATATAGGACACGCTGCTCGGTATATCAATATATCTCAAATTGCTGTCATGGAACGCATATCTGCTGATAGAACGGGTTGTTGTCGGCAATGTCACCGAATACAGGCTTCCCGTATTGCGGAACGCGCTCTCCGGTACAGAAGTAATTGCCGCACCGGACAAATCCACCTGTCCGATATCACTACAGTTCATAAAGGCTTCCGGTGCTATCGCCGTAACGCCTGCAAGCTCAGAGCTGTTGATGGACCCGGGCGTGTTGAGCCTGCCCCTGCTCTCCAGACATTGAATAATTGTATCCTTGTTTCCATCCTTCAGGCTATATATGATCGCCTGATTCGTCGTAAAGTAGGGTCCGCCTGAAAAGCTCACTTCTTCCAGCTTCGGACAGTCCTTAAAAGGCCGCAAGCCCATGCTCGATACAGTGGAAGAAAGCGTCACGTTTGTCAGTTCCGGATTGTTGGCAAAGGCATAATCGCCGACATTGCCGCCGCCGCCCGACATATTGATGGTTGCAAGCTTCGACACAGAACCTTCCCCGTCTCCTCCGCTTACCGTTGGAGGATTGATATATGCAAAGGCAAACGCATAATCATCAATCTCTTGTGCGCCGCCTGTGATATTAATCTGTGACAATGCGCTGCAGCCGCTGAAGGTATAAGGTTTATATTCCGTAATATCCGCAAGCGTAATTTCCTGCACATACTGGTCCGGATTTAAATACCCGCCTGCCGCATTCTCTACTTTTTCTGTCGTGTAATTTCCATCCGCATCCTTCACACCAACCACACCGGAAAACAGTCCCGGTGCAATCGCTTTCACCCCTGACGGCACGAAAACTCTCAAGGACGCATTGATAACATCCCACTCATAGTCGGAGATATTAACACTTTGCCCGCTCTGATACTGCTCATATTTGCTAATTGCTTCTTTTGCCGCTTCTTCATAAGCTGCCGTAATATACGGATACTTGTTCTGGGTATAGACGCCGCCGCTCTTTAACTCCGTATATACCGGATAATCTACCAAGGTTGCCGTCCCTTCCCCCGTATCAGGGTCTTTCTCATACCGAATCTCCAAATTGGACGGCCAGCCGCTGTAGTACGTAATATATGTCTGCGTCTGCTCTCCTGCATTGATGGTGCTGGACGCGCTCATGGCATAATTGAAAGGACCGATATCGCTTCCCACAGTACCCGTAAAAGTGAGCTTCGGTATGCGGACAAAGTCCGGACTGCTTGAATCCAAAAAGTTCTTATTTGGACATTTTTCACTGTGCACCCCGTTGACAATCACCTGCGTTGCAAACGCCTCGGAACCGATATGCGTCACATTTCCCGCATTGGTAAATATAACTGCCGTTAGATTGTGACAGCCCTTAAAGGCACCGTCGTTAATGCTTGTGACAGAGGCGGGAATGGTAATCTTTTTCAAGAAGCAGTTGCCGGCAAAGCTGCCCGAATTGATTGCCGATATGCCATAAGGCCCAATGGTCTCAGGTATCACAATTTCTTCCACGTCTCCCGTCATATTAAAGTAAACAAGCTGGTTCTGGTTATTTACCTGATAGGTAATGTCCACATGATTCGGTTTCTGCCCTATCCGGTTAATAATTTCATACAGCTCCTGCCCTTCGTATTTAAAAGGAATCGCGTTATCCTTGGTAAACTCATGGGTTGCCGAAATATCCGCTCCTTCAAAGTAAAACCTAGGGTCCACGCCTGCCAAAAACCTTTGTACTGTAAAAGAGGTGGTGTCCGTATCACTGTCTGCAATATCCGTCACATAAGTAATATAAGGTCCCTGCGACGTAATCCGCATCAAATTCGTACAACCTTCAAAATTATTGAGATGCACCGTATCCTGCTCGCTTGTAATGGAATTGGGCAGCGTCACGCCCGTAAGCGAGGAACATCCCCTGAAAGCAAAATACCCGAGTTGGGCAAGCGTCACGTTCTTGCTTTGTCCCGCGCCGGATAAATCCAGCGATGACAGCCCTGAGCATCCGTCAAAAGCGTGATCCGCAATTTTTGTCACCGCCGAAGGCAGAACAAAAGCAGTCAAGGCTCGGCAGTTTCTGAATGTATCGTTCCATATGGTATTGACTCTGGAGGTAAAATCCAAACCGATATTTGTCATATTGACACAATTTTCAAAGGCGGAATGTCCAATCTCCTCCAAACCATTGCCAAGCGTTATACTCCGTAAGTTGGTACAGTTATAAAAGGCATAATTGCCGATGCCCACAAGCTGCTCTCCTACTATCAGCTCCACAATATTCGTCTCGCCCGCAAATACGCCTCTTAACGGCTCGTTGTTTAATGAGACACCGCTTGTTCTGCCCGGAATCGTGGTAGTGTTGGGAACTACTCCCGTACCGGTTGCACCCTCTGCAATTACCCATTCCTGCACAATACCCGTCGCCGTGTCAATGTTGATGCCTGAAGACGTAAGGGACTGGTTTCCTATGTATTTTACGGTAATGTTTCGAATCCACTGTTCTGTTGCCGTTTCTGTCTTTGCATAGTGATTCCCGTTGGCATCTTCATATGCGCCGGATGGGTCTTCATAGTAAAACTGGTCCAGACTAAGATGCCCCCAGTTTGTATAATCGCGATAATAGCACGGCGCATATACGGCCGGTGTCACGGTTATATTACCCGAAACATCAGTCTCTTCTTTTCTGGGAGACTGCTCGTAGAAAAGAGGCTTTCTGCTTCGGCTCACGGCAACGTAGCCTCTTCCGCCGCCCTCGTTTACCTTATAGAGCGTATAGGCATCCACAGTGTCCGGTATTGTCAACCTGTTTCCTGCCAGCGTACCGCCTGAATACCCTAAAATAACAGCTATAGGTTCGCTGCCGTCATAGGTAAACGCAAACTGGAACTGTCCGTCTCCCGTATTATAAATATGTTCGTAATTGGCAGGGAACTCCGGTATCTTACTATCTGTAGCCTTCCATACAAACTTTTCCGTAGCGGCCGCTGCACGCGCCTCCGGCACCGGTATCGCTGCTACCAAGAGCGCTGTTATCAGACAGATAGAGCCCAACGTCCTGCGAATCCTTCTCCTCAGTCTGATATTCTTTTTCTTTCCCAATTTTTTAGTCATGTTGCATCTCCTTTATCCGCTATTTACGCCCGCGTTCTATTTCACTTTTTTCGCTACAACCACAAACCGGCCGTAATCCGTATAATAATCACAGGTAGACAGTGTAAGCAGTTCATCGCCGTATTCTGCCGTCACACCGGTGTCGTACAGTGACATTGCCGCCATCTCCCGCATATAAGAATTAAATTCTGTCTCCGAAAGTGCGTTAATAAACTGATAATACTTAAAAACAATTTCGCTCTCTTCATATATCTTCGAGCGGAAAACATACATAACCTCATAAGTACCTTCTTCATATATAGTATCAAACTGTATCAGCTTATGTTCTTCATAAAACTTTTGAGAGCTGTATTTGTTGAGCTGTCCGAACATGCGGCCGCTTCTCATATGATGTCCATATAGAATCAGATTGGTGCTTCTAGGCAGTATACTGCAGTCCGCATCCAGAAAAATACTGCCGTTTTTATCCTGCTCCTGATCAAAATTGTGATTCATGTAATACTCGTTATTACTTGTCTGCAAAACAGGGTAATCTATATATGTATCGTCAATTTTAACCCAACCGATTAGCTTTTGGTTTAAACTATAGAGCATTTTATACTCTTCCAGAATATCCGGAACCACAATTTCCTGATTATCATAGTGAATCACCACTGTTTCCGGCGTTATTTCTACCTCTGTCTCCATCCCTTTCAGCTTCTGCTGTTTGTCTGCATAGGCATCCAGCCGCCTCACCTGATAATAATAAACACCCAAATAGAGAAAACAGCCCGCAGCCACACACATACAAGCCGTTATCAAAAGCTTTCGTATTCTCTCCCGCCTTTTTAATTCCTTAATGATGAATTTACGCATGTCTTCATCATAATCTTCCAGCTTGATGTCTTTCCTGACGGCATTGCCTGTATTCTTTTTACTTTTTGCGGTTTCTGTCTTTTTCCGGCTTCCTGATTTCCTCTTGTGAGGACTGTTACTTCCGTCCGCTTCCGCTCTTCTTTCTGCGCAGATTTCTTCTACTTCTTCTTTAAAATCCTGCCCTAATATCGTCCGAAAACGGTATTTTTCATTTCTCAGCTCCTCTAAAAGCCGCTTTGCTTCCTCTGCTTTGTCCAAATCATATTTTCTTTTGATACTTTCTATATATGCGGCGTCTTTAAGTGCCGCCTGATAATCGGCTTCGGTTCGAAACTGACGCCCCAAAACCGTGCGCACTTTCGTCTCCATATCCATACCCATCCGTCTGATTCATGACAATAGAAGACTCGTAAAACATGAATTCTATTGTTTCCATAATACTCCTCATTTTCTTCATACATACCTATTTTACTATATCTTGAAATTTATGCAAGTCTTTTACAACAGTTTGTGCGCAGAATTTTTTTCCGCGAAATTCTCACAAAGCAGAAACATTGACATGCATACCCACATAAGATAAACCATAATAAAACCTGGAGGCGTATAAAATGAGCGATTTAACTGCTACTAACTGCGGCTGCAACAATGGCTGCGGCAATACCTTTGGTAATAGCTGCAACTGGCTTTGGATTATCCTGTTATTCTCCTGCTTCGGAGGCGGCAATGGCAGCTTCTTTGGCAACAATGGCTGTGGCTGCAACAACGGCTGTGAAAACAACAGTTGTGAATGGCTTATCTGGATTCTTCTTATTTCCTGCTTCTGCGGAAATAACAATTCCTGCTGCTAATCACAGACATTTGAGGCAAAAGCCATGCTTTTGCTTATGCGGGCAGGCTCTTTTCAGAGCCTGTTCGCGCATACTTACAGACAACCGTTCATATGTTTTAAAAAATAGGAAAAGCCGGAGAAAATATGCATGAGCAGGGACGACAGGGAACACCCCGATAAAATACAGGCATTTGACGCACTATTTACCACCAACCATATCCAAATGTACAAAATTCTTCTCCCCTACTTAGAAGTTTCCCTGCAAAAGCAGCTTGCCGTCTATATCAAATACATGGAATTTCAATATACGCTTACTTATTTCAAGCTGCATCCTGCGGCTGCCATGCCAAGAGAAACGCAGCCGGATGCGGCTGCCATGTGCAGTGAGCTTGCTCCCTTTTGTTCTTCTTCGGAAAAAGCACAACTTGATAAAATTGTGGAACTGCTTTCCAACATAAAGAATGCAAAAGAAATGATGGAAACCATAAACATGATGAAAGAACTTTTTCCGGAAGGCTTCTCCTTCGGCGAAGACAATGATTCCGCTCCCGACATCATGCAGATGTTCCAGATGTTTCATAAATAACTTCAGACAGTACAGAAAGGTATGATACGCCATGGAAAACAAACCTGAATGGATGAACGATTCTCTTGTAAAAAACATAGATGAAAAAAAACTGGCTTTTTTGAACGATTTGGTTTTGGGCGGCAGAGGAAAAAGCCAGAAGGAAGCCATGCCCTACATGATGTTAAAAATGAAGCAGGCAAAAGCAGATAATATCAGCTTTTCCTCCGCCGAGATTGCCGCCGTAGTGACGGCAATCAAAAACCACAGCACACCGGAAGAGCTGGAACAAATTGATAAAATCATGAAACAGGCGCCAAAGCAGTAATTTGCGGCGCAGTAGTCCATATCCATACGGCAAAAATGTCAGGACAGGATTTTTATCCCAGCCTGACATTTTTCCTTATACCGCACCATTTGCTCTTTAAACCGCACTGCGTTTTGCCGCTTACGGCTTTACTACAAGATTCACAATTCTGCCGGGCACATAAATTTCTTTCACCACCGTGCCGGTAAGCTTTGCACCCAAGGCCTCTCTTGCCATTGCAATGACAGCGTCCTTCTCTTCATCCTTCTTGATGCTTATGGTGGTTTTGGTCTTGCCGTTTATCTGTACCGCTACCTCCACAGTAGATTCCACCGTCTTCGCTTCGTCATATTCCGCCCACACTGCCTGATACAGCCGCCCCGCAAAGCCGGTAAGCTGCCAGAGCTCCTCTGTGATATGCGGTGCCACCGGATTCAAAAGAGTAAGAAGCGTTTTGAACTCGCCCCTTGTCACAGCATTTTTCTTGTAAAAATCGTTAATCAATGCCATCATGGCAGCAATCGCCGTATTATATTTCAAATTCTCAAAATCAGTGCTGACCTTTTTGATGGTCTGATGCATTTTGGTTTCCATATCGGCAGAATAGCCTTCTTCTTTTGTCAGGATATCCTGAAGCTTCCACACACGCTCCAAGAACCTGCGGCAGCCCTTCACGCCGTCCTCCGACCAGGAAGCGCTCAGGTCAAATGCACCGATAAACATCTCATAGGTTCTTAAGGTATCTGCCCCGTACTCTCTTACAATATCATCCGGATTCACCACATTGCCGCGGGACTTACTCATTTTCTCCCCATTTGAGCCTAAAATCATGCCGTGAGAAGTTCTCTTCCGATATGGCTCCGGACAAGGAACCACTTCCTTGTCATATAAAAACCTGTGCCAGAAACGAGAATACAGCAGATGCAGCGTAGTATGCTCCATACCGCCGTTGTACCAGTCAACCGGCAGCCAGTACTTTAAAGCCTCGGGGCTTGCAAGAGCCAAGGCATTGTGCGGGTCGGTATAACGCAGAAAATACCACGAAGAACCAGCCCACTGCGGCATTGTGTCCGTCTCCCGCTCTGCAGGCCCGCCGCACGCTGGACAGGTGGTCTTTACCCAGTCCGTCATATGAGCAAGAGGAGACTCCCCGTTGTCCGTCGGCATATAGCTCTCCACCTCTGGAAGCTCTAAGGGAAGCTCGCTCTCGGGAAGCGCCACGTATCCGCATTTTTCACATTTTACAATGGGAATCGGCTCTCCCCAATAACGCTGTCTGGAAAATACCCAGTCACGCAGCTTAAAATTGGTCTTTTCATGCCCAATCCCTTTTTCTGTCAGGAATGCCGTAATCTTTTTCTTGGCTTCTGCAACGGAAAGACCGTTTAAGAAATCGGAATTCACCAACGTCCCTGTCGCCACATCAGAAAATACCGCCTCTTCCACAGGTACGGGGCTTCCTGCAACCACCTCTATAATCGGCATGTGGAACTTCTTTGCAAACTCCCAGTCCCTCTCGTCATGCGCCGGAACTGCCATAATCGCGCCTGTTCCATAAGTCATCAGCACATAGTCCGATATCCACACGGGAATTTCCTTGCCATTTACCGGATTGACAGCCGTAAGTCCGTCCAGCATAACACCGGTCTTGTCTTTTGCCATTTCTGTTCTCTCAAAATCAGACTTTCTTGCCGCCATCTCACGATATTGGGTTACGTCGTCCCAGTTTTTAATATCTGCTTTGTATTTGTCGATAAAAGGATGTTCCGGACTCATTACCATGTAGGTAACTCCAAACAAAGTATCCGGTCTGGTGGTATAAACCGTAAGCTTATCTTCTTTGTCCTTTAAGATAAAATCTACTTCCGCACCGGTGGATTTGCCAATCCAGTTTTTCTGGGATACCTTGACACGCTCGATATAGTCCACGGTATCCAGTCCCTCTAAAAGCTTATCCGCATACGCCGTAATCTTCAGCATCCACTGGCTCTTTACCTTGCGGACCACTTCTGCCCCGCAACGCTCGCAGACACCGTTTACCACCTCTTCATTGGCAAGCCCTACCTTACAGGAAGTACACCAGTTGATAGGCATCTCCGTCTTATAGGCAAGCCCTGCATGAAACAGCTTCAAAAAAATCCATTGTGTCCACTTATAGTAATCCACATCCGTAGTGTTGACCTCTCTGTCCCAATCAAAGGAATATCCCAGCGCCTTTAACTGATTCTTAAAACGCTCCACATTGTTTTTGGTTACTATTTTGGGATGAATATGATTTTTAATCGCATAATTTTCCGTCGGCAGACCGAACGCATCCCAGCCCATAGGATACAGTACATTATAGCCTTGCATCCTTCTCTTTCTTGCCACAATATCAAGCGCCGTATAAGGACGCGGATGTCCCACGTGAAGTCCCTGTCCGGAAGGATACGGAAACTCAACCAACGCGTAATATTTAGGTTTGGAATAATCCTCCGAGGTGGCGAAAGCTTTTTCTTTTTCCCACACCTCTTGCCATTTTGTCTCTACTTCTCTGTGATTGTACAATACAGCCATCTTTATCATGCCTTTCTTCATGCGGCAGGAAAATGCATACAATTCGCCTGCGCCGTTTTTATGATTCTTTCCTATTTATTCTGTATTTCATTCGTTATAGCTAGTGCTAATTGTAAACATTTGTCTTTGCAATGTCAATCACTTTCTCGGATGCCGCAGCATATTTGCAACCGCTTAGTACTTCTCCTCCACCACTACCCGCATACCATCATAAAAAGCATCCTCATATACTGCCGCAACTCTTTCATTTCCCGTAAGTCCTTCCGTTATTTTTACCTTTCCGTTACTTTCTCCTGCCGTCTGTACAATCCGCAGAGTTACTATATCATAACTGCCGTAAGGGACCGTCACATGCTCCAGCACATACACCGTATTGTCCCTTACCGCCTGTGCCGGAAGCAGCAGATAGCTCTCCTCCCTCATATATTCTGTCTCTTTTCCCTCCACCGTCCTCCAAAAAGAAACATATTCGCTGCCGCCTTCTATTACTGCAATCTGTACCTTGGGGCGAAAAAGAGAATCTATCTTCTGGTGAAAAAAAGTACCGGCAAGCATAATCCCCAAAAATAAAACTGTTAAACCAAAAAATATTTTTCTCTTCATACGTTATTCCCGCTTTCTGTTACACCCTGTATACAACTTTCTACCGTTACATTTTCAGCCTGCCCAGACCATCCGCCAGCTCTTCCTCGTAGAACCCATAGAGAAAAAGCAAAGGTATCATGCAGACGATACCGATGGCATAAATCAACTTTTCCTCTCCTGCCTGCATACTGTCTGTAATGATAGAAAGCGGCTTCAGCTTATCCTGCTTTACGTAGTACAGCGGCTGTTCAATCATATTAAAGCCTTCTGCAAACATAAAGACAAACACCGCTGCCACACAGGCGCGCATCTGCGGAAATACTACACAAAACAGTATTTGAAACAACGAGTCCGTCTCCAGTCTCGCAGCCTCCCAGTTTTCGTCCGATATTCCCTCCATATACCGGCACATCAGGTAAATGGCAAAGGGCGAACAAATCATGGGCAGAAGGAGTGCTTTTCTGGTATCTAAAAGCCCCAAATCCCGCAGCCCGATATAATTTGGCAGAAGCGTCGTCTGAAGAGGCATAAGCATCAAAAGAAGCAGCAGAAAAGATATGCTTTTCCCATACCGAAAACCGGCCTTTGTCAGTCCAAACGCCGCGAGCAGAGATAAAAGCGACGCGCCCGCTCCGATTCCCGCCGCATAAAAAAGGGAATTCCAGAATTTGGGATAAAACCAGAATTTTTCAATTAAAAGAAGATAAAAATCATTTGGCGACGCCTTACAAACCATAAATATCACCGGCAGAAGCAAAGCGGCCGACACAAGAAATAAAATAAAAACCGCAATTATTTTTCCAAACTGCTTTTTCATAGCTTTACCCCATACTCACTTTAGCGGACTCAAAGTCTATCGTTGAAAGCGCTCTCCTTTCAACCTTGCTTCTATCTTTCACTAGTCTTTGTGCGCCTTAGTTCCTTTCATGCACAAAGCAATGAAAGCTGCCAGCATCAGCGTAACCAAAATAGAACTGACCGCCATGGACTGATAATTCAGCTTTAAAAACTGATTGTTCATATAATACTGCAGCGTATAGCTGTAATCCGGCGGATAGTTGCTGCCATAATACAGATAGCTCTCACGAAATGTTCTGAAACAGTACACCACGCCTAAAACTGCCGTAAATCCAATGGGACGGGCGCAGAGCGGCAAGGTTATCCTACCATGCATCTGCCAAAAACCCGCACCATCCATGCGTGCCGCCTCGTAAAGCTGCGGCTCCACAGCCGTAAGCGCTGATGAGACAATGACAATTCCCATACCCAGATACTTCCACAAAAACATGATATATACAGGCAGAGGAGATTCCGCTTTTCCAAACAGCAGCGCAAAAGCCGCCGCCACACTGACAGAAGGAAGCAGTAAAGGCAAAATTGTCAGCTTTCGCAGAAAATTCCCAACCGCACCGCTGCCGCAGTACAGTATGGACAAAAGTACTGCCGCCGCCAAAAAGACCGGTACACAAAAAACAATCATCAGAAGTGTGTTACAACACGCCATCTGAAAATATGTATTTTGCAATACCGCCATGTAATTTGCAAATCCTACAAAGCTCTTCTGATACTGCCCTTTGATAAAAGAATAATAAATCACCTTCAAAAAGGGGAGAAAATAAAACCCCAAAAGTCCTGCTGCCGCCGGCAGCACGCATAACTTTAATTTGAATCTAAACTTCTTTTTTATGGCTGCTCCAATCCGCCCGTTTTTCAGGCACAAAGCTTATCAAATCACTCGCCAAAATACATGTTTACGGTACGGTCAGTTTTCTTCCTGCAACATTCCCATTTGCCCGTCCGTTAATTTATAATATCCCCAACTGCATTTCTGTTCATATCCTATCCGCTTTATCCAATATAGATATTCTTCTGTTAAATACAGATAACAATTGGTTGGCGTCTCCAGTTCTTTTTCCTCTTTTGCAATCGAAAAAAGTTCTTTCGTTTCTGTGCCGTTCCAAGTCAAGATTTGGAATTCTTCCACACAATCCTTTACAAAATAAATCTGGTTTCCATCGCTAGATGCCTGTTGTGCAAATTCCTCCAAATCTGTATCTGCTCCTGTCTCTGCATCCCATACATGCCGGGTATTTGTCCTAAGGTCATATACAGATATCCATTTCCCAGCCACTAGTGGGTATAACACTTTATCGTCAATAAAATATTCTTTTCCCTCTATGAAACCAAACAAATTTCCTTCCAAGTAATATGCTGCATCTTCTCCCTTAATTGTATTGTAAATCAATAGCCTATCCCCTGTACCCATTATAGCTGTAACACCTGTCTCTGCTTCCCGTAGCTTTTTACTCTCACTTCCATCTAAATTTGCCTCTACCAGACCATTTGATGTATTAATGTATATCATATCCTGCAAAATCAAAAACTCACCGCATGCTTCATTCCAAACATATTCCGCTTCTCTATTATCAAGCCGAATCCTGATAAGCTTTTTTTCCTCATCTTTAAAATATAAATATCCGCCGGACACCAACAGGTTTGTCCCAATGCCCTCGTAAAATACTTCCTTTCCAGCCCCTGTCTGCCCCGAGCGAAAAACCACTCCTTCCTTGAAATCCACAAAATATATCATACCCTCTTCATCAGCTGTCAGATATCCCCAGTTTAAGCGATTGGAATTTTGCATTGATAATACTTTGTCTACCTGAATTTCTAAATCTTTCCAGTTGACAACCTCCACAGAATCTATGCTGTCATTTCCTGTTTCTTCCTGCTTTTCTTCTTTCTGATTCCCATTCTCCGTTTCCGGCAAATCCAAAGAAATTTCTTCCGTTTTTTCTTTTGATGATTCTTCTGTTCCGTTCATCGGTCCTTCCGTCTTTTTTCCACATCCCATCAACAGCACACTAGCGAGTAACAGCAGCCTTATTCTTTTTTTCATTCGACATCACACTCCTTTTTCACTAACTTAGGGAAGAGAACTCAGCAAGATGCTGTCGAAATGCATCCTGTTGCGTTTTTACATAACTATTTCTGACACAAACCATATTCATCAGGACAATAGGTATGATGCCTTGTACAGGTTCTTGCCGTATTTGTCTGAAATGCAAAATTGCATGTAGTACAAACAATATTATGGAATCTAACTTCATCTGTTCTTTGGCAGACCACTTCCGTTCCATTTTCTGTTACATATAAAGTATGTGCACCTGGGGAGGAATATCCTGCGTGGGAACCGCAAATCACCCTTTTTAAGGTAGAGTTGCAGCCGTTCCCGTGCGCTGCGCTAACTTCGCCTGCCCCACTCCAAAACATGCATAATGCCAAGCCAATACAGATACACTTGCTAATACTTCTTTTCATTCTGTTTCCTCCTACTGTTTTTTGTAAAATTGATAGTTACATATCATAAGATTCTCCACTGTCATTCAAACAGATAGAATCCATATGAACACCTATATGAAAATCCAAACTGCATTGTGCCAGTTTTCTCATCCGTTCATCAAATCACTCGCCAAAATACATGTTGACGGCATGATTTAATTCTTCGATAACCGCCTCTTTATCCGTTATGTCGCCTGCGATGTAAGAGTAATAGCTGATAAACAACTCATTCGGAAGCGCAAAATCTATTTCTCCCTGACTGTATAGGGCATAAACATCCCTGTCAAACACATCGGTTCCATAAATGCCCTCTTCCGCTG